>Ga0210102_1000009_pt1 | contig 65205 bp, 58 predicted proteins | sample RushOxbow_ThreeS_4_FD_185563 | JGI IMG/M metagenome (GOLD analysis project Ga0210102, IMG submission 185563) | Wetland microbial communities from San Francisco Bay, California, USA, that impact long-term carbon sequestration -... | ecosystem: Environmental > Aquatic > Marine > Wetlands ...
GAGGCGAGCTGGCCGAAGGGATCCTTGAAGACCTTCTGAGCAAGGTACGCCGCCACGCCCGCCGCGACACCGACCGGTCCGCCGACCAGCGCTCCGGTCCCGACTGCCACGGACCCGCTGATCTGAGGCGTGATCCGCACCCTCAGGTTCTGCGTCTCGCCCGCGAGGTCCACCGTTCCTTTCATGACGACGTTCGCGGACGGCCCCCGGATCCGGAAGTTATCGGAGGTGGCGGTGCCGCGCTCGATGCGGGCCGCGCCGGACACATCGTCGAAGGCGAAGCCCTCGCTGAAAACGTCGCTGAAATCCAGCGTGGCCCGGCGCGGCAGCGACTGGAGGTTCAAGACGCCCAGCAGCTTTCCGATGCCCGGATCGAGCTTGGTGAACTGGCCCTTGGCGGCGTCCAGCTTGAGGTTGCCGGACATCGTCGGATAGTCGAGCTCGTAGAGCACGCCGCTCCACGACAGTGATCCCTCCAGCTTGGCCGTGCCGCCCCGCACGCCCTCCGGGTACCTGAGGCGCTGCAGCAGCTTGCCGATATCGCTGGCCTCCAGCCGCAGGTTGGCCTGCGTCAGCGGACGGGGCTGCGCGGCTTTCCAGACCCCGTCGAGAGCCAGATTGCCGTCCGGATTGGCGATAGAAAGCCGCTCGAGCCGCCAGTCGCGTCCCTTCGGTACGGCGCTCAGCTCGAGCCGGCCGTAGTGCACGTCCTTGATGAGGAACTGCTCCGCCACGACGTCGAGCGCAGGCAGGTCCTGCGGCTCCACCCGCGACTGCGGGCCGCGGCCCGCGGCCGGGGCAGCGCCGGGTGACGCCGCCGGAATCGCGAGTGTCTTCATCCTCGCGACGAGCCTGCCGCGGTCCTGCGGGTGCCAGGTGGCCTCGCCCTCCAGCTCCTTGCCGGTGAGCGCGGTGCGCCATTGCCCATCCTCGACCGAGGCCTTGACCGAGAGATCGCTGAAGCGCCATCCCAGAGCGTCCAGAGTGCCCACGCTGACGTCGGCACCGCCCCACTCGATGCGCGGCCCGCCCGGGCCCGGACCGATGAAGTCCAGCCACCGGTCCAGATCGAGCGCCTTCACCGCGCCGCTCACCCATACACCGTTGCGATCGGGCTTGGCGGCGGCCCCGCCGAAGCGCACGCTGCCGCGCGCGATCGTCTGCTCCTTTCCATCGTCGCGCATCAGCAGATTCATGCTGAGGATGTCGCCAACCGCCAGGCTCAATAACTCGTCCTGGCGGCCGGCCGGCAAGCTACGGCGTTCCAAGCGCGTGGGCCAGACTTCCGCGGCGGTCTTCACAAACGGAGCGGGCAGGTTGACCGCGAGGCCCTGCAGGTTCGATTCAATTACCATTTCCCCGCTGCCCTTGCGGGCGGAAATCGTAGCGCGCCAGTCGGTCGAGCCACGCAGGTGCCGTAACCACTGCGGTCCGCCCGCGCGGCGCGCGACGTCGGCATTGATGCGGCCCTGGACACCGATCGTCACCACGCCGTCGCTCGTGGTGGTCGCCGTTAGCGTCGCTGGACCCCCGAGCACGACGCCCTTCTTCTTTCCGCGCACCGCCGCCTCGCTGAATTCGATCCGTCCGCTCGCCTGCTCCACGTCAGGAAAATTGCGGGCTTTAACCGTATTGTTGGTGAACTGGTAGGCGCCCGCGATCGTCGGCTTCGCGGGACCGCTCAACGGGAGCGAGAACTTGAGCGTCAGCCTCCCCGCGCCCTGCGCCTGCCAGCCGCGGGTGAAATCATCGATCATCCCGCTGACCGGGCTCTTTTCGATGAACGCAAGGAACTCGCCGGTCGGGCCCTCGGCCTCCCCCGACAGGTTGAGGATCTCTACCTTGGCTGCCAGGTCCGGTATTTCCACGTGCACTTTCGCGAGTTGCACGCCCGACATAGCGCCTTCCCATGCGTGCACTTCCATGCGGCTCCCGCGGAAGACGACATCTCCGGCGATATTGGTGATGTCGGGCCAGCCGTCCGCGTAATGCAGCGTCCCGTCAGCAACCCGGGCCGTGATCTGGAACACGCCATCCCTGCCGTCGGGAAACGGGTAATCGGCAAGCTTGCCCTTCATGCGCAGCGTGACGTTGTTCGAGCGGCCGGCGATGAACGCGGAATCGAGCCAGTCGCGCGCCTTCTTCCCCACCGCGAGCGGTATATAGCGGCTGACGAAGCGCGCGTCGGCCCGCGTGAGCCTGCCTGTGAGGTCGATGCTGCCGCTCGTCGTTCCCGCGGTCCGGTAGACGCCGAAAACCGAGCCCGCGAGGTGCGCATTGGAGAAGGCGACGTTGTTGAACCGCAGCTCGGTCTCCCCGCCGCTTGTCGCCCAGGAGATCTGCGCGGACAGCGCGTCGAGCTCGTGCGCGTCGCGGAACACGAGAGGCATCACCAGGGTCGCCTTCTGCGAGTTCAGGAGCAGCGTGCCGCCGCGCTCGGTCACCTCCACCGTGCCGCTGGCGCCGGCAAATCCCGGAATCCTGCCCACGGGATTCAGCGACAGGCGCTGGAACCGCACCCGCGCGTTGTAGAGCCGCGGGCCGCTCCACTCCCCGCTCCAGCGCATGACCATGTCGCTCAGCCTCCCCCTGGGCGAGTACTCGGCGAGCTGCTTGCGCGTTCCCTCCCCGAACGGCAGGTGCTCTGCGAGCGCGACCAGCGGCGCAAGCTCGATAGCGCTCGCCTGCAGCTCCCCGCCTGCCTGCTTGCCCGCACCGGTTGCGTTGACCCGCAACAGAAAGTCCACAGGCGGAAGCTTCAAGCCCCCGGTCGTGGTGAGGCCAAGTTTCGACGTCGAGATCTCGAATCCCTCGTCGGACTGCTTCCACCCCACGCGGCCGGAGAGCTGCGACAGGTCGAGCTGTGGCAGGTCTCCGCCCAGCCGGGTGAGCACGTTGGCGAGCCGCACGTCGGCGACGGCCTCGACCAGCCGGTCGCGGCTGAACGTGAACCAGGCGCGCACGGCGCCCGCGCCGCGGGGAAACTCGATCGGAAACGGCACCCAGGTGCGCCACGCGGCGATGTCGGCGTATTCGAGCTCGAGGAAGAGCTTCCCGTTCCAGTCGGCGAGCGCGGCGACCGCGGCGCCTCCCAGGTCTCCGCGTATGTCGAGCGGTGCGGACAGCTCTCTTGGCGGAGTCGCCCGCAGCCCGAACCGATGCCGGCCGCCGCTGTTGACGAGATGCAGCTGGACATTCGTCAGCTCGAGCTGCGGCGCCTTGCGCAGCTCGTCGTTCCAGACGATGGTCGCGTCGTGGACCTCGATTTCGCGCTGGCGCAGCAGCGAGTCGACGAAGGCATTGCTTCCGCCTCCCCCGGTCACCTCGAAGCCCGCGATCGTCACGACATCGCGCGCATCGCGCCGGATACTGAGCCGCGGACGGTAGATGTCGAGTGCATGGGTGCGCAGCTGGAGCGTGGGCACGGACAGCCACGACAGGGTGTTGTCGATGCGCGAGAGCTCGAGTGCGGGCCGGCCCGTCGCATCATGCACGGTAACCTGCTCGAGCACGAGTTGCGGGCGCAACCCCTCCCACTGGGCGTAGATGCTACCGATGGTAACTTTCTGCCCCGTGCGCTCGCTGAGGATGCGGGCGATGTCCTCGCGGTAGGAATCGATGTTGGGGAATACCCAATAACGCAGCGCAAGCACGGTGCCGGCGAATGCAAGCCCGATCGCGAGCACGGCCCATGTCAGCACGCGGTAGAGCCAGAGCGAGCCGATGCCGAGCCACCGGAGCCGTCCCGGCAGCTTCAGATTTTGCCTGGGCTTGGAAAAAATGCGATATTGACTCAAGGATTTACGTATTCTAACCCCAACCCTGCATGGAAACCCATAACGCGCGGACACGGTTCGGCGCCGACGTGCATCTCGCGCGTGCCGCGCGGCTCAGCCGCTATGTCAACCGGCTGCTCGAGGCCGAGCCCGCTCTGGGATTGGATGCGGGAACGACGCAACCGTTCAGTGCCGGGGAAATGCGTGCGTTTCTCACAGCGCATCCGTCGGGCGACGACGACACGCTCAAGCGCGCGCTGCGCGCGCTGCGCAAGCGGGTCATGCTGCGCGTCGCCGCGCGCGACCTGGGCGGCCTCGCGCCGCTCGCCGAAGTAACCGAGACCATGACCGCGCTCGCCGAAACCGCCATTTCCCATGCCCTCGTGAGCCTGGAAGACCGGCTCGCCGAGCGGCACGGCCGCCCGCGCGCCGCCGCGGGCGGCCGCGTCCAGCAGCTGCACGTGGTCGGCATGGGCAAGCTCGGCGGCACCGAACTCAACGTCTCCTCCGACATCGACCTCGTGTTCATTTACCCGGAGGAAGGCGAAACGCAGGGACCACGGCCGATCAGCAATCACGAGTACTACACGGCCCTGGGCCGGCGGCTGATCGCGGCGCTCTCCGAGATCACCGCGGATGGCTACGTGTTTCGCGTGGACATGCGGCTGCGGCCCTATGGCGATGCCGGACCGCTCGTCACCAGCTTCGATGCGCTCGAGGACTACTTCATCACCCAGGGGCGGGAATGGGAGCGCTATGCGTGGATCAAGGCACGCGCGCTGACGGGCGACCGCGGCGTTGAGCTGACGGAGCGCATCCTCCCCTTCGTCTACCGGCGCCACATGGACTACAACGCGATTGCGGCGCTGCGCGACCTGCACCAGCAGATCCGCCGCGAGGTGGACCGCCGCGACATCGCGGACAACATCAAGCTCGGCCCCGGCGGTATCCGCGAGATCGAGTTCATCGCGCAGGTGTTCCAGCTGATCCGCGGCGGGCGCGAGCCCGAATTGAGAACACAGCCTACGCTCGCCGTGCTGCCGCGGCTCGCCGCGCGCAACCTGCTGCCGGAGGCGGCGGCGCGGGAGCTCACGGAGGCCTACTTATTCCTGCGCAATCTCGAGCACCGCCTGCAATACCTCGACGACCTGCAGACCCATGTTCTCCCCGCGCCGGACGCGGACCGCGCGCTCGTCGCCGAAGCGATGGGGCTCGGCGATTACCAGGCGCTCGCCGCCGCCCTCGAGCATCACCGAGGCAACGTCACGCGGCACTTCGACGCGATCTTTGCCGTCGCGCCCGAAGCCGAGCACGCGCTCGCGCACCTGTGGCAGGGAGCGCTCGACGCCGGGCGGTCGGCCGGCGTGCTGGCGGGGCTCGGTTTTCGCGAGCCGGCGGTGATCGAGCAGCGCTTGAGGAGCATGCGTTCCGCGAGCCGCTACCGCGAAATGCCGGCTGCGAGCCAGGCGCTGCTCGACCGGGTGGTGCCGCTCGCGGTCGAGGCCGCCGCGGCGGAGAAGGACCCCGACGTCACGCTCGAGCGCCTGATCGGCCTGCTGGAGAGCATCTCCCGCCGCGGCGCCTACCTCGCGCTCCTCAAGGAGTATCCGCAGGCGCTGTCGCGGCTCGCCGCGATGATGAGCGCGAGCCCCTGGGTCGCCCACTACCTGACCACCCATCCGATCCTCCTCGACGAGCTGCTCGACGCGCGCACGCTCTACGCCCCGCCGCACTGGCCGTCCGCGACGCGGGAGCTGCGCGGGCTGATGGACGCCGCCGCGGGGGATGCGGAGAAACAGATGGACGTCCTGCGGCACTTCAAGCACGCGCATACCATGCGGCTTGTCGCGCAGGATCTTGCGGGCCTGCTGCCGATCGAGACGCTGAGCGACCACTTGAGCGACCTCGCGTGCGTCGTGCTCGAGGAAGTGCTGCGCACGACGTGGCGGATGCGCCCCGGGCACCGGGAGGCGCCGCGCTTCGCCGTAATCGGCTATGGCAAGCTCGGCGGCAAGGAGCTCGGATACGCCTCCGATCTCGACCTCGTGTTCCTCCATGACGACGCCGCGCCGGAGGCCGCGGAGAACTACGCGCGGTTCGCCCAGCGCATCAACAGCTGGCTGACCAGCATGACGCCGGCCGGGACGCTCTATGAAACCGACCTCAGGCTGCGACCTGACGGCGCGGGCGGACTCATGGTGAGCCCGCTTGCGAGCTACCAGGAGTATCAGATGCACAAGGCCTGGGTGTGGGAGCAGCAGGCGCTCACCCGCGCCCGCTTCGTCGCCGGGGACCGCGAGATCGGCGCCGCGTTCGAGGCGCTCCGGGTCGATGTCCTGCGCAAGGAGCGCGACCTCGAGGCGCTGCGCCGGGCGATCGCCGAAATGCGCCGGAAGCTCCGCGACGCCCATCCCAACCGCAGTGAGCTCTTCGACATAAAGCACGACTCCGGCGGCCTCGTCGACGTCGAGTTTGCCGTGCAGTACCTCGTGCTCGGCCACGCCCGAGCGCACGCGGAGTTGACCGGGAACATCGGCAACCTCGCCCTGCTCAAACTGGCGATGCGCCTCGGGCTGCTCGCCGGGGAGTGCGCGCAGGCCGCGCACGACGCCTATCGGCGCCTGCGCCAGCTCCAGCACGCCCTGCGCCTGAAGGGCGAAAAATACGCCCGCATCGCGCCGGGAGAGGTCGCGGGAGAGATCCGCGCCGTGCGCGAACTCTGGGATTCAGTAATCGGTGACGGTTGAGGAGAAACGTACAGCGGGCGACGCTTGTCGCTAGCCCCCGGCGCTTGCCACTTCTGCGGACTGCGCTTTGGGCGCGAGCAGGCGGTAGACGGTGATTTCGCCCTTGCCCTTGACGTGGATGGTCTGCGGGCCCTCGAAGTCGTACTGGTTGCGCACGCGCTTGTAGGTGGTGGAATCGACCAGTATGGTGCTCGGGCCAGCCTGCTCGGTGACGCGGGCCGCGATGTTGACGGTATCCCCCCACAGGTCGTAGATGAACTTCTTCATCCCGATCACCCCCGCCACCACCGGCCCGGTGCCGATGCCGACGTGGATCTGCAGCCGCGCCCGCCTGATCCCGGAGAGCGTTTCCATGTATTGCCGCATCTCGGTCGCCATGGCGCAGATCGAGCTGCAGTAGTCGCGGTCCGAAGCAACGGCACCCGCGGCGTAGTGATGCTCGTCGAGCCCGCCTGCGACCATGTAGGCATCCCCGATGGTCTTGATCTTCTCCAGCCCGTGCTTCTCGGCGAGCAGGTCGAAATGCGAGAACACCTCGTTCAGCAGCGTCACCATGAACTTGGGCGGCATCTCCTCGGAGAGCCGCGTGAAGTTGATGATGTCGGCGAACATGACCGTGACGTCCGAAAAACCGTCGGCGATGGTCGCGTGCTGCTGCTTCAGGCGCTGGGCGATCGGGCCGGGCAGGATGTTGAGGAGCAGCCGCTCCGATTTCTCCTGCTCCGCCTGCAGGAGCTTGTACTGCTCGTCGATCCGCGCCTGCAGCTTGTCGCGCTGATTGACGAAGTAGCTGATCAGGAGGTAGACGATGGTGGACACCGCGGCAAAGTTCAGCGAGAAGAATACGGCAACCGACTGCATGGTGACGCCCTGCTGCACGCCCTCGCTCAGGTAATAGTCGAAGAAGCCGGAGATGCCCGTCATCACGATGTAGGCGAAGAACCACGGCGTCGACTCGCGCGGGCCCTGGAAGATCATGACTCCCACCGGCGCGAGCAGTGCCCACAGCATCACGCCCGAAGAGCTCACGTAGCTGCCGATGCTCCACTGCATGATGAACGGCACGAACAGGAACAGGCTCACCTGGATGAAGCGGAACAGCTCGAAGTTGCGCTTCCACAGGTAGAACCCGAGCGAGCCCGCCGAGACCGCGAGGTAGATGAGCGGCACCGTGGCGGAGAACTTGATGCCCATCGCCCAGTAGATGGCGAGCCACAGCATCGCGCCGAAGCCCATCAAACCGGAGGCGAAGATGGCGAGGGTCTTGTTGAGCTTCTGCTGCTCGCTGTCCTCGCTCGAAATGACGCGCCGGCCGAGGTTCGTCAGCCAGCCGCCCGAATCACGCGCCATCTCTTCTCCCAAGCAAGACCGCAGCCGGAACCGACGCTCGACCCGGCGGATGCGATCGTGTTGCAATTCTACTTGCGTATCGCCGTGACTGCCAGCCAACTTCGCACGCCTCCGCCGCGCGCGAAACCCGCTAAAATAGCGGCTTTCGGCGGAGTCTCTTTATGTCCTCGATGGCCGATCGCGACGGGCACATCTGGTACGACGGCAAGCTCGTGCCTTGGCGCAACGCGACCACTCACGTGCTGACGCACACGCTGCATTACGGCATGGGGGTATTCGAGGGCGTGCGCGCCTACAAGACGGGGAACGGCACCGCAATCTTCCGGCTGCGCGAGCATACCGACCGCCTGTTCAGCTCGGCGCACATCAACGGCATGCGGCTGACCTACGACAAGCCGACGCTGATCGAGGCGCAGAAGGAAGTGGTGCGCGCCAACAAGCTGGAAGCCTGCTACATCCGCCCGATCGCGTTCTACGGATCGGAAGCCATGGGCATCTCGGCGAAAAACGTGACGGTGCACGTGGCGATCGCGGCCTGGCCGTGGGGCGCCTATCTCGGCGCGGACGCGCTCGAGCGCGGCATCCGCGTCAAGACCTCCTCCTACGCGCGCCACCACGTGAACGTCACGATGTGCCGCGCGAAGTCCGTCGGCACCTACATGAATTCCATCCTGGCGCACCAGGAGGTGGCACAGGACGGCTACGACGAGGCGCTGCTCCTCGACGTCGACGGCTTCGTGGCCGAGGGATCGGGCGAGAACATCTTCATCGTGTGCAACGGCACGCTCTATGAGCCCGAGCTCACTTCGGCGCTCGCGGGCATCACGCGCGACTCGGTGGTGCGCATCGCGCAGGACTTCGGCATACCGGTCATCGCCAAGCGCATTACCCGCGACGAGGTCTATTGCGCCGATGAAGCGTTCTTCACCGGCACGGCAGCCGAGGTGACGCCGATCCGCGAGCTCGACAACCGCAGGATCGGCAGCGGCAAGCGCGGCCCGGTCACGGAAAGGCTGCAGAAGACGTTCTTCGACTGCGTGACCGGAAAATCGGACAAGTATCGCGACTGGCTCACGCCGGTGGCGGGGTGAGCAGGGGGAGCGGACCCCTTCCGGAAAATCTTTCGGAGCCTTCCCGCCCCTCCGCATCCCCCAATTGATTTGATCGATGACCGAGAAAACGGAAAACAAGGAGCAGGTAATCGAGGTCACGGCCGCGGACCTGCCGCTGCACTGCCCGATGCCCTCCATGCTGCTGTGGAACGCGCATCCGCGGGTCTTCCTGTCGGTCGAGAAGACCGGTGAGGCGCTCTGCCCCTATTGCGGCACGAAATACATTCTTAAGAGCGGCGCCACATCGCGACATTAGAAGCGATCTCAAGAATACCCCCTCGCCCCGTAGCAACGGGGAGAGGGAACTATCGAGTTGCGTTCTAGTCTCCAGCCGTCATGAAGATCCTGGTTGTGGGTCCGTCCTGGGTCGGCGACACGGTGCTCGCCCAGCCGCTCTTCAAGCTGCTGCACGCGCGCCATGCCGGCCTCGCGCTCGACGTGCTCGCCCCGCGCTGGACCTTCTCGCTCATCGAGCGCATGCCTGAGGTAAGGCGGGCGATCGAAAACCCGTTCGCCCACGGTGAGCTCAAGCTCGGCGCGCGCCGCCGGCTCGGGCGCGCGCTCAGGGCAGAAGGCTACGACCAGGCGATCGTGCTGCCCAACACCTTCAAGTCCGCGCTGGTACCCTTCTTCGCCGGCATCCGTACCCGCACCGGCTACATCGGCGAGCTGCGGCACTGGATATTGAACGACGTGCGCAGGATGGACCCAGAGCGCCTGCCGCAGATGGCGCAGCGCTACGCCGCGCTCGGCCTGCCGCGGGGCGAGGCGCCGCGGCTGCCGCTGCCCGCGCTTGCGCTGCGGGTCGACGACGCGGTGCGACGCGCGGCTCTCGCCCGGCTCGGGCTCGATCGCGGCCGTCCGGCGGCGGCGCTCTGCCCGGGAGCCGAGTACGGCCCCGCCAAGCGCTGGCCGGCGCGCTACTTCGCGGAGCTTGCGCAGGGGCTCGCGGCGCAGGGCTGCGCGGTGTGGCTGATCGGCTCCAGGAACGACCGGGAGGCGGCAGCCGAGATCGAGCGGCAATCGGTCGGCGTCTGCCGCAATCTGTGCGGCGAGACCACGCTCGCCGAGGCCATCGATCTCCTCGCTTCCGCCGCGCTCGTGGTGAGCAACGACTCCGGCCTGATGCACGTCGCTGCGGCACTCGGCAAGCCGCTCATCGCCCTCTACGGCTCGAGCAGCCCGGCCTACACACCCCCGCTTTCGGCGAACGCGCGCATCCTGAAGCTCGATCTGCCGTGCAGCCCGTGCTTCAAGCGCGAGTGCCCGCTCGGCCACTTCAACTGCATGATGCAGCTCACGCCCGACCGGGTCTTGGCGGCGGTCGATTTTGATAGAATTTCGAGATGAAAAAAGCTCTGTACGCCAGCCCGCAGGACGCTGAAGCGGCGTTCTACGAAGCGCTCGCCAAGGCCGACCTCGAGGCAATGATGGCGGTCTGGGCGGATGACGACGACGTCTATTGCGTGCACCCCAACGGCACGCGCATCTCCGGCGTCGAGAGCGTGCGCGAATCGTGGCGCCAGATCTTTTCGAGCGGGCAGACGCTGCGCTTCCAGCTGCGCGACAGCCAGGTCGTGCACGGCATGATGCTGGCAGTGCACAGCGTCTTCGAGCACATCACGATCGCCGGCGAGACGCGCCCACGCCCCCCGGTGATTGCGACCAACATCTATCTCCGGACCGAGCGCGGCTGGCGCATCGTCGCGCACCACGCTTCGCCGGTGCCGGCGCCCGCCACCGCGGGGTCCGAACCGAGGCGTGTGGCGCCGCCCAAGACACTTCACTGAACGGGGTCAGACTCGATTTTCCGACTTCGTTCGCGAGGCCCGTCGCGGAAAATCGCGCGGAAAATCGAATCTGACCCCACGAAAGGAAAGCAATGAGCAGCACCGAATTCGGCCATCCCGACGTCATCGTCATCGGCGCCGGCAACGCCGCCTGCAGCGCGGCGCTCGCCGCCCGCGAAGGCGGCGCGTCCGTGATCCTGCTCGAGGCCGCCCCCATCGAGGACTGCGGAGGCAACAGCCGCTACACGGCGGGGCTCATGCGCGTGGTCTACAACGGCGTCGAGGACCTGGCGCAGCTGATACCCGATCTCACCGCGGAGGAGAAGAAGACCCACGACTTCGGCGCCTATACCGCCGAGCACTATTACGACGACATGGGCCGCATCACCCAGTACCGCACCGATCCCGACCTGTGCGAGATCCTGATCTCGCGCAGCTTCGAGACGCTGGTGTGGCTGCGCAAGAAAGGCGTGCGCTTCCAGGCGAGCTACGGCCGCCAGTCGTACAAGGTGGACGGGAATCGCTACAAGTTCTGGGGCGGACTCGCGGCGGAGACCTGGGGCGGCGGCCCCGGGCTGATCGAGAACGAGCACAAGGCCTGCGAGCGCGAGGGCGCGAAGATCTTCTACGAGACGCCCGCCATTGGTCTGATCGCCCATGACGACGGCGTCGTGCTCGGCGTGCGCGCAAAGCACCAGGGCAGGAACGTGGAAATCCGCTCGAAGGCGGTGGTGCTCGCGTGCGGCGGCTTCGAATCGAACGCAGAAATGCGCGCGCGCTACCTCGGCCCGGGCTGGGACCTCGCCAAGGTGCGCGGCACTCGCTACAACACGGGCCTCGGCATCCGGATGGCGCTCGAGGCGGGCGCCATGCCCTACGGCCACTGGTCCGGCTGCCACGCCGTCGGCTGGGACATGAACGCGCCCGCGTTCGGCGATCTCGCGGTCGGCGACCAGTTCCAGAAGCACAGCTACCCGTGGGGCATCATGGTGAACGCGCGCGGCGAACGGTTCGTCGACGAGGGCGCGGATTTCCGCAACTACACCTACGCCAAGTACGGGCGCGTCGTGCTCGAGCAGCCGGGAATGTTCGCCTGGCAGATCTTCGACGCCAAGATCATTCCCATGCTGCGCGACGAGTACCGCATCAAGCAGGTGACCAAGGCCCGTGCCGACACGCTCGAGGAACTCGTAAAGAAGCTCGAGGGTGTGGACGCCGCGCGCTGCCTGCAGGAGATCCGCGAGTACAACAAGGCGGTGCGCACCGATGTCCCCTTCAACATGGCGGTGAAGGACGGGCGCTCGACCGTGGGACTGCGCATCAACAAGTCGAACTGGGCGAATACCATCGACCAGCCACCGTTCGAAGCCTACGGCGTAACCTGCGGGGTCACCTTCAGCTTCGGCGGCGTCAAAATCAGCCGGGAGGGGGAAGTCGAGGACACCGCCGGCAAGCCCATCCCCGGCCTCTACGCAGCGGGGGAGCTCGTGGGCGGCATCTTCTATCACAACTACCCGGGCGGCACGGGGCTCACCTCCGGCGCGGTGTTCGGCAGGCTCTCGGGCATAAGCGCCGCCGCCTACGTCAAGCGGCGGTAGTTCCAAATCGTCAAGGTACCCTCCTACAGCGCGCCGTGGTGGCTCCCCGGCGGGAACGCGCAGACCGTCTACGCTGCGCTCGCCGCGCCGCAGCCGCGCGTCGCCTACCGCCGCGAGCGCTGGGACACGCCGGACGGCGATTTCATAGACGTCGACTGGGTCGACGAGCAGTCAGCTGTCAGCCCCTTCGACATCGCTCAGGACAGGGGTCGGCGGTCAGCCACGGCCGCCGCTACGCCGCTGGTGGTGCTGTTCCACGGGCTGGAGGGCAGCTCGCGCAGCCATTACGCCCTGGCGCTGATGGCTGCGGTGCGGGACAGGGGCTGGCGCGGAGTCGTCGTGCATTTCCGCGGCTGTGGCGGCGAGCTGAACCGCCTGCCGCGCGCCTATCACTCCGGAGACGGCGCCGAGGTCAACTGGATTCTGCGGCGGCTGCGGCCGGGGAACCCCCGGCTCTCTGCCGTCGGCGTCTCGCTCGGCGGCAATGCGCTGCTCAAGTGGCTCGGCGAGACCGGCGCCTCCGCGATTGATGTCGTCGAGCGAGCGGCGGCGGTGTCGGCGCCGGTCGATCTGATGGCGGCCGGCAATGCCCTCGACCGTAGCTTCAACCTGCTCTACGTGCGCCACTTCCTCTCCTCCATGAAGCGCAAGTCGCTCGCCAAGCTCGCGCGCTACCCGGGCCTGTTTGACGCGGCGCGCGTGCGCGCGGCGGGCACCCTGCGCGAGTTCGATGACCTCGTTACGGCGCCGCTGCACGGGTTCAGGAACACCGACGATTACTGGACGCGCGCGAGCAGCAAACCGGGACTGCTGCACATCCGCGTCCCGACGCTCATCACCAACGCGAGGAACGACCCTTTTCTCCCCGCTCACGTCCTGCCCCGGGCAGGCGAGGTCTCGGATTCGGTAGCCCTCGATCAGCCGGAGGAAGGCGGCCACGCCGGCTTCGTCAGCGGGCGCTTTCCAGGCCACCTCGGCTGGCTGCCCGCGCGCGTGCTGGGGTTCTTCGGGGTCTGACCCCTGAGGTTCATCTAGCCGCGCAGCGCTTTCATGACGTTTTCGTCTTCGAGCGCCTGCTCCGGCTTGCCGTGGAAGATGATCTCGCCGCGGTCGATCGCATAGAGCCGATCCGCGATGCGCGCCGCATTGATGAGGTTCGACTCGGCGATCAGGAGCGAGATGCCGAGGTCCTCGATCTTGAGCACCGCTTCGCGGAAGCGCTTGACGACGATCGGCGCGAGTCCCTCGAATGCCTCGTCGAGGAGCAGCAGCGTCGGGGCGAGCGCCATCCCGCGGGCGATGGCGACCATCTTGCGCTGCCCGCCGCTCAGATTCATGCCCTGGCGGCGCATCAGATCGCGCACTTCCGGGAATACCGAGAGCACGCGCTCCTCGATGTCCCCGCCGGCGACCGCCTCCAGCCGGCGGTGCGATTTTGCCGACATCCACCGGCTGATCATCATGTTTTCCGCCACCGTCAGCTCGGGGAAGATCTCGCACCCTTCGGGTGCGTAACCCATGCCGCGCAGCGCCCGCCGGTGCACCGGCAGGGAAGTCACTTCCTCGCCATGAAACAGGATCTGCCCCGAGGTGAGCGGCAAGAAGCCCATGATGGACTCCATGGTCGTCGTCTTTCCGGCGCCGTTGCGGCCGACCAGGCACACGACTTCGTGCTCGTGGACACTCAACGAGACCCCGTTCAGCACATGTGCCGGACCGCGGGAAACGTGAATGTTCTTCACTTCGAGCATGGAGGCATCACCTTGCGGCGGATTCAAGCGGCAACGTCGGTCCCGAGAAGATATGTCGCCACATCCTGGTTACGCCGGATCTCTTCCGGCGGGCCGTCGGCGAGGAATCTGCCCTCGTGCATGACGACGACGCGGTCGGAGTACTTGAACACCACGTCCATGTCGTGCTCGATGACGACCGCCGTGATCTTGCCGCCGCGCACGACCGCGGACACCGTGTCCATGATCTGCGCCTTGTCGCGCGTGCTGACGCCGCTGGTCGGCTCGTCGAGAAACAGCAGCTTCGGGCGCAGCGCGTAGGCGACCGCGACGTCGAGGAGCTTGCGCTCGCCCTGTGCCAGTCCGCCCGCGAGCGCCTGCGCCTTGGCCCCGAGGCCGAACTGCGCGAGCAGATCCAGCGCTTCCGCCGTCACTGCGACGTCCCGCTCCGCAAGCGCGAAGATCCGCTTGGTCTTGCCTTCACGCGCGAAGATGGCGAGCGCCACGTTGTCGAGCACCGTCAGTTCATCGAACAGGTTGACGAGCTGGAAGCTCCGCGCGATCCCCGCCCGGATCCGGTCGTCCACAGGGGAATAGGTGATATCGCGCTCCCCGATGAAGATCCTGCCGCTGTCGGGAAATAGGAACGCGCTGATCAGGTTGACGAGCGTGGTCTTGCCGGCGCCGTTAGTTCCGACGAGCGAAAGGAACTCGCCTTCGTTGACCCTGAAGTCCACTCCGTCCACCGCGCGCGTGTCGCCGAAGTGCTTCGTGAGGCCTTCGGTTCGCAGCAGGCTCATGACGATACCGCCTGCCTGGGCTTCAGGCGCGCGGTGAGCCGCATCGCCGTTCCCACGATCCCCGCGGGCAGGAACGTGACCAGCACGATCAGGATCACCCCGAGCGTGAGCTGCCAGTACTCGGTGAGGGCCACCGCGTAGACCTCGAGGTAGTTGAAGACCACCGCGCCGACGATGGGGCCGGAGAAGTTCCGGAATCCTCCCAGCACGGCGAAGAATACGATCTTGCCGGACTGCGGCCAGTAGAGCACATCGGGCGTGACGAGCCCGTTCAACGGCACCCAGAGCGCGCCTGCGAGGCCGGTGAAGATCCCCGACACCAGGAACGCCAGCCAGCGGTAGCGCCAGATCCGCACCCCGAGAAAGCGCGCCCGGGTCTCGTTGTCGCGGATCGCCTGCAGGGTCTTGCCGAACGGGGAGTGAACGATGAGCCACATCAACACTGCGCACACGGCGAAGACGACGAGCACGTAGTAATAATAGGACGTGATGAACTTGGGAAAGGCGTCCGCGCCCGGGAAGCTCACGAGCCCGCCCAGCAACGTCACCTTCGCGAACGGAACCCGGATGCCGTCGGTGCCGCCGGTGATCCAGAAGAACTTGTAGGCGAGCGTCCACAACACCTGCGACAGCGCGAGTGTCAGGATGGCGAAAAAAATCCGGGTGTGGCGCACGCAAATGACCCCGAAGAGCGCGGCGACTACGGCCGAGAACGCAACCCCGCCGAGGAGAAACAGCTCCATCGAAGAGATGTCCAGATAGCGCATCATGAACGCAACAGCGTAGGCGCCCGCGCCCAGGAAGGCGGAATGCCCGAACGAAAGCAGTCCCGAATAGCCGAGCAGGAGATTGAATCCCAGCGCGGCGATTGCGAGGGTAAGGCCGTAGGTGAGGAGCTGCGTCTGGTAGGTGCCCGCGAAGGCCGGGACCAGCAGCAGGACGATGAAAACCACGCCTGCGATCGTTGCCCGGCCGCCGGTCGAAAGCGCCTGCGGCGGGATCACGATTTCCTCCCGAAGAGGCCGGTCGGGCGGATGAGGAGCACGATCGCGGCGATGAGATACAGCGCCGCGAGCTCGATCTCCTCCCAGAACTGGATCGTGACCGTTCGGAGCGCGCTTACGATAATTGCGCCGACGAGTGCGCCCTCGAGACTGCCCAGGCCGCCGATCACCACCACGACAAACGCCATGATGAGTACCTCAACACCCATTCCGAGGACAGCCGCCTGGCTCGGAACGACGATGGCGCCGCCCAACCCGGCCATGAAGCAGCCGAGTCCGAATGCGAGGATGTAGATCCGACCGACGTCGATGCCCAGCGCCGCCGCCATGCGCCGGTCCTGCGCGGTCGCGCGCAGCAGCACGCCGAACCGGGTGCGGTACACGAATGCCCACAAGGCAAGCGCTGCGACGGCTCCGACACCGATCATCGCCAGGTTGTAAACGGGGTAGGGAAGCCCTCCGATCTCAATCAGCCCGAGCGAATCGACAAGCCTGCCGGCCGTGAGCGGGGCTCCGCCCCACACCGCCCGGATGACATCCTCGAGGACCAGCAGGAGACCGAAGGTCACGAGCAGCTGGTATTCCTCCGGCCTGCGGTAGAACGGCCGTATCAGCGTGGGCTCGATCACGAGCCCGACGAGTCCGACCGCAATCGCGCCCAGAAGGAGGAACAGGAAGAGGACCGGCGTCGGGAGCGCGGCGGATGCGGCCGCCACCGACCAGGCGGTGACGTAGGCGCCGAGCGCGTAGAAGCTGCCGTGCGCCATGTTGACGATGCCCATCACCCCGAAAATGAGGCTGAGGCCGGCCGCGATCAGGAACAGCACCGCGGCATAGAAGAGTGAATTCAGGACCTGGAGCGCAACGATTTCCATCGTGTTGTCTTAGTGATTTCCCCCGTCCCGGCGCTCCCGCATCGCGCTCGGCAGCGCAGACCGCGATTGATTGATCGCGGTCGCAACAACGTTGTCTTGTCCAGCCGGCGCATGTCGCCGGAGCAGTTCGGCCTGGTGAGGGCAGAACCGCCCCGGATACGCGTCCCGGGCCAGTGCGCTACGCTTTCGCCGTCGGCCAGGTCTTCTTGATCCAGTCCGCTGCTGCAGTGGACTCGTTGTGCCCCTTGCCCGGCTTCGGCCAGTTGGGCGGCGCGGTGATGTTGCGGATCGGGATCGACACGATGCTCGCCGGATCCCACACCGGGAAATCGTAACCCGGCAGGTTCTTGGAGAGCCCCGTCACCGCGTCCTTGTAGCCCTGGTGATTGTCCGGACGGATATAGAGGTAGCCGCCGGGCGAATCGAATCCGGCGCCCTCGAGCATGGCGATGATGGCCTCGTCGCTCGGCCAGCCACCGACCAGCTGGTTCGCCTTTTCAATCGCCTGCTTGTAGAGGTAGAGCGCAGTGTAAGCGCCATCGGACTCGAAGCTCGGGTACTCCTTGAAGCGCTTGTAGTAGCGCTCGACGAAGGCCTTGTTGATCGGCCAGCGCTCGGCCGACGGATAAAGGAAATGATAGTTCGCATGTACCCCGGCGAGCACGCCGTCAGGATGGTCCTTGCCGATCGCGTGCGGGTAGCCGCCGAAGGCGAGCGTGGTCGCAACCTTCATCTTGTCGAACAGCCCGTAGCGCAGCGCCTGCTTGTAGAACGCAACGTAGTCGCCGCCCCACACCCCGACAAACAGAAGATCGGGTTTGGCGGAGAGGATCTTCGTGATGTGGGAGGTGAAATCGGTCGTACCGAGCTTCGGCCAGGACTCGGAAACGATCTCGGTTCCGGGCACTATTTTGCCGAACGCGAGCGTGGCGTGCTCGAAGACGTTGCGCCCGTAGCTGTAATCGGGCTGTAGCGATGCGAGGCGCCGCGCCTTCGGCCAGTGCGTTGCAGCACCGATCGCGGCGGTGACGCCATCCGCGGACTGAATGTTGGTTACTCGGAAGGTGTATTTCGGATTAGGCACCGCCTTGTCGAACAGGAAGTCGGTGCAGCCGTCGTTAAAGAGCGTCAGCACCTTGAGCTCCTCCGCGACCGGCCCGAGCGCCGGCGTATTGCCGCTCGAGATGACGCCGGTGAAGAGCTCGATCTTCTCTGAGAGCTTCATGCGCCGCAGCTCCTTCACATTGGCGTCGGTGCCGGCGGCTTCGTCGGCGAAGAGCGTCTCGATCTTGCGCTTGCCGAGCAGCCCGCCCTGGGCGTTGATTTCCTCCTCGGCGAGGACATGCCCGCGCTGCCCCGGGCCGCCCAGAAGCGCCGCTGGCCCGGTGAGAAACGTGATGTGACCCACCTTGACCGGCGTGCTGGGAATGTTGCCCTTGGGTGTCATCGCCGCATGCGCGGCGCCCGGTGCCGCCAGGTAGGCTCCGGTTCCGGCTGCCGCGGCGCCGAGGCCTGCGGCGCCCAGCGTCGCACCGAACTGTTTGAGAAATGAGCGGCGTTCCTGCAATTGATCTTTGTCCACGATTCCCCTCCTTCTGGTCAATGTTCCCACGGCACGATCCTGATCGGCGTGTTGGCAACATTCTCCTCTAGCACTGCAGCGAGCACAAGCCGGTCGCTGCCCCTGCCGGCCCGCTTCGCCGGACGTGCGAACTTCAGGCGGCACCTGCCGGTGGCGTCCGCGCGCGTCGAGCCCGCGGCCGCAACCGCACCGTCCGCGCCGACGAGCAGGTAGCGGCAAACGGGCGCCGGCGGCGGGCCCGCGGTCGTCAGCCGCTTGGCGAGCCGCTGCGCAAACGAGCCGCGCACGATCTTCACTTCGCGCCCCTCGCGCTCCAGCCACTCGATCTCGATATGAACCTCCGCGCCGTAATTGCGCCCCTCGATCCGCGTCACATGCGCCTTGAGCGGCGCGGCGTAGGCATCGAAGCTGCCCAAGCCCTTCGGATAGCTGGGATCCCGAAAGGCGGTGAGTACCGCCTTGGTCCCGTCCCAACGGCTCAGCACGTAAGGGCCGTTGGTCACGAGCCAATGTCCGTGCGCCGCGTGAAACTCGCGCAACCGGCGATAGCGCTGGCGCGCCTCGCCGGCGCCGGCGTGCTTCGCGAGCGCGGCCGGAACGTAGGCGCGCTCCTCGAGCTCGCGGGCCAGCTCCGCGATCCGGCCCACGATCACCGCATCGCGCACCGGATCGAGCTCCGGCACGCCGCGGCGCTTCGCGCCGGCAGCCGAGAAGGCAAAGTACCCGCGTCGCGCGCCCTCCTCCAGCAGCGCGAGCAGGTGCCAGGGCAGCACCGTCCACGGCGGCGCAACCGTCACCGCGTCGCCCGCGGATCCAGCGTCGAGGTAGACCTCGATCACCGGGATTTTGTAGGTGAGCTTGTCTTCGCCAAATGCAAGGGTCTCGGTGTGCACGTGCAGGAGCCGCACCCCCTTCAGGCGCTCGCGCGCAAGCGCGGTCGCTTGAGCCACGCCCGGATCCGCGGCTTCGCCCGCGCCCCACGCGGCCGCGAACGCATAGGAGTAGTACAGGTCCGCGATGCTCATGGGCGTGCCGTCGTGGAACGACGAGTTGCGCACGTCGTACACGATGCGCGTCGTGGCCGTCCGGCCGCGGCCCACGCGCGCGAGCCCACCGCGACCCGGCGCCGGCACCAGCGCGTCCTCGGGCACCGGCAACGGCGCGCCCGCCTTCATTTTCGATGCGTTCAGGCGGTTCTCGATCCAGCCGTTGCCGTGCGGCGAGGGCAAGTACGCCGGATCGCCGAGCGCTGACCAGACGAGCCGTCCGAATGTGTCTCCGAAACCACCGACAACGGGATTCCACGCGCTCGACGGCGCAGCCGGCGCTGCAACGTTGAGCCAGCCGTTCCAGGGAAAGTCCCGCAGCTTGACGGTGCGAGGAAAGATTGCCGACGCGAGACCGTCAAGGGCGTCGTAGCCGACATTCTCCACGCCTTGCGAGTACTCGGTGCCGTAATGCTCGCGCCGCACGGTATAACCGAGCACGACCTGCTCGCAGCCGCTTTGCAATAGCGCAACGAGCTCGCGCTCGCGCTCGATCCTTTGCCTGAGGTCGCGATGTTTCCCGCGCATGAGTAGACGCGCCGCCTCCTCGATCCGCGCGCGGGCAGCCGCATCGCTCACCGCGGGCGCGAGCAGCAGGTAAGCGTGAAACCAGCCCTGTCGCAACCATGGCGGTCCGAGCCACCCGTTGTAACGTGCGCTGGCCTGGGCCATAAGCGCCGCCGCATCGACGATCTTGATCTTCCCGGGAGGCTTGGCAATCGTCTGCGCAGCGACCGCAGCACGCGCCGCTTCGGCGCGATCGGCGTGATGCAGGTAATCCGCGTGAAAGGGCGTAACCGGATACGGATGCCAGACCTGGCCCAGGGTTAGGGCATCCTGGAAACCTCGCGCCGCCGCGCAGCGCGCGGAGCGATCGGCAAACTGCGGCGCGCGGGGATCGAACGTCGCGACGACGTAGCCGCCGAGCGATGCAACGCTGGCCGTCTTCGCCGGACCGGACTCGGCAGCGAGCTCGCCGCCTGCGTAGGCGTGCAGCGCGGCCTTGGCGAACCGCTGCGCCGCCGCTTTCGCATCGAGGGTTTCGACGGTGATCTCCTGCGGATAAAACGAGGGATAGAAAGGAAACTCGTGGCCGGCATGGGCCACCGCGAGGAAAGCGAAGCCCGCGCCGAATACCAAGACTGCACGCATGCGCAGCCGGGTCGGGAGTTGAGGTTTCTCGATCACGCTGGAACGATTCTAGTGGATGACCGCGACTTTGGTTCGTCATGAAGCGCGCGAGTTGCCATCGCCGCGAGCGCCCGCATCGCCGATCGTATCGCGGCGGCGCCATCCGGCGCCATGCTAGGATGGATAAGTGCCCATGCCCTGGATCCGGAGCCTTCGGGAAGCCGCCGGCGGCCCGCGCACGCCGGGGGCGTTACCGATGCTCTTCGTCGCCGCAGCGGCAGGGATCGCGCTGCTGCTCATGCCGCCGGTTCTCCCCGCGTATTCCTTGTTCGTTCTTTGCTACATGCTGGTGTTCGCGATCGCCTGCCTGGGGTTCAATCTTGTTTTCGGCACGGCCGGATCGCTCTCGCTCGGACACGCTGCCTATTTCGGCGCGGCGGCCTATGGCGGGGCGTTCCTCTACCGTTTTTCCGAGGTGGAATCGCTCGAGCTCTACCTGGCATTCGGCGTGATTTGCTCCACCGCCCTCGCCGCCGCAATCGGCTTTCTTTGCGTCCGCACCAGCCGAATTTTCTTCGCCATACTCACTTTCGCGTTTTCCATGGTGCTCTATTCGGTGGTCGTGGATGGGGCGCTGTTCCGGCTGTTCGGGCCCCTGGGCTGGAGCCTGTACCTGCTCGGGGGCGGCTCGATGTATCTTCCGCGACTCACGATACTCGGAACGGGCCACGGACCCGAGGCGTTTATCCCGATCTTCTACAACGTGATCGTCGCCGCGTTCATTCTGTCCGGAGTCCTGCTCTGGCGCATCACCTTTTCGCCGTTCGGCCTCGCGCTGAAGGCGATTCGCGACAATGCCGAGCGCGCGGCGATGATCGGCATTCCGGTGCGACGCTACCGATGGTACGCATTCACGCTGTCGGGCCTGTTCATGGGGCTCGCCGGGGCTCTCTACGGGCAGCTTGCGCGCCAGATCACGGTCGACCAGCTCCATTGGCTGTTCTCGGCGCAGTTGATCCTCGCCACCGTGCTGGGCGGGACACGGCAGTTCGTCGGGCCCGTGCTCGGGGCATTTGCCTTCGTGGCGCTGGATGAGTACTCGCAGCGGTGGGTGTTCGGCCGCAACGCCGTGATGGGCTTGTTGATCATCGTCGTCGTCTTTGCCTTCCCGCGCGGCATCGCGGGCAGCTTCGCAGCTCTCGCGAACAAACTAAAACGACGCTTCGTCGAGACCGGCCTGGGCCGGTAGAATGACAGACCGTGTTAACTCGGAAGTCGGCACCCATGCGCTGGGCAGGCGAGGTAATGCGGGGAACGGCCGCGGCGCTGGCCGCGCATCCCGGCGTCTTTGCATCGGTGACGCTCGGCGTCGTCGCGCTCAACGTCCTGGCGCCGGTTGCAATACTGTCGGCGGTGCGCAAGCCGCTCGACTACTTCACCTTCAACCCGTGGCTGAAACGCCTTCCCGAATACCTTGCGTCCGATGACGTGACGATCGGGGAGAAGCTCGCGAAGCTTCCGGATCTAGCGCTCTTCTGGTTCTCGGCGGGCAGCACTTACGGTGGCGCCGAGTGGGGTTTCGCCGTGGACGTTACCGACCTCGGGCGTATTCTCCTCATCTCCGCGCTGTTCGGGCTGTACTTCGCCCTCTGGCGCCGTCATCGCGATTTCGTTCTCGGCAGCGCGCGCGCCGACGCGGGGCTGCGCCGGGGCGGTGTCGCCGGCACCGCGCTGACCGTGTTCGGAATCTCCACCGGCGCGTGCAGCGTCACGGGCTGCGGGGCTCCGGTGATACCCGTCGTCGGCCTCGCATTTGTCGGTCTATCCAGCGGGACCCTCGCCGTTGTGGGGGAACTGTCGCGAGTAGCGACTGCTTTCGTACTCATCGCCGCTGCGCTGGCGGTCGCCTATCTGGGCTGGGTCGTCGGGAAGAACTTGATTGATGAGCGCTGAACCGCCAGGCGCCGAACTATGCCAAATAACGTACCACCGGAAATTTTCAAGGCTTACGACATCCGCGGCATCGTTGGCAAGACGCTGACCGCCGTGATCGTCGAGAGCATCGGCCAGGCGATAGGCTCGGAAGCGCGCAGCCGCGGCCGCACCAAAGTTGTCATCGGCCGCGACGGACGCCACTCCGGGCCGGAGCTCTCCGCCGCCCTGGCTGCGGGACTGCGGGCGAGCGGCGTGGATGTGATCGACGTCGGCCAGGTCGCAACCCCTCTCCTCTACTTCGCTACCCATCATCTCGGCACACAGTCCGGCGTGATGGTCACCGGCTCGCATAATCCCCCGGAGTACAACGGTCTCAAGGTCGTTGTGGACGGCGAAACGCTGGCCGGACCGGCGATCCAGGGATTGCGGGACCGCATCGAGCAGGGGAAGCTCGCACGCGGCGCGGGCACGATGGGCACGCAGGACGTTCGCGAGGACTATCTCCGGCGCATCACATCCGACATCAAGCTCGCCCGGCCGGTGAGGCTCGTGGTGGACTGCGGAAACGGCGTTGCGGGCGCCACTGCTCCCGAGCTCTACCGCCGCCTTGGCTGCGAGGTCACCGAGCTTTATTGCGAAGTGGACGGCAGCTTTCCCAACCACCATCCGGACCCCTCGCAGCCGGAAAACCTCGCCGACGTGCAGCGCGCGCTCTCGCAGGGCCGGGGCGAGCTGGGATTCGCGTTCGACGGCGACGGCGACCGGCTCGGAGTGGTCACGAAGAGCGGGCGCATCATCTACCCCGATCGCCAGCTCATGCTGTTCGCCGCCGACGTGCTCAAGCGCCATCCGGGCGCCGAGGTCATCTTCGACGTCAAGTCCACGCGGCATCTCTTCCAGTGGATCCGGAACCACGGCGGCAGGCCGGTCATGTGGAAGACCGGCCACTCCTTCATCAAGCAGAAGCTGAAGGAGACCGGCGCGCCGCTCGCCGGCGAGATGAGCGGGCACGTCTTCTTCAAGGATCGCTGGTACGGATTCGACGACGCACTCTACGCGGGCGCGCGGCTGCTCGAGATCCTCTCGCGCGAGCGCGACCCGGGGGCCGTGCTCGAGGGGCTCCCCGACGCGGTGAGCACGCCCGAGCTGCACCTCAAGCTCGCCGAAGGCGAGAACTACGCGCTGATGGATAAGCTCAAGGCAAGCGCCCGCTTCGACGGCGCGAACGACATCGTCACAATAGACGGGCTGCGCGTCGAGTACGCCGACGGCTTCGGGCTCGCACGGCCTTCCAACACGACACCGGTCATCGTGCTGCGCTTCGAGGCGGACGACCAAGCCGCCCTGAAGCGCATACAAGGCGAATTCCGCCGCGCGATCCTCGCCGTCAAGCCCGACGCTGCGCTGCCCTTCTAATCAGAGCTTCTGCTCAACCCAGCCGCGCACGGAATCCAGGGCGCCGGAGAGCTTCGCGGGCTCGGTGCCGCCCGCCTGCGCCATGTCCGGCCTGCCGCCGCCCTTGCCTCCCACCTGCTGGGCAACGAAATTGACCAACTCGCCGGCCTTGAGCTTCGCGGTCAGGTCAGGGGTGACGCCCGCGATCAGGGATACCTTTCCCTGGTCGACGGCGCCGAGGACGATTATTCCCGACTTGAGCTTGTCCTTGAGCTTGTCCAGCGCTTCGCGCAGCGCCCTGGCGTCCGCACCGTCCACGGTGGCGGCGAGCAGCCGAATCACAGTCCCATCCTTGCCCTTCACCTCCACCACCTGGTCGGCCAGCTCGTCGCCCCGGGAGGAGGCGAGCTTCGATTTCAATCGCCCCAATTCCTTTTCGAGGCCGCGCACGTTGTCGAGGATCTGTGCGATCTTTTGCGCGACTTCCTGGGGCGGGGTCCTCAACGCGGCGGCGGCCTCGTTCAACCGCGCCTCCTGCGCCTGAACGTAGGCGAGCGCCCCCTCGCCGGTCGTCGCCTCGATGCGGCGCACGCCGGCGGCGATGCCGCCCTCGGAGATCACCTTGAAGAACCCGATGTCGCCGGTGCGCGCGACGTGCGTGCCCCCGCACAATTCCCGCGACGTGCCGATGTCGAGCACGCGCACTTCATCACCGTACTTGTCGCCGAAGAAGGCGAGAGCGCCGGCCTTGAGTGCCGCGTCCTGCTTCATGATGCGCGCGCTCGTCGCGGCATTGGCGAGGATCTCCGCATTGACGGTCGCTTCCACCTGGCGGATTTGCTCATCGGTCATCGGCTCGTTGTGCGAGAAGTCGAAGCGCGTCCTCTCGGCGTCCACCAGCGAGCCCTTCTGCTGCACATGGGGGCCCAGCACCTCGCGCAGCGCCTTGTGCATGAGATGGGTCGCGGAGTGATTGCGCATCGTGCGCCCGCGGCGCAGCGCGTCCACTCCCGCCATCACCCTGTCGCCCACCCGCATCCGGCCCGTCTTGAGCACGCCCTTGTGCCCGAAGACCGCGGGCTGGATCTTCTGGGTGTCCTCGACGGCGAAAGTGCCGGATTTTCCGGCGAGCTCGCCGCTGTCGCCGACCTGGCCGCCCGATTCGGCGTAGAACGGCGTGCGGTCGAGCACCACGATCGCCGCCTCGCCGGCGGCGACCTCCTGCGCCTGCACGCCCTCGCGGTTGTAGAGCGCGACGACCTTCCCCTCCAGCGCGAGCGTGTCGTAGCCGTGGAACTCGGTGGCGGCGCCGCTATACTCGACCGCCGCCGCCGCCGTGAATTTCGAGGCCGCGCGCGCCCGCTCGCGCTGGCGCTCCATCGCCGCCTCGAACCCTGCGTAGTCCACGCGCACGCCGCGCTCGCGAGCGATGTCGGCCGTGAGGTCCACCGGAAAGCCGAATGTGTCGTAGAGCTGAAACACGGTCTCGCCGTCGAGCATGCGGTCCTCGCGCGTCAACGCGCCCTCCAGCACCCGCATGCCGTTCTCGAGGGTCTCGGCGAAGCGCTCCTCCTCCTGCTTCAACACCTGGGCGACGCGCGTCCGCGCGGACTGCAGCTCGGGATAAGCGCCGCCCATCGCGCGCGCGAGATCGTCCACCACGCGGTGGAAGAACGGCTGCGTCTGTCCCAGCCGGTAACCGTGGCGGATCGCGCGCCGGATGATGCGCCGGAGCACGTAGCCGCGGCCTTCGTTCGAGGGAATGACCCCGTCCACGATCAGGAAGGAGGTCGCGCGGATGTGGTCAGCGATGACCTTGAGCGAGTTGCTCGCGAGATCCTTTGTCCCGGTCTCCCGCGCCGCCGCCTTGATGAGGTCCTGGAAGAGATCGATCTGGTAGTTGTCGTGCACGCCCTGCAATACCGCGGCGATGCGCTCGAGACCCATGCCGGTGTCGACGCAGGGCTTGGGGAGCGGTGTCATCACGCCCTTGTCGTCGCGGTTGAACTGCATGAAGACGAGATTCCAGATCTCGACGTAGCGGTCGGCGTCGGCGTCCTTCGACCCCGGCGGCCCGCCGGGGATGCCCGGCCCGTGGTCCCAGAAGATCTCGGTGCACGGGCCGCAGGGGCCGGTTTCGGCCATCTGCCAGAAGTTGTCGCTCTGGTACCTGGGCGCGCCGGGCTTGTCGCCGATGCGGATGCAGCGGTCCTTCGCCACGCCGACGTCCTTCGTCCACAGGTCGAAGGCCTCGTCGTCCTCGTGGTAGACCGTCGTCCACATGCGGTCCGCGGGCAGCTTGTAGACCTTCGTCAGGAGCTCCCACGCGAAGCGGATCGCGTCGCGCTTGAAGTAGTCGCCGAAGCTGAAGTTGCCCAGCATCTCGAAGAAGGTGTGATGGCGCGCGGTGTAGCCGACGTTCTCGAGATCGTTGTGCTTGCCGCCGGCGCGCACGCAGCGCTGCGACGTGGTCGCGCGCGTATAGGCGCGCTTGTCCTGCCCAAGGAAGACATCCTTGAACTGCACCATGCCCGAATTGGTGAAGAGCAGCGTCGGATCGTTCGCGGGAACGAGCGGGCTCGAGGCGACGACCGCATGGCCCTTGCCGGCGAAATACTCGAGGAACTTCGTGCGGATTTCGTTGCTCTTCATCGTGCGAACGTTACCGCAAGCGCTCCGTTTCTTCCACACGCAGATCGAGCGACCACCCCGCTCCCCGCGTCACCACGCTCCTCACGAACCCCCGCAGCGCCACCTCGGAATCCTGCGCGGGAAGCTCTCCGCGCGTCATGACCATGATTTCCCCGCTGCCGTCCCGCAGCAGGTACGCGTCCGGACGGGCCGGGTCAACGGCCTTGCCGACCGTGCCCTGGAGCCTCACTTCCTTGCCGATGAAGCTCTCCGGCGCAGCCTTGATCTCCCGCACGCGCGTGTAGCCCGTCGCGCAACCGGCAAGCGCAGCGGCGCACAGCACGGCAAGCGCCACTGCAAAAAACCGTGCCCGCCCCCCTTCGACAGGTTCAGGGCGAACGGGCCTTTCCACGTTGCTCAGGAAAAGCCGTTCGTAGTGAGCCTGTCGAACCATGAACGGCAAACCAACGCTCTTCATTCTGTTACGTGCCCTTAGTCTTCCGCGCTGCCTTTGATCACTTTGAGGATCAATTCGAGCTCGAAGCCGCGGCCTTGCAGGAAGCGCACCTGGCGGGCGCGGTCCGCGGGGCTGCGCGGCAGCCTGCCACCGAACTTTCTGCGCCACACTTCGTGCGCCGCCTCGAGCTCGCCGCTCTTGAGGTCTGCCAGCGCCGCCGCAACCGCGTCTCCGGAGATTCCCTTCTGGCGCAGGTCATGCTCGATCCGCCGAGCTCCGAAGCGGGAGCGCCGGGCGTGCACCAGCTGCTCGACCACCCGCCGTTCGGAGAGCCAGCCGCGCCGCTCGCAATCGTCGAGCACCGTCTCGACCTCGGCCGGATCCTCGGCGTGAGCAGACAGTTTGCGCGCCAGCTCGGCCCGCGAATGCTCCCGCCGCGCCAGCAATTTCAGCGCGCGTTCCCGGAGAGATGGGGTACGGGCTTTCGAGTCAGCCATCACTCGTCAGCCGTCAGGCTCTCAGTGCGCCGCCTTCCGCGCCTCCGCCTTCGATTCGGCCCTGGGTTCCGCCTTAGGCTGCACGGGAGCGGGATGCGCGACGGCCGCGGCCGCGCCTACGGCCGCGCGGATCTTGGCTTCGATTTCCTGCGCGATCTTTGGATTTTCCTTCAGGAATTCGCGGGCATTGTCCTTGCCCTGGCCGATGCGCTCCTTGCCGTAGGTGTACCAGGCGCCGGTCTTATCCACGACGCGATGCAGGGTCCCGAGCTCGACGATCTCGCCCTCGCGCGAGATGCCTTCGCCATAGAGGATGTCGAACTCGGCCTGGCGGAACGGCGGCGCCACCTTGTTCTTCACCACCTTCGCGCGCGTCTCGGAGCCGATCACCTCCTCGCCCTTCTTGATCGCGCCGATGCGCCGGATGTCGATGCGCACCGAGGCGTAGAACTTGAGGGCGTTGCCGCCCGTGGTGGTCTCCGGGTTGCCGAACATGATGCCGATCTTCATGCGGATCTGGTTGATGAAGATCACCAGGGTGTTGGAGCGCTTGATGTTGGCGGTAAGCTTGCGCAGCGCCTGGCTCATCAGCCGCGCCTGCAGGCCCATCTGCGGCTCGCCCATCTCGCCCTCGATCTCGGCCTTGGGCACCAGCGCCGCCACCGAGTCGATCACCACCACGTCGACCGAGCTCGAGCGCACCAGCATGTCGGCGATCTCGAGCGCCTGCTCGCCGTTGTCGGGCTGGGAGATGAGCAGCTGCTCGACGTCGACCCCAAGCTTGCCGGCGTACTGCGGGTCGAGCGCGTGCTCGGCGTCGATGAAGGCGGCGGTGCCGCCCAGCTTCTGCATCTGGGCGATGACCGAGAGCGCGAGCGTCGTCTTGCCCGAGGATTCCGGGCCGTAGATCTCGCACACCCGGCCGCGCGGGAGACCCCCGACGCCGAGCGCGAGGTCGAGGCCCAGCGAGCCGGTGGACACCACCTTGATGTCCTTCGAGATGTCGGACTCGCCGAGGCGCATGATCGAGCCCTTGCCGAACTGCTTTTCGATCTGCGACAGCGCCGCCGCCAGCGCCTTCGACCTGTTGTCATCCATGTGGGATTCCCCTGTCGTTTGCAGCTGCATATTTTAAACCAGTTGCACGGCGCCGAACGCCTGCCGATGCTCCAGCCCTTCTAAACGCCGGCGCAGATTTTCCGTTGACTTCACCCGCGCCGGGATCCTGACCATAATGCTCTTTTCTCGAGACGGGAGCGGCACGCATGGCACGCATCGCATTCATCGGCCTGGGCGTCATGGGCTACCCCATGGCGGGACATCTGAAGAAGAAGGGCGGGCACGACGTGACGGTCTACAACCGCACGTCCGCCAAGGCCGCCCAGTGGGTCAAGGACTACGGCGGGAACTCCGCGTCGACCCCGCGCGAGGCCGCCCGGGACTGCGACTTCGTCATGATGTGCGTCGGTAACGACGACGATGTCCGCGCGGTTGCCTACGGCACCAACGGGGCGCTCGCCGGCCTGAAGCGGGGGGCGACTCTGGTGGACCACACCACGGCCTCGGCGATCGTGGCGCGCGAGCTGCACGCCAAGTGCAAGGAGCAGGGGGCGGGCTTCGTGGACGCGCCGGTCTCAGGCGGCCAGGCCGGCGCGGTCAACGGCCAGCTGGGGATCATGTGCGGCGGCGAGGAGCGCGACTTCGCCCAGGCCAAGCCGGTGCTGGATGCCTACGCGCGGATGTGCGCGCTGATCGGCGGTCCCGGCTCGGGCCAGCTCACCAAGATGGTCAACCAGGTGGCGATCGTCGGCCAGCTCCAGGGCCTCGCGGAGGCGCTCAATTTCGGAAAGCGGGCAGGCCTCGATATTGAGAAGGTGGTCTCGGTGATCTCCAAGGGGGCGGCGCAGTCCTGGCAGCTGGAGAACCGCTGGAAGACGATGGTCGAAGGCAAGTTCGAGGGCTTCGGCTTCGCCGCCGATTGGATGCGCAAGGACCTCAACATCGCGCTCGCGGAAGCGAAGCGGAACGGCGCCTACATGCCGGGCACCGCCGTGATCGAGCAGTACTACGGCCGCATCAGCGCCGAGGGCCACGGCCGCTGGGACAACACGGCGCTGATCGATCTCCTCGCGCGTGGTGGATGACGCTGCTTCGCCACCCGCTATGGCGGGTCGCGCGTGGCGTTAATGGCCGTCACCTGCGAGCAAGGGCCGCAGCTCGCGCATGTCGGCCACCGCTTCCAGGGCGTTCACGCGCCGGATGAGACCCTCGGTCTTCTCGGCGCCCAGCACGGGCTCCATTAGCTCCCGCGCTTTCGCGTTCACGCTCTGCGTATCCATCGGGTTTTCCTTCGTGCCCGGGGCGTGGCGCGTGAAATGGCTGACCGTGCGGCCATCGCGCAGCGTCACTTCCACCAGTCCGCTGCGCGGCGCGGCGGGATCCATGAGCTTGGGATCCGCAATGAGCTGCACGCGCGCCTTCGCCGCGAGCACCTCCGGATCCTTCATGCGTGCGAAGGAGTGGCTGTCCTCGAACGAGACGGTGCCCGTCTTCAGGGCCAGCGCAATGATGTGCTGGCAGTTGATATCAGGCATGAAGCGGTCGTTGACGATGCGGGCTCCGTCCTCGGGGAGCCGCGCAACGATCCGCTCCACGTTGTCGGCCCTGAGGCCGTGCTCGCGCCGGAGTCTCAGGAACGCATCCAGGGGCGCCTGGATGGGATAGCCGACGGAGAACGGCTTGATCGCGGTTTCGGTGACGAAGAAACGGCTGCCCAGCCCCGCCACCATTTCCTCCGGCCTCGGCTCAGTGGAGAGTGCCTGGAGGACGTTGTGCTCGCAATCGAACACGTCCCAGACGCCGCTGAACCCCATCTGCGCCATGATCGCCGCCGTGACGCCATTGCGGGCACCCATGCCGGAGAAGTCGAAGGCCTTCTCGACGTGCTCGGCATCGCGCACCCAGCTCCATATCCCTGAGACCTGCTGTGCCGCATAGGAAAGCGCGTGGCGCATGCCCTTCTCGTCGAGCCGCGCCAGCGCCGCCGCGGCCCCCACGGCGCCGAGCGTGGAACTGGTGCCCTCGGCGCTGCGATGCGATCCGCGCACGAGATCCGGCCCAAGGGCAAGGAGAAACCTGCAGCAGAGGTCGTAGCCGAGCGTGACCGCGTTGACCAGCTCGGCGCCCGATCGCCCTTCGCGCTCGGCCATCGCAAGCGCCGCAGGCACCACCGCGGAGCCGGGGTGGGCCTTGGTCACCGGCTCGAAATCATCGGTCTCGTCGGCATGGGCGAACATGCCGTTGGCGAGCGCGGCGTTCACGGCCGAAGTCCTGATATCGGTCGCGACGACGGTCGCTTCCGCGACCCCGCCCTGCGCCCGCGTGTAGCGGATCGCCATCTCGCCGGGCTTCATATGCGATCCCGACACCATGGCGGCGAGCGTGTCGAGGATCCGGTGCCGGGCTTCCCGCGCCACCTCCGGCGGGAGTTGCCGCCCGCGCGCCTCCACCATGTAGCGCGCGAGCCGCCCCGTGATATCGGACAAAGAGGACACAGATACGCTCCTGTTTCAGTCAGCTTTCGGGCCGGACGGCACGTAACGCGCCCAGTTCCTGAGATAAGTCCGCTCGAGGACCGGCAACGCAGTCGGTCCCACCATGCCGGCGGCGAGCGCGAGAAGGATCAGCATGTCGCTGTGCAGCGAATACGCCAGAACGGCGAGTGCGGCGAATGAACCAAAGCTCCAGTACACGATCCTCGGCTCAAGCGGGTGCACGTTCATCCGGATCCGGCCGCCGCAGAACGAACAATCGCTCTCCATACGCATGATGATCGCTTGAACCAGCTTCCGTTTGCCGAGATCCTTGTGGCAAATCGGGCATCGGTAGTCCACCGCGGCCCCCCCTGTCCGTCACCGGCGCGCAAGCGCGGCGAGTATGCCCCGCAGGGCGTGCTCGACCGAATGGCGCCGCACGGCTTCCCGATCCCCGGAAAAGCGTTTCGTTTCCGAGCGCGGCGCACCGCCTTTCATGGCCCAGGCGAAGCAGACCATTCCGACCGGCTTGTCGGGCGTGCCGCCGCTGGGGCCGGCGACGCCGCTCACCGCGACCGCAACCTGGGCATGGGAGCGCGCGAGCGCGCCCCCGGCCATTTCGCACACGACCTCCTCGGAGATGGCGCCGTGCTTCTCGAGCGTCGCTTCCTTTACGCCCAGCATCTCGCGCTTGGAAATATAGGTATAGGTGACGAAGCCGCGCTCGAACCAGTCCGAGCTGCCCGGCACCATCGTCACCGCCTCGCTGACCCATCCGCCGGTGCACGATTCCGCTGTGGCGAGCATCAGCCCGCGCGCCTTGAGCGCCGCGCCCACTTCCTCAGCCAGCTTGTACAGAACGGGATCCGGCATGGGTCCTATCCAACGATTGCCTTGAACACCGCGAAGACGATCAGTGTATAGAAAGCCGCGACAAAATCGTCGAGCATGACGCCGAAGCCGTTCCTGAAGGTGCGCTCGTAATAGCGGATCGGCGGCGGCTTGAGGATATCGAAAAGGCGGAACAGCAGGAACGCCACCGCCTGCCAGGGAAGCGTCGCCGGGATGAAGAACAGCACCAGCAGGAACGCCACTGTCTCGTCCCACACCATGGCGCCGTGGTCGGGCACGCCGATCGCGCGGCCGGTCACTTCGCAGGCCCATATTCCGAGGGCAAACAGGACCGCCAGCATCAGCAGAAACCCGACGGGATCGAGCAGCGGCGAAACCAGCCAGTAGACCGGCAGGGCGAGCAGCGTGCCCCATGTCCCCGGCGCGACCGGCGCGAGCCCGGCGCCAAGTCCGAACGCGATGAGATGCGCCGGATGCCTCAGCAGAAATCGCCACGATGGCCGCAGGACGAGGTCGGAACTCACAGGCGCCCGTCCACCTCGATGCCGCGGTAGAGCCAGTCGACTTCCCAGGGGTTGTCGGGGTCGCGGCGCCGCGCCAGCTCGTTGCGCAGCTCGCGCGCGCCGCCGTCCACATGAAAGTACTCGCCGAAGAAGCGCGAGGAGAGCACGACGCGCGCGCTCCGGTTCATGCGCTCGCGCTGGTAGGCGAGGAATGCGGGGTTGAAATCGTCCCCCGCCGCGGCGACCTTCTCGGCCAGCACGACGCCGTCCTCGATCGCCATGTTCGCTCCCTGCGCGAGGTATTGCAGCGTCGGATGCGCCGCGTCGCCGAGCAGCGTCGCGCGCCCGCGCGTCCAGTTCGTCACCGGATCGCGGTCGTGCAGGACCCAGTTCCGGTCGCGCCCGAAGTAGCGCAGCATGTCGCGCACCGGTGGCGCGGCGCGCGAGACCGCCTCCTCCAGCTCGTCCCATCCGCCGAAGTCCTTCTCGCCGCGGCGAAAGCGCCGGCTCGAGACGGTCGCGACGTTGTTCATCACCGCGCCCCCGCGCAGGCGATACTGCACGAGGTGGAAGCTCGGGCCCACCCAGATCGTCATCGAGTCAAGATGGCTGCGGTCGATGATTTCGCCGGTCGGCACCACGCCGCGGTAGGTCACGTGCCCCGTCACCCGCGGCGCTCCATCGCCCACGATGGCGGCGCGCGTCGGTGACCACAGGCCTTCGGCGCCGATCAACGCCGCCGCCTCGTACTCCGCGCCGTTTTCACAGCGCACGATGACCGTGTCCCCGCGCTCCTCGAAGCTCACCAGCCCGCGCGAGGCTTCGAGCGTGATTTCCGCGCGCAGCTTGCAGGCTTTGTAGATCTCCCCGTGCAGGTCGCGCCGGTGAATCACGAAATAGCGGTACTGGTAGCGCTCCAGGAATTTCCGGCCGAGCGTGATGCGCGAGATTTCCCGGTTCTCGATCGCGTCTACCAGGATCAATGCGTCGGGGAAGACGGAGTGCGGCTCGAGCGCCTTCAGGACGCCCAGGCGGTCGAGCATGCGGCTCACGTTGGGCCCCATCTGGATGCCGTAGCCGATCTCGCCGAACTCCGGCGCCTTCTCCAGCACGCGCACGCGCCGGCCCTTGCGGGCGAGGGCAAGCGCCACCGACAGCCCGCCGATGCCGCCGCCCGCGATCAGTATTGGGCGCTCGTTCACGGATCAGGTTGAGAAGTGTTCGTAGCCGCCGTGCGCAACGGTGATTGGCATGCCCGTCGCATCGAGGACGGTGACCTGCGGCGCTCCCCCCCTCCGCCGCGTCATTCTACCGATGCGGGTGAGCCGCAGGCGCAGGCGCCGCGAAACACCAGCGATCGCTTTACGCCTTGCGCGCCCAGCGGTGAAGACAAGCTCGTAGTCGTCGCCCCCTGCCAGCACGGCCAGTCGCGCCGCCGGCCGGTGAAGGTACTGCTTCAGCGTCGCCGACGCCGGGATGCGCGCAAAATCCACCACCGCCGCGACGCTCGAGCGCTCGCAGATATGGCCTAGATCGGCGACGAGGCCGTCGGAAACATCGATGGCGCTGCGCGCGATGCCGCGTAATGCGATGCCGAGTCCGATTCGGGGCGCCGGTCGATCCAGCTTGAGCCGCAGCGCCCGCCGATCGCGCGAGGCCAATCCCGGCCGACCCGCAGCAAGCGCGAGCGCCGCATCGCCGAGCGTGCCCGAAACCCAGACGTCATCTCCAGCCCGCGCTCCATCGCGCCTCAGCGCGCGCCCGCGCGGGACTTCCCCCACGACCTGCACGCAGATATTGAGCGGGCCGCGCGTGGTGTCGCCGCCGATGAGGTCCACGCCGAACCGGCGCGCAAGCCGCATGAAGCCGCGCGAGAAGGCCGTCAGCCAGCGTGCGTCGGCCCGTGGGAGGGCAAGCGCGAGTGTCGCCCAACGCGGTGTCGCGCCCATCGCTGCGATGTCCGAGAGGTTGACGGCGAGCGCCTTGTGGCCGAGTCGTTCAGGATCCGCACTCCGGTGAAAATGCCGCCCGGCGACCAGCATGTCGGTGGTGATCACCAGCTCGAATCCCGGCCGTGCGCGCACGATCGCGGCGTCGTCCCCCACGCCCAGCACGGCATGCCGCGCCGGGTAGGTGAAGAAGCGCTGGATCAGCTCGAACTCGGAGAGCGCCACGAAAGCTCAGCCCGAGGGCTTCTGCTGGGAAGCCTGGCGCTGCGCGTCCAGCTTTGCCTGGGCATCGTGCCATTTTTTCTTCAGCACGCTGGGAAACCAGAAGTCCACCGCGGCGAAAGCGAAGAAGAACAGCGACAGCCAGCGCACCGTTTCGGCCGGCAGGAACGCCCGGCCCTCGATTGCGACGTAGAGCCCGAGGAAGGCGTTGATGACGCCCGCCAGGTAGAACATCATGATCCGCTTTTTCAGACGGGGGTCCACCGATACCCCAAAATGGAAAAAGCTCTGGTCACCTGCGACATCGGGTTCACCAAAGGTGGTCCTATTTCCTGCTCCCCGTTTCCTGCTCCGCGGCGCGGAGCTGCGCCGCCAGCTTGTCGAGCACACCGTTCACGAACTTGTAGCCGTCGGTGCCGCCGTACTCCTTCGCCAGCTCCACCGCCTCGTTGATCACCGCGCGATAGGGCACCTCGGGCTGGTGCGCGAGCTCGTAGCCCGCGAGGAGCAGGACGCCGCGCTCGACCGGGCTCAGCCGGGAATACTCCCGGTCGAGGTGCGGCGCAATTGCCCGCTCCAGCTCCGGCGCGGCCGCCACTGTGCCTTCCAGCAGCGATCTGAAATAACCGGCATCGACCTTGTCGAAGCCCCTGGCGTCGCCAAGCTGGCGGGCGATGGTCGCCGGGTCGGTGCCGGCGAGCTGCCACTGGTAGAGGCCCTGCAGCGCAAATTCGCGCGCGCGCCTGCGGCTTGTTTTCATTCCTCGCCCAGTTTTTTCATCAGGTTGGCCATCTCGATCGCCGCGGCCGCGCAGTCCGCGCCTTTTTGCGCCGCGCGCGCTGCCGCCTGCTCGTCGTTTTCCGTGGTCAGGATGCCGTTGGCGACCGGCACGCCGGTGTCGAGCGCAACCGTGGTGATGCCGCCCGCCGACTCGTTGGCGACGATCTCGAAGTGATAGGTCTCGCCCCGGATCACGGCCCCGAGCGCGATCAGCGCATCGTATTTCCCGGTGTTCGCCAGTTTCTGCAGCGCGAGCGGCGCCTCCAGCGCGCCCGGCACGGTAACCACGCGGATGTCGGAGGCTGCCACGCCGTGCTTCCTCAGAGCGGCGCTGCAGGCGGCGAGCAGCGCCTCACCCACCTCCGGATTGAACCGGCTCACGACGACGCCGATCCGCAGTCCGGCCCCCTTCAGATCGGGCTCGAGTTTCCCCATGTTGCTCCTGTCCGCCATGTCCCGTCACTTCACCGCTTGTCCCTGGCGGGCGGCTGCAGGTAGCCCGTCACCTCCAGCCCGAATCCCGTCATGCTGGGCATCGGCCGCGGCTGCGCCATGAGGCGCATCTTCCTCACGCCGAGGTCCTTCAGGATCTGGGCGCCGATGCCGTAATTTCTCAGTGCAACGGCGGGCGCGGGCCCGGTGCCATTGCGGGCCTGCGCGTGCTCCAGCAGCTCCGACGAAGTTTCCTGGCCGTGCAACAGCACGATGACCCCGCATTCGGCGCGGCTGACGGCCGCCAGCGCATCGTTGAAGTTCCAGGAGTGCCGGGTGCCGCGCACGTCGAGAAGATCCATCACCGACAGCGGCTCGTGCACGCGGACGAGCACCTCCCTTGCAGGTCCGGGCGCGCCCTTCACCAGCGCGAGATGCGTGGACGCCCCCACCCGGTCGCTGTAGACATGGAGCCGGAACCGCCCGTGCACGGTTTCGATGTCGCGCGCCGCCACCCGCGTCACCAGCGACTCGGTGCGGCTGCGGTGCTCGATGAGATCGGCGATGGTGCCGATCTTCAACCGGTGCTGGCCCGCAAACTCGATCAGGTCCGGCAGCCGCGCCATCTCACCGTTGTCCTTGAGGATCTCGCAGATCACCGCCGCCGGAGTGAGTCCCGCCAGGCGCGCCAGGTCGCATCCCGCCTCGGTGTGACCCGCGCGCGCCAGCACCCCGCCCTCTTGCGCCGTGAGCGGGAAAATGTGGCCGGGCTGCACCAGGTCGGAGGGCGCGGCGTCGGGCCGGATCGCGACCTGCACGGTGCGCGCCCGGTCCGCGGCGGAGATGCCGGTGGTGACCCCTTCGGCGGCTTCGATGGAGACGGTGAAGTTGGTGCCGAGCGGCGAGCGGTTGATCACCGTCATTGGCGCGAGGTTGAGGGCGCGGCACTTTTCCTCGGTGAGCGTGAGGCAGATGAGCCCGCGGCCGTAGCGCGCCATGAAGTTGACCGCCTCGGGCGTGACGAACTCGGCCGCGATCAGCAGATCACCCTCGTTCTCACGGTCCGCCTCGTCCACCAGCACCGCCATCCTGCCGGCCTTGATGTCGGCGATGACGTCCGCGATCGCGCTGATGCCGGTTTCCTGCCTCGAGGTCATGGAACGTTGCTCGTTGCTCGTTGCTCGTTACTTGTCACTGCCCGCCGCGGAGTCTTTCCACATAACGCGCCAGCAGGTCCACTTCCAGGTTGACCTTGTCGCCCGCGCGCAGCTCTCCGAGATTGCTCGCGGCGAGCGTATGCGGGATGAGGTTCACCTCGAATACCGCGCCATCGACTTCGTTCACGGTCAGGCTCACGCCGTTGACCGCGATCGAGCCCTTGCGCGCCACGTACTTCGCGAGGGCTTTCGGGACCGCGACCGCCACAAGCCGGCTGCCGCCCGCCGCCTTCGTCCGGTCCACGGTTCCCACCCCGTCTACGTGCCCGCTCACCAGATGGCCGCCGAGCGGATCCGCTGCGCGCAGCGCCTTTTCCAGGTTGACACGCTGGCCCGCCATAAATCCCGTGGTGCAGGCGAGGGTCTCGCGCGAGACATCGGCCTGGAAGGCGCGCCCCTTCCGCGCGACGACCGTGAGACACGCGCCGTTCACCGCGATGCTGTCGCCCACCGCCACGTCCTTGAGACCCAGGCGCCCGGCGTCCACCATAATCCGCACGCCGCCGCGCGCCGGCTTTGCGGCGCGCACCGTGCCCACCGCGGCAACGATACCCGTGAACATTATACGAACCTCGCCACGACGCGGATATCCGGCCCGATCATCGCGAGATCGCGAATGGCGAGCTGCCTGCGCCCCGCGAGGTCGGCGAGCTCGGGAAGGTGGAACATGCCCTGCGCGGCATCGCCGATGATGCTGGGGGCAAGATACACCACCAGCTCGTCCACCAGCCCCTCGGCAAGCAGCGACCCGTTCAGCCGGAAGCCGCCCTCGACGTGCACTTCGTTCAACTCGCGGCGGGCGAGCTCGCGGAACAGCGCGTAGAGATCGACCTTGCCCGCGCTGTTCGGCAGCACGATCACTTCGGCCCCCTTCGCCTCCAGCGCGGCGATCCGGGCGCGCTCCTCGCGTGCCGCGGCCACGAGCACGCCGCCGCCCTCGAGAATTCTCGCCGTGGGCGGCGTCTCGAGCCTGCTGTCCACCACCACGCGCAGCGGCTGGCGCGGCGTCGCCACCTCGCGCACCGTGAGCCGCGGGTCGTCTTCGCGCACCGTGCCGAATCCGGTCAGAACGGCGCATGCCCGCGCCCGCCAGTGATGCCCGTCGCGGCGCGCCGCCTCGCCGGTGATCCACTGGCTCCTGCCGTTGAGGAGCGCAGTCTTGCCGTCGAGGCTCGCCGCGAGCTTCATCCTCACCCAGGGGCGGTCGCGCGTCATGCGCGATATGAAGCCGATGTTCAACTCGCGGGCTTCGTCCTCGAGCAGTCCGCACGCCACGTCGATTCCCTTCCCGCGCAGCAGGGCGAGCCCCTTGCCTGCGACCAGCGGGTTGGGATCCTCCAGCGCCGCGACCACCCGCGCGACGCCCGCCCCGATCAGCGCCTCCGCGCACGGTCCCGTGCGCCCCTGGTGCACACAGGGCTCGAGCGAAACATAGGCGATCGCGCCGCGCGCGCGCGCGCCGGCGGCGGCAAGGGCGTTCACTTCGGCGTGCGGGGCGCCCGCCCGCTCGTGCCAGCCCTCGCCCGCGACCGCCCCCTCGCGCACGATCACGCACCCTACACGCGGGTTGGGCGTGGCGGTGTAGAGCCCGCGGCCCGCGAGCTCCAGCGCCCGGGCCATGTAGCGATGATCTTCGGGGGTAAACACGGTGACGACGGAGCTCGTCACTTCTCCTTGGAAGGACGCTGGACTTCCTTGATCGCGTCCTGGAAGTCGTCCACGCCCTCGAAGCTGCGGTAGACGGAGGCAAAGCGGATGTAGGCAACCTGGTCGAGCTTGCGCAGCTCGCGCATCACCATCTCGCCGATGCGCCGCGACTCGATCTCGCGCTCGCCGAGGGCGAGCACGTCCTGGGTAACGGTGGCGATCGCCTCGTCCACGAGCTGTGTCGGCACCGGCCGCTTGTGCAACGCGCGCATAAAGCCGGTGCGCAGCTTGTCCAGGTCGAACTCGGCGCGGCTGCCGTCCTGCTTCACCACCTGCGGCATCCGCAGCTCCACTGTCTCGTAGGTCGTGAAGCGCTTGTTGCACGCGGCGCACTTGCGGCGGCGCCGGATGCTGTCGCCGTCATCGCTGTCCCGCGAATCGATGACCTGGGTGTCGGCGGATTTGCAGAACGGGCACTTCACTTAGTTTCCATACACCGGAAACTTCGCGCACAGCTTTTTCACCTCGCCCGCCACGCGCTTGATAGCCTTCTCGTCCGCGGGAGCGTCGAGCACGTCGGCGATCAGGTTGGCGAGGCTCTCGGCCTCGAGTTCCTTGAAGCCGCGCGTCGTCACCGCCGGAGAGCCGATGCGGATGCCGCTGGATACGGTCGGTTTCTGCGGATCGTTGGGCACGGCGTTCTTGTTCACCGTGATGTTGGCGCTGCCCAGCACCATCTCGGCCTCGCGCCCCGTCAGCTTCTTTCCGCGCAGGTCCAGCAGGAACATGTGGCATTCGGTGCGGCCGGAGACGATGCGGTAGCCGCGCTTCTGCAGCGTTTTGGCCATCACGCGTGCATTGTCGAGCACCTGCTCCTGGTACTGCTTGAAGTCCTTTGACATCGCCTCCTTGAGGGCGACCGCCTTGGCGGCGATCACGTGCATCAGCGGACCCCCCTGGAGCATCGGGAACACCGCCGAATTGATGATCTTCTCGTGCTCGGCGTTGGCGAGAATCATGCCGCCGCGCGGACCGCGCAGGGTCTTGTGCGTCGTGGTGGTCACGAAATCCGCGATCCCGATCGGGCTCGGATAGAGCCCGGCCGCAATCAGTCCCGCGTAGTGGGCGATATCGGCCATGAGCAGAGCGCCGACCTTGTCCGCAATCGCCCGGAACCGCTTCCAGTCGATCACGAGAGAGTATGCGGACGCGCCGGTGATGATCAGCTTCGGCTTCTTGACGTGGGCGAGCTCTTCGACCTGCGCGTAGTCGATCTCCTCGGTGGCGCTGTCGAGCCCGTAGGCCACCGCGTCGAAGTAGCGCCCGCTGAAATTCACCCGCGCGCCATGCGTGAGATGCCCGCCGGCGTCGAGCGCCATGCCCAGGATGACGTCGCCGGGATGCAGCGCGGCCGCGTAGACCGCCTGGTTGGCCTGCGCGCCGGAATGCGGCTGCACGTTGGCGTAGCCGGCGCGGAACAGCTTCTTCGCGCGGTCGATCGCCAGCTGCTCGGCGACGTCCACGTGCTCGCAACCGCCGTAGTAGCGCCGTCCCGGGTAACCCTCGGCGTACTTGTTGGTAAGCACGGAGCCCTGCGCCTGCAGCACGCGGGGACTCGCGTAATTTTCCGAGGCAATCAGCTCGAGGTGGTCTTCCTGGCGCTGATTTTCCTTCGCGATGGCTTCCCACAACTCCGCGTCGAAGCTCTCAACGGTGTCCTTGCGCGAGTACATGGCTGGCGGCTGCCTGTTTCGTAAACTGTTGATTTTAGCACCGAATCAATCGCCCGCGATGGTCATGCGCTCGACCAGGATGGAACCGCAATGGCGCGAACCGCGGCGCACCACGTCGGTCCCGACCGCGACGATGCCGCGGAAGATATCCTTGAGGTTGCCGGCGATGGTAATTTCCTGCACCGGGTAGGCGATCTCGCCGCCCTCCACCCAGAAGCCCGCGGCCCCGCGCGAATAATCGCCGGTCACGGGGTTGATCCCGTGCCCCAGCAGCTCGGTCACGAGCAGTCCCTCCCCCATCGTTCTCAGCAGGCCGCGGAAGTCCACCCCGGTATCGCGCAGGATCAGGTTGTGATTGCCGCCGGCATTGCCGGTGGTTTTCAACCGCAGCTTGCGCGCCGAGTAGCTGCCGAGAAAATATCCCTGCAGCACGCCGCCCCGCACGACTTCGCGCGGATGCGTCGCCACGCCTTCCTCGTCGAACGGCGCGCTGGCGAGGCCCTTCGCCAGGTGCGGCAGCTCGCTTACGTTGACCGCCGGGGCGAAGACCTGGGTGCCGGCGCTGTCGAGCAGGAACGAGGACTTGCGGTAGAGATTGCCGCCGGAAACCGCCGACACGAAATGCCCGAGCAGGCTCGCCGCGACCGGCGCCTCGAACAGCACCGGCGCCTGCGCCGTCGCGATCTTGCGCGCGCCAAGGCGGCGCACGGCGCGCTCCCCGGCACGGCGCCCCACGGCTGCGGTTTCGGGCAGGTCGGCGGCGTCGCGGCTCGTCTCGTACCAGTCGTCGCGCTGCATCTCGTCGTTCTTTCCCGCAATGAGCGCGCACCACACGCCATGGCGCGAGCTGGGAAATCCGTCCAGGAAGCCGAGCGAGTTGCCGTAGATGAAATGCGAGCCCTGCGTCGAGACCGTGGCGCCCTCCGAGTTGGAGAGGCGCTTGTCCACCGCGAAGCCGGCGGCCTCGCAGGCCTGCGCAAGCTCGATCGCGCGTTCCACCGGCAGGTCCCGCGGATGCCAGAGGTCGAGATCGGGGACCTCGCGCGCGAGCATCTCCTCGTCCGCGAGTCCGGCGCAATCGTCCGCCGCCGTGAAGCGCGCGATGGAGAGTGCAGCATCCACCGTGTCGCGCACCGCCTGCGGCGTGAAATCGGTGGTGCTGGCGTGGCCGCGCTGCTTGCCGATGTAGACGGTGACCCCCATGCCCTTGTCGCGGTTGTATTCGATGGTTTCGACCTCGCTCCGCCGCACGGTCACCGTCTGGCCCACGCCTTCGCTCACCTCGGTCTCGGTGGCGCTCGCACCACGCTGCGCGGCGTAATCGAGCACGTCCCGCGCGAGCTGCTTCAATCGATCGGCGCTGAAAGAGAAATGCGAGTCGGGCATCTTGATTCCGTTAAACTCTATGATATCAGCGTCCACATCCCGCTCCTTCGAGACCATGGCCGGGGAACCTGTCAGCAAGACACAACGCAAGAAGCAGGTTGCCGGGCTGCAGGATCTCGGAGCCGGGCTCGTGGCGCTGAGCGAGGATCAGCTGGCCCGCATCGAGCTGCCCGAGCGGCTGCGCGACGCGGTGATGGAAGCGCGGCGCATCACCGCGTTCGAGGCGAAGCGCCGCCAGCTCCAGTACATCGGCAAGCTCATGCGCAGCGTCGAGGCCGGGCCGATCCGCGCGGCGCTGGACGCGGCGCTTGCCCGGTCGCGCGGTGACACCGCGGCGCACAAGCGCACCGAGACCTTGCGCGAGCGGTTGCTGGCCGATCCCGAGGCGGTCGGCGAATTGCTCGCCGAGTACCCGGGGGCGGATGGCCGGCGATTGCGTGCGCTGGTGCGCGCCGCGCTGCACGAGCGCACCGAGAACCGCCCGCCGCGCAGCTACAGGGCCCTTTATCAGGCGCTTCGCATCCTGATCGAAAAATCCTGATTTCGGCTGATATACTTTCGCGCCTATGCATGCGGCCACGGTTGAACTCGTAGTCGGCCTGGTCTCGATCAGCGACCGCGCCTCGCAAGGCGTCTACAGGGACGAGGGCCTGCCGGCGCTCGAGGAATGGCTGGCTAAAGCGGTCGCGTCGCCGCCGGTGCGCGTCGTGAAGCGGCTGATCCCGGATGAACGGCCCGCGATCGAGGTCGCGTTGAAGGAGCTGGTGGACCGGGAGAGCTGTCACCTCGTCCTCACCACCGGCGGCACCGGCCCGGCGCCGCGCGACGTGACGCCCGAGGCCACGCTCGCCGTTGCCGACCGGGAGATGCCGGGATTCGGCGAGCAGATGCGGCAGGTCAGCCTCAGGTTCGTGCCGACCGCGATCCTGTCGCGGCAGGTCGGCGTGATCCGCGGACAGGCGCTGATCCTGAACCTTCCCGGCCAGCCGAAAGCGATCAAGGAGACGCTCGAGGGCGTCAAGGACGAAGGCGGCAGGACCGTCGTCAACGGCATCTTCGCCGCCGTGCCCTACTGCATCGACCTCATCGGCGGGCCGTACATCGAGACCCACGAAGCTGTCGTGAAAGCATTCCGCCCGAAGTCTGCGATCCGCCCGAAAACCGGAAACTAGCCTCCGAATATTTCCGTGTATACCGAAAAAATCACCGTGCGCGTGACGGAAACCAGGCAGACGCTGGAAGTCGTAGTGTTCAGCAAGCGCGCCGATGTGATCGAGGTCGTGATCGGCGAAGGCGTGCACAACATGAAATGCGCGCTGACGCCGACGCGCAACGGCCTTGCCTACGCGGGCTCGGTGATGGGGCGGGAAATCGTGTACGAGCGCAGCCGCGAACAGGTCCAGGCCGACATCGACCGGTTGAACCCGAATCTGCGCAAGCCCGGCCGGCGCTGACGGGTCTCGGCGGCTGGATGGAAAAACTCCTCGAAACGATCGAGATCGAAACCGCGAAGAACCCCGCGGCGAGCGTGATCTGGATGCATGGCCTTGGCGCCGACGGCGGCGACTTCGTCCCGATCGTGGAGGAGCTGGAGCTCGACGGGACGCCGGCGATCCGGTTCCTGTTCCCGCACGCGCCGATGCGGCCGGTGACGATCAACAACGGCACCGTCATGCGCGCCTGGTTCGATGTTTCCCTCGGCGATCTGGAGGGGAATTCGCGCCGCGCCGACGAGCGGGGCGTGCGGGAATCGCAGGCGCAAATCACGGCGCTCCTCGAGCGCGAGGAAAAGCGCGGCGTCGAGCCGGAGCACATCGTGCTCGCGGGCTTCTCGCAGGGGGGCGCAATCGCGCTCCAGGCCGGGCTGCGCCACCCGCAGAAGCTGGCAGGCGTGATGGCCCTTTCCACCTATCTCCCGCTCGCGGAGTCGCTGCCCCGGGAAGCCGCCCCCGCCAACAAGGCGACGCCCATTTTCATGGCGCACGGCGTCTTCGACCCGGTTATTCCGATCGTGATGGGCGCGGGCTCCATGACATTGCTGACCGGGCTCGGCTACACCGTCGAGTGGCGCCAGTACCCCATGCAGCACTCGGTGTGCCCGCAGGAAATCGAGGACATCGGCGCGTGGCTGCGCAGGGTCCTGAAGGCGTAATGACCGGGCCGCTCGGCGGCGTGCGCGTCATCGACCTCACCACCGTGGTGATGGGCCCGTTCGCGACCCAGATCCTGGCCGACCTCGGCGCGGACGTCATCAAGGTCGAGTCTCCCGAGGGCGACGTGCTGCGCCACATCGCCCCCATGCGGCACCCCGGCATGGGGCATATCTTCCTTCACCACAACCGCAACAAGCGCTCGCTCGTGCTCGATCTCAAGCAACCGGCCGGGCGGGAAGCCCTGCTGCGGCTCGCCCGGCCCGCCGACGTCCTGATCTACAACGTCCGGCCGCAGGCGATGCGGCGGCTGCGCCTCGGCTACGACGACGTGGCCGCCGTCAACCCGCGCATCATCTACGTCGGCGCCTACGGCTACGGCGAGGCTGGTCGCTACGCCGGGCAGCCCGCGTATGACGACCTCATCCAGGGCATGGCGGGGCTGCCCTCGATCTTCGCGGACGCGGGCGCGGACCGGCCGCGCTACGTGCCGACTGCGATCGCCGACCGCATCACCGGCCTCGCCGCGGTCAACGCCGTGACGGCGGCGCTGTATTGCCGCGAACGCACCGGAAAGGGACAGGCCGTCGAGGTGCCGATGTTCGAGACGCTCGCCCAAATGGTGCTCGGCGACCACATGGCCGGGCGCACTTTCGAGCCGCCGCTGGCGCCGTTCCGCTACGAGCGCATGCTGGCGCCGCACCGCGTGCCGTACGCGACGAAGGACGGCTACCTGTGCGTCCTGATCTACAACGACAAGCACTGGCGCAGCTTCTTCAAGCTGATCGGGCGCGAGGAGATGTTCCACTCCGACCCGCGCTACGCGAGCCAGGAGGCGCGCTCCCGCAACATCGGCGAGGTCTACGCGTTCGTCGCCGGGCAGATGGCAGGACGCACCAGCGCGGAATGGCTACGGCTCTTGAAGGAAGCCGACATACCCGTGGCGCCGCTCAATTCGATCGAGGACGTCCTCGACGACCCGCACCTCCGGGAATCCGGGTTCTTCGTGACGATCGAGCACCCGACCGAGGGCCGGCTGCGCATGATGGCGGCGCCGGGCGCGTGGTCGCAAACGCCGCCGGGGCCGCTCCGCCCCGCGCCGCGTCTCGGCGAGCACAGCGTTGAGATTCTCCGCGAAGCGGGCTACGCCGACGCCGAGATCGATGCGTTGATCGCGAGCGGCATCACCCGGAGGCCTTGAAGCCGTTGGCTCGCGGGCCGCGCCACCCGGACGACCCGCCGCGAGCCGCCCAGGGTCAGCTCGCTTGTTCCGCGACCTTGTAGCGGGCCCAGTCGAAATCCTCGCCGCCCTCGGCCAGCCCGACCGGCGTCAGCCGATAGTATTTCTCGCTCACCGTCATGTCGAGGCCGTCGCGGCCGTTGAAAAGGCCGTTGCGCATGATGATACCGACCTCGCCCTTGGCGTCGGGCCCGGTCGGCAGCAGGATCGCCCGCTCCGCTTCGCGGTCGGCGGCCGTGAAGGACAGCGTCTGGGCGAGCGAGATCCTGACCGGGATCGCGGTCCGGGTCAGGACCTGGATCCCGACGTGCCGCTGCTGCTGCTCGTCGCGCACAATGCGGCGGATGAGACCGATGCCCCGGTAGCGCGACGCCTCGCTCTGGATTCCGATCAGCGTGCCGACCCTGATCCAGTCGCTCGTTACCGTGGGGATGACCGCGCCGTAGCCGCCATCGCTCACGTCCTCCACGATCCAGCTCTCCCCGGAGCCCGCGGGCTGGCTCAAGCTGAAGTCGAGCGTATCGTCGTCGGAGGGGTCGAGCGTCTTGAGGATGTCCTTGAGCCCCGGCACCACCGTGATGCGGCCGGCGGAGGGGCGCCGCTCCGAGCTGCGCGCCGGCGGATTCTCCGACCAGTACAGGGCGAGGTGCCGAAGCGTGCCGATCATGTTGTCCTTGCCGTGGTCGCCGCCGAGATTGACGGCCTGCGGCACCGCGCCCGACTGCTGGATTCTCCCGATCAGCTGGTTCAGATCCGCCAGCCCCTTGCCGGCGCCGAAGTAGCGCAGCGTGGGCCTGGCTGCCGCCCCCTTGAACAGCCGCACCGCCGGCCCGGGGGACGCCAGGTCGACTAAATGAGTGCAGCCGTCCGGCTTGCCCGAAATCCGGAATGCGGCCGCAAGACGCGCCGCCGCCCGCTCGGCAATCTCCTGGCGCAGCGGCGGCAGCCCCTCGGGCGACGAAGCAGAAAACATCATCGCCGTGAGAAATTCGCGCCGGACGGTGCTCTCGCCCGCGGTGCCGGCATAGAGCGCGACCGCCCCGTCGGCAAACCCCCTCTGCTCGGCAATCGCGTAGGCCTGCGCGAGCTCCGTCCAGATGCGCCGCTCGACCGGGCCGTAGCGCAGCAATCGCCACTTGAGTTGATGCGTGAGCGCCCGGATGGCACGGGCAACGATCACCGGCAGACTCTTCCTGACGATGGTCATGCCGATCAGCCCGTCCTCGTACTGCTTGACGCAGCGGAGGTAGCTGTCGCCCAGCTGGCGCCACAGGCCGAAGTTCGCGTTCCACAGCCGGTTTTCCTGGAATTTCTGCTGGCGCGGCATCGATAGATAGTCCTGCGCGAGCTTGCGCGCGTGATTCCTCGCCGCCGCATCGAGAAGGTCGATGTTCTCGAAGCGCTGGTTGAGCTTGAACTCGCCGGTCTGGTTGATCGAGTCGAGCCAGTAGATGATCTCCTCGAGCGCCTTGGTGGGATCGTTCGACGGCAGCGCGTCGATGATTTCGCGCGCCCGTTTAGCGTCGGACATGGGGTGATCGACCCTGCCCCCCAGCCAGTTCATTGCCATGCGACCACCTGAAAATTACCCGGCCTGCTGTGTGACCTTGAACCTTGCCCAGTAGAAGTCGTCGCCGGCCTCGAGCGTGCGCAAGGGCTCGAGCCGGTAGTTCCGGCGTTGCAGCGTCATCTCGAGGCTGTCGCGGCCGTTGAAGATGCCCTCGCGCAACAAGACCTCGATTTCGCCCCGGGCGTCGGGCTTGACGGTGAGGAGTATCGCCGTCTCCTCCCGGAGGTCGAAGTTGAGCGCCGACATCGTATGGGCCTTCGAGATCGTGACCGGGATGGCGGTCTTCGTCAGCACCTGGATGCCGACCCGCCGCTGCAGATGCGCGTCGCGCGTGATGCGGCGGATGACGCCGATGCCCAGGTACTCGGAGACCTCGCTCTTCATCCCGATCAGCGCGCCGACCTTGACCCAATCGATTTTCTGGGGCGGCACGATCGCGCCGCAGCCGCTATCGCTCACGTTTTCGACGATCCAGCTCTCGGCGGTCGGGTTCCCGCTGAAATCCCCCGTGCTAACGGTGGCGGACGGGTTGAGCATTCGGAACACCTGGTCCGCCCCGGGCACTACCGTGATGCGGGCGGCGGTCGGCCGGCGCTCCGAGCCGCGCGCGGGCGGCGAGTCCGACCAGTACTGGGCCAGGTGCCTCAATACCGGGATGACGTCATCCTTGTGGCAGTTCGTGCCGAGACCGTAATCATGCGTGACGCCGCCGCGCGCGGCGACCTCCTTCGTCAGCCGCTCGAGCCCGGCGAGCGCCTCCCCGGCGCCGAAGTAAAGCAGGCCGGACTCCGCGGTGCCCGGCACCAGTCGCGCCGGCGCCCGGGGTGCGGCGAGATCGAAGCTGTGAGTGCAGCCCTTGGCCTCCGTCGACAGCAGGAACGACTCCGCGAAGTGCGCCACGGTGCGCTCGGCAATCTGCTGATCGATCGGCGCCAGGCCGTCGAGCGATGAAGCGGGAAGCATCAGCGCCTTGAGAAACTCGCGCTTCACCGTCGTCTTGGGGTGCGGGACGGGGTAGACTGCGATCGTCTTCTCGGACAGGCTCTTCTCCTCCGCGAAGCGATAGAGCAGCGCGAGGTGGGTCCATATCCGCCGTTCGACGAGCCCGTAGCGCAGCAGCGTCCATTTCAACTGCATGGCGAGCGCACGCAGCGCGCGCGCGACAATCGCCGGCAGCACCCTCTCGGCGGAGGAAGCGCCGTCGAATCCGCCCACGCATTCCTTGATGCACCGGACGTAGGCTTCGCCCAGCTCCCTGTAGTAGCCGAACGCCGCGTTCCACAGCCGGTTTTCCTGGAACTTCTGCACGCGCGGCGTGGAGAGGTACTCCTGCGTAAGCTTCTGCTGGTGGTGCCGCGCCGCGCCGTCGAGGAGATCCACGCACTCGTAGCGCCGGTCGACCTTGAAGCCATCGGCCTGGTTGAGGGACTCGAGCCACTCGGCGATTCTCTCGAGCGCCATGGTCGCGTCCTGGTCCGGCAGCTCCGCCACGACCTGGCGCGCCTGCACCGGGTTCGCCATCGGGTGGTCGACGCCCACGGGCCACTTGAGTGCCATGCGCTTGCCTCAGTCGATTCGTCCGAGCGGATCGGGTTGCGGTAAACAGATTGTAGTGCACCCGTGCTGCGCGCAAAAGCGCGATTCCCCGGACCCGAGCGGGTCCCTCAGTCCGCGCGCTTCAGGGCTGCGGCTCGGCCGCGGGCGACGTTCAACCCGGAAAGTATCGCGATCCCGATGATGAAGAATGCGCCGGTCACCAGCATCGCCAAGCGGTGGTTGCCGAGCGTCACCCAGGTCACGACGCCGTAGGTCACGGGCCCGAGAATTGCGGAGAGCTTCACCGCGAGCCCCCACAGGCCGAAGAATTCGGCGGTGCGCGCAGGCGGGCTGAGGTAGCCGACCAGGGCGCGGCCCGCCGACTGGCTCGAGCCAAGGCACAGCCCGACGATGTTCGCGACGATCCAGAACAATGCCGCCCCCTCGGCCATCCATGCCAGCACTACAGCAAGCAACCAGCCGATCATCGTGATCACCAGAGTGGGCACATGCCCGATGCGGTCCTGCACGTGGCCGAACGCAAACGCGCCCGCCGCCGCGGTGACATTCACCACCAGGATCAGGAAGAGCGTGTCACGGGTGGTGAATCCCATGACTTCCTGGGCGTACACGGCGGCGAGCGCTACTACGGTCTGGATGCCCGCCTGGTAGAACACGACGCACACCAAGAAGCGCCACAGGTCCACGTGGCGGCGCGCATGGCTCACCGTATCAAGGACGCGCGCGAAGGCGCTCCTCACGATAATGGTGGCCCCCGCGACCGGTTGCGCCCGTTCCCGCAGGAACATGAACGTGGGCAGGCTCGCGAGGGCGAAGAGGGCGGCGGTGATCAGCATGGTGACGGGCACGAACTCGGCGGCGGTCGCTCCCACCGCCTGCGCGTGCGTCACGTAGACGAGACACGCGCCGAGCGCGACAAGGCCGCCCAGATAGCCGAGGCTCCAGCCCCATCCCGACACCTTCCCCATCGCCTCGCCGCGCGCGATTTCCGGCAGAAACGCCGCGATCAGGTTCTCGCCGCTGCCGAAGAAGAAATTGGAGAGAATCACCAGCGCGACGCCAAGCATGAGCTCCCCCTCCCCGACCAGTGCCAGCCCCGCGGTGAAGACGACGCATCCCGCCGTGGTGACGAGCAGCAATCGCTTCTTTGCCGCGTGCGCATCGGCATAGGCGCCGATCACCGGGGCGGTCACCACGATCAGCGCGTAGGAAACGGCGAGCGCGGCGGTCCAGGCAAAGGTCGCCCACGGCGCGTTGCCCGCCACCACGGCAACGAAATAGGCGTTGAAGACCGCGGTGATGACGACGGTGGTGTAGCCGGAGTTGGCGAAGTCGTACATCGCCCACGAAACGACCTCGCGGCCGCTCACGCCCGGCGCGAGATTTTCATCGCGTCCGCTAGATGACGCCACGCCGTCTCAGCTCCCGTTGCCGCTCCTCGTCGTAGCCGAGGGCGGAAAGCACCTCGGCCGTGTGCTCGCCGAGCGCGGGCCCGACCCATTTTGTGGTTCCCGGGGTATCCGACAGTTTCGGCACGATCCCCGGAAGCTTCAGCTTCTTTCCATCCCCGAGCGTGAACTGCTGGATCATCTCGCGCATCGCGTAATGCGGATCCCGGGCAATATCGGCGATGTCGTAGATCTTGCTCGCCGGCACCTCGGCCTTCTCCAGCACGTGCAGCACCTGCTCGAGGTCGTGTGCGGCAACCCAGTCGCCGATCACCCTCTCGATTTCCTCTGTGCGGGCTACCCGCCCGTCGTTGTGCGCGAGCGCGGGGTCGTTCGCGAGGTCGGGCCGGCCGATTGCGTTCATCATGCGCTTGAAAATCGGGTCGGCGTTCGCGCCGATCACGACATACCTGTCGTCGCGCGTGACGTAGGTGTTGGAGGGCACGATTCCGGGAAGCGAGGCGCCGCTCCTCTCGCGCACGAAGCCGAACATGTCGTATTCCGGCAGCACGCTCTCCATCATGTTGAAAACCGCTTCGTAGAGCGCGACGTCCACGTACTGGCCGCGGCCGCCGTTGACCTTGCGGTGGTGCAGTGCCATCAATGCGCCGATCACGCCGTGCAGCGCGGCGATCGAATCCCCGATCGACACGCCGACACGCACCGGCGGCCGGTCAGGGTAACCCGTGACGTAGCGCATCCCTCCCATCGATTCGCCGATGGCGCCGAAGCCGGGGCGGTCTCGATAAGGCCCGGTCTGCCCGAAGCCGGAGAGCCGCACCATGACGAGACCGGGATTCAGTATCGAGAGCCGCTCCCAGCCGAGACCCCACTTCTCCATCGCGCCGGGCCGGAAATTCTCGACGACGACGTCTGCGCCGGCGACAAGCTTGCGCACGATTTCCTGCGCTTCCGCATGCTTGAGGTCGAGCGTCACCGATTTCTTGTTGCGCGCCTGCGCGTACCACCACAGCGACGTCCCCTGGTGGAGCTTGCGCCATTTCCTCAGGGGGTCGCCCACCCCGGGCGACTCGATCTTGATCACCTCCGCCCCGAATTCGGCGAGCAGGCGCGCGCAGAACGGCCCGGCAATGAGCGTGCCGAGCTCGATGACCTTGATGCCCTGAAGCGGAAGCGGTTTCGCGCCGCTCATATCGACCCGACCTCAGCCACGGAGGATAACGAGTGCACGGGAAATTCCATCAATTGTCGGCTCTCGGCACCGTTGTCGGGGCCGGGCGACAGAAAAACGTGCTGCGGGTCAGGCACATGTCCATAGCGAGAAATAGTTCCGTCTCTTCCCGGCAACAGTTTAGCCTCAACGGCAATGCCGATGACATGCACAACCCGTTGATACACATGATTAATCAAATCTGGCACGCCCCATGCTATACAGAGGGCACTAGGACTGCTGCCGGCATCACACGCGGCGCGGTTCTATCCCTCCCCTGTTTCCCCCGGCATATGCCGGGGTTTTTTTGTACGCCTTACTTACCGCGGGTCGATCGGCGTCTTTGGTCTCACGTCCAGCAGCGTTTCCAGATACGACGCCATCGCAAAGAGCTTCGCCTCGCTGCGGAGCGGCCCCACCAGCTGCAATCCGATCGGCAGGCCGGAAGCGGTGAATCCGCCCGGCAGCGCCATCACGGGGCAGGCGGTGACGGTGATGGCGAGCGCCAGGATGAGCCACCCCATGTAGCCTTCGAAGCGGATGCCGTCCACTTCCGTGGGGTAGCGCTGATTGACATCGAACGGCGGGCACGTCACCGCCGGGAGTATCAGCATGTCGTATTTCTCGAACCACTTTACCGTGCGCCGGATCAACTCGCCCTGGGCGACTTCGGCCTCGACGATCTCCCGCGGCGTCAACTTGAGGCCGAACTCGGTGTTGTCGATGATCTCTTGCTTGTAGAGGTGGCGGTGCTTCTCCATGAGCTGCGCGTGGCGCCCGATGAACACCGCGCCGCGCAGCGTAAGAAAAGTCCTCTCCGCATCGGCCAGGTCGGGATGCGCTTCCTCGACTGCAACCCCCTCGCGCGAGAGCCGCTCCGCCGCCGCCCGGCACACCGCGCGCACCTCGCGGTCGACGGCGCGTGCGATGCCGAGGTCGGTGCTGAACGCGACCCGCCGCGGCTTCTGCGGGCGCGCCGCCGCCTCCGAAAAGCTGGAATGCGGACCCACCTGCGACAGGGGATCGAGCGGGTGCCACCCCGCTTCGGCGTCGAACATGAGAGCGGTGTCCGCAACGTCGCGCGCCATCGGCCCTTCCACCGACAGGGAATTGAACGGCTGCCGCGAAGTTCGCGGGACCATGCCTGCACTCGGGCGCAGCCCCGTCGTCGAGCAGTAGCTCGAGGGCGTGCGGATGCTGCCGCCGAAGTCGCCGCCGGTCGCAAGCCAGACCTGGCCGGCCGCGAGCGCCGCCGCCGATCCGCCCGAGGAGCCGCTCGAGGTCGTGCGCACGTCCCAGGGATTCAACGTCGCGCCGAAGACGTCGTTGAAGGTGTTGCCGCCCGCGGCGAATTCGGGAAGGTTGGATTTGCCGATCACCACGGCGCCGTTCGCCTCCAGCCGCTCAACGACGATATCGGAAGCCGGCGCGATGCGGTCAGCATAGATGCGCGAGCCGGACGTGCAGCGCACCCCGGCCACGTCGGTGCCGTCCTTGACCGCGATCGGCAGGCCATGCAGGTAATGCGCTGGCGGATCCGCGCGCCGTTCGCCCATGATGCGCCGCGCGTGATCCCGCGCGCGGTCGTAGCACAGCGTCACGAGCGCATTGATCTTCGGGTTGGTCGCCTCGACGCGGGCCGCGGCGGCGTCGATCAGCTCCAGCGGCGATACTTCGCGGCGCTTCAGCCGGCGCACCGCTTCCACCGCGGAAAGTCGCCACAGCTCGCTCATCTTCCCTCCTCCCGGGACCACGCATGGTAGGGAGAAATCGAACGGCGCGTCAACGCCACGCGCGCCGCGGATCGTGATAGGCTTTTCGCATCGTCAAGCACGTTCCGTATCGCGGTCATTCGGCAAGGACAAGACATGAAGATCCCGGAAACCACGCTGACCCGCACGGGGGGGCAAATTCTGGTGGACGCGCTCAAGGTCCATGGCGTGGAGCTCGCGTTCGGCGTGCCGGGCGAGAGCTACCTGGAAGTGCTCGACGCGCTCTACGACGCGCGCGACTCGATCAAGTACGTGGTCTGCCGTCAGGACGGCAGCGCCGCCTACATGGCGGAAGCCTACGGGAAGTTGACCGGCCGGCCCGGCATCTGCTTCGTGACGCGCGGCCCCGGCGCGACCAATGCCTCGATCGGGGTGCATGCCGCACACCAGGATTCGACGCCGATGATCATTTTCATCGGGCAGGTCGGGAACGACTTCGTCGAGCGCGAGGCGTTCCAGGAAATCGACTACCGCCGCATGTACGGGCCGTTCACGAAATGGGTCGCGCAGATCGACCGCGCCGACCGCGTGCCGGAATACGTGAGCCGCGCGTTCCACACCGCGATGTCGGGGCGCCCCGGGCCGGTCGCGCTGGCGCTGCCGGAGGACATGCTCACCGAGTCCGCCTCGGTCGCGGATACCGGCCCCTACAAGCGCATCGCGGCGAATCCGGGCGAGGCCGACCTGGCCAAGCTGCGCGAGATGCTGGCACGGGCGAAGCGCCCCTTCGTGCTCCTCGGCGGCGGCGGCTGGAATGCCGAGGCCTGCGCCGGCGTGCGCGCGTTCGCGGAAGCGAACCACCTTCCGGTCGGCACGGCGTTCCGCTGCCAGGACCTCTACGACAACCGGCTGCCGAACTTCGCCGGCGACGTCGGCATCGGCATCAATCCGGCGCTGGCCGAGCGCGTGAAAAGCTGCGACCTGCTGATCTCGATCGGGGCGCGGTTCGACGAGATGACGACCGGCGGCTACTCGCTCATCGCCGTGCCGCGGCCGGCGCAGAAACTCGTGCACGTGGCGCCCGGCGTCGAGGATCTGGGCCGGATCTACGAGCCGGACCTGCCGATCCATTCCGGGATGCCGGAATTCGCGCGGGCGGCGGTGAAGCTCGCGCCGGTGGATGCGTCGGCGTGGCGAGAAGGGACCCGCTCGGCGCGCGCGGATTACGAGTCGTGGCTCAAGCCCGTTCCCGCGCCGGGCGAGCTCAATCCGAGCGAGGTCGTGGCGTATCTCGCCAGGCGCCTGCCGCCCGAGACCATCGTCGCCAACGGCGCGGGGAATTTCGCGGGCTGGGTCCACCGCTTCTATCCCTACCCCGGTTTCCGCACCGAGCTGGGACCTACCGTCGGCTCGATGGGCTACGGCGTCCCGGCGGCCGTCGCCGCCAAGCTCGCGCAGCCCCACCGGCCGGTGATCTCGTTCAATGGCGACGGCGATTTCCTCATGAACGGGCAGGAGCTGGCGACCGCCGCGCAATACGATCTCAAAATCGTGTTCCTCGTCGTCAACAACGGCATGTACGGCACGATCCGCATGCACCAGGAGCGCGATTATCCGGGGCGGGTGAGCGGCACCGAGCTGAAGAATCCCGACTTCGCCGCGCTCGCCCGCGCCTACGGGCTCCACGGCGAGATGGTGGAGAAAACGGCGGACTTCGGGGCTGCGTTCGAGCACGCGTGGAACGCGAAGACGGCTTCCCTCATCGAGCTGCGCATCGATCCGGAGGCGATCACGACGCGGACGACCCTCAGCGCAATCCGCGCCAATGCTCTCAAGAAGCAGGGAGGCAAACCATGATGGAAGGCGACACCAAGACGCGCGTCGTAATCCTTGCCGGAACCTATCGCATCAAGGGCGAGATCGAGCTCGTGCCCGGAGCCCGCATCACCGACTACATGCTCGATGCGAAGGCGTTCTTCGCCGTCACCCGGGCAGAGGTCTGGGACCTCGAGGGTCGCAGGATCTTCTCCGCGCCCTTCCTCAACGTGTGCCGCGACCAGGTCGTAGTGGTCGCGCCTGATTGACCCGATACGGCGGGAAGACTTGAATAGGCTCCTGACACCTTTAATTCACGACGATCTTGGCATCGCGGATGACCTTGCCCCACCGCGTGACCTCGCTCTTGATGTAGGCGGTGAACTGCTGTGGCGAGTTTGCAATGACATCGGCCCCGAGATCCGTGATTTTCTTGTTGACGTCGGGCTGCGCCATGATCCGGACTGCTTCCGAATGCAGCATCTTGACGATCGCCGGCGGCGTGCCCGCCGGTACCAGGAAGGCCGAGATGGTTTCGGCCTCGTGCCCCTTGTAGCCGAGCTCGGCCATGGTCGGCACGTCGGGCACGATCTGAGAGCGTTTGGCGCTGGTGATGGCGAGCGGGCGCACCCGGCCGGCCTGGATGTGCGGCGTGACCGGAGGGATCGCCTGGCAGCCGAATGACACCTGGTTGCCCAGCACCGCCGCGATCGACGGTCCGCCACCGGCATACGGCACCGTCACGAGATTGGTCTTCGAGTCGATCGCGAGCAGATGCACCGAAAGGTGGGGAACGGTGCCGGCGCCCGGGGTCGCCACGGTGGCCTTGCTCGGATCCCGCTTGGCAAGGGCGATCAGATCGGCGATCGATTTCACGGGTTGGCTCGGGTGCGTGAACCAGACATGGGTCGAGGCAGCAAGAACGGACACCGGTATGAAACTCTTGTACACGTCGTACGGGATCTTCTTGTAGAGGCTCGGGTTGACCATCAGGCTCGAGCTCACGAATAACAGGGTGTAGCCGTCGCCGGCCGCCCTGGCGGCAATGCCCATCCCGATGTTGCCGCCCGCGCCGGGGCGGTTGTCCACCACCACCTGCTGTCCCCACGCCTCGGTCAACTTCTGGCCGAAAATTCGCGCGACCGTGTCGGTCGGCCCGCCCGGCGGAAACACCACGATCGCCCGTATTGGGCGCGACGGATATTGCTGGCCCGAAGCAATCGCGGAAAACAAGGCGAGCCCCGCCACAACGGCCGCCATCACGATGTCAACGATGATTTTCATGGTTCCCTCCCCGAGTCCTCATCATCACGTCACTGCGCCTGTATGTTGGCGTCCTTGATGATCCTGGCGTAGCGGACGGTTTCGCTCCGGATATGGCTCGCGAACCCGTCCGGCGTGCTGGTCAGAGGATCGACACCCGAGGCCGCGAGGCGCTGTTTCAGGTCGGGGGACGCGAGGCCCTTGTGGATCTCGGCATTCAACCGGTCAATGATGGGGCGCGGCGTGCCGGCCGGCGCCAGAATTCCGTACCAGATCGAGACCACGAAATCATCGACCCCGGCCTCCTTCGCGGTCGGCACCTCCGGCAGCGCCGGCACGCGCTCCTTGGAGAGCACCGCCAGCGCCCGCACCCGGTTTGCATTCACGATGGGAATCGCGCCCGGTACCGCCATGGTTCCAAAGTCCACTTCCCCGCTCATCAACGCCACGAGCGCCGGGCTCGAGCCCTTGAACGGCACGTGCACGATATCGAGCTTGTAGCGGCCCTTCAGCAGCTCGCTCGCGAGGTGGTTGGTGCTGCCGGCCCCGCTCGAGCTGAACGTCATCTTGCCCGGGTTGCGCTGCGCGAGCCGGATCAGTTCCTTCAGGTTCTTCGCCGGCACCGAGTTGTGCGCCACGATGATGTTCTCGATCGCCGCCACGAGCGAGATCGGAGCGAGGTCCTTCTGGGCGTTGTAATTGAGCTTCTTGTAGAGCGAGGGGCTGATCGCGATCGGGGGGGCGGCCAGCACGATCGTGTAGCCGTCCGGCGCCGACCTGGACGCCAGCTCCAGGCCAATGTTGCCGGCCGCGCCGGGGCGGTTCTCCGGCACCACCGACTGGCCGAGCCGCTCGGAGAGCTTCTGCGCGATCGCCCGGCCGGTGATGTCGGTCGGCCCGCCGGGCGGAAACGGCAGGATCATGCGGATCGGCTTCGTGGGATAAGCCTGCCCTGAGCCTGTCGAAGGGGCCTGCGCGAGCAGCGACGCCGGCAGCATGGCCGCAATCGACACGAGCAGCGCTTTCAGCAGTCTCGACTGGATCAACATAGGTTACTCCGCGTTCTTCTGGTGACGATTACGGGTGACGGGCAAGCGTTCTCAGTCCGCGCGTATGCCGGCCGCCTGCGCGACCTTGGTGTATTTCGCGAGATCGGCCTTGAAGATTGCCGCGGTCTGCTCGGGGCTGCTCGCGACGATATCCGCGCCGAGCAGCGCCATGCGCTCTTTCACTTCCGGATTCGCGAGCGCCTTGAGAATTTCCTGGTTGAGCTTCACGACGATTTCGCGCGGCGTCTTTGCGGGCACTACCGCGCCGTACCAGGTGCTCATCGCGTAGCCCGGCACGGTTTCCGCGATCGTGGGCACATCGGGCAGGACCGCCGCGCGCTTGTCCTTCGTCACGGCAAGCGCCTTCACGCGCCCGGCCCGGATATGAGGAATGATCGGCGGCATGGTGCTGAAGCTCGTCATGACGTGCCCGGCCATGAGGTCGATGGCGATCGGGCCGCCGCCCTTGTAGGGAACCGGCAGCAGGTTGGTCTTCGTCATCATCTTGAACATCTCGCCGGCAAAGTGCTCGGGGCTGGCGACACCGGACGTGGCGTAGGTCAGCTCCCCGGGCTTGGCACGCGCGAGGGCGATCAGCTCCTTCACCGATTTCGCCGGCAACGAGGGATGGGCAGCGAACACGTTCGACACCTCCGACACCACCGTGATCGGCGCGAGATCGCGCTCGATATCGTAGCCGAGGTTCTTGTACACGGGCTTGCTCATGATATGCGCCACCGACATGAACAGGATCGTGTAGCCGTCGGCGGGGGATTCCGCGGCGAGCTTCGCCGCGACGTTGGCGTTGGCGCCCGGTCGGTTCTCGATGATGAACTGCTGCTTCACGGATTCCGTCATCTTTGCCCCGACCGCGCGCGCCATGATATCGGTGCCGCCGCCCGGCGCGAATCCGACCAGTATCCGCACCGGCTTGGCCGGATACCCCTGCCCCTGCGCCGCGAACGAGCACGCAAGCATTGCCAACGGCACGAACCAGATGTGGGGGGGCCGCACGGTGACTCCTCCTCTTGGATGAGGACGGATCGGATCGTCCGCCCTTTAGTACGCATGCTAGATTGCCACGGAGAGATGCGTCAACGAGCATCTGCAGGACCGGCTCGATTCCCGGATGCAGCCGACGCCCCGTCCTCTAGTGCCGTTCCAACTATTTGTGCCAATTCATCGATATCGTCGAGCAGTGATTGTCGCCGGTGGGTGCGCTGCCGGAACTTGGCGAGACAAGTTGGAACGGCACTAGGGCTTGATTTGCCTGTCTTTTCCGTGGAATTCCGCTACAATCGCGCTCCTATGACCGCACCCCGCATAGCGCTCGTCCACGCAATGCCCGTCGCGATCGAGCCGGTCGCGTACGTGTTCCGCGAGCTGTGGCCGCAGGCGCGCTTGACGCATGTGCTCGACGACTCGCTCCCCGCCGACCTGACGGCGGCCGGCGGCATCACGCCTGCCATGGTCGAGCGCTTCATCGCGCTTGCCCGCTACTGCGAGAGCTGCGGCGCTCACGCGGTGCTGTTCACGTGCTCGGCATTCGGCTCCGCGATCGAAGCCGCCAAGCACGCGGTCCGCGTGCCGGTGCTGAAGCCCAACGAGGCGATGCTGGAGGAAGCGCTGGCGGCGGGCCCCGACCTCGCGCTGCTCGCCACCTTCGAGCCGAGCATTCCGTCCCTCAAGAAGGAATTCGAGGACCTGGCGGCGACCCGCGGCATTCGGCTGAAGCTCAAAACGCGCACCGTGCCGGCGGCCATCGCCGCGCTTCAAAAGGGCCGCGCCGCCGAGCACGACCAGTTGATTGCCGCTGCGGCCGCCGAAATGGGCCCGTGCGACGCGCTCGTACTCGGCCAGTTTTCGATGGCGCGCGCCGCGACCGGCATCCCCGCGAAGCCCGGGCGCAAGGTGTTGACCAGCCCGCATTCGGCAGTCACGCGGCTGAAGCAGCTCTTCGACGTCAGATAGCACGATTTTTCCCCTCCTGCCCGAGGGTGAGCCGGGGCACTCCCCTCCTGCCTGAGGAGGGGTGCCTCCGAAGGAGGCGGGGTGGTGGGAGAGCGGGTGGGGTGGTGGGAGCGAGCGGCCTCAGGGCCGCGGCGTGGCGTGCCCGCAGCTCGCGCAGGTGCGGCTCTTCTCCGATCCGTAGAATTCTTCGTAGGCGCGCGAAACCGGGTCCGCGTTGTAGTCGGACACATGCTTCACGCTCTCGTAGAGCACCTTTCCGCAGCTCTCGCAGAACCACGTGAACCGGTCGCCCTCCCCGGGGCGCCGCTTGCGCTCGAGGACCAGCACGAAGGCGTCGGGAGCGAACCGGGGTGAATGGGGCACTCCCGCCGGGCAGTAGATGATCTCGCCCTCGCGGATGACCGCGATCTTCTCCTCGCCCTGCGGCGTGCGGTAATGCAGATTCATGTCCCCCTTGATCATGTACATCACTTCATCGGAGGGGTCGGAATGGAACTCGCTGCGATGCTCGCGCCCGCGGGCGACGAAGGCGAGCGTGTCGTCCGCCTGCCACAGGATCTTCACCGGCTTGACGGCGTTGCGTAAGCCCTCTGTGATGCTGCCGAGGCTGACCGCCTTGAGCTCGCTCATCGTGCTTCTCCCAAACGGGTCACTGGTCACCGGTCACGGGTCACCTTTCGCCAAGCAGTGACTTCGCCGTCTTCGAGCAGATCCACTCACGCTCGGCCGCGGTGAGCCCGGGAATCGCGTTCACCTGCCCGACCTGCCTGGCATCCCCCTTGGGCGCCATGTCGAACGGGTTGTCGGTGCCGATCACGATGTGGTTCGCCCCGATCATGTTGATCAGGTGGCGCGTCGAGCGCGGCTCGTGCGTCAGGCAATCGAAGTAGAGGCGCTTGAAGAGGTCCTTCGGCGAGCTGCAATTGTTCACTTTCGGCTCGGGGCGCACGTCGTGCCCGTGCACGAAGCGCCCGATCTGGTAGGGAATGAAGCCCCCGCCGTGCGCCAACAGGAAGCGCAGCTTCTTCAGCTCGTCGAGCGCGCCGCTGAACATGAGGTGCGCGACCATCAGGGTGGTATCGAGCGGGAAGCCGACGAAGTTCCCCAGGTAATAGGTGTCCATGCCGCCCTGGGCCAGGCACCGGTAGGGGTGCGTGAAGATGAAGAGCCCGAGCTGCTCGATCGCCTTCAGCACCTTGCGGAACTTCATGTCGGCAAGGGGAACGCCCTCGATCGAGGTCGCCAGCTCGACCCCCTTGAACCGGTAGTCCCGCACCACCCGCTCGAGCTCCGCGATCGCCGCGTCCGGGTCCTGCATGGGGAGGTGCGCCATGCCGCGCAGGCGGTCCGGGAATTTCGCCACCATCTGCGCAATGCCGTCGTTCGCGAGCCGGACGATTTCCGCCCCGGCATCGGGCTTGAGCCAGTAGAAGTAGATCGGGGGGCCGGCCGAGATCACGGCGACGTCCATCCCGACGCGGTCCATCCACGCGACCTTGGCTTCCGGATCGAAGAATTCAGGCAACAGCTCGATCATGCGACCGTGTGCGTCGAAGTAGGGCTTGCCGTTGCGGTCCTCGATCCGCGTGCCATAGCGCTCCGGATGGCGCCGGATCGCCTGCACGACGGTCTCGGGAACGACGTGGTTGTGCAGGTCGTACGTCATCCCCCTCTTAGCGCCTGATGCCTTCCTAGTGCTGCCCTTCTTCCTGGCCTTCATGCCTTCCTTTCGATGAATTGTTCGTCTCTCATGGCGAGCTTGGCGGTTCAGCGGTTACTCGGCCTTGATGCCGGCGGCCTTGGCGACCTTCGTCCACTTCGCGATCTCCGCCTTGAGGACGGCGCCGAATTGCTCCGGAGAACTGCCCACGACGTCGGCGCCGTCGCGCTCAAAAGTTTTCTTCACGTCCGGCGATTGCAGGACGCGGGCGACTTCGGCATTCACCTTCGCGAGAACGGGCTTTGGCAACCCCGCCGGGCCGAACATGCCGTTCCAGGGCTCGTGCTCGTAGCCCGGCACGCCCGACTCGGCAAAAGTAGGAATATCCGGAGCGGCTGCCGAACGTTTGGCGCTGGTAAGGGCAATCGCTTTCAGCTTTCCGGCCCTCACGTGCGGCAACAGACCGACCGACGTGCCGATGACGAGCTGGGTCTGCCCTCCCATCGCCGCGATCATCGCCGGCCCGCCGCCCTTGTATGGTACGTGCAGGAGCTCGATCCCGGTCATGTACTTCAACAGCTCGGCCGTCATGTGCGTGCCGGTGGCCAATCCCGCCGATGCGTAGCTCAGCTGACCCGGCTTTGCCTTCGCCAGCGTGATTACGTCCTGCAGCGTCTTCACCGGCGCCGACGGGTGCGCCGCCAGCATGTTCGGAAATTTCGAGAGCTGCGTCACCGTCGTGAAGTCGCGGATCGAATCGAACGGCATCTTGCGCCCCAGGGCGGGGTTTATCGCAAACGACGACGCGACCACCATCAGGGTGTATCCGTCGGGCGCGGCCCTCGCAACGAGCTCGGTGCCAGCGATGCCGCTGGAGCCGGGGCGGTTGTCCACGATCACGGGCTGCTTGAATCCCTCGTGCAGTCCTTGCGCGACCAGCCGTGCCGTGATATCGGTGGAAGCGCCCGGCGATTGGGGCACGATGATCCGTACCGGCCGGACCGGGTAGCTTGCCACCATGGCTTCTTTCTGCGCTACAGCCGGCGGCTGTGTCCATCCGGTTGCCACCCCCAGCATGATGGCGATACTCATGGAACGCTTCATGGCTCCTCCTGTGTCTATCGATGGTCCGTTATGTTACGCCCGGATTTGTAAGCGGCGCCGATCGCTGGACCAAGCGCGCTGCGCGGTCGTAACACGCCTATTTGATGGCCAAGGGATTCGCCGGCGAGCCCACCGCCCCAGTGATCGGCAGCGCCGGCGCGACAAACAGGAATTCGTAGCGCTTGTCCGCCGCGCAGTCCTTCGCGAGCTCGCCGAGATGGAAGATCTCGCCCACCGTCAACCCCATGATGGGGATCGTGATCCAGTGCCAGGGTTGGTTGGTGTCCTCGGATTCGTTCGGCCGCACCTCCACGCCCCAGGTGTCGGTCGCGATGCCCGCAATCTCGCGCTTGTGGATCCAGTCCACGGTCTCGAACGCGAGGCCCGGTGCGTCGCCGCCCGAGTAGCCATCCCAGCTCTTCGCCGCGAGGCAGCGCTCGACGTGCCCTGTGCGCACCAATAGATAGTCGCCCCGGCGCACCCGCACGCCCTGCTTCTTCTCGGTGAAATCGAGGATCTCGCCCGTGATCGCAAATCCGTCGGGCAGCCACTTCCTGCCCATCGCACGGGCGACGTCGAGCAGCACGCCGCGTCCCACCATCTTCTCGCGCGTCTTCTCGATGCCGCCCTTCTGCGCGCCGGCGGTAGTCACGTTGCGGCAGTCGTAGCCGTTCCACATGTGGTCGTAATACATAATGTGGCCGAGCCCGTCCCACTGCGTGCCGCACTGGAGCGGCATGATGATGATGTCGTCGGTGCCGCGGATCTTGCGGTGGTCGAGCACGCCCGAATAGGCGTCGGTCCCGGTGCGCAGCATGAGGTGCACGGGATTGAAGCGGCCGAGCGCCGGATACTTGGACTTGCCGCCCTGCGGGCCGTGCTGGTCGAAATTGAGCGCGAGCGAGATGACCTTCCCCTTCCGCACCAGCCGCGCCGCCGCAACGATGTCCGCGCTAGTGGTGAAGTTGAGCGTGCCGAGCTCGTCGTCTCGTCCCCAGCGGCCCCAGTTCTTGCAGCGCTTCGCCGCCCGGTGCACGTCCTTGCGCGTGAGCCTGCGGTGCTTCTTGTCTCGTGTGTCCTTCAAATTGAGTTTGACCGCCATGTGGAATTTCCTGGTTGCGCAATTGATGGGGAGCGGGCAGTCTAGCCAGCGCTGCGGGGCGGCGTCAATGAACGCGAGGGCCACCCGAGGTGGCGTCGGTGCCGATTTGGCGTGATACTCTCGGCTACGAGGGTCAACCCGCCGATACCCTCTGCTTACGCAATCGACAAAGGACCTTGAACGAGCACAACCATGGCTGAAGTTTCTCCTACAGTACGAACCGAAATTGCGCCGACCGGAATGCTGCGCGTCGGTCTCAACCTCGGAAATTTCCTGCTCACGGCGAAGGACCCCGCAGGCGGCGAGCCGCGGGGCATTGCGGTGGATCTGGGACGGGAGCTCGCCCGGCGGCTGGGAGTCCCGGTCGAATTCATCGGCTACCCGACGCCCGGTGAGCTGGCCGACGCCGCGACGTTCGGCGCATGGGACGTCGGATTTCTCGGCGCCGAGCCGCAGCGCGCAAAGGAGATCGACTTCACCGCGGCCTACGTGGAGATCGAGGCCACCTACCTGGTGCCGCCCGGCTCGCCGATCCGGGATATCTCCGATGTCGACCGCGAAGGTGTGCGCATCGCGGTCCCGGAGAAGAGCGCCTACGAGCTGTATCTGAGCCGCACCTTGAAGCACGCCAAGCTGATGCGCACGAAGGGCGGGGACGCGGCATTCAAGCTTTTCGTCGGGGAAAAGCTGGAGGCGCTTGCAGGTCTCAGGCCAAGACTCGTGAAGGACCACGAAAAGCTTCCCGGCTCACGCGTCGTCTATGGCCGGTTTACCGCGGTTCAGCAGGCAATCGGCATTCCCAGAGGCCGCCTCGCCGGCGCGAAATACCTCCGCGAGTTCGTCGAGGACATCAAGGCATCCGGCCTCGTCGCCAGGACAATCGAGAAGAACGGCGTCCGTGGCTTGACCGTTGCCCCGACGGCGGATCCGTGGAGTCGCGAGGTCGGGAGATAGTGGGATCGAAAGGTCTTGTCCCCCTCGCGCGCTGACGCCCCGAAGCCCTCACATTCTCACGCCGGTTTCGTTCATTCGTCCTCGCCGTAGTGGATGCGGCGATAGGGCAGCGTCACCACGCTGCGTGAGATCCGCGCGTCGATCATCATTGGGCCGGGCTTCGCAACCCATTCCGCGGCCGCGGAGCGCACGTCCTCGATGTTGCGCGCGAGCCTCCCCCTGCCGCCAAACGCCTTTGCCACGGCGCCGAGATCCGGCGTCGGGATTCTCGCGAGCTCGGACTTCATCTTGTGCGCGTCGAGCTTGTAGTACTCGGAGCCGAGCGCCTCGTTGTTCATCACGACGATGAGGAGCGGCATGTCGTAGCGGACCATCGTCTCGAATTCCGCCAGGTGCATCATGACGCTGGCGTCGCCGTCGACCAGCATCGCCGGCTTGTTGCCGGTGGCGACGACCGCCCCCATCGCGGCGGGCATCATCTGCCCGATGCAGCCAAAAAAGTGGCTGGGCAGCACCAGCGGCCGCTGGCGGCTGAACATGATGTTCGAGAAGCCCGCGGTACACCCGCTGCCCGTGAAAAGGTTGATGCTCGTCGGCACGGTTTCTTCCAGCGTGCGAATGACTTCCCGCGGATCGACGGTCCCCGGGTCGATGGGATATTCCCTGCGGTCCTCGTACTGGCCGGTGAGCTGTTTCCTGACGTCGGGGGTGCGGTAGCCGACGTTCCTGAACGCTCGCTCCTCCAGCAGCTTGTCCAGGCTTTCCACTCCGGCCTTTGCGTCCGCCTGGACGTAGCAATCGGCGGAGCGGCCGCCGGCCATGACCACGTGCGGCCTGGAATCGATCTGCACGTAGCGCGCCTTCGGAAACAGGTAGCCGTGCTCGATCGTGTAGCGGTTCATGCTGGCGCCGACCGCGATAACGCAGTCGGCCTCCTCGAACAGCCCCATGGCCGTGCGCGTCCCGTAGGTGCCGGCGACGCCGGCGTGATACTCGTCCTCGGAGAGCCAGGTCTTCGCCATCAAGGTGGTGGCGAGGAGCGCCCCTGTGCGCTTCGCAAGCCTCAGCACCGCCTCCCCTGCGCCGGACCACCGCGCTCCCCGCCCCACGATGATCACCGGCTGCTTCGCCCCGGCGACGATGTCGGCCGCCTGCCTGAGCGCCTCGGGGTCGGGCCGCACCGCCCGCGGCGGAATCAGGGTCGAGGACGGCTGGTACGGCTCGTCGTCGTCCTCGAACGCCTTCTGCTGTACGTCCATCGGGGCGCTCAGCATGACGGGACGCGCCTCCATCTTGGCCATGTAGAACGCCTTGCGCACGGCGTCGTCCGCGTCATCCGGAGTGTTCAGCCGGACGAAGCCGGCTTCGCAGCCGGCGGCGAAGCGCGCGTTGTCGAGGTGCTGGTTGTACTCCTGATCGTTCGTCGGGTGCTCGCCGCAGAAAGCAACGATCGGCGATCCCGCGCGGGAGGCCGTGAGGAAAGCGGTCGCGAGTTGCGACACGCCCGGGCCGCAGGTGGTGGTGGCGACACCGACGCTCCGTGTCGCGCGCGCCCCGCCGTCGGCCATTCCCAGCCCGGCGCCTTCGTGGCGGACTTCGAGCATCTTGACGCCGCCGAGCTTGTCGAGCTCGTGCATCCAGTACATGTTCGCGTCGCCCATGATGCCGAACATGTGCGTGACGCCTTCCGCCTTGAAGTTGGCCGCGAGCCTCTGGTAGACCTTCATGC
>Ga0210102_1000010_pt1 | contig 64142 bp, 69 predicted proteins | sample RushOxbow_ThreeS_4_FD_185563 | JGI IMG/M metagenome (GOLD analysis project Ga0210102, IMG submission 185563) | Wetland microbial communities from San Francisco Bay, California, USA, that impact long-term carbon sequestration -... | ecosystem: Environmental > Aquatic > Marine > Wetlands ...
TCAAGCGGCTGAAGGAGATGGAGCAGACCAAGGAAGAGGGCGGACTGGAGCGCATGTCGAAGAAAGAGGCACTCGGCATTCAGCGCGACCTCGACAAGCTTGAGCGCTCGCTGGGCGGCATCAAGGACATGGTGAGCTTGCCGGATGCGTTGTTCGTCATCGATGTCGGCTACCAGCGGGGCGCGGTAGCGGAAGCGGTCAAGCTCGGCATCCCGGTCATTGGCGTGGTGGACACCAATCACTCCCCGGAGGGCATCGACTACGTCATTCCGGGCAACGACGACTCGGGACGCGCGATTCGCCTGTATGCGCGCGGCGCCGCGGATGCGATCATCGACGGGCACACGAACGCCGTGGAGGAGGTGGTGGCGGCAGCGCGCGACGAATTCGTCGAGGTCGAGGCGGAGGAGGGCGGCTGAACCATGCGCTCGACAGGCGCGTCAGTGAGGGGGCCGCGTGCCCCCTTTTTTGAGTCTCAAGAGCATTTGATCCGGACCCTGGCGGGTCCGTTGCAAGGAGTCGCAGAGAAATGGCGGAAATCAGTGCGGGCCTGGTGAAGGAACTGCGGGAGCGTACCGGCCTGGGAATGATGGAGTGCAAGAAGGCCCTCGCGGAGGCAGACGGGGATCTGGAGAAGGCAGAGGATGTCTTGCGTATTCGAAGCGGCGCGAAAGCGAGCAAGGCGGCTGGCCGCATCGCCAGCGAAGGCGTCATCGGGGCCTTCCTCTCGCCAGACGCGAAATGCGGCGCACTCGTCGAGTTGAATTGCGAGACGGATTTCGTGGCGAAGAACGACGATTTCCTCGCCTTTGCGAAATCCCTGGCGGAACGGGTCGCGTATGAGAATCCGGCGGACGTCGAAGGCCTGTCCGCACTCCCGATCGATGGCGGCAATGCCGAGTCACGCCGTCAGGCGCTGGTGCAGAAAATCGGCGAAAACATCACCGTCCGCCGCTTTCAGCGCATGCAAACCGAAGCGCGCCTGGCCCTCTACGTTCACAACAGCCGTATCGGAGTCATGGTCGAGTTCGACGGCGCCGACGATGTCGGGAAGGACGTGGCGATGCACGTCGCATTCGCCAGACCGCAGCATTTGCGCAAGTCGGACGTCCCTGCAAACGTCATCGAGCGCGAACGGCAGATCCTCTTGGCCCGTGCCAAGGAATCCGGCAAGCCTGCCGAGATCATGGCGAAGATGGTCGAGGGCGGCATCAACAAATTTCTCGCGGAGATCACACTGCTCGGCCAGCCCTTCATCAAGGACGACAAGCAGACGGTCGAGAAGATGCTGGCCGCCCGCAATTCGGTGGTCCGCGGGTTCGCCTTTCTCGTGGTCGGTGAAGGCCTCGAAAGGCGTTCGGCGGATTTCGCGGCCGAGGTCATGGCGCAGGCAGGCGCGGCGCGCTGACGCACATGACGATGCCGCAGGTCGCCGACTCGCCCAAGTACCGACGCATCTTGCTGAAGCTGTCGGGCGAGGCGCTGATGGGCGAGGCCGCGTTCGGAATCAACCGGCAGACCATCCAGGAAATCGCGGGAGAAATCGCGTCGGTCGCCCGCATGGGTGTCGAAATCGGCATCGTGATCGGCGGCGGCAATATCTTCAGAGGCGTCGCGCCGGGCGCCGCGGGAATGGACCGCGCTACAGCGGATTACATGGGTATGCTGGCGACCGTGATGAATGCGCTCGCGCTGCAGGACGCGCTGCGCAGCGCGGGAATCGCGAGCCGCGTGCAGTCCGCGCTCAACATCGAGCGCATCGTGGAGCCGTACATCCGCGGCAAGGCGATTCGGTACCTGGAAGAGGGCAAGATCGTCATTTTTGCGGCAGGAACGGGCAACCCGTTCTTCACGACGGATACGGCGGCGGCGCTGCGCGGCAGTGAAATCGGCGCGGAAATCGTTCTCAAAGCGACAAAAGTGGACGGGGTCTATACCGCCGATCCTCAGGCGGATCCCGAGGCGCGCCGGTTTCGTGCGCTTAGCTTCGACGAGGCCATCGCGCGCAATCTGCGCGTGATGGATGCGACGGCCTTGACTCTGTGTCGCGATCAGAGGCTGCCGGTGACGGTGTTCAGCATTTTCAAGAGGAACGCATTGCAGCGCGTCGTCCTGGGCGAGGACGAAGGCACGCTGGTCCATGTCTGAGGGGAAAGGCGATGATTGCGGAGCTGAAAAAGGGCACCGAGCAGAAGATGAGCAAGAGCATCGACGCGTTCAAGGCCGATCTTGCGAAGGTTCGAACCGGCCGCGCGCATACGGGCCTGCTCGATCACATCACGGTTGATTACTACGGGACGCCAACGCCGATCAATCAGGTAGCCAAGATCACGCTCGTCGATGCGCGCACGATCGGCGTAACGCCCTTCGAGAAGAAGATGGTGCAAGCGATCGAAAAGGCGATCCGCGATTCGGATCTTGGCCTGAACCCCGCGGCGAGTGGCGAGACGCTTCGCGTGCCCATGCCGCTGCTCACGGAAGAGCGGCGCAAGGAGCTCATCAAGGTTGTGCGCCACGAGGCGGAGAACGCGCGCGTGGCGGTGCGCAACCTCAGGCGCGATGCGATCCACCATCTCAAAGAGGCGCTGAAGAAGAAGGAAGTCTCCGAGAACGACGAACGGCGTGCCCAGGACGACGTCCAGAAGCTGACCGATCGTTCGGTCGCGGAGATCGATCGCCTCCTGCAGCAGAAGGAATCCGAGCTGATGGCGGTATAGGACGCGCCATGGACCATCCAAGTTCGACTCAGGAGATCCCCATGCACGGCGACGTGCCCAGTCACGTCGCGATCATCATGGACGGGAACGGACGCTGGGCGCGCCGCCGTCGATTGCCGAGGATCGCCGGACACAAGCGCGGCGTCGAGGCAGTGCGTGCGACCGTCAAGGCCTGCGCCGAGCGTGGCGTGCAGTTTCTTACGCTGTTTGCATTCAGCTCCGAGAACTGGCGGCGGCCGGCGGAGGAGGTCAGTCTGCTCATGCAGCTGTTCCGCGGAGCGCTGACGCACGAAGTGGCGAAGCTTGACCGCAACGGAATCCGGCTCCGGGTCGTGGGGGACCTTTCCAAATTCGACGCGCGAATCCGCGAGCTGATCGACGACGGCGAGCGTCTCACCGCCCACAATGATCGCTTGACGCTCACCATCGCCGCGAATTACGGAGGTCGCTGGGACATCCTGCAGGCGCTGTCGCGTCTGGTCAGCGAGCAGCCGGAAACCCTGTCTCGCGGCGTATCCGAAGAAGCGCTCGCGCCCTACCTCGCGATGAGCTATGCGCCCGAGCCCGACCTGTTCATCCGGACCGGCGGGGAGCAGCGTTTGAGCAACTTCCTGCTCTGGCAGCTCGCCTATTCGGAACTCTGCTTTACGGATACGCTGTGGCCGGATTTCGACGCAGTCGCCCTGGATCGGGCGATCGATTCATACCGCCAGCGAGAGCGACGCTTCGGCCGTACCAGCGATCAGGTGGAAGAGGCGGAACGCGCCCAGGCGCGATTCGCCCGTGGAGCCCGCGCAACCCAGAAGACGGTTTGAGCTGGCGTTGATCCAGCGCGCCCTGACCGCGGTCGTACTGTTGGCGGGTTTCGTCGGCGCTCTTTTTTGGCTGCCGCGATCGCTGTTTGCCGCCCTCGTCGCGTTGATCGTAGGCTTGGCGGCATTGGAGTGGGCGCGTCTCAGCGGGCTCGCGCCAGCAGCACGCCGGTTCTACGGCGCCGCAATGGTCGGCGCAGCGGCCGGCCTGTTCTGGATCACGCAGTCTTCGCCGTGGACGGGTCAGCCGTGGGTCGCGGCGGTCTTCGCGGCCGCGACCCTGTTCTGGGCGGTGATCGCGCCCACCTGGATGGCTTTTGGGGTTCGCGCCGCGGCGCCGCCCCTGCTCGCAGGAACAGGCCTGGTGGTGATGCTGCCGGCCGTACTCGCGCTCTTGGTGCTGCCCCCGTTGCTCGTCCTGGCGGTACTCGCGCTGGTGTGGATCGCCGATTCCGCCGCGTATTTTGCGGGGCGTGCTTTGGGAAGGCACCAGCTGGCCCCCGCCATCAGTCCGGGCAAGACCTGGGAGGGAGTGGCCGGCGGCCTGCTGGGGGTACAGGTCTACGCTATCATCTGCGCGTTCCTGATTCCGGCACTCGAATCGCGCCTGGAGGGGGGCGTGCAGTGGCTGCTGTACTTGGGCGGGATGGGTCTGCTTTGCGCCGCGAGTATCGTCGGTGATCTATTCGAATCTGCAATGAAGCGCCAGGCGTCAGTCAAAGACAGTGGAACGCTCCTTCCCGGCCATGGTGGAATGCTGGACCGGATCGACAGCGCAGTCGCAGCGCTGCCGGTCGCGGCGCTCATCGCCTATGCCCTGCCGTAACGCGGAACTCGGACTGCCACGATGACGTCCGGCTCAGCACTCGGCGTAGCAGTGCTCGGCGCGACGGGGTCCATCGGGGCGAGTACGCTCGATCTCGTGGCGCGTCATCCGGATCGCTACCGGGTGGTGGCTCTCACCGCGCATCGCTCAATCGACACATTGATCGCGCTTTGCCGCCGTCACCGGCCGAGTGTCGCCGTGCTCTCTGGCTTCGCCGAGAACGCGGAGGTCCGTACACGATTTGCAGATTCCGGATTTCGCGGTCAGCTGCGTTTCGGCGCTGCGGCGCTCGAGGATGCGGCCCGGCACGAGGACGCGGCGCTCGTCATGGCGGCAATCGTGGGCGCAGCCGGCCTTTCCTCCACACTGGCGGCGGCCACCGCCGGCAAGCGAGTGCTGCTCGCGAACAAGGAAGCGCTGGTCATCGCAGGGCCGTTGCTGATGCAGGCCGTGCGTTCCGCGCAGGCCGTGCTGCTTCCAATCGACAGCGAGCACAACGCGGTCTTCCAGTGCCTGCCCACAGGGCGGGCTGGGCGCGCCTCGCTGCGCGGGGTGCGGCGTGTGCTGCTGACCGCGTCGGGCGGCCCGTTTCGCACGCTGCCCCTCGAGCGGCTTGCTCACGTGACACCCGACGAGGCCTGTGCGCATCCCAACTGGGTGATGGGACGCAAGATCTCGGTCGACTCGGCGACCATGATGAACAAGGGCCTCGAGGTCATCGAGGCACGCTGGCTGTTCGACATTTCGCCCGAATGCATCGAGGTGGTCATCCATCCGCAAAGCGTCGTCCACTCGATGGTGGAATACATCGATGGATCCGTGATCGCCCAGCTGTCCAATCCGGACATGCGCGTTCCGATCGCGCACGCTCTGGCGTATCCGGAGCGCATCGATTCGGGCGTCGACCCGCTCGATCTGGGCGCGCTCGGTCAGCTGTCGTTCGAGCCACCGGACACGAAGCGCTTCCCCTGCCTTCGACTCGCCTACCAAGCGCTCCACGCGGGCGGCACGACGCCCACTTACCTGAATGCCGCCAACGAGCTGTCTGTAGAGGCATTCCTGGCCGGCCGTCTGCGGTTCACGTCGATCCCCGAGGTCATTGCGGACGTGCTGGACCGACTGCCGGCGCGGCATGCGGCGAGCCTTGACGATCTGCTTGCGGCCGATGCTCTTGCGCGGCGCGCTGCGGCAACCGCAATCGAGCGCATGCAGGCGCGCGCGGCATGAGCCTCTTGTGGACCGCGGCGGCTTTTGTCGTTGCGCTGGGCGTGCTGATCGTCGTGCACGAATACGGTCACTACCTCATCGCGCGTCTATGCAAGGTCAAGGTATTGCGCTTTTCGGTTGGGTTCGGGCGCCCGCTGCTGGTCTGGCGCAGCCGCACCGGTACCGAGTGGGTGATCGCTGCGGTGCCGTTCGGCGGGTACGTCAAGATGCTCGACGAACGCGAGGCCCCGGTGATGCCGGAAGAGCGGCCGCGCGCGTTCAATCACCAGAGCGTCTGGCGACGCACCGCGATCGTTGCCGCCGGTCCAGTGGCGAATTTCCTCTTCGCCATCGTCGTCTACGCCGGCATGTTCATGTACGGCTTGCCGGAGGCGCGCCCGATCGTGGGCGCACCGCCGGCCGGAAGCGCCGCCGCGATCGCGGGGTTGCGGGCCGGCGATACGGTCGTCTCCATCGATGGCGAAGCGGTATCGACATGGCAGCAGCTGCGCTGGCGCGTACTCAAGGGCGCTTTGCAGGGCGAGCAGCTGCGGCTCGAGCGCATCAGTGAAAAGCGCCATCTTTCCGCGGTGACGCTGGATTTGCGGCGATTCGCAGGCGCCGACGCAGAGGGCGACTTGCTGGCGGCGATTGGCTTGCAGCTGTTTCGGCCACCGCTCGCCCCGGTGCTCGGGCAAGTGGAGGCCGGAAGCGCCGCGGAGCGCGGCGGACTGCGTGCGGGGGACCGCATTTTGAGCGTCGACAACCTGGCGATCGACAGCTGGAGCGCGTTCGTGGATGCCGTGCGAACGAGCCCTGGCAGGGCACTCGATATCGCGCTTCAGCGCGAGCGGCGCGAGCTCCATCTGACGGTAACCCCGGAACCGCGCGAGGTCGATGGTGCGAAGGTGGGGCGGATCGGCGCCGCGCCGCAGGTGCCAGCCTCGCACCTGGAGCAGATCGTCGTGCGAACCCAGTACGGGCCGCTAGAAGCCGTCGCACGCGCGACAGACAAGACCATCGACATCGCCGTGTTCAGTCTGCGCATGCTCGGCAAGATGCTTCTCGGCGAGGTGTCATGGAAGCATCTCTCGGGCCCCGTGACGATCGCGGACTACGCGGGGCAATCCGCGCAGATGGGATGGGTCTCGTATCTGACGTTTCTTGCGCTGATCAGCATCAGCCTCGGCGTGCTCAATCTGCTTCCCATCCCGCTGCTCGATGGAGGCCATTTAATGTACTATGCACTCGAGGTCATCAAGGGGAGTCCGGTTTCCGATCGAGTGATGGAACTGGGTCAGCGGGTAGGCCTCACGCTGCTGCTGATCATGATGGCCTTCGCGTTCTACAACGACCTCAATCGCCTGTTTTCGGGCTGACGGATGCGGAACTGCGCCGCTGCGTTTCTGGGCTGGGTACTGCTCGCGTTGTCGATGTCCGCAGGTGGGCAGGCTTTCAGCCCTTTCGTCGTCAAGGACATCCGCGTCGAAGGCCTGCAAAGAACCGAAGCGGGCACGGTCTTCAGTTACCTGCCGGTCAAGGTCGGCGAGAGAATGACGCCGGAAAAGGCGCAAGAGGCGGTCCGTGCGCTGTTTGCGACGGGGTTCTTTCGCGACGTCCGGCTCGAGGTCGAGGGCGACGTCCTGATCGTCTATGTCGACGAGCGCCCTGCGATTGCGCAGATCACGTTTTCGGGTGTCAAGGAATTCGACGATGAGGTTTTGCGGCGCGCTTTGCGCGAGCAAGGACTCGCCGAAGGCCGCATATTCGACCGGGCGCTTCTCGACGCGGCGGAACAGGAGCTGAAGCGCCAGTACCTGTCGCGCGGCAAGTACGGTGCGCAGGTGCAGGCCACCGTGACGCCGCTCGAGCGCAACCGTGTGAGCATCAGCTTCGCAGTTACCGAAGGCGATGTGGCCAAGATTCGCTCGATCAACATCGTCGGCGCGCACGCTTTCGAGGAAAAGACTCTGCTCGAGCTGTTCGTGCTGCGTACCCCGGGCTGGCTGACCTGGTACACGAAACACGATCAATACTCGCGCCAACGCCTTGCGGCGGACCTCGAGACGCTGCGCTCGTATTACCTCGATCGCGGTTACCTCGATTTCGCGATCGAATCCACGCAGGTTTCGATCACGCCCGACAAGCGCGACATCTACATCACCGTGAATATTCGGGAGGGCGACAAGTACACGGTCAGCGGGATCGCACTGGCCGGTACGTTTCTGGTGCCCAAGGAGGAACTCGAGAAGCTGATTCAGGTGAGGGAAGGCGACGTTTTTTCCCGCGCCAGGCTCAATCAGTCGACCAAGGCGATCACAGATCGGCTCGGCAACGACGGCTACGCCTTCGCAAACGCGAATGCCGTTCCGCAGGTCGACAAAGACAAGCGCACCGTCGCGTTCACCATACTGATCGATCCGGGACGCCGCGTGTACGTGCGCCGCATCAACATTTCCGGCAACAGCAAGACGCGCGACGAAGTGGTGCGGCGCGAAATGCGCCAGCTGGAAGGTTCTTTCTACGATGCATCGAAGATCCAGCTTTCGCGGCGCCGCATCGATCGCACGCAGTACTTCAGCGACGTCTCCGTCGAGACGCAGCCCGTAGAAGGCATCCAGGATCAGGTCGATGTCAACTTCACGGTCAAGGAGAAGCAGACGGGGGCGATCCTATTCGGCGCCGGAGTGTCGAGTTCCGAGGGATTGGTGCTGTCGGGCTCGATCAGCCAATCGAACGTCTTTGGCAGCGGCAAATTTCTTTCGGCGAACATCAGTTCAGGCAAGGTCAACCAGGTCTACTCGCTGTCCTATCTCAACCCTTACTTCACCGTGGACGGCGTGAGCGCGGGATTCGATGCTTACAAGCGCAAGATCGACGGCACGGAAACCTCGGTCTCGCCATACAAGACATCCACCCTCGGCGGAGGCGTCAAGTTCGGCTATCCCTTGTCCGAGATCTCTTCGGTGAACTTCTCGCTCGCCGCGGAGAACGTCAAGACGACTGTGTTTGCCAACAGTTCGCCGTCGTACCAGCAGTTCGTGCAGGAATTCGGCAACGAGTACCGCTACGTCGCCGGCAGCGCGGGTTGGGCCCGGGACACGCGCGACAGCCTCATTCTGCCCCGCGAGGGCATGCTATCCCGCCTTGGCGCTCAGGTTGGTGTGGGCGATCTCAAGTACTACCGGCTGCAGTTCGAGCAGCAGTGGTTCTATCCTCTCAGCCGTACGTTCACGCTGTTTCTGAATGGCGAGTTGGGTTACGGCCAGGGATATGGTGGCCTGCCATTGCCGTTCTTCAAGAACTTCTATGCGGGCGGGCCCGGTTCGGTGCGCGGCTACAAGCCTTTCACGCTCGGTCCGCAGGACATCAACGGCGATCCCGTGGGCGGCGACCGCAAGATCGTCGGAAACGTGGAGCTGCTGTTCCCGATGCCGGGCGCGGAGCAGGACAAGTCGCTACGCCTCGGCGCATTCGTCGACGGCGGACAGGTCTACGGCCAGGGCGAAGACTTCGATCTGGGCAACCTGCGCTACTCGGCGGGAGTTTCAGTTTCTTGGAATTCCCCGTTCGGCCCGCTGCGCCTGTCCGCCGCGCTGCCGCTAAACGACAAGCCGGGCGACCGTCTTCAGCAGTTACAATTCCAGTTCGGTACAGGGTTTTGAGGCGAATGGTACACACCTTGGCTCGCTTCGTTACGCACGTTCTGCTGCTCGCCGCATGCGTCGCCTTGCCATGGCCGGCGCACGCGCAGGGCAAGATCGGCTTCGTCAACACGGAACGGATTCTGCGCGACTCGGCACCAGCGCAGCGCGCACAGAAGAAGATCGAAAGCGAGTTTCAAAAGCGCGACCAGGAGCTCGGCCGCATGGCCGAACAGCTGAAGAAGATGCAGGACGAGATGGAGCGATCCGCCGTCACCCTGTCCGACAGCCAGCGCCGCACCAAAGAGCGTGACTTCGGTGAGTTGAACCGGGAATTTCAACGCAAGCAGCGCGAATTCCGCGAAGACCTCAATCAGCGACGCAACGAGGAGCTGGCGCGAGTCGTCGAGCAAGCGAACCGCGTCATTCGGCAGCTCGCGGCGCAAGAAGATTTCGACGTTGTGGTGCAGGACGCCGTGTTCGCCAGTCCTCGCATCGATATCACCGAGAAGGTGATCAAGGCGCTCGCCGACAAGTAGCTCGCGCGGACATGCGTGAGCCGCTTACGTTGTCCGAGATTGCCGCGCGACTGGGCGGCCGAATCGTCGGCGACGCGAACTGCAGAATCGCTCAGATCGGATCGCTGGCACGTGCCAAGGGTGATCAGATCGCCTTCCTGGCGCACCGGCGCCATCTCGGCGAGCTTGAGCGAACGAACGCCGCCGCAGTAGTCTTGTCGGCGGATTTCGCAGACAGAACCGCGCTGCCGAAAATCGTAGCAGACGATCCGCAACTGTATTTTGCGCGGCTTGGACAACTGTTCAATCCGAGACCCGTCTGTACTCCTGGCATTGATCCAGCAGCGCATGTGCATGCGCTGGCCAGGGTGGCGCCGAGCGCGCGTGTGGATGCGGTTGCAGTCGTCGGAGCGCGCGCGCAGATCGGCGAGCGAGCCTGGGTCGGCGCGGGCTGCTATGTCGGAGAAGACGTTCGCCTGGGCGAGGAGTGCCGCTTGTATCCGACTGCTGTCGTCTACGACCACTGCATTGTCGGCGCCCGCACCGTCCTGCATGCCGGCGCAGTCGTCGGCGCCGATGGTTTCGGCTATGCCAAGGGTCGTGAAGGATGGGTTGCCCTCCCTCAGATCGGCCGGGTCGTGCTCGGTGACGACGTCGAAATCGGGGCCAATACGACCATCGACCGCGGCGCGATGGATGACACCGTGATCGAAGACGGCGTAAAGCTGGACAATCTGGTTCATGTTGCGCACAACGTGCACATCGGAGCGCACACGGCGATCGCGGCCTGCGTGGGGATTGCGGGGAGCACGCTGATTGGCCGAAATTGCGAGATTGGCGGCGCGGCCATGATCCACGGTCACATCCGGATCGGCGACGGCGCGCGCGTTTCGCCGGGCACTCTGGTATCCCGCTCGGTGCGCTCCGGAACCTATACCGGGATCTATCCATTCGACGACCACGCATCGTGGATCAGAAACGCCGCAGGTCTGCGTCGGCTGGCCAGTCTCTTCGACCGGGTGCGCGCACTCGAAAAGTGGCTCATGCAGAAGGAAAAGAACCGTGACTGAGATGGATATCCGCGAGGTACTCAGCTACCTGCCGCACCGCTTTCCGTTCCTGCTGATCGACCGGATACGCGAATGCGAACCCGGTAGGCGCATCGTCGCGATCAAGAACGTAACTGCAAACGAGCCCCATTTTCAGGGGCACTTTCCGGATCGCCCGATCATGCCCGGCGTGTTGATTCTCGAAGCGATGGCTCAGGCTGCCGCCGTACTCGGGTTCCGGACGATGGGACGACAGCCCGATCAGACGTCGATGTACTATTTTGCCGGCATTGACAGTGCGCGCTTTAAGCGGCCGGTCGTACCCGGCGATCAGCTCGAGATCGAGGTTTTGGCCGGAGTGTCACGGCAGGGAATCAGCAAATTTTCCTGCACCGCTCGAGTCGACGGAGCTCTGGTGACCGAAGCCGAGCTCCTGTGCGCGTTGCGTCCGATCGCCCCCCCCATCGGAAGATGATCGACGCCCGGGCGATCGTTCACCCGGAGGCAAGGCTCGCATCCGGAGTGTCTGTCGGGCCGTTTAGCGTGATCGGCCCACGAGTGGAGATCGGTGAAGGATCGCGAATCGGAGCTCACGTGGTGCTGGAGGGCCGCACCCGCATCGGACGCAACAACACCATTTATCACCACGCCACCGTAGGCGGCCCGCCGCAGGACAAGAAGTACGGAGGCGAGGACACCGCACTCGACATCGGGGACGGCAACACGATTCGCGAGTACGTCACCATCAATACCGGCACGGTACAGGACGTCGGCGTCACGCGACTCGGCGACGACAACTGGATCATGGCCTATGTTCACATTGCGCACGACTGCCAGATCGGCAGCCACACGATTCTTGCGAACCTTGTGCAGCTCGGGGGTCACGTCGAGATTGATGATTGGGCCATACTCGGCGGCGGAGTGCTGGTACACCAGTTCGTCCACATCGGCGCGCACAGCTTTCTGGGAATGCAAACCGCAATCGGCAGCGATGTCCCACCCTACGTCAAGATTTCCGGCTCACCGCCGCGGCCGTTCGGACTGAACGGCGAAGGTCTGCGCCGGCGCGGTTTTACGCCCGAGTCGATCGAAGCCCTCAAGAAGGCCTACCGCGTCCTCTATCGATCGGGGCTGCGACTGGAGGATGCAACCCGCGAGCTCACACAGATGGCGCAGTCGCATGCCGAGATCAGGCTGATGGCGGATTTTCTCGCGCGCGCTCAACGCGGGATCGTGCGTTAGAAGCCCGCACCGTGGAGGGAAAGCCGATATGCATCGGCGTGAGCGCTGGCAATGCCGCCGACGATCGGTTTGGCGCCCGGCTGATCGCGTCCCTGAGACGACACCGGCCCGAGCTGCGCTTCGTGGGTGTCGCGGGCCCGAACATGCGCGCGCAGGGCGTGGAACCTTGCGGTGATATCGAGACCCTGTTCGAGTCCGAGCGCAGTGCTGCGCGTGGCCGCAGGCGCTTGCTGCGAGGCGCCCGTCTGCGCTCGGTTCAGGAGCTGCTCGCCGCGCAGCCTGCGCTGTTCGTCGGCGTGGGTGCACCCGAATTCAATCTGGAAATTGCACGTCAACTCAGGCGCGCGCATGTGCCTACCGTTGAGTACGCTGGGCCACCGGTCTGGAATTGGCGCACGTGGCGCATCAGGCGCATCGCACCCCGCCTGAGTCACGTGCTCGCCCGGTTTCCCTGCGAAGGAGATGCCTACGCGCGAGCCGGTGTCGCCGCGACATTCATCGGACATCCACTGGCCGAGAGCGTGCCGCTGAACGTCGACAAGGCCGCGGCCCGCACCCAGCTGCGCCTTCCACAGGGGAAACTGATTGTCGCGCTGCTGCCTGGCGACCACGAAGTCGAGTTTCAGGCGATCGCCGAGATCTTCGCAAAAGTGGCGCACCGCTTTCTTGGCGAGTGCAGCGATGTTCGTTTCGTGGTCCCGGCCACCTCGAGGCGCAACCGTGAGCTGTTCGAGTCGGCTCTGCGACTGCACGCCGATGGCGAGCTGCCCGTGACGCTGCTGTTCGGTCATGCGCACGAGGCGCTCGCGGCGGCGGATCTCGCCCTGGTTGCGAACGAGGAGGCGGCTCTGGAGGCAATTCTGCTGAAAACTCCGATGGTCATCGCGGTTCGCGCTGTGACAATGGCCCGATGGTGGTCACGTCCGCTGTCACAGGTACCCTATGTAGGACTGCCCAACCTCCTCGCCGGGGAACAGGTCGTTCCCGTATTCCTTCAGGGGCAGGCAACGCCCTGGGCGCTGGCGGCAGCCCTCACGCTGCTGCAGCGGGACGCAGATGGACGACGGCGTCAGATAGATCGCTTCGAAGACATCCACCGAACGCTGCGCCAGGACTGCGTGACCCGGGCCAGTGAAGCCATTCTGGGCTTGCTCGAGAATGCAGCGGCCTAAGCGGCGAATCTGCGGCGTGGACGAGGCGGGCCGCGGGCCGATCGCTGGTCCGGTGGTGGCAGCCGCGGTCATACTCGATCCCGACCGGCGGATTCAGGGTCTTGCCGATTCGAAACTGCTCAGTGCATCACGCCGAACCGCGCTTGCAGCGGATATACGGCGCGACGCGCTCGCCTGGGCAGTCGCGGCCGCGAGCGTGGAGGAAATCGATGCACTGAATATTTTGCGCGCGACGCTGCTGGCGATGCGCCGAGCGGTCGAGGCGCTTCAGCAGGCGCCGCAGGAAGCCTGGATCGACGGCAACCGCTGCCCCGAACTTCACTGTCCTGCGCGCGCAATCGTAGGCGGCGACCGGCTGCACGCGGCGATCTCTGCCGCGTCGATCCTCGCGAAGACCGTGCGAGATGCGCACATGCTGGACCTCCATCAGCTGCATCCTGAATACCGCTTCGACAGGCACAAGGGCTACGCCACACGCGAGCATCTGCGCTTGCTCGAGCAATTTGGTCCCCGCGCACGCGTTCATCGCCATTCCGTTGCTCCGGTCATGCGTCTGCTGCAGCGCGACCTGCGTGCGATCGACCCTGTCGCCTGAGAGCGCTTGCGTGACGATCCTGCGCTCACGGGACAATCCTCGCATCCGCCGCTGGCGGCGGCTCATCGCGGACCGGCAATCGCGCCGTCGGGCGCGGCGCGCATGGATCGAGGGAACTCGTCTGATCGCCGCATTCCTCGATACGGGCCGCACTCCCGTGGCGCTGATCCTGAACGCGCAGGCCGGCGCGAGCCCGGACGTCAGCCGTCTCGTTGCGCGCGCGGGAATTGCGCCCGTGCTGCTTTCGAAGTCCGTGTTTGCGGAATTGGCTGACACCGAAACGCCGCAGGGGATCGCTGCCGAGATCGAGATTCCGGACCCTGCCGTTGAAAGCGGAGACGTTGCGCAGTGCGTCTTTCTCGACGGGGTTCGCGATCCCGGCAATCTGGGTTCCATACTGCGCAGCGCATTCGCCTTCGGGGTGCAGGAGATGTTCCTCGGCGGCGGCTGCGCAGATCCCTGGTCGCCGAAGGTTCTGCGCGCCGCGATGGGCGCGCACTTCGCGCTGCGCATCACCGAGACCCCGGACCTGGCGGGACGGTTCACCGCGTTTGCAGGTGAACGGATCTGCACGGTGCCGCAGGGGGGCACGCCGGTGCAGGACCTCGATCTGAGCTCACGCCACGCCTGGGCGTTCGGTGGCGAAGCACGGGGCGTGAGTACGGAGCTTGCCACCGCGGCAACGCAGCTGGCCCGCATTCCAATGGTGCAGACAGCAGAGTCTCTGAACGTCGCCATCGCGGCGGCGATCTGCCTGTACGAGGCGGCGCGGCAGCGGCGCCCGGCCGAACCGCGGCGTCAGTAAACGTGCCGGTCGATGCGCAGTTCGCGCAGAATAGTGGTCGCAATTTCCTCGATCGACCGCTTAGTCGAATCAATCCACCGTATCGATTCGTCACGCATCATGCGCTCGGCCGCGTTGACTTCGCTACGGCAATTCTCGACTGAGGCGTAACGGCTGTTCGGCCGGCGCGCCTGCCGGATCTCGCTCAGCCGATCCGGAGCGATCGACAAGCCGAAGAGCTTGTTGCGGTAACGGCGCAACGCGCGCGGGAACTGGTCCCGATCAAAATCTTCCGGCGTCAAGGGATAATTGGCAGCGCTGACGCCGAACTGGAGCGCAAGATACAGACAGGTCGGCGTCTTTCCGCTGCGCGAGACGCCGACCAGGATCACGTCGGCCTGGTCCAGATCGACGTTCGACGCGCCATCGTCGTGCGCCATCGAGAAGTTCACCGCCTCGATGCGGCGCTGGTATTCCTGCAGGTCGAGCGCGCTGTGCGAGCGTCCTACCGTGTGGTTCGACTGGATTCCGAGGCCGGACTCGAGCGGACCGATGAACGTCTCGAAGAAATCGAAGCACAGGGCAGGGGCGTGCCACACGACCTCGCGGCGCGCCCGATCGACGAGCGTCGAGAAGACGATGGGTTGCACCCCCGCACGTTCGGCCTCGGCCGCGATGCGTGCGCGGCACTCCTCTGCCCGCTCAAGGCTGTCGACGAACGGCAGCGTGACCTGGTCGAACTGAACCCCCTCGAACTGCGTCAACAGGCTATGGCCGAGCATTTCGGCCGTGATTCCGGTGCCGTCGGAGACGAAAAAAACGGTGCGTCGCAGGCTCATGCAGTCGCGTCTGGGGCCGGTTGTGCCCTGCACCAATGGGGATCTGAGTCGATAAAATAGAGGCTTCCCGCACCTTCAGCAACCGAACAGGACGTAGGCATGTACGCCGCTTGGCTCAAGGACCTGCGCATGACCGACCTCGACAAGGTCGGTGGCAAGAATGCCTCGCTGGGCGAGATGATCGGCAGTCTGACCCAGGCTGGGGTCCGCGTGCCGGGCGGATTTGCAACGACCGCCGAGGCCTATCGCGCGTTTCTGGCGGGAAATGGCCTGTCCAGCCGCATCCGGGCACGGCTTGAACGGCTCGACCCGAGCGACGTGGAAGCGCTCGCAAGCTGCGGCGCCGAGATCCGCGGCTGGATCGAGCAGGCACCCTTCCCGAAAGATGTCGAAGAAGTAATACGTACCTATTTTCAAACACTTGAAATTACTTATTCAAGTGATACATCATTTGCGGTGCGGTCCTCGGCGACCGCCGAGGACCTGCCCGATGCCTCGTTCGCCGGACAGCAGGAGACGTATCTCAACATCCGGCAGGTCGACAAGGTGCTGCAGGCCATCCGACATGTCTTCGCATCGCTATACAACGACCGTGCGATCTCTTACCGCGTGCATCAGGGCTTTGAGCACAGCCAGATTGCGCTGTCGGCCGCCGTTCAACAGATGGTTCGCAGCGACCTGGGTGCCAGCGGTGTCCTGTTTACTCTCGACACCGAATCGGGCTTTCCCGACGTGGTGTTCATTACCTCGTCCTACGGACTCGGCGAAATGGTGGTGCAGGGCGCCGTCAATCCCGACGAGTTTTATGTGCACAAGCCGATGCTCGCCGCCGGACGTCCCGCGGTCATCCGCCGCTCGCTCGGCTCCAAGCTGCAGAAGATGGTATTCGGGCCGGCTGCCGAAGCGGGCCGCTCGACCCGCGTGGTGGACGTCGATCGCGCGGAGGCGGATCGCTTCTCTTTGACGGATGCCGACGTCATGGAGCTGGCGCGCTACGCGGTGGCGATCGAGGCGCACTATGGGCGCCCGATGGACATCGAGTGGGCGCGCGACGGTGTCGACGGCAAGCTCTACGTGCTTCAGGCACGCCCGGAGACAGTGAGGTCGCACAAGCGCGAGGCCCAGGAACGCTACACCCTGAAGAGCCGCTCCAGAGCGCTCGCCACGGGACGCGCGATCGGCCACAAGATCGGCGCGGGTGCGGTGCGAGTCGTCAAGGACGCCTCGCATATGTCCCTCGTCAAGGACGGCGACGTGCTGGTGACCGACATGACCGACCCGAACTGGGAGCCGGTCATGAAGCGTGCCGCCGCGATTGTCACCAACCGCGGCGGGCGCACCTGCCACGCGGCAATCATCGCGCGCGAACTCGGCATTCCCGCCGTGGTCGGCTGCGGCAACGCGACCGCGACGCTCAAGGACGGGCAGGCTGTGACCGTCTCCTGCGCCGAGGGCGACACCGGCACCGTGTACGACGGGACACTGCCGTTCGAGGTATCGACCACCGAGCTGGGAACGATGCCGCAGCTGCCGGTCAAGATCACCATGAACGTCGGCAACCCGCAGATGGCGTTCGACTTCGCGCAGATTCCCAACGCGGGCGTCGGTCTGGCACGGCTGGAATTCATCATCAACAACGAGATCGGCGTGCATCCTCGCGCCTGCCTCGAGTATCCGAAACTGCCGGCGGAGCTGAAGACGAAGGTGGAGGAGGCGGCGCGCGGTTATGCCGATCCGAAAACGTTTTTCCGCGAAAAGATGATCGAGGGAGTGGCGACCATTGCGGCTGCGTTCTGGCCGCGCCCGGTCATCGTGCGCTTCTCGGACTTCAAGTCGAACGAGTACCGCAAACTGATCGGCGGCGCGCGCTACGAACCGGAGGAAGAAAATCCGATGCTCGGGTTTCGCGGCGCCTCGCGTTACATCGCGGCGAATTTTCGCGATTGCTTCGAGCTCGAGTGTGCGGCGATGAAAAAGGTGCGCGACGAGCTCGGGCTGACGAACGTCGAGCTGATGGTGCCGTTCGTGCGCACCGTGGGCGAGGCCGAGGCGGTGATCGGCTTGCTCGAGACGAACGGGCTGAAGCGGGGCGAGAACGGTCTGCGTATCGTCATGATGTGCGAACTGCCGTCGAACGCGCTGCTCGCCGAGCAGTTTCTCCAGCTGTTCGACGGCTTTTCCATCGGCTCGAACGATCTGACGCAGCTGACGCTGGGACTGGACCGCGATTCCGGCCTGGTCGCCGAGACCTTCGATGAACGAGACGACGCCGTCAAGGTGCTCCTCGATATGGCCATCTCGGCATGCAGGCGTCAGGGCAAGTACGTGGGCATCTGCGGGCAGGGCCCGTCGGACCACCCCGACCTCGCCCGCTGGCTGATGGAGCGGGGAATCGAGAGCCTTTCCCTCAATCCCGATACCGTGGTGTCTACTTGGCTCTCGCTCGCCGAATAGCGGGGGACGCCAGCCTGCGGCGGAGCGCGGGAAGACTCAGCGCGTTCTCAGAAGGCGCTGCTTTTCGCGCTGCCATTCCCGATCGCGCTCGCTGGCGCGCTTGTCATGCTTGAGCTTGCCGCGCGCCAAAGCAAACTCGAGCTTGATGCGTCCCTTGCGGTAATGCAGGTCAAGCGGAACGAGGGTATAGCCGCGCTGCTCGACTTTGCCGACGAGACGCTGAATTTCTTCGGCGTGCATGAGCAGCTTGCGGGTACGGGTCGGATCCGCCACGACATGTGTCGAGACAGTGATGAGGGGGCTGACATGCGCGCCGACGAGCCACAACTCGCCCCTGTGCAGCATCACGTAAGCCTCGTTGATCTGCGCGCGACCGGCGCGGATCGACTTGACCTCCCAGCCTTGCAGGGCGAGGCCGGCCTCATGGCGCTCCTCGACGAAATAGTCGTGGAAGGCCTTGCGGTTCTGAACGATCGACATTGCATTTGCACAGAGGCCCGGCCGATTCTATCAGCGGGGCGGGGAACGCCGTGAAGCGCGTGTCGCGCTCGGCGATCGTGGAGCACCCGGCCGAGGCGATCTATGCGCTCATCGAAGACATCGAGTCTTACCCGGCATTCCTGCCTTGGTGCCGGGGAGCGAGCGTGCAATCGCGCACCGCGGAGCGCACGGTTGCCACGCTGCGGGTGGGAATGCGCGGCATCAGGCAATCCTTCACGACCGAGAACCTGAACACGCCGGGCCGGGGCATCGAGATGCGCCTGGTCGAAGGTCCGTTTAAGCGCTTCTCGGCGCATTGGAGACTCACTCCCCTGGGCGCGCACGCGGCACGCGTCGAGTTCACCATGGTCTATGAATTCTCCAGCCGCGTCCTCGCCAAGATGCTCGAGCCGCTGTTCGGCCAGATCGCGAACACGATGGTGGATGCCTTCGTGCGGCGCGCCGACGCATTGCATGCCAGATCTGCGCATTGAGATCGTCTACGCGCTCGCGCACGAGCAGACCATCGTGCAGATCAGCATCGCGCCCGGATCCCGCGTGAAAGACGCGGTGGAGCGATTGGGTATCCAGCGCCAGCGCGCGCCGGAGGGTGGCTACCGCTATGGAATCTTCGGCCGCCGCGTGCGCGAGGATCAGCAGCTTGTGGATGGCGATCGGATCGAGATTTACCGGCCGCTGCAGGCCGATCCGCAGACGGCCCGTAGGGCGCGCGCCAGGACCCGCCGCCCGGCGAGACGCTAGGCGGCGATCAGGCTACTTGCACCACTCGGCGACGCTTTGACGCGTCTTAGCCAGCGCCTGGGAAATCTCCTCGTCACCCATGTAGTATCGCTCGCCTTTTGCATCGGTGCGCGCGATGCGTGGCTGATTCATGAGCGTGCGCTCCTGCTCGCGCGCGAGCTCGCAATTCTCCCGCCGATCGCGCTCCGCCTCACTCTCCTTGGCCTGCTTTGCAGCAGCTTCCTGCGCCTCCTTGACCCGGCGGCGGTACTCCATCTCTTGTTCCGCGGGTGTCAGCGGCTTCGAGGGCTTGGCCGCCGCCTTGGCGCCAGCCTCGGTATTCGCTGCCGCTGCAGGAGGCGGTGCCGTGGGCTGTGCGGAGGCGGACTTCAGCGGCGTTGCATTCACGCCTGCGGGCGGAACGTCGCCATATACCGTGCGACCGCGCGAATCCTTCCACTTGTATTGCTGGGCGTTCGCCGCGGCGGCAAAAAGCGCCAGGGCGATGCCCAAGAGGTAAAGCCGCGATGCCTTCATGCCCGCTCCCGCAACTGCGCGCGCGCGGGATGAGGCCCGTGCGCTGCGCGACGGTGGGACGGTAACGGCTTTCTCCGCTGCCGTCAACGCGGCTGCCGTGCCGCAACATTCACTCGCGTATAATGCGTTTTTGCAAGAGAGGTTGTTTATGCGCGTGATTCAGAGGGCGCTCACGTTCGACGACGTCCTCCTCCTTCCCGCCCATTCGCGCGTCCTCCCGCGTGAAGTAATTCTCAAAACCCGCCTCAGCCGCAAGCTCGAACTGAACATCCCGCTGGTGTCCGCGGCCATGGACACCGTCACCGAATCACGACTCGCGATCGCCATCGCCCAGGAAGGCGGAATTGGCATCGTGCACAAGAATTTGCCGATCGAGTCCCAGGCGCTCGAGGTGGCCAAGGTCAAGCGCTTCGAGTCCGGCGTGCTGCGCGACCCGATGACGATCGCGCCCGAGATGCATGTGCGCGAGGTCATCGAGCTGCAAAAGCAGTACAAGATCTCGGGCTTCCCGGTGGTGAAGAACGGCAAGGTGGTCGGCATCGTGACGAACCGCGACTTGCGGTTCGAGACCAATCTGGATCAGACGGTGAAGGCGATCATGACGCCCCAGCGCAAGCTGGTCACGGTGCGCGAGGGAACGAGCCGCGAAGAGGCCATGCAGCTGATGCACAAGCACCGCCTCGAGCGCGTACTGGTGGTAGGCGACGATTTCGAGCTGCGCGGCCTGGTGACGGTCAAGGACATCATGAAGGAAACCGAATTCCCCAACGCCTGCAAGGATCTGCACGGCAAGCTGCGTGTCGGCGCCGCCGTCGGCGTCGGGGAGGGAACCGAAGAGCGGGTGGCGGCGCTGGTCGAGGCCGGCGCGGACGTCCTGATCGTGGATACCGCACATGGGCACGCCCAAGGCGTGCTCGACCGCGTGAAATGGATCAAACGCAGCTTTCCGGAGCTGCAGGTCGTCGGCGGCAATATCGGCACCGCTGACGGTGCGCGTGCTCTGGTCGATCACGGCGCCGACGGCGTGAAGGTCGGAATCGGCCCGGGATCAATCTGCACCACCCGTGTCGTCGCCGGGGTCGGCGTTCCGCAGATCACGGCGATCCAGGACGTCGCGCAGGCGCTTGCATCGACCGACGTCCCGCTCATCGCGGACGGTGGCATCCGCTATTCGGGCGACGTTGCGAAAGCGATCGGCGCCGGTGCGCATGCCGTCATGCTCGGTTCCCTGCTCGCCGGCACCGACGAGTCCCCGGGCGAGATCGAGCTCTATCAGGGACGATCGTACAAATCCTATCGGGGCATGGGCTCGCTCGGCGCGATGCAGCAGGGCGCTGCGGACCGGTACTTCCAGGACTCCGACATGAACGTCGACAAACTCGTTCCGGAGGGCGTCGAAGGACGGGTGCCGTACAAGGGCAGCGTCATCTGGGTCATCCAGCAACTCGTCGGCGGCGTGCGCGCGAGCATGGGCTACACCGGCTGCGAGACGATTGACGCGCTGCGAACGCGCGCGCGGTTCGTCGAGATCACGGCCGCCGGTTTCCGCGAGTCGCACGTGCATGACGTCCAGATCGTCAAGGAAGCCCCGAACTATCGTGCGAGCTAATCGATCCGGATTGCGGGGATGCACGACCGGATCCTGATCCTCGACTTCGGCTCGCAGGTCACACAGCTCATCGCGCGGCGGGTGCGCGAGGCGAAGGTCTACTGCGAAATTCACCCGAACGACGTTGCGGACGATTTCGTTCGCGCGTTCGGCGCCAAAGGCGTCATTCTTTCAGGCAGCTACGCGAGCACCTACGAGGCGCACGAGCTGCGTGCGCCCGAGGCGGTCTACGAGCTGGGCGTGCCGGTGCTCGGCATCTGCTACGGGATGTTCACCATGGCGGTGCAGCTCGGCGGGGAGGTCGAGGCCAGCGACAAGCGTGAATTCGGCTTTGCGCAGGTCAGAGCCCGCGGTCACACGCAATTGCTCGAGGGCATACAGGATTCCGTCACCGCGGACGGTCACGGCATGCTGGACGTCTGGATGAGTCACGGCGACAAGGTGACCGCCATGCCGGCAGGGTTCCGGCTCATGGCTTCGACCGGCAATTGCCCGATCGCCGGGATGGCCGACGAGACGCGGCGCTTTTACGGCGTCCAGTTCCATCCCGAGGTGACGCACACGAAGCAGGGCAAAAGCATCCTCGAACGATTCGTGCACCAGATCTGCGGCTGCGGGACTGACTGGAGCATGCCGGATTACGTGAGTGAGGCAGTGGCGTCGATCCGGTCCCAGGTGGGGCGCGACGAGGTCCTACTCGGCCTGTCCGGCGGAGTGGACTCCTCCGTGGCCGCCGCACTGATCCACCGGGCGATCGGCGCTCAGCTGACCTGCGTGTTCGTCGATCATGGACTGCTGCGGCTGGGGGAGGCCGAGCAGGTGATGCATACTTTTGCGCAGCACATGCACTTGAAGGTCATCCACGTCGACGCGGCCGCAGAGTTTCTCGCAGCATTGAAAGGCGTCTCGGATCCGGAGCAGAAGCGCAAGATCATCGGGCGCCACTTCGTGGACGTTTTCCAGCGCGAGGCGGGCCGGATCAGGAACGCGAAGTGGCTCGCGCAGGGCACGATCTATCCGGACGTGATCGAGTCGGCGGGCGCGAAGACCAAGAAGGCAACATCGATCAAGTCGCATCACAACGTCGGCGGCCTGCCGGAGACTCTGCATCTCAGGCTGCTCGAGCCCCTGCGCGAGCTGTTCAAAGACGAAGTGCGCGAGCTCGGGCTGGCGCTGGGCTTGCCGCACGAGATGGTGTTTCGCCATCCCTTTCCAGGACCTGGGCTCGGCGTGCGCATCCTCGGTGAGATCAAGCGCGAGTACGTCGGTCTGCTGCAGCGCGCGGACGCGATCTTCATCGACGAGCTGCGCGCCGCGCGCGATCAGGACGGCACGAGCTGGTACGACAAGACCGCGCAGGCCTTCGCCGTCTTCCTGCCGGTGAAGTCTGTCGGCGTGATGGGCGACGGCCGGACTTACGACTACGTGGTCGCACTGCGCGCCGTGCAGACCACGGACTACATGACCGCGGACTGGGTGCCGCTGCCGCACGATTTGCTCGCCCGCGTGTCGGGCCGGATCATCAACGAGGTGCGGGGCATCAACCGGGTGACGTACGACATCTCCTCGAAGCCACCATCGACGATCGAGTGGGAATGAGCGATGCGGCATACATGCGACGTGCCCTCGAGCTCGCGCGGCGGGGGCAGGCGGAAGGCGAAGTACCTGTCGGTGCGCTGGTGGTGCTCGACGCCAAGGTGATCGGGGAGGGCTGGAATCGGCCGATCTCCGCCGCGGATCCGACCGCGCACGCGGAAATCCTGGCGCTGCGGGCTGCGGCCCAGGCGGTCGGAAACTATCGCCTTGCCGGCGCGCAACTGTACGTCACGCTGGAGCCCTGCGCGATGTGTGTCGGCGCGATGATGCACGCGCGGATCGCACGCGTGGTGTTCGGCGCGCGCGACCCAAAGACCGGCAGCGCGGGCAGCGTGATCGATCTGTTCTCCGATTCCCGCCTGAACCACCACGCCACGGTGGTCGGCGGCGTGCTGGCCGAGGAGAGCGGCGCGCTGCTGAGCGCGTTCTTTGCGGCGCGCAGATGAGAATCGAGATCGACCTGCCGGCGCAGACGCTTACGCTCTACGGCGAAACGGGGGACGTCGTGCGGCGCTATCGAGTATCGACTGCGAGAAACGGACCGGGCGAACGATACGGATCGTTCTGCACGCCGCGCGGACGCCACATCGTGCGTGCCAAGATCGGAGCCGGGCAGCCCGAGAACGCTGTGTTTGTGCGGCGGCGGCCGACCGGGGAGCGCTGGTCGCCCGAGCTGCACGCGCAGTATCCGGAACGCGACTGGATGCTGACGCGGATCCTCTGGCTTTCGGGCTGCGAGCCGGGTCGCAACCGGCTGGGGGAGGTCGATACGATGCGGCGCTACATCTACATCCACGGAACGCCCGAGACCTCGGAGATGGGCAAACCCGGTTCGATCGGCTGCGTTCGAATGCAAAATGCCGACATCGTCGAACTGTTCGATCTCGTGCCGCCTTTCACTGATGTGATCATCTCGGGTTGAGAAGAGCCACAAAGGTCAGGACAATAGGCTGCAGAGGAGGCATCGCATGACAGGACAGGATCTGGCGCAGTCCGTACGTGCCGCTCTGGAGGCCGATGTTCGCGTCAATTTGGCCCGCTACCCGGTACGCGTAGACGCGACTGCAGACGGCGCAGTGGTGCTCGAAGGCGAGCTTTCGGACGTGGCGGCGCGCAAGAGTGCCCTGTCCGTGGCGGCCGGGGTCCCGGGCGTGCGCGGCATCGTCGACCGGCTGTGCGTCGTCGTCGCCACGCCGCGCGGCGACGCAGAGATCCGCGACTCGCTGGTGAAGTTCATCGAGCAGGAAAGCGAGCTCTCCAATTGCACGTTGCGCGTCCGCCTCGAAGGGCGCATAGAGCCTGTGCACGACGCCGGACCGGATGCCTATGGCGAGATCGAAGCCGAGATCAGATCCGGCGTGATCACGCTGAATGGCCAGGTCCTGAGCCTTTCGCACAAGCGCATGCTCGGCGTTCTGGCGTGGTGGACACCGGGATGCCGCGACGTGGTAAACGGAGTTGCCGTGGTGCCGGAAGAGCAGGATTCGGACGATGAGATCGTCGATGCCGTGCGCCTGGTGCTCGAGATGGACCCGATGCTCAAGGCGGAGACGATCGCGGTGCAATGCCGAGACGCCATAGTGACGCTCGAGGGCGACGTGCGCACCGAACAGGGTCGCCGTCAGGCCGAGCTCGACGCCTGGTACGTGTTCGGGATCGAGCGGGTGGAGAATCGTCTGCGCCTCAGTCGCTGAGGCGCGGACGTTCAGCCGCCGAGAAAGAGCCGGCCGACGTCTGGATTCTTCAGCAGCGCATCCCCGGTGTCGGCCATGGCGATCTGGCCGGTCACCAGCACGTAGCCCAGGTCCGCGAATTCGAGACCGCGCTTTGCATTCTGCTCGACCATGATGATGGTCTTGCCTTCGCCTTTTTGCAGGTCGGTCAGGATCTCGAACACCATGTCGATGAAGCGCGGCTCGAGACCGATGGAAGGCTCGTCCACCAGCAGGACCTCCGGCTCCATGACCAGGGCGCGCGAGATCTCGAGCAGGCGGCGCTCGCCGCCTGAGAGCACCTTTGCCGGATGCTTGCGCCGCGCCGCGAGGCGCTCGTACTTCGCGAATACCTTCTCGGCCCGTTCCTTCGCCAGAGCGGGTTTCTCGAGCAGGTAGCCTCCCATCCACAGGTTCTCCTCGACCGTCATGTTCGGGAACACCGACTTGTCCTGAAGAATGTAGGCGATGCCGGCCTCGCGCAGCTTCTGGCTGGCGTTTAGCCGCGTGATGTCCTTCTTCGCCGCGCCCTTGCCCACGGTGATCCGCCCGCCGAAAATGCGCGTGAAGCCGAAGATCGAGTGCAGCACGGTCGACTTGCCGGCACCGTTAGGGCCGATGAGGCACAGCGACTGGCCGCGCGCCACGGCGAGGTGGAAGTCGCGCAGGATTTCCATCTTGCCGTAGCCCGCCGACAGGCTCTCGATCTGCACGTGGGGTTCGTCGCGCGCGAGCTCGGCGATACGGCCCGGAGTGACGCCGCCCCCGAGCTGCTGCGCCTGGCGATTGACCTCCTCGACCGAGATGACGGTATCGACGCTGCCGCCGTGGTAGCCGACCGTGTGCGCCTGCGCCATCAGTGCGCCCCCAGGTAGGCGTCGATCACGCGGCGGTCGTTCTGGATCTGCTCGGGCGAGCCGTGCGCCAGCAGCTCGCCGTGCGCCAGGCAGTAGATGCTGTCGGCCATGTTCATGATTACGCGCATGTTGTGCTCGATGATGAACATGGTGATGCCGAACTCGGTGTTGGCGCGCCGCAGGCGGTCGATGAGGCCGTTGATCAGGGTCGGGTTGATTCCCGCGGTCGGCTCGTCGAGCATCAGCACCTCGGGTTCGTTCATCAGCGCCATGGCGAACTCCAGCAGCTTCTGCTGCCCGAACGAGAGCGACCCGGCGAGCAGACGCCGCTTGGCGAACAGGCCGACGAACTCGAGCAGCCGCTCGGCCCGCTCCTGCTGCTCGCGCGAGTGCCTCGCGAACATGTCGATCCAGGAGGCATTGCGATGCGGGATCGAGATCAGCACATTCTGCATGCAGTCGAGCTTGCCGTAGATGCGCGTCTGCTGGAAGGTGCGCAGCAGGCCGAGGCGCGCGATCTTCGGCACGTTTAGGTCGGAGATCTCGCGGCCCTTGAACTTGATCGAGCCGGCGTCGATCGGGTGGTAGCCGACGATGGAATTGAAAAGAGTCGTCTTGCCCGACCCGTTTGGCCCGATCAGGCCGGTAATCCTGCCTTTCGGCACCGAAAGGGACACGTCGTGATTGGCGACCACGCCGCCGAACGATTTGCTGACGTGGTCGACCTCGATGACCGCGTCGGTCATCAGCCGTCTTCCTGGCTGGAGATGGTCGTGCGGCGGTCGACGACCAGGCCGAACCGCTCCGGAAACTTCTCGCGCATCCAGCCCATGATGCCCTGCTGGAAGAAAATCACGTTAACGATGATGAGCGCGCCGAGCACGATCCACTGCCATCCAAGAAGGTATGTCCAGGTGACCTCCTTGAGAACGTGGAACAGCACCGCGCCGATCACCGGCCCCCACAGGGTCCCCTTACCGCCAAGCAGGACCATCAACACCATGAAGATGCCGAAGGTCGTCGTCGGAAAGGCCACTTCGAGCGGCTCGATGAAGCCAGTCATGTTGCCGAACACGGCGCCGACGATGCCGAGGAAAAAACCCGAGATGGCCCAGGCCACGGTCTTGTAGCGCGTGGTATGGATGCCCATGGCCTCGGCCTTTTCCTCGTCGTCGCGGATCGCGTTGACGGCAAGCCCGAAGCTGGTACCGTACAGCCAGCGCAGGAACGCGAACGTTGCGATCGCCGCGGCGAAGCACAGGAAGTAGTACAGCAGCGCGCGCTGGTCCGGATCGCCCGGGTAGACCGGCAGCGAGATGCCGCCGCCCGCACCGACCCAGCCCCAGGTGCCCATCAGCTCTGCGGAGGCGAGCGCGACGCCCAGCGTGCCGATCGCGAAATACGGCCCGCGCAGTCCGAATACGACGCGGCCGAACACCACGGCGAGCGCCACGCAGCCGATCGCGGCAAGCACGATGCCGAGCGCGAGGCCGTTGAAGTACTGCGCCAGCGTGTAGTCGATCTTGATCTCGCCCGAGGACGCGGTGTATTCGCCGATGTCGTAGTACAGGCCGACCTGAGTCAGCGCGCAGATGTACATGCCCGCCCCGAAAAAGAAGATGTTGCCAAGCGAGTTGTAGCCCATCTGTCCACCGTTGATGTCCCAGGTCAGTGCGAACAGGATCATGATCCACAGCACCGCCAGCTGGAACGTGTACTCCGGAAACACGAGCGGCGCCGCGATGCCCGCTGCGACAATGGCCCCGTACAGAGCAGCCAGTTTGAGCGGCTGGCTCACGCCACGGCCCTGCGGTGGCGCGCCTGCTGGATCTGCCGCGCGACGAGCACCACGACCAGCAGGCCGACCACGGTGGCCTGCTGGAACTGTGCGCCGAGCAGGAACCCGGAATACTGCTCGGCAAAGCCCAGGCCGAAGCCGGCCAGGATGACGCCAGGCAGATTGCCGAAGCCCGCCGCCGTGACGATGACGAAGGCGCGGATCGAGTGCGAAATGCCGAAGAACGGCTGGATCGTCCAGATCATCGAGATCAGCACGCCAGCGGCGCCGCAGATGGCGGCGTTCAGGGCGTAGGTGAACTGATAGACGCGATCCGTGTCGATGCCCATCACGCGCGCCGCGCGCGCGTCCTGCGCCGTGGCGCGAATCGCCTGACCCATGCGGCTGCGCTTCATGAACACGATGACCACCGTGGCCAGCGCCGCGGCCAGCGCGAGCGATACCGCCTTGATTTCCGCGACCGTCACCAGGCCGTCGAACAGCACGAGCGTCTTGAAGCCGGATTCGGCTGTCGTCACCTCGGGCCCGAAGATCAGGTTCATGCTCTGCGCCATGACGATCGCCAGGCCGAAGGTCGCGAGCAGAGAAGTGAACAGGTCCCGCTCGATGACGCGGCAGATGATCAGCCGGTAGACAATCCAGCCGTAGATGAACAGCGCCACGATGGCGACCGGCAGGCCGAGGATCGGATGCAGGCCGTGCTTGGACAGGGTTACGGCAATGAAGCCGCCCAGGATCACCATGTCGCCCTGGCACAGGTTCTTGACATTCATCACGCCCCAGACAAGTGCCAGGCCGTAGGCCGCGAGCGCGAAGGTCGCGCCGATGAACAGCCCGTCGAGCAGCAGCTGAATGTTTAGGACGGGCGCCTGTGCGAGCAGCGTCAGGTTGCTGAACATGCGAGCCTCCGCAAGATAAACAAAACCCTGCCGCGTGCCCGCGCAGGCAACGCGGCAGGGGTCGTGGGGTGCCGGTGCTCAGCGCACCGCTACAGCTTAGTTGCCCGCCACCACCTGGCGCGGATACACCAGCGGGGCCGAAGCCCAGCGGGTCGGCGCTACCACCTTCAGCTCCCCGCCCTGGATCTGGCGCAGCACCATCGGCTTGGCGACGTTGTTGCCCGCCTTGGAGAACTTGATGTTGCCGTAGAAGGTCTCCATGTTGGTGTCGGCAAGCGCGTCACGCAGCTTCTCGGTGTCAAACGAGTTGGCGCGCTCGAAGGCCTCCTTCCACACCAGAACGGCGGCCGAGGCTTGCGCCAGCTGGTAGGGGACAACCTTGTACTCCGGGAAGGTGGCCTTGACATGCTTGTCGAAATCGGCCGCCGTGCCGAAGTACTTGCCCTTGTAGCTCAGGGTCTCGTCCCACTGCGTGGGACAGAGGAACCCCTCGGTCGATGCGCCAAACTGCGAGATGAGCTTGCCCGACTCGCAATGCGTGATGCCGATCATCGGCGCACTGACCTGCATCTGCTTCATCTGTCGCGCCGCGGTCGCTGCGCCCTTCTCGTGCCCCGAGATCAGGATCAGGTCGGGCTTGAGCGCCTTCACCTTGGTGAGCGTGGCCGAAATGTCGTTCAGGTCGCGCGGCATCTTGTCGTCGATCACGACCTTCATGCCATGGCGCTTGACGTCCTCTTCCACGCCCGCGCGCACGTCGAGGGAGAACGGATCGTTCTCGAAGATGAACGCCACCTTGACGTCGGACACGTTCTTGCCGGCCTTCTTGGTCACTTCGGCCTTGAGGTCCACCGCGCTGCCGAGGTACTGCTCGGAGGTCGAGATGACGCAGAACATGTACTTGTAGCCCTGCGTGAACAGTGAGCGCGACGCACCCTCGGCCTCGACCATGGGGATCTTGTACTTCTCGGTGACCGGCGCGATCGCTTTGGTGAGCCCCGAGCTGTAGGGTCCTAGCATGTACTTGACGCCGTCCTGCTGGATCAGGCGCTCGGCGAGCTGTGCGCCGCGCGCCGGAGTCGACTCGTCGTCGTAGTACACCACCTTCAGCTGGTAGGACTTGCCATCCACCTTGACGCCGCCCATTTCATTAACGCGCTTGACGGCGATGTCGTAGCCGTTTTTCGCGTTGTGGCCGTTGGCCGAGTATTTGCCGGTGAGCGACATTGCGGCACCGAGAATGATGATGTCCCCGTCGACCTTGGCATGAGCCATCGATGCAAAGGCAAGCGCAACCGCCGATGCTGCAGCGCAACCTACACGCTTGAAATCAAACGTCTGCTTCATCATTTGTCCTCCTCCTGGTGAGTATCGCGGATACCGCCTCGCGAGGCAGAAACCTTAGCACAGGGCACAAGCGGGGCAAACTCCCGCATCAGCGGAATGTCCCGGCCCCTGAAGCGGGAGGAGAGCAGCGGTGCCTATGCAGTGCGCCAGCGGAAAACGCGCACCGCCAGGATTGCGAGCATCGGCAAGAGGAATCCGATCGCGGTCGCCGCCATCAGCAGCCAGCCGAGTTCGCTGTAATCGGCAGGGACGGTGATCGCCTGTGTGGCGGAATCGCGTACCTCGCGGGTCACCGTGACGAGACGATTTAGATACTTCGTTCCGAGCTGCGAAGCCGACAGGGCGAGATTGGTGAACGACGCCATCACCGCGAAGAAGGTTGCCTTCAGATTTTGTGGCGCCGAATTCGCGATCCACGCCAGCATCGGAATCATCGCGATCTGTCCGAGCGGGGATTCGAGCGCGGTGTCGATGAGCGCAATCGTGCGCGCATTGACCATGCCGCCCGTGAGGTCTGCGGTCCACTCGTGCAGTCCGTAGTACATGCCTATGATCGGCATCGCGAGCACGGTGCCGGCGACGGTCAGGAATCCCACCACATAGGCGATCGAACGCTCCGCCATGAAGCGCCGGAAGATGAACATTCCGGCGAGCGTCAGGACGCTCCCGATCAGCGAAAGCTTGGCGAGAAACGACTGATCGAAGCCGAGCGCGTCGATCATCCACCAGGTCGAGCCTGCGCCAGGTCCCGGCATCGCGCGAAACACGAAGATCACCACCGCGGTACCGAGGAGGGTTTGCCGTCCCTCGGGTCCCAGCGTCTGCAGCAGGCGCCACATCAGGAACAGCACAACGCACATCGAGCCGGCAAACACCAGTTCCTGCCCATATCGCAGATCGGACAGCCCGACGGAAACCGTGATCAGGACGAACAGCAGGCTGCCTCCGAGGATCCACCAGTTCGGACGCGTCTGCTCGCTGCGCACCGCGAGCATCTGCTCGATCTGCACCGCCGCGAATCCCTCGCTGGCGAGCCTGCGTCGGCGGCGCCAATGCAGCAGCGTCGCGAGTACCGTGCCGAGCACCGAGCAAAGGGGGATGACAAGCGCAAGCAGGTAGATCAGCGCGTAGGTGTCGGCCTTGTCCTGGGTCGACATCGCCCCGACGTCGCGGAACAGCCAGACGTTTGCGAGCGCGACCAGGACCGAGCCGCCGATGATCGCGACGCGCCCGAGAGTCTGCATGGTGGTGTGCATCAGCTTGCGGGTGTCGGCATCAATCGGCCGACCGCGGTCGTCGACCTGCGGCACGGCCTCTACGGTCATGGCATCGGCAACCACGTCCTGCACGACATAGCCGATGGGTGCGAGCAGCGCCGAGATCACGAACCAGTGTCCCGCCGGGAGCAGGGTCCCCATCTGCGCGGTATGCGCAATGAGGGCGTACATGATGAGCAGGCTAAACGCGATGAGCGCCGCGCCGAAGTAGACGATGAGGTTTTTCCAGCGCCAGACCAGATCGACCAAATGGCCGACCGGCATCTTCAATGCCCAGGGAATTCCCGCCCAGAAGCCGAGCGCCGCGAGAAACTCGGCGGAAAGACCAAGATACTCCTTGATGAAGAACGTGCCGACGATCCCCGTCAGTCCGGAGACCCCCGCGGCGACGTAGACCATCAGCGGCGGCAGGTAGTCGAGCCGCAGCTCGCGCCCGAGCTCGAGGACGTTGCGGTCCACCCAGCGCAGCAGCGCGTTCACGATGCCTGCGCCCGGCTCGCCCTAGCCGAGCAGCGCAGCGATGCGCACGGTGTCCGGGCGTTCAATGACGCCCCGCTCGCAGATGATGGCGCTGACAAGCTGTGCGGGCGTTACGTCGAAGGCGGGGTTGCGCACCTCGATTCCCTGCGGCGCCCAGCGCAGTGTGCGGAATCCGGTGATCTCGTCCGCGGCGCGCTCCTCGATCGGAATGGCCGCTCCGTCTGCGAGAGTCAGGTCGAAGGTCGAGCAGGGCGCAGCGACCAGGAAAGGCAACCCGTGCCGCTTGGCGAGCACCGCCAGGGCGTAGGTCCCGACCTTGTTGGCGACGTCCCCGTTTGCGGCAATGCGGTCTGCGCCGACCAGCACCAAATCGACTTCACCGCGGCTCATGAGATGACCGGCCGCGACGTCTGCGACCAGGGTGACGGGGATCCCTTCCGCGAGGAGCTCCCAGGCGGTCAGGCGGGCGCCCTGCAGATAGGGACGCGTTTCGTTCGCGATCACCGAGACGTGCTTGCCCTCGGCGCAGGCCGAGCGCACCACGCCGAGCGCGGTTCCATGACCCGCGGTGGCAAGCGCACCCGCATTGCAATGCGTCATGATGCGCGCGCCCGCAGGGACCAATCCCGCGCCATGAGCGCCGATTGCCCTGTTGGCGGCGACATCCTCGGCCGCGATCGCCAGTGCTTGCGCCGCGGCCGCTTGCGGATCGCGCGCCGAGCGCATCCGCTCGAGCGCCCAGAACAGATTTACCGCCGTGGGCCGGCTCGCCGCGAGCACGGCCGCCGCCCGCTCCAGATCGCCGCCGGCGCGCGCTTCCAGAGCCATGCCGAACGCCGCGGCGCAGCCGATCGCGGGCGCGCCGCGCACCACCATGTCGCGGATCGCCGCCGCAACCTCGTGCGCCCGCTGGCAGATCACGTAGGTCACTTCCTCAGGCAGCCGACGCTGGTCGAGCAGCTCGAGACTGGAGCCCGTCCAGCGCATGGTCTGAACGGCGCTTTGCATTCGCTCGCCTGCGCTCATCACACGACGCGCTCGTTGCCGCCGTCGACCGGAATCTGCGCAGCGGTGGTTTTCGCGAACAGCGCGCCGCACAGCTCGGCAGCGAGCTCGGCGACGTCGCGCGAGGTCACTTCTGTGGCGAGAAGATTCTTGCGCCGATACTGATCTACGCTCAGGCCGTACGCCTCGGCGCGAGACGCGAGCAGATCGTCGGTCCACAAGCCGGTGTCGTAGACCGCGTCAGGATGGAGCGAATTGATCCGTATCCCGTCGCGCGCCCATTCCAGCGCCGTCACGCGGGCGAGCTGGTTCAATGCGGCTTTCGACGCCGAGTACGCGGCGGCGCCCGGCCCCGGTGCGGGCACGTTCTTCGAGCCGATCACGACCACCCGTCCGCCGCGCAGCGCGCACTTGAGCAGCGCATGGCAGTGCTGCAGCAGGTGCAGATTCGCCTCGACGTTGACCGCCATCGCCGCGTGCCAGGCCTGCGCTGAAACCTCGGCAACCGGCTGCGTAGGCGGGAACACACCCGCATTCAGAACCAGCATGTCGACTCCGCCGAAACGATCGACGCCGGCGTCGAGCGCCTTCTGCACGGCCTCGGAATCAGTCACATCGCACTGCAGTCGGAGCAGCTCGGGGCGTTCATCCGCGGTTTCGGCCGACGCAGTGCGATCGAGCGCAATGACAGCCGTTCCGCGGCGCAGAAAGGCATCTACACAAGCTTTGCCGATGCCTGATGCGGCGCCGGTGACGAGTGCGACCTCGCCCGCGAAGGCGGGTGCCGCGCCCGCCCGGCGCAGCTTCGCCTGCTCGAGATCCCAGTACTCGATTTCAAACAGATCGCGCTCGCTCACCGCATGCCAGCCGCCGAGCGCCTCGGCGCGCAGGATCACGTCGATCGTATGGTCGTAGAGGTCTTCCACGATCGCGGCGTCCTTCGCGCTGCGCCCGATTGCAATGAAGCCGATGCCGCCATCGAGAATCATGCGCGGCGCCGGATCGAGCATGGTCTTGGCCTCCTTCGCTTGCGGTGCGTGACGCGCGAAGTAGGCTTCATACTGCGCGCTGAACGCCGCGACGTCTGTCCCCAGCATTGGAACGGGTTTGGTCCGGATTACATGGTCGGGGGTCGCAGGGCCCTCCTGCGAGAGGCGAGCGAGCTCAGGGTGTTGCGCAAAGGAGAGGAATTTCTGGCTCTGGTTGCGTCGCAGGATCATCGGCGCGCCTGCGGCCGCCGCGACCGCGCGGCGCAGCTCGGCCAGGGTCTCGCGGGCGGGGCTCACGGGGCGTGAAGCGGGCAGCCGGACGTTCCAGGCTGCGCGATGTCCCAGATAGTCTTCGGCCATCGAAACCAGCTCGATCATGCGCTCATAGGATTCGCGCGCATCGGCGCCGAACGAAAACATGCCATGCGACATCAGCACCATGCCGACGGTCTGCGGGCCAGCCTGTTCGCGGAACGCTCGAGCGCAGAAAGCGGCGAGATCGAAGCCAGGCATGACATAGGGAATCTGGACCACACGGTCGCCATAGAGCGCGCGGATCCGATCCGCGCCGCCCGGTGCGTTGCAGATGGAAAGTACGGCATCCGCGTGCGTGTGATCGACATAGGTTTGCGGCAGCACTGCGTGCAGCAGGGTCTCCACCGAAGGCGCGGGCGCAGCGGCACGTAGCGTATGGGTGCTCAGCTCGTTTACCATCTGCGGATCGCTCAGGGCCGGCAGATTCGCGAGGCGCCGCACATATTCGAGATCGACCGGGGTAAAGCCGGCCGACTCGATCGACTCCAGGTCCCAGCCACTGCCTTTCACATAAAGAACTTCGCGCGCTTCGCCGAAGAGGTTCTTTTCGCGCTGCTTGACAGACGTATTGCCACCCCCGTGCAAGACCAGGGACTTCTCGCGTCCGAGCAGGCGCGATGTGTAGACCCGAGGCCCGAGCGACCCCGCATACTGCGCAGCCTCGGCGTCATTCCAGAGGCTCTTCACCGAACACGCACCATCGTCATGCGTGAAATTTTATACTTCGCGCATGTTTCGCATCGAACTGCGCCCCTGGGCGTCCGCGCGCAGCCTGGCGACGCCGATTCGATTCGCAGTGTTCGTCGAGGAGCAGCATGTGCCGGAGGACATCGAGCTCGACACGCTGGACGCGGGCAGCCTGCACGCGCTCGCCTGGCATAAGTCGGACGAGGTCATCGGAACCGGGCGCCTGCTGCCGGCCGAGGCCCATGGCCAGCGGCGCGTAGGCCATGTCGGCCGCATGGCGGTGCTCGCCCCGTGGCGCGGGCAGGGCGCGGGCGGCGCGATCCTGCGAGCGCTCGTGGAGACCGCAGCGCGACGCGGCGATCATGAAATCGTGCTCTCGGCCCAGGTGCATGCGATCGGCTTTTACCGTGCGCATGGATTCGTCGAGCACGGCGAAGAATTTCTTGAAGCAGGCATCGTCCATCGCACGATGCATCGCGTGCTGCACGCCTAGGCAGCGAGCGTGAACTCGTAGTAGACGGATCCGGACTCCGAGCCTTCTGCAGCGTAGCTGCGCTCGGCAAACTGAATGCGATCGGCCTGAACCAGCACTGCGCTCGAGCAGCGCGTCCCGTACTGCGGGGAAACGATCCGCAGGGGCGCGAGCAGGCGCTCGCGCTCGAGCCCTACGCCCGTGTCCGGGAGCGCGTCGTCCCCGAATGCCCGCGTGTCATCGAGCAGCAACAGCAGCCTGTCAAGGCTGGGTCCCTGGCGCAGGGCGCGCTCCAGCGCACGCTTGCCGATCGTCACCTTGGGCCAGGGCGTATCGAGCAATTCGTTCGCCACGCCGTAGATACCGGGATCCAGGCGCCGCGCCCCGTTGCCGCGGTTTGACATCCACCACAGCTCGTCGCGATCGCCGATTAGCAGGTTGAAGCCGCGGTACTGGTTGCCGAGTGGTTCGGTGCGCGCCGCGTAGCTCGCAGGTGACCGGTCGCCGCATAGAAATTCGCTCGTCAGTTGCCCGCGCGAAGGCGCCGCTGCCGATGCAACGCCGTTTCCTTCGCGGACATTGGTCACCGCGGCGATCCGTCCCGCACGTGTCACGCCCAGCCAGGTCCCCATCGATTCGAGATCGCGTCCGCCGAGCAGATCGGGCCGTTCCTCCCAGAATCCGGCGATCGCGCTGGCGCGGGCATGGAACTCGTCGCGATTCGCGGCAAGCACCAGCTCGAACTGCGGATGCATGCGCCAGGCGAACAGAATCAGGCACACGGTTCAATCCGTGTCGACGAAGATCTCATCGTGCCGGGTGCCGCCATCGCCCAGCAGGCGCGCAAAGCCGGTGCGCTCGCATTCCTGCTGCAGGAATGCGACCAGCGCATCGACATCGTCGACGTCGGCATAGACTTCCATGTAAGTCGATGGATCGTCGCGGCGCCGCATCCAGCGTCCGTGAGCACCCTGGGTCCTAGCGGCGGCGAACAGCGCATCCACCGCGCGCTGCAGCGCGTCGCGGTGCGCCGGAGCAACCCGGTAGTAGACGTACAGGCTCGCGCGCGTCACGCCGTGTAGGGCAGGGGAAGCCACTCGAGGGGCGCGCCGCCCGGTGCGACACGGACCGCCGCGTGCGATTCGGCGGCCCCGCTCGGCACCACAGCAAGCAGCTCGCTGCCGCCGTCCACGGCGGCAACTGCAACGACCGTTCCGCAAGGTTGGCCGGGCTGATTGTCGCAGTACAAGTCCTGGCCCACGGCGGGCGGAGTACTCCCTGCAACACGCGCGCGCAGCATGTGACGCTTGACCTGTCCGCGATACTGGGCGCGCGCCACCACTTCCTGGCCTGGATAGCAACCCTTCTTGAAATCGAGTCCGGCAACGGCTTCGAAGTTCAGCATTTGCGGCACGAACAGTTCCTGCGTCGCTGCGACCACCTGCGGCAGCCCCATGCGAATTTCCTCCAGCCACCAGCGCGTCTCGGAGACCTCGGGCAGACCCAGGCGTTCGACCAGCCCGGCCACCGACTCCGCCGGCACCAGAATGCGGAATCTCTCGCCCTCGATCCGGATCAGAATCGCAGCTCGATCGCGCGCCAGCGTGAGTACCGCGCCGGAGGCCTGGACACTGTGCGCCGCGAGCGCCCGCAGCGCGCCGCTCCCGAACAGGCCGTACTGAATCCAGTGCGCGCTCGCGTCATCGAGCGTGACTTTCGAACGCAATACGAACATCTTGAGCCGTTTCATCACCGCGGTGACGAGCTCGCTCGGGAGCAGCAGAAGAAATGCGTCGGACTGCGGCACAACGAGCAAAGTCGCCAGCAGACGACCCTTCGCCGTACACCACCCGGCACGGCGCGCCTGATCCTGGCCAAGCTGCTCGATATCGTTGGTCAGCTGCGCGTGCAGAAAGGCGCGCGCATCGGCCCCGGCGACCCGAATGACGCCTTCCTGCGTCAGTCGGGTGATCGCGACGTCTTGCACGGATTCGCCTTTTGCGTTCATCGTAGAATGAAATTTTAGCGTCGTTCGGGAATCGAACGTCCCTGCGCTTTGCTCTCCTTTCTCGTCCGCAGCTTCCTCCTGGTCGTGCTGGCGGCAGCCGCCCTGTGGTTGTATGCGGCCTGGTACGTTTCGACGCCGCTGCCGGTGAAAGCCCTGCCGATCGAGGTGGAGATTCCGAAGGGCGCGCGATTTCGGGATGCGGTGACGATCATCGAGCAGGCTGGCATCGATACGGGCGGATTGCGCTTCGAGGCTCTGGCGCGGGCGCTCGGCCGTGCGCATGCGATCAAAGCGGGCAGCTACGAGTTCAGCCAGGCCCTTACACCACTCGAGTTGCTCGACCGACTGACGCGCGGCGATGTGCGTCAGGCGGAGCTGCGCCTGCTCGAGGGCTGGACCCTTCGGCAGGTGCGCGATGCGCTCGACGCGAGCGGACAATTGCGTCACGACTCAACCGGGATGGACGAGGCGGCGCTGCGCGCCGCGCTCGGCGCCACCGAGCCCAATCTGGAAGGACTCCTGTTTCCCGACACCTATCTTTTCGCCAAGGACTCGAGCGACATCGCGGTGCTGCGTCGCGCCTATCACGCGATGCAGCGGCATCTCGCCGCCGAGTGGCAGGCAAGGGACGCCAACCTCCCGTACCAGACGCCCTACGAGGCGCTCATCATGGCCTCGATCGTCGAAAAGGAGACCGGAAAGGCCGCTGAGCGCGAGCTCATCGCCGGCGCGCTCGTCAACAGGCTGCGCATCGGCATGCGGTTGCAAACCGACCCGACGGTGATCTACGGACTGGGCGAGGCGTTCGATGGCAATCTGAAGAAAGTCCATCTGCTCACGGATGGGCCTTACAACACCTACACGCGCGCGGGACTTCCGCCGACTCCGATCGCCATTCCAGGGCTCGCGTCGCTGCGCGCGGCGCTGCGGCCCGCGAAGACAGACGCCCTTTATTACGTTTCCCGCGGAGACGGCAACAGCCAGTTTTCGCGCACCCTGGAAGAGCACAATCGCGCAGTGAACAAATACCAGCGCCTGCCAGCGGGGCGAAAGGCGACCCGATGACCGCCCGAGGAAGGCTCCTGACTCTCGAGGGCGTGGACGGCTCCGGCAAGTCGACGCACCTCGGATTTGTCGAGCAGTTGCTCCGCAAGCGCGGCCATCGAGTGCGGCGCACGCGTGAGCCGGGGGGCACTCCTTTGGCCGAGGCGCTGCGTCAGCTCGTCCTGGAAACGCCGATGGGCAACGTATGCGAGGTGCTGCTGATGTTCGCGGCACGCGCGGATCACGTCCAGCGGCTGATCCAGCCCGAGCTGGAGGCGGGGACCTGGATCGTCTGTGATCGCTTTACCGACGCGACCCTTGCCTACCAAGGCGCAGGCAAGGGCGTATCCATCGAGCTGATCCGCGGTCTCGCTGCCGCCACGCATCCGGGCCTCTGGCCGGACCTGACTTTAGTGTTCGACTGCCCGTTCGAGGTCGCGAGCTCGCGCCTGGCGAGCACCGGGCGCGCGATGGACCGCTTCGAGCGTGAGGACCGCGCTTTTTTTGAGCGCGTGCGCGGTGCCTACTTGGACGCGGCAAGGAGCGAGGCGCAGCGGATCCGAGTAATCGATGCTTCGAAGCCTCTCGAAAATGTTAAACAACAGATTGAAGAACATATTTCAAGCATTTGATATTGCATGTATATATGGAACTCAAAGATATGGGAATCTCTGCGCGAGAGGGTTGATCGCCTGCCGCATGCAGTGCTCCTCCAAGGCCCGCAGGGCGTAGGAAAGCTCGAGCTGGCCGAGCGACTCGCAGCCCGCCTGCTTTGCGAGGCACCAACTCAGGCCTCGGACCCCTGCGGCGGCTGCGCGGGCTGCCGTTGGGTCGCCGCTGGCAGCCACCCGGACCTGCGGCGAGTGGAACCGGACGCCCTGTCCGAGGCAGGGGCCGCGTCCGATGAGCCGGAGGGCGAGACCCGGAGCGCGCGGAAGACAAAGCCGAGCAACGAGATCCGGATCGAGCAGATACGTGAGCTCGCGGATTTTCTATATGTAGGCTCGCACAGAGGTAAACGCCGGGTGGCGGTCGTCCACCCGGCCGAAGCCATGAACGTTCATGCGGCGAACGCGCTGCTCAAGGGGCTCGAAGAACCGCCGCCGGACGCCTCGTTTGTGCTCGTCACCCATAACCCGGCACGCCTGCTGCCCACGATTCGCAGCCGCTGCGTCGTCCTTTCGGTAGCCCGGCCGAATGAGCCCGCCGCGCTGGCGTGGCTCGAATCGATGATCCCGCAAGGGGCTGACGCAAAGCGCTGGCTCGCGTTTGCCGGAGGTGCTCCCCGGCTTGCGCTTGACTATGCCGCCGGCGAGCGGGGTACCCGGGCGATGCCCTATCTGGACGCCCTCGCGCAGGGCTCCCCGAGGAGCATCGCAGAAGCGGCCGATCGGGAGTCCCTGGAGTGTCTAGCCGAGGTGCTGCAGAAGCACGCGATCGACCAGGTTACGAGTCGACTCGCAGGTCGAAGCTTGTATGGAACTACGGGAGCAGACTCGGTGGAACATGGCGGTACTGCGCGCGAATGGGTCCGGTTCGCGCGCTACATGGGGAAAGCGCGAGCTCTGACGCGACATCCTCTGAATCCGAAGCTTTTTTCTGCTGAGATGATCTCAAAGGTTAAAGAACTTATTAGTTAACAGTCTATTCGGATATACATAGACTTTTGACATTAAATAAGTCTAGCAAAATGCTGATTATTATGGATTAATGGTTATATAAATTACATGCGAATAGTTCTATATCTCTCTGTATTACTGACTCTATGTACTTCTTATGACGCTTTTTCTCAAACGTCCTACGAGAAGATGTTTCGAGCTGTAGAGGAGGGTGACTTCAAGGAGGTCAAGCTGCTGCTGGACCGAGGGATGGACCCGAATACCACGGACTCGAAGGGGAACTCGATCCTCATGATCGCGGCCCGCAAGGGCGCAGCCGAAATCGTGTCCCTGCTCCTGGCCCGGCGCGCGAACGTCGCTCAGCGCAGCCCGGTTGGCGATACCGCCCTGCTGATGGCGAGCCTGAATGGAGATCTACGCGTCATCCGGGAGCTGTTGAGCGCCGGGGCAGAGCTCAACCCAAAGCAGGGGTGGACGCCCCTTCATTACGCGGCTTTCTCCGGCAAGGCGGACGCCGTGAAGCTATATCTGGACGTGGGCGCCGAGAAGGATGCGGTTGCCCCAAATGGGTATACAGCGCTGATGCTTGCCACGCGGAATGGCCACGCTGAGGCGGCAAAGGCTGTGCTTTATGCCGACCCTGACGTCAATTTCCGCGCGCCCAGCGGCGAAACGGCACTCGGCATTGCGCGCAAGCGAAATATGAAGGAGGTCGAGGAGTTGCTGGTTCAGGGCGGAGCGGTCGAGTAGCGCGCCCTGGGTCAAGCCAAGCTCAGAGATGAGAGCTTATTTAACATAATACACATTGTGGAATTTTCCCAATTCAGTTCCAGTGACCCTCAGGCGGCACCGGCAGCCTGATGACGGGTATCCCTTCCTCCACCAGCGCGTCGTGCTCCTCTTCACTCGCCTGGCCGCGGATCGCGCGCTTGGGTACCTCGGCGCGATGGATGCGCCGGGCCTCGGCAGGGAAATCCTTGCCGACGTCCTCGCTCTTAGTAAGCAACGCATCGAGCATTCGAGAGTAAAGCATCTGCGCGATGGCGATCGGGTCGCGCCCTTCGGTGCCCTCGACTGGCGCCACGGGCGCCGCCTGCGCAGGCGCCGGCATCATCGCGCCCATGTTGATGCGCGCCGCTGACGGCACGCGCAGAACCTCCTTCGCACCGCAGCTCGGGCATTCCAGCAACCCCTGGTCGCGCTGAGCGCCGAAGTCATCCGCTGAGGCGAACCAGCCTTCGAACCGATGGCCGCGGTCGCATTCGAGATCGTAGACGATCATTCGCAGGCATTCTACGCGATCGGTCCTGCTCGAGCGGTTTCGCCGCAGATGCAGCCATTTGAGGTATGAATACGCTCTGTCATCGAGGCCTCCCATGCTGAACGACCGCATCGAGTCGAAGTGGATCGAGATGTTTGCCGAGGTATTCGCGCGCTGCAAAGTCGCCACGGGTGACCTCTGCGCCGTGCTCTCTGAATCCCAGTCGCGAGCCCTGAATGTTCAGCTGGCCGAACTGGCGCTCGCCCGCCTGGGCGCCAAGCCGTTTCATGTGATCGTCCCCACCCCGCGCCAGAGCGTTCCGGTACCCATCCGTTCGACCGGGGCTTCGACAGCGCTCGACGGGATGACCCCCGTCTTGCAGGCGCTCTCCGCGAGCGTGTTAGTCGCCGACTGCACGGTCGAAGGTCTGATGCACGCCCCGGAGCTGCCGCAGATCCTGCAGGGCGGCGCGCGGGTGCTCTATATCTCCAACGAGCATCCCGAAGTCCTCGAGCGGCTCGTGCCCTCCTCCATCGACGAGGAGCAGGTGAGGGCGGCGATGCGCGCATTGCGCGCCGCGAAGCGCATGACGGTGACCTCGCCCGCCGGGACGGGTCTAGATATCCGCGTCGATGGTGCCCGCGTGGGCGGGGTCTGGGGCTACACCGAAAAGCCTGGAACCCTGTCGCACTGGCCGGGCGGCCTGTGCCTGTGCTTTCCCACCGCGGGCAGCGTGAACGGAACGCTTGTTCTGGCGCCCGGTGACCTGAACCTGACCTTCAAGCGTTACGTCGAGTCGCCCGTGCGCCTGACGATCGAATCCGACTATGTCACTCGGATCGAAGGCGAATCGTTAGATGCCGAGCTGATGCGGGAGTACTTCGCGGCCTGGGGCGACCGCGAAGCCTACGCCGTCTCGCACGTCGGCTGGGGGATGAATTCGCGCGCGCGCTGGGATGCGCTCGTGATGTACGACCGGCGCGACGTCAACGGCACCGAGCAGCGCGCCTTCGCCGGCAATTTCCTCTACTCGACCGGTGCCAACGAGGTGGCGGGCCGCTACACGCTGGGGCACTTCGATCTGCCCTTCCGGCACTGCACGGTCGCGCTCGACGGCCGCACGATCGTCGAGGACGGCCGCCTGCAGCCCGCGTTCGCGTGACCGCGCTCGTCTTCCTGCATGGAGTGGGCGGCGGGCATGGCGCCTGGGACGATCAGGTCGCCTATTTTTCGGCGCTTGGCTACCGCACGCTCGCCTGGGATCAGCCCGGCTACGGCGACGTGCCCATGGTCGAGCCCTATGACCTCGAACGGATCGCGGGTGCGCTGCGGGCAAGCTTGACGCGGGAGCTGCGCGAGCCGGCGGTGCTGATCGGGCACAGCATGGGGGGATTCGTCGCGCAGGAAACCTATGCACGCCACCCGGAATGCCTGCGCGCACTTGTCCTCTGCTTTACGTCCGCCGCGTTCGGCGGCAGCGGCAGCGACTTTGCGCGCCAGTTCATTGGCGCACGCATTGGGCCGCTCGACGCGGGAAAACGCATGAGTGACATCGCGGCAGAGTTGATGCCGAGCATGCGCGGCGCACGCTCGAATCCGGACGGCCTCGCCCGCGCCGAAAAGCTCATGGCTGGGGTTCCGCCGCAAACGTACCGCAAGGCAATCGCATTGCTGACGACCTTCGATCGTCGCGCTCTCCTCCCGGGGATCCGCGTCCCGACCCTGCTGATCGCCGGCAGCGACGACAAAACGGCGCCTGCGAGCGTGATGCAGCGCATGGCCGCGCGCATCCCGGGGGCCGAGTTCGCGACGCTGGCGGGCTGCGGCCACCTGGGGCCGATGGATCAGCCGGCGGCGTTCAACGCCGTACTGCTCGAATTTCTGCGGCGCCATTCACTCTAAGACCGGGGGCAACGTGCGAGACTCAGGCTACGCCGTGTGCGGCAACCACTACACGCTCACCGACCGGCAGCGTGAGCTGATCTCGATCGCCGAATCGCTCGGACCCACGTTCGCCGAGCGGGCTGCGCGCTACGACCGCGACGCCAGCTTTCCGTTCGAAAACTACGACGATTTGCGCAAGTGCGGACTGCTCGCCCTGTGTGTCCCTGAAAACTTCGGTGGTCGCGGCGCCGACTTCAGGACCTATTCGCTCGTTTCGGCGACGCTCGGCAAGTACTGCGGCGCCACCGCCCTCACCTTCAACATGCATGCCTGCTCGACCCTGTGGCCGGGAATCCTGGCGGACGATCTCGAGATGACGCCGGCGCAGAAGGCCGAGCATGAGGAGCACCGCCGCGTACACTTCGGACGCGTCGTAAACGATGGTGCGGTGTACGCGCAGCCGTTCTCCGAGGGCAGCGCAGCCGCCGCAGGCAGGGCTCCCTTCGGCACCCTGGCGGCCAAGGTCGAGGGCGGCTGGCTCATCAACGGCAAGAAGATCTTCGCTTCGCTTGCCGGCGCTGCCGACTACTACGGCGTGCTGTGCACCGAAGATCGTCCCGACAGGACGATGCGCGACACGCTGTACATGGCGGTGCCCGCCAACGCGCCCGGGCTCGAAGTCACCGGCGACTGGGATCCGCTCGGCATGCGCGGCACCGTCTCGCGCAACCTCGTGTTCAAGGACGTTTTCGTCGCGGACGACGCGACCATGATGCCGCGCGGCGTGTACTACCAGGCGGCTTCGCGCTGGCCGCACATGTTCACGACGCTGTCTCCGACCTACATGGGGATCGCGATCGCCGCGTATGCCTTCACTGTCCAGTACTTGCGCGGCGAAGTGCCCGGCATGCCGCCCGTCAGGCGGCGCATGTACCCGACCAAGCAGATCGCGGTCGCCGAAATGCACGTCAAGCTCGAGCAGACGCGCGCGCTCTTCCTGCGCATGCTGGAGGACGCGCGCGTCGATCCGCCGAAGGACGCGCGCCTGAGAGCGTACGCGACGCAGTTCACCGTCATGGAAAACGCCAACGACCTGTGCCGCCTCGCGATCCGGACCTGCGGCGGCCAGTCGATGCTGAAGAATCTGCCGCTCGAGCGCCTGTACCGCGATTCGCGTTGCGGCGCGCTGATGCTGCCGTGGACCGCGGAGCTCTGCCTGGACCGCATCGGGCGCGAGGCGCTCTACGAGCCGGGCGAGGCGGACGACTGAATGAACCTATCCCGCGTCGTCGCGCATTGGGCCGAGCAGGCACCCGATCGGGTCGCGATTCATTTTCAGGGCGTCGATCTGAGCTATGCCGAGCTCTGGGCCCGCATCGCGCGGGCGAGCGCGGGGCTCGCCGCGCTCGGAATCGCGCGTGGAGACCGGGTGGCGATCCTCGCCTACAACTGCCCCGAGATCCTGGTGCTGTTGCTGGCGCTGGCGCGGCTCGGCGCCATGATGGTGCCGCTCAACTGGCGCCTGACGGTGGCCGAGCATCGGCTGATCCTCGCCGACTGTACTCCGAAGCTGCTGCTCGCCGAAGATGACTGGCGCGCGCATGCCGAACAGCTGGGGGTGCCGGTGCAGCCGCTTGCGCAGCTCGAGACCAGCGCCCGCCCGGCGCGTGAACTGCCTGTCGTGGGCAGCGACGCGGACGACGCCCTGATCGTGTACACCTCCGGCACTACGGGCAAGCCGAAGGGTGCGGTGCTCACGCAGGCCGGCCTGATCTGGAACGCTTATAACGCGATCGCAGCGCACGACATGCGCCAGCAGGACCATGCGCTGAACGCATTGCCGATGTTCCATGTCGGCGGGCTCAACATTCAGGGCCTGCCAGTGCTGGTCGCGGGTGCCCGCGTCACGCTGCACCGCCGCTTCGATGCGGGGCATTGGCTCGCCGACGTCGCGGCCCACCGACCGACGTTAAGCGTGCTGGTTCCCGCGATGATGGCGGCGATCATCGGCCACCCCGAGTGGCAGCGCAGCGACCTTTCGTCGCTGCGCATGATCCACGCAGGCTCGATGATCGTTCCGGAGTCCCTGATTCAGGCGTTCCACGCGCGCGGCATCCCGGTCGGACAGATCTACGGCTCTACGGAAACAGCGCCTTTCGCTACGGTGCTGCTCAGGGAGAACGCGCAGGCGAAACTCGGCAGCGCTGGAAAGCCGGCATTGCATTGCGAGATTCGACTCGTCGCGGATCCGGAGAGCGCGGGCGGGGCTGCAGAGGGTGTCGGGGAGGTCTGGGTGCGCGGACCGAGCGTCATGCGCGGCTACTGGAACGCGCCCGAGGCAACACAGGCAGCCCTGGTCGACGGCTGGTATCGCACCGGCGACCTTGCCCGGCGCGATGCCGACGGCTTCTACTGGATCGTAGGCCGGTCGAAGGACGTCATCATCTCGGGCGGCGAGAACATCTATCCCGCCGAGCTGGAGAACGTGCTCGCCGACTGTCCGCACATCGCCGAAGCGGCGGTCATCGGGCTCGCCGATCCCAAATGGGGCGAAGCCGCCTGTGCCTGCATCGTGCGCGCTTCAGGCGCAAAACTGGACGAAACCGCAGTGCTTGCGCTCTTCAAGGATCGACTCGCGCGCTACAAGCACCCACGTCGCGTGTTGTTCATGGACTCGCTTCCCAAGACGGCGATGGGCAAGGTGCAGAAGTTCGAGCTGAGAAAGTCGGTCGAATCCGGCAGCTGAAGCGCGCCTGCTTCAGCTCACCCAGCCGCCGGCGAACGGGATTGCCTGTCCGGTGATGAAGCTCACTTCGCTTGCGGCGAGAAATACCGCGAACAGGGCGTCTTCACGCGCGGTGCCGAGGCGGTTCGCGGGAACTTCGCGCTTCAGGCGCTCCTGGAAAGCCGGCAGCGACTGGACCTCGGGCGGGTAGTACATCGGGTTCTCGACGAAGTTCTGCGCGATCAGATTGACCTGTACGTTCTGCGCGGCCACTTCGGCGCCCACCGCCCTGACGTAGGAAAGCTGTGCGCCGCGCGCCGCGGCATATGTCGAGGTGCGTTTCTGCCCGCGCAGGGCAGTTGCGCTGCCCATGACGACGATCTTGCCAGCGCGGCGCTCGAGCATCTGGGGAAGCACCGCGCGAAACAGCCGCGGCAGTGGGTCGACCATGCCCGCGAATACGCTGCGCCATTCTTCATCGCTTACGTCCTGCACCCGGGTCGAGGGCGCTGGCACGCCGAGGTTGCACAGCAACACGTCAACCCGGCCAGCCTCACGCAGGTACTCTTCGCGCGCCCCCGGGGCACCGATCACTTCGGCGCCATGCTCTTGGAAAGCGGCCGCAAGCGCAGGCCCCATGAATTCGTCAATCTGCGTCACGTAGACGCGCTTGCCAACGAGGCTGTCGCCGATGCGCACGAGAACCCTACTTCACCTTCAGTTCAACCGCGCCGAGAGCTTCCAGCTCGAAGCGGATCTGGTCTCCGGCGACCGGGAACTTTGAGGTCACCAGGCTCCCGGTGATGACGACCGCGCCGCGCCACAGTCCGCGACCGCGGTGTGCGAGATGGTTCGCGACCCAGGCGAGCGATTCGAGGGGATGCCCCATCGCGTCGCGGCCGAACCCCTCGCCGACCACCTTGCCGTTGATCGTCGCCACGCCCCGGATCGCGGCAAGATCGATTCCCTGCCAGGCGTTGACAGGCTCACCCAGCACCGCACCCTCGTTCCAGGCGTTGTCCGCGGCGAGCAGCAGTGCGTGCTGCGACAGCGTCTTGTAATCGGCATTCCAGTCGTCGGCGATCTCAAGCGCCGGCATCACCGCGCCGACCGCCTGCGCGACGCGCTCGCGCGTGTATGGGGCGTCCGCCGCTGGAAGATCCTCGGCGAGCTGGATTCCGACCTCGAATTCGACGATCAGGTGAACGTAGTCTGCCGCACGCACGCGACCCGGGCTGTTCTGGATCTGTTCGCGATGCAATGTGCCACCGATCGAGTCGCTCACGCCCACCATGGCGCGCATTTGGGGCGTCGTGAGTGCGATTTTCCAGCCGGCGACCGGCCCACAAGTGTCCGACTTGCGCGCGACCAGGGCGTCCTGGATGTCGTAGGCGGCATCCGCGGAGTGCGGTGTGAGCTCTGGGGGAAGAGGTGTGAATGGCGCTCTGCGGCGGTGCGCATCCAGCAGCATGCGTGCAGCCCGCTCGGCGCGGGTGGGTGGTGGCTTTTTCTTCATGCCGCGTCGCCTGTCTTCGAGACGGGCGATTTTACTCCCGCGGCATCACATCCAGCCTGACCGCGATGCCGTCGAGCAGCGGCGACACCGCGGGATAGCGCGCCATCACCAGCGGATCGTGGCCTGGAATGACATGCCGCGGAGAGTCCGCGAACCGACGCAGCCAGTCGTACCCTTCCACGGCGTCCTTCGGCTTGCGCGGGTATTCGCGCCTGCGTTTTGTGCCCACCTCGGCAGTGAATCGGGTGTCTACCGGGATGCTGCGCTTACCGCTGCGAATGAGCCGCACGAAGCAGTCCATCGCCATCGGCGCATCGTGCGGATCGCCGCCGATGAATTGCTCTGCGCGGCGCCCTCTGCGCCGCGCGCACTTGATCGCCATCGCGTCGTACTCGGGAATTGACATCTCGCTCACGCAGTCGGCACGCCTAAAACGTCGTTTCTTCCGTCGATCAAAGACTGCGCCCCTACTGACGTGCGAGGCCGACAATAGTTGAGTTCTGATTTCGGCGATACGCCGGGATCAATTCGGGACAGACGGATAAATGCGCGCGGAACGCGCAGGAAACAATTCACGCCCTCGCTTTCCCGTCGTTGTGGTCGCCTCGATTAGTTCCTCGACCATACCAGAATTAAAAAATTAGCCTCGTAACCATCGAACACGCACTTGCGATTCATCGCTACGGGAGCAGGTCATGGGAACACGGCACTTCGGTCATTCGCACCACCACCACTCGCCTGCGCATCACTCGCACCACGCTCACTACAGGCACGACCCGTTCTGGGACCATCAGCACGCCGCGCTCAGGCACTTCGTATTCGGCACGTCCGGCAAGGATGGCCTGGATGGAACCGAGAGGAGCGAGGCGATCATCGGATTCCGGGGCAATGACGAGATTCATGGCAATGGCGGGAACGACTGGATCAGTGGCGGCCGGGGTGCCGACACGCTCGATGGCGGTGCCGGTAACGACAAGGTTTTCGGCGGCAAAGGCGACGATGTGATCGTCCACTCTCTGGCCGAGAATTTCGCAAACGAGGGCTGCGGCAGGGGCGATTTCTACGACGGCGGCAAAGGCCACGACATCCTGCACTTGGTTCTTACCGCAGAGGAATGGGCCGACCAGGGGGTGCAGGCGGACATCAAAGCCTTCGAGGCGTTCCTGGCGGAAAGCGCGAATGACTGCGGCAGCCGGGGCAAGGTCTTCGAGTTCGCAAGTTTCGACCTCAGCGTACGCAATTTCGAGGAACTCAAGATCGAAGTCGGCGACGTCCCGACCAACACTCTGCCCAACACTCCGCCCGTGGCAGCTGCAGACCCGGACAGCGGAACGATCCAGACACTGGAGGACGCTTCCGTCGATATCGACGTCCTCGCGAACGACTCCGACCCCGACGGCGATCCGCTGAACGTGGGGGTCGTCGTCCAGCCGGCGCATGGGATCGTTGAATTCAACGCCGACGGAACGCTAAAGTACACGCCTGAGGAGGACTACTTCGGTTTCGACAGCTTCAGCTATCAGGCGAGCGACGGAACAGACCTCTCACAGGCTGTCGGGGTCGACATCGAAGTGCTCCCCGTCAATGACAAACCCGAATCGAAGGATCATCCCGACGATAAGTTCGTCTGGATGGCGAACAAGGGCGCGATGGTGCTGATCGACGTGCTTGGCCAGTATGCGCCAGGTCCGGACAACGAGTCCGGTCAGACGGTTTCGTTACTGGGCGCTAACTTTGCAACCGGTTCCGGTTTCGGCATGTTGTTCGGAATCAATGCCGAGTCCAAGATCGCATACGTGGCCCCCAACGGCATCCCTGCCGGCAAGCACGAAATCATCGAATTCCAGATCGCGGACGACCTGGGCGCCATGACCGTCGGCAGCGTGGAGATCGCTCTCATCTGAAAAATCGGTGGTGCCCGGGGCGGGACTCGAACCCGCACGACCTTGCGGTCAGGGGATTTTAAGTCCCCTGCGGCTACCGATTACGCCACCCGGGCGAGCTGCGATGGAGAATTGGAGGCTGGGGTCGGAATCGAACCGGCGTCCACGGCTTTGCAGGCCGCTGCATGACCACTCTGCCACCCAGCCGGGTGCGCCGCTCAAGTTAATCGAGCGCCGAGAACGATAAAGGGAAAGCCGCCGGAGCATCGGCCAGGGCACGACTGCCAAAGCCTACGCGCCATGCGCTTCCCCTCGTGTTCTGGAGCGGGAAACGAGTCTCGAACTCGCGACCTCAACCTTGGCAAGGTTGCGCTCTACCAACTGAGCTATTCCCGCGTGCTGGCCACGGATTATAAGCCCGACCCCGGCCCGGCTCAACCGGCTGGAGACGCATCGCCAGCCGCACGACGCAGGTAGTAGAGCATCGACACCACGGTAAGAATCGCGGCCGCGTTGATCAGCAGCGTTCCCAGCCAATGGCAGTTCAGCAGGTCAAACAGCGTGTCGTGGTACAGGAGCAGCGGAATGGCGATCATCTGCAGCGTGGTCTTCAGCTTGCCTACGAACGCGACCGCGACGCTGCGTGCCCGGCCGACGCGCGCCATCCACTCGCGGAGCGCCGAGATCGCGATCTCGCGCCCGATGATGATGAGCGCGATCACCGCATCGACGCGGCCGAGCTGGAGCAGCACGATCAGCGCGCCGACCACGATCAGCTTGTCCGCCACCGGATCGAGAAACGCGCCGAAGGCCGACATCTGGTCGAGGGCGCGCGCCAGGTAACCGTCCAGCCAGTCGGTGACCGCGGCGAAAATGAAGATCGCCGTCGCGATGTCGTTCCTCGCCTGCGCAGACAACCAGGCATCGGGCAGGTAATACACGCCCACGATCAACGGGATCATGACGATCCGCAGCCAGGTGACGAGATTCGGCCAGTTCATCGGCATGGCGCGGCCTAGGATCTTCCCTGCTCGTGCAGGGCACGATAGATGCGCTCGGCAATGGCTCGGCTGATGCCTTCGACCTGCGCGATCTCATCGACTGCGGCCGACTGCACGCCGCGCAGTCCGCCGAAATGCGCGAGCAGGCGCTGACGCCGCTTGTCGCCGATGCCCGGAATCTCCACCAGCGACGAGCTTGTGCGCGCGCGGCCACGCCTTGCCCGATGCCCGACCAGCGCGAAGCGGTGTGCTTCGTCGCGGATGCTCTGCACCAGGTGCAGGCCGCTGTCGTGAGCGGGCAGGCTCAGGGTCCGCGCGTCCGCCGCGACGACGAGCTGCTCGAGCCCGGGCTTTCGCTCCGGCCCCTTCGCTACGCCGACAATGCTGACGTCGCTCAGCCCCAGTTCGGCAAGCGCTGCGCGCGCTGCGTTCACCTGGCCCTGCCCGCCGTCGATCAGGATCAAATCGGGAATCTTGCCCCCTTCCAGCGCAAGCCGTTCGTAGCGCCGGCGCAGAGCCTGCTGCATCGCCGCGTAGTCGTCGCCGAGTGTCACGTCGCGAATGTTGAAACGCCGATACTCGCCCTTCTGCATCGCGTGACGGTCGTAGACCACGCACGACGCCACCGTCGCCTCGCCCATGGTATGACTGATATCGAAGCACTCGATCCGCTCAACCGAGTCCGCGAGCCCGAGCGCGTCGCGTAGCGCCCCCAGACGGCCCTCCTGCGTCGCGCGCTCCTGTGCCCGCTGGGCAAGGGCGAGCTCCGCGTTCTTGCGTGCCATGTCGAGCCAGACGCGGCGCTCGCCCTGCTGCGGCGCGAGCACCTGAGCCCCCTTCGGCCCACGCTGCGCCAGCATATCGCCGAGCGCCTCGCGGTCGATCGCCGCGCTGGTCAGCACGAGCCGCGGCAGTGGGTGATCGACGTAATGCTGCTCGAGAAACGCGGCAATGACCTCGTTTGCCGACGCGCCATCGGCATTGGCCGGGAAAAAGCTGCGATCGCCGATATGTCGGCCGCCGCGGATCATCACCAGGTTGACGCATACAATGCCGCCGTCGACTGCGCTCGCAACGACATCCGCCTCCACGCCTCGCTCGCTTTCCACGTACTGGCGTGCCTGGACACGCGTCAGCGCACGCACCTGGTCGCGCAGGAGCGCAGCCTGCTCGTACTGGCGCTCGCCAGCGGCAGTGTTCATGCGCTTCGTGAGGGAGCGGATGACGTCATCCTCGCGTCCCTGGAGAAACAGCTCGGCGTGCCGCACGTCCTCCCTGTAGGCCTCTCGAGTGATCTGGCCGGTACACGGTGCAGTACAGCGGCGGATCTGGTGCAGCAGACAGGGGCGCGTACGATTCTCGAACACCGAGTCCTCGCAGGTACGCAGCCGGAACACGCGCTGCAGCAGCTGGATCGCCTCGCGCACCGCATAGGCATGCGGAAACGGACCGAAGTAACGGCTTTCGGCCTCGCGTGCCCCACGGTGAAATCCGATGCGCGGGAAAGCATGCCCGCTGATCACGAGGTAAGGATAGGACTTGTCGTCCCGAAACAGGATGTTGTAGCGCGGGGCGAGGCTCTTGATGAGGTTGTTCTCGAGCAGCAGCGCCTCGTCCTCGGAACGTGTTGCGGTGACCTCGATCGAGGCGACCTGCGACAGCATCATCTGAAGGCGAGGGCTCTGCCCCGAAGGACGGCTGAAGTAGCTGCTGACGCGCTTGCGCAGATCGCCCGCCTTGCCGACGTAGAGCGCTTCCCCCCGCGCGCCGAGCATGCGGTACACGCCGGGCAAATGCGGCAACCGGCGCACGAAGGCCTTGGGCTCGAAGGAACCGTCCATGGTCTGCAACCAGCGTCATTCTATCGTTAGGTTCATGATTTCGTGTAAAATTCCGCCCCTTTTGGAAAGCGCAGGAATCATGGCAAAAGTTACCGCAACCGAGATCAGGATCGGCAATCTGATCGAGTGGGACAAGCGTGTCTGGCGCGTGCTGAAGTGCTACCACGTGCACGTCGGGGGCCGCGGCGGCGCCTTCATGCAGGTTGAAATGAAGGACATCGAGGCCGGAACAAAGGTCAACCAGCGATTCCGCACCGACGAGAAGGTCGACCGCGCGTTCGTCGAACCGCGTGCGATGGAGTACCTGTACCAGGACGGCGAAAGCTACGTCTTCATGGACAAGCAGAACTACGAACAATTACCGCTCTCGGCGGAATTCCTGGAAGGTCAGTCAGACTTCCTGCTCCCGAACACCGACGTGCAGATCAACTTTCACAATGGCCGTGCCATCGGCATCGAACTGCCGGCAGCGGTGGTGATGACCATCGTCGATACCGAACCCGGCATCAAGAACGCGACCGCCACCACCAGCTTCAAGCCCGCGACGACCGAGACCGGGCTGGTCGTGCAGGTACCACCGTTCGTCAATCAGGGTGAGAAGATCCGCGTCAACACCGACGACGGCACCTACATGGAGCGCGCTTGACGCGGCGCGCGCTTCACGCAAGCGATTCGAGCACGCCGGCGGCTTCGCGGTAGGCGACGCTCTTGCGCAGGTCGCGGCCGTGACGCGACTGCATCCGATCCGCCCGCTCCGGCCGCGCGAGCTGCAGCGGACCGAGCGCATCGAGCAGCGCATCCTGCCCTGGCGGGTCCCGGCACAGCAGAACCATGTCGCAGCCGGCGGCGAGTGCCGCGGCTGCGCGCTCGGGTACTCCTCCCGCGGTACTCGCCCCCTCCATCGACAGATCGTCGCTGAAGATCAGACCCTCGAAGCCGAGCTCACCGCGCAGCACCGCCTGCAGCCAGTAGCGGGAGTATCCCGCCGGCTCCGAGTCCGCCTGTGGGTAGACGACATGCGCAGGCATGATGCCCTTGACTCCCGCCGCGATCACTGGCCGATAGGGCGCGACGTCCTTGCGCATGATCTCCTCGATGCGCCGCTCGTCGCGCGGCACGCTGACGTGAGAATCCAGCGCGGCGAACCCGTGTCCGGGAAAATGCTTGGCGACCGCGGCAGCGCCAGCATCGGACATTCCCTGTACCAGTGCGGCGCCCAGCGCACCGACGGCGCCGGGATCAAAGTGCAACGCGCGGTCGCCGATCACGGAGCTCGAACCGTAGTCAAGATCGAGCACGGGCGCAAAACTGAAGTCGACTCCATGCGCGTCCAGCTCGGCGGCAATGGTGTAGCCGACTGCGCGCGCCGCCTCGAGTGCACGAGCGCGCTCGCGATCCCAGAACCGACCCAGAGCGCGCATCGGCGGGATCGGCGTGAAGCCCCCGCGGAACCGCTGCACCCGGCCGCCTTCGTGATCGACGCAGATAAACAGCCGTGGCTCGCGCAGCGCGGCGATCTCCGCGGTCAACGCCTGCAGCTGGGCGCTGTCCTGGAAATTATGCGCAAACAGAATGACGCCCCCCGTCGCGGGATGGCAGAGCCGGCGGCGGTCGTCGTCCGTCAGCGCGACTCCGCCAGGGTCGAGAACGACCGGCCCCAGCGGGTGCCGCTTCTTTACGCGTCGCATTCCAGGATCACCATCGCGCTCGCCAGTCTGCGTTCATCGCTGATCGTGATGTGCGTTCGGCGGATGCGCTGAGCTTCGAGCAGCGCGGCGAGCGCGGTCGAAAATTCCAGCTTCGGTTGCCCGAGGTCCTGGTTGCTGATCCACACTCCATGCCAGTCGGCGGGTGAACGCACGCCGCAGCCCAGGGCCTTGCCGAAGGCTTCCTTTGCCGCGAAGCGCTTCGCCAGGTATGCCGCCGGACAGCCGAGCGCACGAAACCGCTCGAGCTCCGGGGCGCACAGGATACGTTCGGCGAACCGCGCGCCAAAGCGCTCGAGCGCGAGCGCCACACGCGCGATTTCGACCATGTCCGTGCCAACCCCGTAGATCATGTGTCCTGCCCCGACAAAGCGGCATGACCCGCGGCCGCGAGGGCGGCATCGACCATCAGTCGTTTCATCTCGCGTACCGCTTCGCGCATGCCGATGAACACCGCCCGGCTGACGATCGCGTGGCCGATGTGAAGCTCGCGTACGCCCGGGAGGGCCGCCACGGGCTGCACGTTGAAATAGTTCAACGCGTGCCCCGCATTGAATCGCATGCCGAGCGCACGGATAGCCTGGCCGGCCCCGCGCACGCGCTCGAGCGCCGCTTGCACGGGCGGGCTTGCGGCGTCGCGCCCCTTCGCATGGAACGCCAACGCGTAGGGCCCGGTGTGCACTTCGCAGACCGTCGCGCCAATCCGTGCAGCCGCCTCCACCTGGGCCAGGTCCGCGTCTATGAATACGGAAACGCGGATGCCGGCACCGCGAAGCCGGGCTACAACCTCGCGCAGGCCAGCTTCCTGTGCAACGATGTCGAGCCCCCCTTCCGTAGTGATCTCGTGCCGCCCCTCGGGCACCAACATCGCCATTTCCGGCTTCAGCCGTTCGGCGATCGCGACCATCTCCCGGGTCGCCGCCATCTCGAGATTGAGCTTGATATGCGTCAACTCGCGCAGCCGCCGCACGTCCTCGTCCTGGATGTGCCGGCGGTCTTCGCGCAGGTGGACCGTAATGCCGTCCGCACCACCGAGATGAGCCTCGATCGCCGCCCACACCGGATCCGGTTCATAGGTCTGCCGCGCCTGCCGAACCGTCGCGACATGATCCACGTTGACGCCGAGCTCGATCATAGATCCTGAAGCTCTCGCAGCACGTTTCGAGTGTGCAGTATTTGTCCCGGCAGTCGCTCGGCGATCAGCGCTCGCATCAAGGCTCGTGCCTCGTCGCGCGTCTGCGGGCGCGCGTAATCGTCGCGCGCGACATCGAGAAGAGTCTGGCCGCTGAGGATGCAGACGTCCGCCGGCACCTGCGCGCTTGCCTCTCCGTTCACCGGGACCGGGCCGTGCTCTGGCTCGTAGCGGTAGCGGCGCTGCGGGTCGATCGGAACGCCGCTCGAAGCCTCCCGTTCCAGCACGGGAGCGTAGCCCAGCTCGGTGAGCAGACGGCGTTCGAAGGCGCGCAGCACGCCCGCCGGAGACTGCGCATCGCCCAGCCGTGCAAGACCCGCCTCGTAGGCGTCGAACAGGAGCTCGTGCGGATCCTCGCGCGGCAGCAGCCGCAGCAGCAGCTCATTCAGGTAAAAGCCGCACATCAGTGCGATTCCGGCCAGCGCGGGTCGCCCGCCGGCCCATTCCACCGAGGTCAGCGTTCCGAGCTCCGTCGAGGCGCTCCAGCTCAACCGCAGCGGATGGAAGGCAAGCAGCAGGCCGCGCATCGCCGAGCGCGGCCGGCGCGCGCCGCGCGCGAGCAAGCCGACCCTCCCCCAGCGTCTCGAAAAGACCTCGACGATCAGGCTGGTCTCCTTGTAAGCGTAGCTGTGCAGGACGTAGCCGGATTCCTGCTCGATGCGACGCCTGCTCATCCGACGTATCCGAGCTGCTGCAGAACACGAAGGTCATCGGTCCAGTTGTCGCGCACCTTGACCCACACGTTTAGATAGACCTTGCCGCCGAACAGGCGCTCCATGTCCTGCCGCGCGCTGCGCGCCACTCGCTTGAGCGTCACGCCGCCCCGCCCGACCACGATGCCCTTCTGACTTTCGCGTTCTGTCAGAATCGTCGCATCCACGCGGCGCAATGCTCCGTCCAGGCGGAAACTGTCAATCGTCACCTCGCAACGATACGGCAACTCCTCGCTCAGAGCGTAGAAAAGCTTCTCGCGCAGCAGCTCTGCGGCGAAGAATCGCTCGTCTCGGTCGGTCAGCTGGTCGGCCGGATACAGGGCCGGGCCCTCGGGGACGGCATCCTTCAGCACGCGCAGCAGCGCCGGCAGGTTTCTGCCCGTGCGCGCGCTGACCGGAACGACGGCATCGAACGCGCGCAGCTTGGCGAGCCGGTCGACGAACGGCAGCAGCCGCGCGGCAGGGCGAACTCGGTCAACCTTGTTCACCGCGACAATGATCTTCTGACTCGCAGGGACGGCGTCGAGCGCAGCATGATCGCCCGCCTCCAGGCGCATCGCCTCGACCACGAAAAGCGCCACATCGCAGTCGCGCGCGGCCTCCACCGCGCGCCGCCCGAGCGTTCGCTGCAGCGCGCTGCGCGCACGCGGCGGGCGGCCGGGTGCATCGACGAACACCAGCTGCACATCCTGCGTGGTGAGGATCGCGGTGAGCAGATGCCGCGTGGTCTGCGCTTTCGGCGACACGATGGACAGTTTCTGGCCGACCAGCCGATTGATCAGGCTCGACTTCCCCACGTTGGGCCGGCCGGTGATACCGACGGTCCCGCAGCGATAGGCGTTCATCGTTCGATTCTATCGAGCAAGGCTGCAGCCGCCTCCTGCTCGGCGCGCTGCCGCGAGCTGCCCGTGCCGGTCGCCTGAATGGCGAGATCGGGCACCCTGCATTCCACCTCGAAGTTCTGGCGATGCGCCGCGCCGCTGACCCGGATCACGTGGTATTCCGGGCGCGATCGATGCTGCCCCTGCAGGTATTCCTGCAAGCGCGTTTTAGGGTCCTTGGTCGGACCGCGCGGATCGATCCCGGCGAGCCGCTCGCCGTACACGGCGAGCACGATGCGGCGGGCCGCGTCGTAGCCGCCGTCCATCAGGACGGCGCCGAACAGTGCCTCGAGCGCATCCGCAAGTATGGACGCGCGAATCTCGCTGCCGCGCGCACGCTCGCCCTCTCCCAAACGGATGCCGGGTCCGACTTGCAATTCACGCGCGGCGTCGCACAGCGCTTCTTCGCAAACCAGAGCAGCCCTCAGGCGGGTCAACTCGCCCTCGCTCAACCCTGGAAAGCGCGCGTAGAGCGCCTCCGCCATGACGCAGCCGAGCACGCTGTCGCCGAGAAATTCCAACCGCTCGTTATGCGGCGAGCCGTAACTGCGATGCGTGAGCGCCTGCTCCAGCAGCGCGCCGTCGCGAAATCGGTAACCGATGCGCGCTTCGAGATCCGACTGCCGATCCAATGGACGCTGTGCTGTTACTGCTCTGCCGTGCTTGCCGCGAAATCGATGCAAACCGACACGTTCTTGAAGAGGGGAATTTCCTTGCGATAGGCGAACGAGAGCGCGAGCAGGCCGCGATCCTTGCTGATCTCGATGTCCGCGCCGCGAATCGAAGTAATGTCGTCGATCGTGGCGCGCGCATCGAACGACTTCCTGAGATCCAGAACCGAGGCTTCCTGGCCTTCGTTTGCGACTCCGTGAATCGCTTTCTTGGCGTTGAAATACTCGATGTACGAGGGTGCAAGCTTCATCGCCAGAAGCGCCGCAAAGATCAATACGATACCGCCGAACAGAAGTCCGCTGAGGCTGATTCCGGATTGCCTGTTTCGCATGATGCCTCCCTTGTTGGGCCGTTAGCGGAACGACCCGAAACGTCCAAGTTCGTTCAAGTTGAGCCAGATGAAGAATGCCTTCCCCACGATATTGCGGTCCGGAACGAATCCCCAAACCCGGCTGTCGCTCGAATTGTCACGGTTGTCGCCCATCATGAAATAGTGACCCGGCGGCACAACGCAGGTCACGCCGTCGCTATTGTAGTTGCAATTCGCCGCATACGGGAACGCGCGCGCATGGGGTGGCGGGCTCGGTGCATCGCCGTCGATCAGAATTTCGTGCTCGACCGAACCCAGCGTCTCCACGAAAAGCTGCAGATATTGCACGCGTTCCTTGGACAGGTAGTCTTCTTCGATCCGTCGCCGCGGAACCTCGTTGCCGTTTATCCAGAGCCTCTTGCCACGATACTCGATGCGGTCACCAGGTATGCCGATGACCCGCTTGATGTAGTCTAGCGACGTATCCGGCGGATAACGGAACACCATCACGTCGCCGCGTTGCGGCGAGTCGATCTCGAGCACTTTGCGGTTGATGACGGGCAGGCGGATGCCATAGGTGTACTTGTTCACCAGGATGAAGTCGCCGATCAGCAACGTCGGCATCATCGAACCCGAGGGAATCTTGAACGGCTCGACCACGAAAGAGCGCAGCACGAAAACGACGAGAATGACCGGGAAGAAGCTGATCGAGTACTCGACCCACCACGGCTGACGCGCGTCGCGGCTGCGGCGCCGGCGCAGGACTGCGGCGTCGAGCGCCCATACCGTGCCGGTCAGCGCGAGCAGCAGGAACAGAAAAAGGGCGAAATTCAGGCCCATGGCCCTATTTCTCGCCCATCTGCAGCACCGCGAGGAATGCCTCCTGCGGGATCTCGACGGCACCGACCTGCTTCATCCTGCGCTTGCCTTCTTTTTGCTTTTCCAGCAGCTTGCGCTTGCGGGTGATATCGCCACCGTAGCACTTCGCCAGGACGTTCTTGCGCAGCGCTTTGACGTTTTCGCGCGCAAGGATCGAGCTCCCGATCGCGGCCTGGATCGCCACGTCGAACATCTGCCGCGGGATGAGGCTGCGCAGCCGCGAGACCAGTTCCCGGCCGCGCGCTTGTGCGGTCGCCCGGTGCATCATGGACGACAACGCGTCCACGCGCTCGCCGTTGATCAGGACGTCTAGCTTGACCACGTCGGCCGGGAGGTAGGCCTTGAACTCGTAGTCCAGGGAGCCGAATCCCCGCGTCAAGGACTTCAGTCGATCGAAAAAGTCCATCACCACTTCGCTTAACGGCAAATCGTAGGACAGCATGACGTGCCGGCTCGAGTAGTGCAGATTGGTCTGCACGCCACGGCGCTGAGTGCAAAGCGTCATGACGGCGCCCACGTAGTCCTGAGGCACGAAGATCGTCGTCGCGATGATCGGTTCCCGGATTTCCGCGATCTGCGCGGGGTCCGGCATGCGCGCGGGGTTGGAGACCAGTTCGACGCTGCCGTCGCGCAGTTCGACCTGGTAGACGACCGACGGAGCGGTCGTGACCAAGGACATTCCATATTCGCGCTCGAGGCGCTCCTGGACGATGTCCATGTGCAGCAGACCGAGGAATCCGCAGCGGAAGCCGAAGCCCAGCGCTTGCGAGACCTCCGGCTCATAGTGAAACGAGGCGTCGTTCAGGTGCAGCTTCTCCAGTGCGTCGCGCAGGGCCTCGTACTGGTTCGATTCGACCGGGTACAGTCCAGCGAAGACCTGCGGCTTGATCTCCTTGAATCCCGGCAACGGGCCGTCCGCAGGCCGCTCGGCATGGGACAGCGTATCGCCCACCTTGGCCGCGCGAAGCTCCTTGATCCCGGCAACGACGAAACCCACCTCGCCTGCGCACAGCTCGTTTCGCGCCTCGGACTTCGGCGTGAAGACGCCGATCTGCTCGCACACGTAATCGTCCTGCGTGCTCATCAGGACGATGCGATCCTTGGCGCGCACGGTGCCATCGACGATCCGCACCAGCATGACGACGCCGATGTAGTTGTCGAACCACGAGTCGATGATCAGCGCCCGCAGGCGCGCCTCGGGGTCGCCGACCGGCGGCGGGACGCGCACAATGACGCGTTCCAGAATATCGCGCACCCCCTCCCCTGTTTTCGCGCTCGCGCGAATCGCGTCCTTGGCATCGATGCCGATGATGTCCTCGATTTCCTGGATCGCCTTCTCGGGATCGGCGGAGGGCAGGTCGAGCTTGTTCAGCACCGGAATGACCTCCACGCCCTGCTCGATCGCGGTGTAGCAGTTCGCCACCGTCTGCGCCTCGACGCCTTGCGACGCGTCGACCACCAGCAGCGCACCCTCGCAGGCCGCCAGCGAGCGGCTGACCTCATAGGAGAAATCGACATGGCCTGGCGTGTCGATGAGGTTCAGAAGGTAGCTTTCGCCATCCTGCGCGAGGTAGCGCAGCGCGACCGTCTGTGCCTTGATGGTGATGCCCCGCTCGCGCTCAAGGTCCATCGAGTCGAGGACCTGGGCATTCATTTCCCGCTCCGGCAGTCCGCCGCAGAACTGGATAAAGCGGTCGGCGAGGGTCGACTTGCCGTGGTCAATATGCGCGATGATCGAGAAGTTACGGATGCGGCGCTGCGCCATCGCAAAAAAGGGTGCCGGCGGCACCCTTTCGTCTGAACGGAGCGCTATTCTAGCGCAAGGCGCTTGCGCAGCGCGTCTTCATCGAGGCGGTAGTGGCAAATCTCCTCGCCTCGCGCATCCACCAGCACCGGCACCCGCTCGCCGAACCGAGCCTCGAGAGCCTGGTCGCCATCGACGTCGAACAGCTCGATCTCGAACGCCAGAGGCGCTTGCAACGCCCGTAGCGCGGTGATCATGTCATCGCACAGATGGCAATAGCTGCGCCCGTAAACGCGCAGGCGCATGCCCGCGCTAGCCTTTGTCTTCGAGCCCGGCGATGGTGACGAACGCCATACTGTCGCCGCGTCGCACCTGGAGGGTGAAAACGGTGTTTTTGTCCAGCTTGCTCAGCAGCCCGTTCAGCTGTCCGACCGATTTGAGCTCGGTTTGCTTGCCTTGGTGGACGAAGCGCAGCAGCACGTCGCCGCGCCGCACATCCGCCCGCACTTCGGGTCGCACCTGCGTCACCACCAAGCCATGCTGGAGCTTCATCTCGCGCTTTTGCTCGTCGGAAAGTTCCGCCACCACGATGCCGAGCCGATTTGCAGTCCCGGAGGCGCCGGGGCGGCCCTCGCGCGAGCTGTCGCGGGCGGCGATCCGATCCTCCTTGAGCTCGCCAACCGTGATTTCCAGCGACTGCGCTTCGCCTTTGCGCCAGACCTCGACCTCCACGCGCGAGCCGGGCGCGCTTCCCCCGACGATGCGCGGCAGATCGCTCGAGGACTCGACGGGCTTGCTGCCGAAGCGGGTGATGATGTCTGTCGCCTGAATTCCGGCCTTGTCCGCAGGGCTGCCCTTCTCGACCGAGTTGACCAGCGCGCCCCGCGGGCGGTCCAGCCCGAACGACGTCGCCAGATCTCGCGTCACCTCCTGGATCAGCACGCCGATGCGGCCTCGAGCGACGTGGCCCTTGTCGCGCAGTTGTCGCTGGACATCGAGCGCCACGTCGATCGGAATCGCGAACGACAGTCCCATGAACCCGCCGGTCCTGCTGTAAATCTGTGAATTGATCCCGACCACCTCGCCGCGCAAGTTGAACAGCGGGCCGCCCGAGTTGCCAGGGTTGATGGCCACATCGGTCTGAATGAAGGGCACGAAATTCTCCTGCGGCAGCGAACGCCCTTTCGCCGAAACGATGCCCGCGGTGACCGTGTTGTCGAATCCGAAGGGTGAGCCGATGGCAACGACCCATTCGCCGACTCTAAGCTCGCCCGGCTTGCCAAAGCGCACGCTCGGCAGGTCGTTGGCCTCGATCTTGATCAGCGCAACGTCGGTGCGCTTGTCCGCGCCGATGATCTTCGCCTTGTATTCGCGCTTGTCCGTCAGCCGCACGTTGATCTCGTCCGCGCCTTCGAGGACATGCGCATTGGTCAGGATGTAGCCATCTCCGCTGATCACGAAACCCGACCCGAGCGAATGGCTCTCCCGCGGAACCCCGGGGGAGCGTGGAATGAAGCGCCGGAAGAACTCCAGCATCTCCTCGTCCTCGACCCCGGGAAACTGCGGCAGGCTGCTGCGACGCACCGTCTGCGTCGTACTGATATTGACGACCGCCGGTCCCTGCTGCTCGACCAAGCGGGTGAAGTCCGGCAGTTCGCGGGTTTGCGCGACGACGGCACCGCTGATGGCCAGCAGGCACAGCACCAGAACACTTCTTACCGACTGCATTCGATTTCCTTTCAGTGAATCCGTGTGCGCGCTTGGACACTCGCGCCGCGAGCGAGTTTACTTCGAACGTTCGTACCTAACCTGATCCGCGATGCGGCGGACGCTGGCTGCAGGCGCCTCACCCACGACCGTGACAATATGCCCCTCGACTTCGCGCACGAAGATGTTGACGCCACCGACCGCGGCCGCGCCGCGTCGCACCGCGTCGCGACGGCCCTGAACCGATTCGATGAATATCGACACCGCCGCGAGCCCGTCCGAGTAGACCAGTTGGCCCAGCGGCTCTCGCTCGCGCGGAACCCGCATGACTTCGACGATCTTGTGAAAACCCGGCAGATCCGCATCGACCCGCCAGCCGTCGGCGCCCAGGTCTGCCGGCCGCACGGTGGCTTCCTCGATTCGCCAGGATCGCGTCGCATGCTGCGGTTCGACCGCTTGCGGCAGCACATCGCCAACCTCCAGCTGCGTGAACGTGAACTGCTCAACCGGCATGTCGTTCTCATTTAGCGTAATCGAGCGCAACAGCATGCCGGTGATCGTGTCGGCGCACAGCTCGTAGCCATAGCGATAGCTGTCGATCGGCTGCAGCGCGACTGTCTGGCAGGCGCGCCCAGCGACCCGGTCGAGGGCGCCGAGACTTGCGCTGTAGTACTTCAGCACCTGGCTCAATTGGGGCGGCAGCAGCGCCGGAAAGCGGTTCGACCCGCCGTGCCGGTCCACTTTCAATGTGCGCGACTGGGGCAGGTAGCAGCGAACGCCGTCCTTCGAGCGCACGATCTCGCGCGGCTCTCCATCGAGCACCTCAAGGCGCTCCACCTGCTCCTGGGCATTTGCCAGGCGCGTCACGCGCGACGTCTCGCTGCGCCGATCGTGCTGGTAGACGAAGGTACCGGTATAAGAAAGCGCCTGCGTCGCGTGGTAGATCCTCTCCAGCCACGCCCGTGCATCCATCGAGGGCTGCGCGACCGCACTGCCGGCCGCGCAAGTGAGCGAAATCGCCAGCGCCCGCGCGCTGAGCGCCGCACCCCTCATCGACGCCCGCCTTCGCGGACGGGCGCCGACACCGTTCTAACGTAAGGCGCGACGCCCCGCAGGGACATGCTCGGTGAAAATTCCTGATGCGCGAACAGGTAATCGTTCGCCGTCTGCGCCGGCATGAGGGGCAGCTGAGTCAGCGCCGATTCGCGCTGAACCACGACCGCTTGGCGTGCGGCCGGCGGCAAAGTCGGGGTCGACGCGGGTTGCGCGGGTTGCGCAGGTTGCACCGCGACAGCGGTCCGCGGTGCACTCGCAAGGGGCAGGCCGGGCGTCGCGTCTGGCCGCAGTTCCGGCGTCGGCGCAAAGGCCAGCCAGCCGACGAGCGCGACCGCCGCAACGCTGGCCGCAGCCGAGAGCGCGACCCAGCGTCCGCGTTCTGCGGACGGGCGGCCCGGCGCAAGCACGGTCGGCTCCGCAGCCAGCCTTTCGCTGAACCGCGCCGAGAACCCTTCCGTGCGCAGCACCGTATCGCGCAGCGCGTCCGATATCAGGTGATAGAGGCGCCAGGTCTCGCGCGCCACTGCGTCGACCTTGAGGGCATCGATCACCTCGGTCGATTCGAACCTATCCAGCTCGCCGTCGAGAAACGTGGAAATTTTCGTCTTCATGCGCTCTACCACCTCTTGTCCTTTGTCGTCCCGATCAGCGGGCGCAAGCGCTCGGCGATCGCTTCGCGGGCGCGGAAGATCCGCGAACGGACCGTCCCGATCGGGCAATTCATGATGCCGGCGATCTCTTCGTAGCTCATGCCCTCGATCTCACGCAGCTGGATCGCCGTGCGCAATTCCTCCGGCAGCGAATCGATCGTCGAGTTCACCGTGTCCGCAATCTCCCGCGACAGCAGCAGATTCTCCGGGGTGTTGAGATCGCGCAGCCGCTCGCCATCCTCGTGACCCTCGGCCTCGTCCGCCTCGACCTCGGTCGACGTGGGCGCCCGCCGCGCCATCGCCGCGAGATAGTTTTTCGCCGTGTTGATGCCGATGCGGTACAGCCAGGTATAAAACGCGCTGTCGCCGCGGAACCCTGGCAACGCGCGATAGGCCTTGATGAAAGCTTCCTGCATCACGTCCTCGACCTCCGCGGGGTCTCGAATGAATCGCGACAGCAGCCGACCGAGCCTGCGCTGGTATTTATCGACAAGCAGTTCGAATGCCCGCTTGTCCCCACGCTGCGCGCGTTCGACCAGCTGCCGGTCGACATCGCGCTCAGCCACGGACCCCCGCCTCCGTGGGTGCGCCAGCGCATGCTCGGCCCGCCGTCGGCCGTTTCCGGCAGATCCGTCTATTTGCCACAGACAGGGGCTGCAGAAAATAGTTCACGCCAAAGACAATTCTGGTCATCTCGCCCCGCGTGGCGCCGACGCGACAGCGGGAAGGCGTCCCCAGAGCGCCCAGATTCGCAGGCGTCGGAAGTCCTCGGGATCGAGCATGTCCCAGCCGACGAGCAGCGTCGCCCTGCGGGGCAGCCCGATCGGCAGCAGCACCAAGGCCGCGCTTACCCAGCGCCGGGCGCCGACACGCGCCTTCACGCGGCCACTGCGCGCAAGTTCCAGGACGATGTCATCCGGTCCATCGACCACCAGGCCTCGCACCGACGCCCTCGCACGGAGCAAGGCCCTGTCCCACGCCGTCATAAATCCCAGTGCCACCAGCAGTGCGGCGAGCATCCAGCCAACGACCGAGTCATATGCCACCGTCAAGAGGGCCGCGGCAGCACCGCCATGCGCAAGTACGATCAGGAGCGCCATCCGGCCTGAAGGCAGGAGCCGGAAGCGCATCGCGTTCGCCGTACTCACACCTTCTTGAAGACCAGCGTGCCGTTCGTGCCGCCGAATCCGA
>Ga0210102_1000011_pt1 | contig 61129 bp, 63 predicted proteins | sample RushOxbow_ThreeS_4_FD_185563 | JGI IMG/M metagenome (GOLD analysis project Ga0210102, IMG submission 185563) | Wetland microbial communities from San Francisco Bay, California, USA, that impact long-term carbon sequestration -... | ecosystem: Environmental > Aquatic > Marine > Wetlands ...
CGGCAGTGGGCGGCAGCGGGCCTTGCGGTGTACTGCTACTTCGACAACGACGAGGCCGGTTTCGCCGCGCGCAATGCAATGCAGCTTGTTCAGATCAGCGCGGGGTATCCTGCTGCTGCAGCAACGCGAGCGAGCGCCCCTTGAGGGGGTAGGCGCTCCCGCCGTCGTGCACGCCGCCGCGCGCGAGCCTGTCCTCGACCGTCGTATCCATCACGGCGAGCCAGCGAACGTCCACGGCGTGGTTGGGCAGCGTGAACGCGATTTCCTCATGGTGCGCGTTGAAGCACACCAGGAACACGGCGTCGGTGATCGGCCGGCCCCGCCTGTCGGTTTCGGTAAGGCCCTCGCCGCTCAGGAGCACCCCGAGCGAGCGCGCGTGGTGGTGCTGCCATTCCTCATCGCTCATCTCGGTCCCATCGGGCTTCAGCCACATGATGTCCTTGACGCCCGAGCCGCGGATCGGCCGGCCCTCGAAGAAGCGGCGCCGCCGGAACACCGGGTGGTCGCGCCGCAGCCGGATCATGCGCCGGACAAACTCGAGGAGCCGGCGCTTGTCCTCCGTCAGGTTCCAGTCCACCCAGGACACGCCGTTGTCCTGGCAGTAGGCGTTGTTGTTGCCGCCCTGCGTGCGCCCGATCTCATCCCCGGCGGTGAGCATCGGCACGCCCTGCGACAGCAATAGCGTCGCCAGGAAGTTGCGCTTGCGCTGGGCGCGCAGGGCGTTGACGGCCGCGTCGTCCGTTTCGCCTTCGACGCCCGAGTTCCATGACAGGTTGTTGTTGTGCCCGTCGCGGTTGTCCTCCAGGTTCGCCTCGTTGTGCTTCGCATCGTAGCTCACGAGATCGTGCAGGGTGAAGCCGTCGTGCGCGGTGATGAAGTTGATGCTCGCGTGCGGCCGGCGTCCGCCGCTCTCGTAAAGATCGCTCGAGCCCGTCAGCCGGCGCGCGAACTCTCCGATGAGGCCGCCGTCGCCCTTCCAGTACGCGCGCATGGCGTCCCGGTACTTGTCGTTCCACTCCGTCCAGCCGCCCGGAAAGTTGCCGACCTGGTAGCCGCCCTCGCCCAGGTCCCACGGCTCGGCGATCAGCTTCACCTGCGCGAGCACGGGGTCCTGGCGCACGATGTCGAAGAACGCGCCGAGCCGGTCCACTTCGTGCAGCTCGCGCGCGAGCGTGGAGGCCAGATCGAAACGGAATCCGTCGACGTGCATCTCGGTCACCCAGTAGCGCAGTGAATCCATGATGAGCTGCAGCACCCGCGGATGCACCAGATTGAGCGTGTTGCCGCAGCCCGTGTAGTCCATGTAGTAGCGGCTCTCGCCGGGTTTGAGGCGGTAGTACGACGCGTTGTCCAGCCCGCGAAAGCACAGCGTCGGCCCCAGCTGATCGCCCTCCCCCGTGTGGTTGTAGACGACATCGAGCACGACCTCGATGCCCGCGGAATGCAGCGCCTTGACCATGGATTTGAACTCCGACACCGGCTGCTCCCCGCCGTAGCGGCTGTCGGGCGCGAAATAGCCGATCGAGTTGTAGCCCCAGTAGTTGCGCAGCCCCTTCTGCACGAGGTGACGATCGTCGATGAGCGCGTGCACCGGCATCAGTTCGACTGTCGTGACGCCGAGCCGCCTCAAGTACTCGATGACGGGGGTTGACGCGAGACCCGCGTAGGTGCCCCGCAGCTGCGGCGGGACATCCGGATGCTGCATCGTGAAGCCCTTCACGTGCAGCTCGTAGATCACGGTCTCGTGCCACGGGACGTTGGGGCGCCGGTCGTCGCCCCAGGTGAAAGCCGGATCGACGATGCGGCACTTGGGCATGGCCGGCGCCGAATCCCGGCGGTCGAAGGAGAGGTCCGCGCGCGGATGCCCGACGCGGTAGCCGAAGCAGGCGTCGCTCCAGCTGATCGAGCCCGTCAGCGATTTGGCGTACGGATCGAGCAGCAGCTTGTGGGGATTGAAGCGGTGCCCCTCCTCAGGGCGGTACGGCCCGTGGACGCGGTAGCCGTAGAGCATGCCCGGCCGCGCCTCGGGAAGATAGCAATGCCAGACCTGGTCCGTGCGCTCCGGCATCGTGACGCGCTGCAGCTCGCGCCGGCCGCGGTCGTCGAAGATGCAGATCTCCACCTTCTCCGCATGTTCGGTGAACAGCGCGAAATTGACGCCCTCCCCGTCCCACGTGGTGCCACGGGGGTGTGGCGTACCAGGCCACACGCTCGAAATCGGCGCGCTCATTCCCGCTCAGCGGTCACACGATGCGGCAGCGGACCGCGCAAGCGATCGCCGGCGTGCGGCGCGCACCGTTGCAAATAATCCGACCTGGCCTACTTCTTACGAGTGGTCGCGCGCAGACGGCGGCCGGCCTGCGCGATCGACCGCTCCGCCTGCGTGACCGCTTGCCGCCCCGCCTTCACGGCGCGCTTCCAGCTCGCCGCGCCGCGCGCGCCGGCGGCAGCGCTCGCGGCGCGCGCGGTGCTAACCGCCGTCTGTGCCGCCTGCTGCGCGCCTGTCTGAAGCGCGTGGAACTCGCGCGATTGCCCGAACGCCCGGGCATGGCCTCCGCTGGTTCGCCACGCGGACTTGATGAGCGCCGCGGCGGCCGTCGCCGCCTTCCCGAGCGCCTTCACTGCCTGGCGGGCGCGTAACGTGGCGCGCCGCGCCTCGGCGCTCGCCGCCAGCTCGCTCGCTGCCTGCCGCGCTTCGCCTGCCGCTTTTCGCGCCGCGGCACCCGCGTTGCGAGCTGCCGTCCGGTAAACCCTGCTGCGATTTCTGCCAGCTGTTCGCGAAGCCCCTGATTGCGATGCCATATAGCCTCCTGTGTGTGTGTGTGTGGTGCCGGTCCTGCACACCAGTATTATTGCCTCACCGTCATGGCGGACGTTGATCTGCGTCAAGCCGTGACGCGTCTCATTTGCCGCCATCGCGGTGCCGCGGCCACCAGCGCTCGAGAAGCCCCGCAGCCCAGTCGCGCCCGCCGATGCCGAACGCGAGCGCCAGTGCGAGCACGACACCACCGAGGATGATGAGGAAGCTGTGCCGGATGGTCGCACCGCCGATGCCCATCTGCTCGAGCGCAATCAGCACCACGAACACGATGATCGCGTACTGCGCGATCTTGCCGAGCAGTTCGCCATCCTGGATGCCCACGTTCCTGCAGTAGGTCGCCACCGCCCCCCCGATGAAGGCCGCGAAGTAGGCGCCGAACGCGAGAAGCACGAGCGCGACGAGAACCTTCGGCACGAACACCACGACCTGACCGAGCAGGTCCGTGATGTAGGTGAGTCCGAGGCTGTTGCACGCGATGACGAGCGCCGCAAAAATCACGAGCCAGTACACGAGCACGCCGAAAATATCGGTGGTGTCCTGTTCGATGCCCCCCTGCTTCAGGAACCCGTCCATGCCGGCGCGCTCGGTCAGCACGTTGAAATTGATCGCGCGCAGGGCCTTGACGACGGCGAACTTGACGACTTTCGCCGCCAGCCAGCCGGCGATCAGCACCGCGACCGCAAGCGCGAGCCGCGGGAGAAACGCCCCGACCTGTTGGAGAAATGCACGCACCGGCTCGAGATACACGTTCACACTTTCCATATCAGCCTCCTCTCGCGGGGTTCATGAGACTATTTCGGCTCCCGTCATGCCGCCGGTGCGGGCCGCGTCAGCTCGTGGATCCCCTGCAGCGGAACGTGGACCCAGCCCGGGCGATTGTTGATCTCGTAGCGCAGCTCGTAGAGCGCCTTCTCGAGCTCGAACAGCTCGAGCAGCGGGTGCGCTTCGGCGAACGCGCCGTGGATTCCGGATCCGCGCGTTGCCTCCTCGTAGCCTTCGAGGAAGGATCGGCACGCGGCGTCGCGCCAGTCCAGCGCAAGCGCGGCGAGCCGGTCATGCTCCTGGGGAGCGGGCGTGACGGCGCGCAGCGCCGTCCAGCGCGCGTAGTCGAAGGAGCGCAGCATGCCGGCAACGTCCCGCAGCGGGGAGTGCTTCGCGCGGCGCTCGGCGAGCGGGCGCGCCGGCTCCCCTTCGAAATCGATGAACCGGAAGTCGTTCTTGGCCAGCAATACCTGCCCTAGATGGTAGTCACCGTGGTAGCGGGTCTTCAGCGCCGGGCCCGGGCTCGGCGAGCAGGAATCGATGCGCGCGAGGAGCTCCTTGCGCTTCGCAAGCAGCTCCATGGCGGCTTCCCGCGCTGGCAGCACGAGCTGGTGCAGGTTCTTCTCGAGGAGTTGCAGCGTCGCCGTCGCCTCCTCCTGAACGCGCCGCTTCCATCCTGCGATGTCCTCGGCGGTGACCGGCTCCGGATCGAACGCGGGGTCGCCGGAGGCCTTTGCGAAAGCCGCGTGCAGCTCGCCCGTGCGGGTTCCCAGCACGCGGGTGAGAGCGAGGTAGGCGCCATGCACGTCCTGCGGCAGGGTCTCGGCTGCCGTGCGCGGCTGGTCGAAGAAGCGCCCGAGGTACTCGAGCGTGTAGGTCCAGCCGTCGCCCTGGTTGGAGACGTATGCCTCGAGCAGGCCGAGCGTCATGGTCGCCCCGTCCGCGGCAACGTACTCGATCGCGCCCGCGACCGGCACGCAGTTTGCGAACTGCGCCTGCTCGGTCAGAAAGCGCCCGACCTCGAGCTCGGGATTCTGCCCCGGCCGGATATGGCGGTAGCCCTTGAGAAACAGCCGCTCGCCGAGCGTCACCACGGTGTTGGAGCTCTGCGCCTGCGGCCGCCCGACCGGCAGGCTCATGTAGTCATCCCCCGCCAACGCGGCGAAGGCGGTGGTCGGCGTGAAACGCACCTTGCCCTGCGCGGTGGCGAGCTCGCGGCCCGCGCCGATGGCCTCGACGACCGCGCGGCAGAAATCCTCGTCGGCGAGCGCGTCGGCGATGATCCCGACGCGCGCCTGCTGGCGCGCCTTGGCGATCACGGCCGGCCCGAGCGCCCGCACGCGCTCTTCCTCGCGGTCCTCCCATGCGAGCGAGAGGGGCACAAAGTAGGTCGCACCCTCGATGTCGAGCAGCGCCAGCATGCAGCTCGCGCGACCCGCCTCCCACAGCGCCCAGTCCGCAAGCTTCGCGCGCTTCACCGGCTCGCCCTTCGCGGCGTACCAGCGCTGCGCCTCGATGTGCCGCGCCAGCACCTCGGTCTCGAAGTGCTCGCAGGTCTTCACCGCCATGCCGATGCGCCACGGCACCACGCGGTCGCGGAAGAAGCTCGACCAGCCGTCGAACAGCACCACCGTCGGCCGCTCCTCGGCGGGCACCACCTGCGCGTGCCAGTCCGGCGCGGCGACATCGGTGGCGAGGCGGAACCAGTAGAAGCCGCAGGACGGCAGCGTCAGCAGGTAAAAGCGATCGCCGATTGGCGGAAACGGCGTGCGGCCGAGAAGCTCGACCGGGATACGGCCGCTGAAGCGCCTGAGATCGAGCTCGACCGGCTGCGCCGAGCGCCCCAGGTTCGCCACGCACAGGATCGCCTCCTCGCCGTGCTCGCGCAAGTAGGCAAGCACCTTGCGGTTGCCGGGCTTGAGGAAAGTCAGCTTGCCGCGGCCGAAGGCGCGGCTCGTTTTCCGGACCGCCAGCAGCCGCCGCATCCAGTTGAGGAGCGAGTTCGGCTCCCGCGACTGGGCCTCCACGTTGACCGCCTCGTAGCCGTAGATCGCGTCCATGATCGGCGGCAGGTAGAGCCGCTGGGGATCGGCGCGCGAGAACCCGGCGTTGCGGTCCGGGCTCCACTGCATCGGCGTCCTCACGCCGTTGCGGTCGCCCAGGTAGATGTTGTCGCCCATGCCGATCTCGTCGCCGTAGTAGATGATCGGCGAGCCGGGCATCGAGAGCAGCAAGCTGTTCATGAGCTTGATGCGGTCAAAATCGTTCTCAAAGAGCGGCGCCAAGCGGCGGCGGATGCCGAGATTGATGCGCGCGCGCGGGTCGGCGGCGTACATCTGGTACATGTAATCGCGCTCCTTGTGGGTCACCATCTCGAGAGTCAGCTCATCGTGGTTCCGGAGGAAGATCGCCCACTGGCAGGACTCCGGGATCTCGGGAGTCTGCTGCATGATCTCGACCACGGGGTGGCGGTCCTCCTGGGCGATCGCCATGTACATCCGGGGCATGAGCGGAAAGTGATAGGCCATGTGGCACTCGTCGCTCTCGCCGAAGTACTCGCGCACGTCCTCGGGCCACTGGTTGGCCTCGGCGAGCAGGAGCTTCCCGGTATAGCGGGCATCGAGCTCGGCGCGGATTTTCTTTATCACCGCGTGCGTCTCGGGCAGGTTCTCGTTGTTCGTGCCCTCGCGCTCGACGAGATAGGGAATCGCATCGAGCCGGAAGCCGTCGACGCCCAGGTCGAGCCAGTGGCGCATGACGCGCACCACCGCCTTCAACACGTGCGGGTTGTCGAAGTTGAGATCGGGCTGGTGCGAGAAGAAGCGGTGCCAGTAGTGGGCCTTCGCCACCGGGTCCCACGTCCAGTTGGAGGTCTCGGTGTCGGTGAAGATGATGCGCGTGCCCTGGTACTTCCGGTCCGAATCGCTCCAGACATAGAAGTCGCGCTTCGCCGATCCCGCCGGCGCGGAGCGCGCGGCCTGGAACCAGGCGTGCTGGTCGGAGGTGTGGTTCATCACCAGCTCGGTGATGACGCGCAGCCCCCGCTGGTGCGCCTCGCGCACGAACTGGGCGAAATCGCCGCGGGTGCCGTAGTGCGGGTGCACGTTGTGGTAGTCGGAGACATCGTAGCCGTCGTCCTTCAACGGCGAGGGATAGAAGGGCAGCAGCCAGATCGTGTTGACCCCGAGCTGCTGGACGTAATCGAGCTTTTCGGTCAGGCCGTGGAAATCGCCCAGCCCGTCTCCGTTCGAGTCGAAGAACGCCTTGACGTGCAGCTGGTAGACGACCGCGTCCTTGTACCAGAGCGGATCGTCGGCCGCGACGGTCGCGGCGGCGGGCGGGCTCTGGGTCACTTGCACGTCCATCACGGATCACTCACGGTCACAGGAAATAGTCGAAGTCCTGCTCGCGATGCACGCGGCGGCGGACCTGGAATACATGGGCCGGCACCCGCGCGGGGTCGAGCTGCACGAAGTTGCGCGACCCCGACCAGAGGTAGTGCGCGCCGGTGAGGAGATCGTGCATCTGATACTGCGCCCCGGGCTCGATGCCAAGCGCCTCGAGGTCGAGGGTCACCCAGCCCGAGTGCGTGTGGTGCGGGTCGAGGTTCACGACGCAGACGATCGCGTTCGCAAGGTCCCCGGTGGTCTTGGCGTAGGCGATCATCTGCTCGTTGTCCGTGTCGAAGAACCTGAGCCGCCAGTCGGCGTGCAGCGCCGGATTCTCGCGCCGGATGCGGTTCACCCGCGCGACGAACGGCCGCAGGCTGTCGGCGCGATCGAGGTCCCAGTGGCGCAACTGATATTTCTCCGAGTCGCGGTATTCTTCGCTCCCGGGCTCGCGGGCGACGTGCTCCATCAGCTCGTAGGGCGGGCCGTAGATACCGTAGCTCGCCCCCAGGGTCGCCGCAAGCACGAGGCGCGCCATGAACGCCGGCCGGCCGCCGTACTGCAGCGCTTCGGTGAGGATGTCCGGGGTGTTCGGCCAGAGGTTGGGCCGGTAGTACTCGCGCTCCGGGCCGTGCGCGAGCTCGGTGAAGTACTCGGTCAGCTCGCGCTTGGTGTTGCGCCAGGCAAAGTAGGTGTAGGACTGGGTGAAGCCGAGCTTCGCGAGCCGGTGCATCACCTTCGGGCGGGTGAATGCCTCGGCGAGAAAGATCACGTCGGGATGGTCGCGGCGGATCTCCGCGATCGCCCACTCCCAGAACCCGAACGACTTGGTGTGGGGGTTGTCCACGCGGAAGATGCGCACGCCTTCGCCGATCCAGAAATCGAACACGCTTTTCAGCTCCGTCCACAGGCCGCGCCAGTCCTCGGTCTCGAAGTTGAAAGGGTAGATATCCTCGTATTTCTTCGGGGGGTTCTCCGCGAACTGCACCGTGCCGTCCGGGCGCCAGCGGAACCACTTGGGGTGGGCCTTCACGTACGGGTGGTCGGGCGCGCACTGGTAGGCGATGTCGAGCGCGATCTCCATGCCGTGCCGCTGCGCGGCCGCGACCAGGCTGCGGAAGTCCTCGCGGCTACCCAGCTGGGGATGGATCGCCTTGTGGCCACCCTCGGCCGCGCCGATCGCCCACGGGCTGCCGACGTCGTCCGGCGCCGCAGTCAAGACGTTGTTCTTGCCCTTTCGATTTTCGCGTCCGATCGGGTGCACCGGCGGCAGGTAGAGGATGTCAAAGCCGAGCTCCGCGACATAGGCGAGGCGCTTCTCCACGTCCTTGAACCTGCCGTGGCGGCCCGGCGTGTCCGACGCGGAACGCGGGAAGAGCTCGTACCAGGTCGAGAAGCGCGCCCGCTCGCGGTCCACGACCAGGGGCAAATCCGCCGGCCACTGGGTCGAGGACGCGCGGTCCGGGTAGCGCATCGCAATCTCCGCCATCGTGCTGTCGAGCCCGGCCGACTGTATCGCTGCGGCCCCGCGCGCGGCGCGCAGGCGGGTGGCCCACTCCTTCAGGCGTTTCGCGTCCTCGCCCCGCGCCCGGGCCGCAGTTTCCTCGATCAGGCCGGCTCCCACTTCCGCCGCAATCTGAAGGTCGGCTGCATCCTCCCGGCGCGAGAACTCATCGCGCCAGGAGTTGAAGTGATCAACCCACGCGCAGACGGTATAGCGATAGCGGCCGATTTTTTCAACGGGGAAGCTCGCGCGCCAGACATCGTTGCCGAGCGCCTTCATCTCGACCTCGTTCCACTCCGAGGCTTCCTCGGCGCGCCAGCGCAGCATGACGCGCAGCACGTCGTGGCCGTCGGTAAAACAGTGCGCCTCGACCTCGACCTGGTCGCCCACGATGCGCTTCACCGCGTAGCGCCCGCCGTCCACCTCGGGTCGCACCGCATCGATAACCGCCCGCACGCGCTCGTCGGGCGCGACGGAAGGCAGGGTCGCGTCAGCCATCGGCCTCGCTCCGGAAGAAGACCGCGGAGAGCGGCGGGAGCGTCACGGCGAGCGAGTACGGACGGCCATGTGCCGCAATGGGCGCTGCTTCAACACCCCCCAAGTTCCCCCAGCCAGTTCCGCCGTAGTGCTTCGCGTCGCTGTTGAGCGCCTCCGTCCAGCGGCCGGCGCGCGGCACGCCGATCACGTAGTTCGCGCGCGGCACCGGAGTGAAGTTGCACGCGACCAGCACGAGCGGGCCGCTCCCACGCGGCTTGCGCAGGAACGTGATAACGCTGTTGACGGCGTCGTTCGCGTCGATCCATTCGAACCCCTCGTGCGTGAAGTCCGACTGCCACAGCGCGGGCTCGGCGCGGTAGCAGCGGTTGAGGTCCGCGACCCAGCGGTGCACGCCGGCATGCTCGGGCAGCCCGATGACCCACCACTCCAGATCGCCCTCGTGCGTCCACTCGCGGCGCTGGCCGAACTCCCCGCCCATGAACAGCAGCTTTTTGCCGGGATGCCCCCACATGTAGCCGTAGAGCGCGCGCAATCCCGCGAACTGCTGCCAGGTGTCGCCGGGCATCTTCCCGGCGAGCGAGCCCTTGCCGTGAACGACCTCGTCGTGCGAGAGCGGCAGCATGAAATTCTCGTTGAACGCGTAGATGAGAGAGAACGTGAGTCGCCCGTGGTGATACTTGCGGTGGATGGGGTCCTCGCGCATATAGGCGAGCGTATCGTGCATCCAGCCCATATTCCATTTCAATCCGAAGCCGAGGCCGCCCAGATAGGTCGGGCGCGACACCATCGGCCATGCCGTGGACTCCTCCGCCGCCGTGAACGCGTCGGGGTGATCGCGATAGACCGCCTCGTTCAGTGTCCGCAAAAACTGGATCGCCTCCAGATTCTCCCTGCCGCCGTAGCGGTTCGGGACCCATTCGCCTTCCTTACGAGCGTAGTCGAGATAGAGCATGGATGCGACGGCGTCCACGCGCAGGCCGTCAATGTGGTACAGGTCGAGCCAGAACAGAGCCGAGGACGTGAGTATCGCGCGCACCTCGTGCCGGCCGTAGTTGAAGATGCTCGAGTTCCACTCCGGGTGGTAGCCCTGCTTGGGATCGGCATGCTCGAACAAATGCGTGCCGTCGAAGCGCGCGAGGCCGTGCGGGTCGTCGGGAAAGTGCGAGGGCACCCAGTCGAGGATCACGCCGATGCCGCGCTGGTGCAGGTGGTCCACCAGGTACATCAGGTCCTGCGGCGTGCCGTAGCGCGCCGTCGGCGCGAAGTAACCGGTGGTCTGGTAGCCCCAGGAGCCGTAGAACGGGTGCTCGGTCACCGGCATCAGCTCGACGTGCGTGAAGCCGGTCTGCTCGACGTAGTCCGCGAGCTCGTGCGCAAGCTCGCGGTAGCCGAGGAAGCGGCCGTCCTTCCTTTTCCAGGAGCCCACGTGCACTTCGTAGATCGCCATCGGCGCATCGAGCGCGTTTTTCTTGCCGCGCCCTGCCATCCACTCCGCGTCGCCCCACTCGTAGGCAAGGGACCAGGTGCGGGAAGCGGTCAACGGCGGGCACTCCGTGCAGATAGCGAACGGATCGGCCTTCTCGAAGGACCCGCCCGTGCCCGGCGTGATGCGAAACTTGTAGCACGCGCCCTCCGCGACCCCGCCGGCGAATCCTTCCCAGATGCCGCAGCCGTCGCGCCTCGCCGTCAGCGGGTGCGCGGCGGGGTCCCAGCCGTTGAAGTCCCCGATCACCGAGACCGCGCGCGCGCCCGGCGCCCACACCGCAAAGTGGTAGCCGGCGACATCACCCGCTACCGCGGGCTGCGCGCCGAGCTTCTCGTAGAGGCGCGTGTGCGTGCCTTCCTTGAACAGGTAGACGTCGTGCGCGGTGAGCGGCGTCACCGCTTTGCGCGGCGCGCGGCTCCGCGCGCCGCTACGGCCTGACGCCGGCTCGGTATTTGTCGTTTGGCGTGTGGGCATCGCCCTCGGCCTGCGATGCAGCAGGAATGGTGTTCTCTCTCTTGTTATTGATCTGTCTCGCGGCGCCGCGAAAAGTTCCCCGCTCGTGCTGCGCCGCAGCGCCGCCCTGCGGATTACGCATCATTATGACATCGGTGTTTGTTCCGCCACAAATCGCGAAAATTGCTCGCGGCTGCACAACGCTGCGGCCCGCGCTGGAGTCAGCTCGTGTGCGCGACCACGATGACGTGCACGCGATAGGGGCCGTGCGCGCCGAGCGTCACCGTCTGCTCGATGTCGGCGGTGCGCGAGGGACCGGAGATGAAATTGACCGCGCGCGGCGGCGCTCCAAGTTCGTCCCGCATCAGCTGCCACGCTTCTTCCATCCCGCGCACGATGCGCGACCTTCTCGCCACCGCGACGTGCGTTTCCGGCAAGAGGCTCACTGTGGCCGGCGTATCGCGGCTCGATAGCGTCATCAACGTACCGGTTTCGGCGATAGCGCAAAAAGCTCCCGTGATGCCGACCGGGTCGGTGTCGCGCGCTTCCCGCACCGCGACATCGATTCCGGCGGCGGCCCAGTCAATCCCCGCCAGTTCTGCCCAGCACACTGCGGATAACGGCAATGCATTTGCCTCGAGGTAACGCGCGACCGCGGCGGGCACCTGGTCAAGCGCCGCGACCTCGTCCACCGTACTCGCGAGCCCGAGCGCGCGCTCGCGGAAGCGGGCGACCGGATCCCACTCCATGCGCGGTCGCGCGCTCCCGGCATGCGCCCGGATATGCGCGCGCACCGCCTCGCGCTCGGCCTCGGCCGGAACCGGATTCTTGCCCTGCCGCGCGCGAATCCGCGCCAGGATGGTTTCACGCGCGCTCATCCCTCCGCCCTCATCCCTCATCCCTTTCTTACCCCAATGTGGGCATGTTGAGCCCCGGCGCCGGCGTGTCCTGGTGCGGCCAGCGGCTGGTGATGACCTTGGTGCGGGTGTAGAACTTGACGCCCTCCATCCCGTGCACGTGGAGATCGCCGAAGAGCGAGCTCTTCCAGCCGCCGAAGGAATAGAACGCCACCGGCACCGGAATCGGCACGTTCACGCCGACCATGCCGACCTGGATCTCGTTCTCGAAGCGCCGCGCGGCGCCGCCCGACTCGGTGAAGATCGCGGTGCCGTTGGCGTAGGGATTGCGGTTGACGAGCGCGATCGCGTCCTCCAGCGTCGTCGCCCGCAGCACGATCAGCACCGGCCCGAAGATCTCGTCCCGGTAAATTTTCATTTCCGGAGTGACATGGTCGAACAGCGACGTCCCGAGGAAGTAGCCCTCCTCGGCCCCCCGGACCTTGAGACCGCGGCCGTCGACGACGAGCTTCGCGCCCTCCTTCACCCCCTGGTCGATATAGCCCGCCACCTTGTCGCGGTGCTGGGCGGTCACGAGCGGGCCCATGTCCACGCCTTCCTTGTCCCCGGGACCGACCACGATCGCCTCCGCCTTCTTCTTGAGCAGCTTCACGAGGGGATCGGCGGCAGCGCCGACCGCGACCACCGCGGAGATCGCCATGCAACGCTCCCCCGCCGAGCCGTAGGCCGCGCCGATCAGCGCATCGGCCGCGAACTCCAGGTCGGCATCAGGAAGCACCACCGCGTGGTTCTTCGCGCCGCCCAGCGCCTGCACCCGCTTGTGATTCTTCGCGCAGGTCTCGTAGATGTATTTCGCGATCGGGGTGGAACCGACGAAGGACACCGCGTGGATGCCCGGATGGTTGAGGATCGCGTCCACGGCTTCCTTGTCGCCGTGCACCACGTTAAACACTCCGTCGGGCAAGCCCGCCTCCCTGAAGAGCTCCGCCATGCGCATCGAGGCCGAGGGCACCTTCTCCGAGGGTTTCAGCACGAACGTGTTGCCGCAGGCGATCGCCACCGGGAACATCCACAGCGGCACCATCACCGGAAAATTGAACGGCGTGATGCCGGCGCAAACGCCCACCGGCTGGCGCACCGTGTGGCAATCCACCCCCGTGCCGACGTTCTCCGAGTGCTCGCCCTTGAGGAGATGGGGGACACCGCAGGCGAACTCGACCACCTCGATCCCGCGCTGGACCGAGCCCATCGCGTCGGGGAGGGTCTTGCCGTGCTCCTCGGTGACGAGCGCGGCGAGCTCCTTCTGGTGCGCCTGCAGCAGCTGCAGAAATTTCTGCATCACGCGCGCGCGCCGGAGCGGCGGCGTGTCGCCCCAGCCGGGAGCGGCCACCGCTGCGGCCTTCATCGCGTTGTCGATATCGGCCGCGTTGCAAAACGGCACCTTGCGGACGACGGCGCCGGTGGCGGGATTGGTGACCTGTCCGAAACGGGTGCTCAGGGCCGGCTGCTTCCTGCCGCCGATCCACAGCGGCACGCTCGGTGCGCTCCGAGTCTCAACGGGTTTGTTCATGGCAAATTCCTCGAATCAGTCTTGCCGATTCCGATACAGCTCGCGGAAGGTGCGGCCCTGCGCCGCCGGAAAATCGCGCCCATCGGTCCAGCCCGCGGCGAGCGGGAGGCGATGGATCAGCTTTCCCCGTCCGCCGAGAAGCGCAAGCACGCGCGCGCCGAGCGCCGTCATCATCGCATAGATTGCCGGGCGCAATGCCACCCAGCTCCACAGCGCGAGCGCGAGCCGCTCGGGCCATGACTTGAGCTTTTGCTCGAACTGCCGCTCGCGGAGCTTCCGCATGAGATCGGGCAACGGGATCTTTACCGGGCACACTACCCCACATTGATTGCACATAGTCGCGGCATTGGGCAGATCGAGCGCGTTTCCGAGCCCGACGTAGCTCGGGGTCAGCACCGAGCCCATCGGGCCGGGATAGACCCAGCCGTAGGCGTGGCCGCCCACGCTCTGGTACACCGGGCAGTGGTTCATGCATGCGCCGCAGCGTATGCAGCGCAGCATCGGTTGCAGGTCGCTTCCCAGCATCTCGCTCCGGCCGCCGTCGAGCAGGATGATGTGGAAGTGTTCCGGCCCGTCGCGATCGCTTTCCTCCTTCACTCCGGTCGTGACCGAGATGTAGTTGGAAATGGTCTGCCCCGTGCCGTGCGCCGGCAACAGCCGCATCAGCGTCGACACGTCCTCCAGCGTCGGCACCACCTTCTCGATGCCGGTGATCGCGACGTGCACGCGCGGCAGCGTGGTCACGAGGCGGCCGTTGCCCTCGTTGGTCACGATGAGCGTGGAGCCGGTTTCCGCCACGACAAAATTCGCGCCGGAGATTCCCATGTCCGCGCTGACAAAGTGCCGGCGCAGCATCTCCCGCGCTTCGCGGGTCAGCGCCGCGATGTCGGTCTTGCGCGGGGTGTGATGCCTTGCCTCGAACAGGTCGGAAACCTCGTCGCGGGTCTTGTGCACGACCGGAGCCACGATATGCGACGGCGGCTCCTTTGCCAGTTGCAGGATGTACTCGCCAAGATCGGTTTCCACGACCTCGACGCCCGCCGCTTCGAGCGCCTCGTTCAGCGCGCACTCCTCGGTGACCATGGATTTCGACTTGACGGCCTTCCTCACGCCGTGCCGGCGCGCGATCTCGCACACGATCCGATTCACATCCTCGCGCGTGTCCGCCCAATGCACGACGGCACCGCGCGCCACGGCATTGCGCTCGAATTCCTCCAGGTAGACGCCGAGGTCGGCAAGCGCGCGGTCGCGGATCGCGGCGGCGGCGGTGCGGATCTCCTCGTAATTGCCAAGCTCCGCCACGCGGTCGGCGCGCCCGCGCACGAAGTTGCCCTGAAGGCGCTTCAGCGCGGACTGAAGGTTGGCGTTGGTGAGCTTCGTGCTCGCCGTCGCCTTGAAGTGCATGGAGGTGATCTGCATGGTCCGGTCAGTTCATGCGGTAGCGGCGAACGGCATCCCGGTTCCAGGCGAGCCCGTTGCCCGGCCGGCTATTGAGGATCGCACTGCCCTCGACGATGCGCAACGGCTCCTCCAGCACGGCGTTCGCCCAATCCACGTACTCCAGCCAGTGCGCCGTCGGCGTCACGGTGAGCAGATGCGCGCTCACTTCCGGATAGAGATGTGAGGACATCCCGACTCCTCTCGCCGCAGCAAGCTCGGCCGCGTGCCGCCAGCCGGTGACGCCCCCGATCCGCTCCAGGTCCGGCATTACGAAATCGCAGGACTCGGCAGCGAGCGCCCGTTCCATGTCGTGCGCGAGCGAGAAGTTCTCGCCGATCTGAACCGGCGTCGCGAGCGCGAGCGCGATCTCCGCACACCCCGCAAAATCGTCGTGCCGGACCGGCTCCTCGATCCAGTAGACGCCCTCCCCCTCCAGCGCGCGGCCGCGCCGGATCGCCTCCTCGACGGTCAGAGCCTGGTTGTAATCCACCATGAGCTTGATGTCGGCCGGTATGCGCAAGCGCACCGCGCGCGCCGCCGCGAGATCGGCCTCCAGCGTCGGATACCCGAGCCGGAGCTTGATCGCGCGGAAGCCGCCGGCGAGGAGCTTCTGCGCCTCGTCCGCCACGGCAGCGGGATCGTCCTTCAGACCCAACCCACAGCTGTTATAGGCAGGCACGGCTCGTGGGGTTCCGCCGAGGTAGGACGCGAGCGGCATCCCCGCGGCCTTTGCCACTGCGTCCCAGGCCGCCACGTCGAACATCGCCATTGCCATGCGCACGATGCCCTGCACGCCGATCAGCACGAAGCGTTTCGCAAGTTTCGCCCACAGGGCCTCCGGCTCCACCCGGTCGCCCTTGACCGTTCGCAGCACCTCCTCGAGCAGAATCGCAATCGCGGGCGCCGCAGCGGGGAGATAGCAGAACTGCCACGCATGCCCGGTCACGCCCTCTTCGGTTTCGACGTCCACGAGCAGCAGCGGCGCCTCGCGCACTGCCTGCTGGCTGGTGCCGAGCACGTAGGTCATCGGCACCTTCACACCGACGGCGTGGATGTTGCGGACGGTGAGTTTGGGCGGCGTCACGCCTTCCGGCCCTGCGCATGCAGGATCAGAATATCCCGCGCCGCGCGGTGGATCGGCGTCGGCACGCCGACGGCGGCGCCGAGCTCGACCACGGAGCCCGAAAGCCACTCTACTTCCAGCCGGTTGCCGCGCTCGAGATCGAGTTGCATTGAAGCGGTCATCGTCGGTGGCAGCGTGTCCACGAACGCCATGCGCTCTTCAGCGAAGCCTTCCGGGAGGCGGACCCCATGGGCCCGGCCCACGGCCGCCGCTTCGCGTATCGCGTCCAAGTAGAACTTGCGGGTCACGGGATGACTGCGAATCGGGCCGATCGGCAGGCGAATGGTCGCGGTGACGGCGGCCATGGCCACCAGGAACACGAATTTCTCCCAGAGCGTGCGGCGGATATCGTCGGAAATCGCAGCGTCGAGACCGCCTTTCCGGCACCACTCGAGCAAGCCTTCAGCGCGCTTCGAACGCCGGCCGCCGTATTCGCCGAACACCACCCTCTGCATGGTCCCGGTGTGCTCGATCACGCCGGGACGGGAAATTGCGGTCCCCATGTACGCGACGCCGCCCATCAACGCCTTCTCGCCGATGATGGGGCGCAGGATGTCGTCCTTCACCACGCCGTTCTGGAGCGAGATCACGCCGGTTTCCGGACCGATGAGCGGCAGGATCTGGCGCGCCGCGGATTCCGTATCCCAGAGCTTGACCGAAAAGATGACGATATCGACTGGTCCCAGCGTCCCCGGATCGTCGGTCACCCGCACCTTGCGGAGGTGCACGTTCTCGACCTGACTTTCGAGCTTGAGGCCATGCTCGCGCATTGCGGCGAGATGCGCCCCGCGGGCAATGAAAGACACATCGCAGCCGGCGTGCGCCAGACGCGCTCCGATCAGGCCGCCGACACCGCCCGAACCCATCATCGCTATTTTCATAATCCCTCCCCTGCGAGCACTTCGGCAACGTGGAGCACTTTCGTCTTCGTATCACCCCGCCGCCGCAGCCGGCCCTCGATATTGAGCATGCAGCCGAGGTCCCCCAGCACCACCGCGTCCGCGCCGCTGGCGGCGATATTGGAGCACTTGCGCTCGGCAATATGGGTGGAGATCTCGCCGAACTTTAGCGCGAAGGTGCCGCCGAAGCCGCAGCAGGTCTCGGCCTCCTCCATCTCCTTGAGCGTCAATCCCGGCAGGGTCGAGAGCAGCTTGCGCGGCTGCGCCTTGACGCCGAGCTCGCGCAGGCCCGCGCATGAATCGTGGTAGGTAACGGTCCCCTTGAATGATCCCGGCACGCGATCGAGCTTGATCACGCTCGCCAGAAAGTCGGTCAATTCATAAGTGCGGGCGCACAGCCGCTTCACGCGCTCGAGCGTACCGGGTTCGTCGCGGAACAGCTCCGGGTAATGGGTGCGGATCATTCCACCGCAGGAGCCCGAGGGGACGACGACATAATCGAAGCCCTCGAACTCGTCGAGCACCTTGGCCGCGAGCGCCCGCGCGGAGGCGCGGTCCCCGGAGTTGTACCCGGGCTGGCCGCAGCACGTCTGCGCGCGCGGGACCACGACTTCGCAGCCCGCGGCCTCCAGCAGCTTGATCGCCGCAAAGCCGATTCGAGGCCGCATCAGATCGATGAGACAGGTGACAAAGAGTCCTACGCGCATGGCTGAATGGCGAGCGATGAATGATGCACGCTGAGCGACAAGCATTATCCCAGAATTCGATCTCGAACCAGCCGCTATACCCGCCGTGTCATAATTGATTGCGCGTAGCGGGACCGTCAATTCGCACAAGCGGGGAGGACGCCCGGGGCATGGAAACGTTCCTGGCGACGATGGGGCAGGTGTTCGTGCGCCTCGTCGCGATGTACGGCATTGATGCGCGCGCGCTGCTGCGCGAGGCGGGCGTCGATCCTGCACTTCTGGGCGATCCGAACGCACGCATCGCCAGCAGCGTCTCGGACGTGGTATTCGCGAAGGCCGCCACGCTGATCCCCGACCTTGCGTTCAGCCTGCGGGCGGCACGCTGCTGGCATCCTTCCAACCTGGGCGCGCTCGGCCATGCCTGGCTCGCGAGCTCGACGCTGCGCACCGGCCTGGAGCGTCTCCAGCGCTATAGCCGCATACTGGGCGAGAAGGCGGAAATCAAGATCTTGAATACGCGAGCGGGATTGCGGTTCGTGTACGACCACCGCCGGCGCAATCCGTTGCTGACAGCAATTGGCACCGATTTCGTGATGTCGCTCGTCCTCGACATGTGCCGCATGAACTACGGCGCAGCGCTGCGGCCCGTGGAAGTGCGGCTTTCCCGCGCCCGGCCCGCAAATACCGAGCCGTACCGGCATTTCTACGGCTGCCCGATCCACTTCGGGGCGGATGAGGACAGTTTCCTGATTTCGCACCGCGTCGCCGATGAGCCGCTTCCTACGGCAAACCGGCAGCTCGCAGGCACGCTCGATGGCATCCTCGCCGCGCAGCTCGCGGCGCTGGACAAGAACAACGTCCTCGCGCGCTGCAAGTCCAACCTCCTGGAACAGCTCACATCGGGGGAAACATCGGAGGAGGACATGGCCCGGCAGCTGCACATGAGCCGCAGGACGCTGCAGCGGCGACTCGCGGAATCCGATATCACCTACCAGAAGCTCGTCGATGACACCCGCCGGGACCTGGCGTTGCGCTACATGGAGGACCCGGGGAAATCAATCACTGACGTGACCTTCCTCCTGGGCTTCTCCGGGCAAAGCGCCTTCACCCGCGCGTTCAAGCGCTGGACCGGGATCTCCCCCACCCATTTCCGCGAGCAGAAGCAGGCAACCGCAACGGCCTGACGTCACCCGCCTTTGCCCCGGAAGGTCTTCGCCTGAATCCGGGCTTCTCGCTTCAGGCGGCGTCGCTCACCCCGTCAACAAACCACCATACGGCGCAATCTGGCGCGCCGGGTTTACGGGTTGGCGCACACGGTTAAGTCGTCCGTTCCCGTGCCGGGGATACTTCGTGCTCAGTAATTAGCGGGCACTTGCCCTCGATGACCCAACCGCAACATTCAATCTACAGCTGGCCGGGTATGGAGCCGCTCGATACGCTGGAACTGCATGTTCTGGCGCGGGCGTACCGCGCTGCATGGCGCTCGGTCCACGCCCGCGATCCGGTGGGCTGGCACATCATAGATAGCCTGCACGTGATGATCGTTTTCGGCACCCGGTCGGTTCCGGGGCCCGCCACCCATTTTTCAAAGGATTGAGATGGATATGCCTGCACGCTACCCATACCGGATCCAGATCGTCGGCCGCGAAGCCTCTGCGACGGATTCGCAGTGGAAGGACATGCTGACCACCGAAGCGGTTACGACGCGAGCCGGCGTCGTCGCGATTGCTGCCCGCTTTCAAAAAATCTATCCGAGGCCCCTCTACCGGGTGCTCGTCTACCTGATCGAGCGCTCACGCGAGCCGTTTCCAGTTGATTGGGAATCGCTGGACGTATCCGGCGATGAGCCGGCGTCGTGATGGCGCGGGCGGCCCCTACTGGCGGATGCCGAGCGCGGTAACGAGCCTGTCGTAGAGCTCGTACTGCTCGCGCACGAACTGCTCGGTCGCGGCGGGCGAGCGGATCGCCGCAACGCCTCCAATCCGGGCGTTGCCCGCCAGCCAGTCCGGGTCCTTCGCGAGACGCGCGAACACTTCGGACCAGCGACTGACGATCGCCTTGGGCAACTTTGGCGGGCCCATGAGCGCGGTCCAGCCGACGATCTTCTCCATGTCGGGATAGCCCGCCTCGCGCGCGCTCGGCACCCCGGGCAGCTCGGCGATGCGCACCGGCGAGACGAAGAGCGTGCGCAGCCTGCCCGCTTTCGCCAGCGGGATCACGGTGGGCGCGTTGTTGCACGCAAAATTCACCTCGCCGCCGAGAACGGCGGTGGTGACCTCTCCCCCGCTCTTGTAATGAATGCCGACCGCGTGGTCCTTGGTCAGCCCGGCGAGCGTCATCAGGTACTGCGCAGCCATGTTCTGGCTGGTGGCGACGCCGGCGGTCGAAAAATTGAGCTTGCCGGGACTGCGGCGGATCTCGCCGATCAGGTCGGCCGCCGTCTTGTGGGGCGAGTCGCTTCTCACGAAGCAGACATACGGGTTCAGCTCGATCATCGAGATCATCGTGAACTCGTTCCACTTGTACGGCAGCTTCGAGTCGAGCGCGGGCAGGATCGCGTGCGTGGCAATGCGCGCGACCAGCAGGGTATAGCCGTCGGGAACCGCTTTCTTCACCAGGTTCGCCGCGATCGCGCCCGAAGCGCCGACGCGGTTGACGGCCACGATCGGCACGTTGTTGAGGTACTTCGAGGCGGTCTGCGCGACGTTGCGCCCGGAGAGATCCGAATCGCCGCCCGCCCCGAACGGGATTACGAACTGGATGGGCCGCGTCGGGTAGCTTTGGGCGGCGGCGTGAGGCGCCGCCAGCACGAACATCATCGTGAAAATCGAGAATTTCATTTTAGTCTCCCTGTATGACCCCTCGCGGGTTCAAATGCGCCACGGGCGCAGAAACGCCATGCGGTCCATCGAACGCACCGTCAGCTGCCGCACGGTCTTCTTGTGCAGCACGTGCAGCACGACCGTGGCTCCCGCCTCGCCGCTAGCCCACAGTCTCTGGTAGAACTCGCTCTGGCGTCCCACCGCCTGTCCGCTCACTCCGAGTATGACATCGCCGCGCGCCAGACCGGCCTGCTCCGCCGGCGACTGGGGCAGCACGCGCGTCACCACCACGTGTCCCTGGATCTCCTCGGAATAGACGCCGAGCCAGGGCCGCGGCGGCTCGCGCCGGCGGCCGGTCGCGAGCAGGTCGGCGAGCAGCGGCTTCAAAAGGTCGATGGGGACGAACATGTTGCCGGGAAACGCGGCCCCGATCTCGAGCGCGTCGCTGACCCAGAGCGAACCCACCCCCACCAGCTTGCCGTCGGCATCGAGCAGCGCGGCGCCGCTGTGCTCGAAGCGCGGCGGCGCCGTGAATAACCCGCCTTCGATCATGTATTCCCACCAGCCGGTGAAACGGCGGCGCGACACCACGCAGGCGCGGGAAGCCCCGCCGGCGGCGCCGTGGGCCGCGACCAGCACGGTCGCAAGCTCCCGTACATCAGCCGAGCTGCCCACCTCCAGGGGCCGGAAGTCGATGCCGGCACGCAGCACACCGAAACCCGTGGCGTGGTCGTAGCCGACGACGCTCGCCGGAAAAACCCGCCCGTCCCCGGCAACGACCAGGATGGAGCCCGCCTCGAGTATCAGGTAGCCGATCGTGAGGATGAGCCCCTTCTCGCCAAACACCACTCCCGTGCCCTCGCGCTCGACCCCCAGGTTCTCGGCCGTGCGCGCATCCGGCACCGCCTTGATGGAGAGCTTCACGACGCCTTCGAGCGGCACGTTGTCCGCGCGCAGCTCGGGCACGGCGAGGTGGGCAGCTCGCCAGGCGGAGAGGGCCGCGGTGAAGAAGGAGACGGTCACGGTCGGGGGCGCGTTGAACGGGAGCTACCTGCCGTTCCAGCACGCATGGCTAAACCGGCGCACTGCGTCCGGATTTGGCCGCGTGTTGAACGGCAATCATCCTGTCCGTTCGAACACGCGGAGTTAAACCGGCGCACTGCGTCCGGACTTGACTAATCTTATCGGGGCGCTTGCCCCCGGGCAACGGGTGCCACGGGCAAGCGGCAGGCAGCAGCGACGTGCTTAGGCGGGCGCCCGGTAGCGGACGCCGATGATCTCGATCTCGGCTTCGCCGGCGGGGGTGGCGAGCGTCACGACATCGCCGCTGCGCTTCTTGAGCAACACCCGGGCGATCGGCGACAGCCAGCTGACCTGGCCGCGCTTCACATCCACCTCGTCCACGCCGACGATGGTGATAGTGCGCTCCTCGCGCCCGCCGCGGACATAGGCGTAGGTGACCGTGGCGCCGAAGAATATCTGGTCGGAGTCGCCGCGCCGCGCCGGGTCGACCACTTCCGCGTTGTCGAGGCGCTTGTTGAGATAGTGGATGCGGCGGTCGATTTCGCGCAGCCGCTTCTTGCCGTAGATGTAATCGCCGTTTTCCGAGCGGTCGCCGTTGGACGCCGCCCACTGGATGGTCCTCACCAGCTCGGGGCGCTCGGCGTCGAGGAGCTTGCTCAACTCGGTCTTGAGCCGCGCGTAACCGTGCTGCGTGATGTAGTTTTTGACTTCCGGCGCGGACGCGGCAGCGGTCGCAGCGCGCCCGTTGCCGTTGCGGCCATGTCCGTTGCCGTTGCGCCCGTGGCCGTTGCCATTACGCCCGTTGCCGTTGCGATTACGTGAAAGTGACACTGACTTGCTCATGGTGGGTGTGAGTGCGGTACATTTCGAGCGGGGGAGCCTCATATTATAGCAAAAACAATGTATTACTGGCGATAGCTGGGGCAATGCTCCAGTAAGCCGCCCAAACCGGGCGGATTTTCAATTGTCGCCCTCGATTTCATATCGTAAAATCGGCTGCGAAACCCGATTCAACCCCCTGCCGTGGCTAGAGAAAAAGAAACCCGGTCCTCGATCCAGGTCATCGACCGCATGATGGGTCTGCTCGGGGTCCTGTCCCGCCACACCGTCCCGCTCAACCTCAAGCAGCTCGCTGCCGAAACGCGGCTGCACCCCTCCACCGCGCACCGCATCCTGTCGGTAATGGTGGGCAGCCGGCTGGTGGACCGGATCGAGCCCGGCACCTACCGCCTCGGAATCCGGCTGCTCGAGCTCGGAAACCTGGTGAAATCGCGGATCAGCGTGCGCCAGGACGCCCTGCCGCACATGCAGAGCCTGCACCAGGAGCTGGGTGAAACGATCAACCTTTCGGTCCGCCACGACGACGAGGTCGTCTATGTCGAGCGCACCTCCGGCAACAGCTCGATGATGCGAGTCGTCCAGATCATCGGCGCCCGCGCGCCGCTGCACATCACGGCGGTGGGCAAGATCTTTCTTGCCGAGGACGGCCCCGAGAAGTGCGCCGAATACGCGCGGCGTACCGGCCTGCCGCGCTTCACCGACAATACGCTGACCGACGCCGATGCCCTCGCAAAAGAACTGGAGAAAGTCCGCCGCCAGGGCTACGCCTCCGACAACGAGGAGGCCGAGAAGGGGGTTTCCTGCATCGGCGCCGGCATCTACAACGACGAGGGCCGCCTCGTCGCCGGCCTCTCCGTGTCCGCGCCCTCCGACCGGCTCAACAAGGCATGGGCCGCCCAGGTGCGCCAGACCGCCGAGAAGATCTCGCGGGCCATCGGCCACGAAGGCCGGTGACCGACCGGTGCTCGACCAGCCCCTCGTCATCCTCGACCTCGAGACCACCGGCGCCAACGCCGTGTACGACCGCATCACCGAAGTGGGGCTCGTCGAGATCGAGCGCGGGCGCAGCGTTGCCGAGTGGTCGACGCTGGTAAATCCGGGCACGAGGATTCCGCCGGCGATCCAGTCGCTCACCGGCATCACGGATGACATGGTTGCGCTCGCTCCCACGTTTGCGGAGATCGCGCCGAACCTGCTCGCGCGCCTCGAGGGAAAGCTGCTGGTCGCGCACAATGCCCGCTTCGATTACGGTTTTCTCCGCAACGAGTTCCGCCGCGCCGGGCTGCGCTTCTCGAGCCGCGTGCTGTGCACGGTCAAGCTTTCGCGCCGGCTCTACCCGCGCGAGGCGCGTCACAACCTCGATGCGCTGATGACGCGCCACGGCCTGGCGTGCGAGTCGCGCCACCGCGCGCTTGGTGATGCGCGTGCGGTGTGGCAGCTCGTGAGCCGCTGGCGGCGCGAAGTTGCGCCCGATGTGGTTTCCGCCGCGGTGGACGCCCTGGTCCGGGCTCCCGCCGTCCCGGGCGGGCTGGCGGAGGGTGCACTCGATGACATCCCGGAAGCTCCCGGCGTCTATCTTTTCTATGGCGAGAACGACGCCGCGCTCTATGTCGGCAAGAGCATCAACCTGCGGCTGCGGGTGCTGGCGCATTTTGCGGGCGACCACCGCGACGCCCGGGATATGAAGATCACGCAGCAGGTGAAGCGGGTGGATTGGATCGAGACCGCCGGCGAGCTCGGTGCGTTGATCGAGGAGTCGCAGCTGGTGAAGAGCCTCGCCCCCGTCTATAACCGCCGGCTGCGGCGCGCGGCGGAGCTCTGCGCCTGGCACTGGCGGGCCGAGGAGCTGCTCGCTCCCCCCCGGCTCGTCAGCGCGGATGACCTGGGGCAGGTGCGATTCGACGACCTCCACGGGTTGTTCCGCTCGCGGTCCGCGGCGCTCGAGGCGTTGCGGGAAATCGCGACCGCGCACCAGCTCTGCCCGATCGTCCTCGGCCTGGAGAAAGGCAAAGGCCCCTGCTTCGCCCACCAGCTCAAGCGCTGCCGCGGCGCTTGCGTCGGCAAGGAATCGCGCACCGCTCACGCGCTGCGGCTCGCCACCGCGCTCGCGCAGCTGCGGATGCGGCCGTGGCCGTTCAAGGGACGGATCGGAGTGCGCGAGAATGGCGCCGCGCGCGGTGAGATCATCGTGCTCGACCGCTGGTGCTATCTCGGCACCGTGCGCTCCGAAGCCGAGCTGGGCGAGCTGGAAGACGAGCGCCCGCCGGCGGCGTTCGATCTCGACACCTACAAGATACTCACGCGCTACTTCGCGCGCCCGCGCGGCGACTACACGGTAATCGAGCTGGCGGCATGAAACGCATCAAACCGCTGACGCGCCTGCTCGAACGGGACGAGCCCGGCTGGTCACGCCTTGCGTAAGGAATGGGGAATGAAGAGTCTGCGGACGACCGTCCGCAAACTTCAGCGAATTCAGTGAACGACGAGGGGCTGGTTCAGCAGGACGTCGAAGCTGCCGAGAAAGTCATCCACGCGCTCGACGGAAGCGTCCTCGGCAACCGCGGCCTGCAGCGAGGTAACGAACCGGTCCGCGACATCGCCCTGGAAGAACGTGCCGCGGGCGCTGCGCTTGTCCACCAGCTCGTAGCCATGCTGCGCGGGGTATTCCACCACGTAGTAGCTGTCGCTGCTGTAGATGATGTTCATCGCCGTTACCCCTCATGCCCGAAAACAACGCTGTTCCGGGCTCTCGGGTTGACATTCTCAGCAAGCCCCATTCCAACCGCAGTGATCGTTCTCACGTGTGAGAAGTTGGGGGCGTAGACGGTCGATTTCAAGCAATCAACGGCCGCGTGGGCGACGCATACGCGACACAGGTAATCGGCAACAGGACCAATTCCACATCGCAGGTGGGGAATTGGTCACCCGTCGCCTGCTGTTCGCTGCCCGTTACTCGTCACTCGTCACTCGTCACTGCACTTTGGCGCGGCGCAACTGGCTCAGTGCGATCCCGGCGAGGATCAGGAGCAGGCCCGAGTAGGCGTTCGCGCCGGGCTCCTCCCCCAGCAACGCCACCCCGATCAGCAGGGCGACGACCGGGATGCAGTAGTTGATCAGCGACATGAAGGTGGGCCCCGCGGATGCAACGAGCTTCAGATGCACGAGGGTTGCGATCGCCGTCGGGCCGATGCCGATCCAGAGGAGAATCGAAACCGCGTCCCAGCCGGGATCGAGCCGCCACGGCTGGTCCACCACCAGGGCGACCGGCAAGCTGATCACCGCGGCAATCGCGATGATGGCGGCCGAAGCGACCATGACCTCTCCCTTGAGGGTCACGCGGATGATCACGCCGTTTGCCGCGTAGCACACCGCGCCCGCCAGCACCGAGAGCTGGGCCAGCACCTCGATCGGCGAGCCGCCCAGGCCCGCCAGCGCGGCCGGCCCCATGAGCACGACGATGCCCCCGAAGCCCAGCAGGAAGCCGAGCACGCGATTGCGGGTCATGTGCTCGCCCGCGACAAAGAGATGCGCGAGCAGCAGCGTCGTGAGCGGCATGATCGCCATGAGGATGCCGGCGAGCGCGCTGTCGATGGACTTCTGGCCCCAGGTGATGAACCAGAACGGCAGGCAGTTGCCCACGAACGCGAGCACGACGTAGGGCATCCATGCGCGGCCGACCGGCGGAAAGGTGTAGCCCATCGCACGGATCGCGGCGACCAGTATCACCGCGCCGATTACCAGCCGCGTCGCAACGAGCGTCGCCGGCGGCACCTGCGCGACGCCGAGCTTGATGAACATGAAGTTCGAGCCCCAAAGCGCAACCAGGGCCGCGAGCATGGCCCAGTCCCTGAGCGAGCGGGCGTGCATCCTACGCGACGCGCAGCATCGCCATCATGCCGCCCGCCTGGTGCGCCAGCACGTGGCAATGGATCATCCAGTCCCCGGGATTGTCGGCGACAAGGGCGACGTCCACCTGCTCGCGCGGCGCGAGGAGCACCGTGTCGCGCCACTCGCGGTGACGCGTCGGAGCGCCGTCGCGAGCGATGACCCGGAACGCGTGGCCATGGAGGTGGATCGGATGCGGCCAGGCGGTGTCGTTCTTCATCGACAGCACGTAATGGCCGTTGCGCTTCAACGTAAGCATCGGCTCGCGCGCGTGGTCTTTTACCGCGACGCCGTTGATCGACCAGGCGAGTTGGTGCTGCCGTACGAGGGTTGCGAGCGGCACGCGCTCTCCCGCGAACTGCGCCTCGCGCAACCCGCCCATGGCGCCGCCCTCGAACAGCATCTCGTGCCGCTCGGTCCGTGCCGGATCCGGCTCGGTCAGGGGATTGGGCGCAAGTGCGATCGAAGTCGCAGGCGCCGCCTCCCGCAAGGGGGGCTCGGCGCCATAGTCGATCGCAATCAGCCGCGACTCGCTGCGCGGGTTGTCGAGGTCCTCGACCAGATGGCGCGAGCCGGGCGGCTGCAGGCAGTCGAGCACGAGGTCGGCGCGCATGCCGGGGGCGAGCCGTAACAGCCCGCGCTCCGGCATGTGCGGCTCGACCGGCTGCCCGTCGAGCGCGATCACGCGCGGCTCATGGCCGTTGAAACGCAGGAGGAAGATGCGCGCGACGGCCGTGTTCACGAGGCGCAGCCGGATGCGCTCCCCGCTGCGCACCGCGAACGCACCGTCCTTCAGCGTGAACCGGCCGTTGACGGTGACGGTGTTGCCGATACGGCCAGCGTGTGTCAGGTCGAACACGCTGCCAAAATCCTCGCGCTGGGAGGCGTCCGGATTGAGGCGGAAGTCCGACAGCACCCACGTCACGTCGCGGTCCACTCTGATCGGAGCGCTTTCTTCCACGATGAGGACGCCGTAGAGCCCGCGCGCGACCTGCTCGTAGCTCGCGAGATGAGGGTGGTACCAGTAGGTGCCCGCGTCCGGCAGCGTGAACTCGTAGGTAAATTGCGCGCCCGGCGCGATGGGCGGCTGCGTGACGTGCGGCACACCGTCCATCCGGTTCGGCACCCGCAATCCGTGCCAGTGCACGGTGGTCGGCTGCGGCAGGCGGTTCGCGACCACGATGCGCGCCGTGTCGCCCTGGCGGAAGCGCAGTTCCGGAGCCGGCACCGCCCCGTTGTAGCACCACACTTCGGTCTGCGGATACTCAGCGGGAACGAGCTGCTGGCGTGAGACGCCCGCGGTGAGCGTTACTGAAGCTGCGCGCGCCGGCGCGCACCACGGCGCAGCCGCCAGGGCAGCAAGGCTCTTCAATGCGGCGCGGCGGGTGACTTTCATTGGAAACTTCGCAAGCATATCATCGGGACCTGACATGGCAGAGAACCTCGTGCGGCGGCAAGTCGCCTGCGTTGCGGCGCTGGCCGTGTTTGCCAGCGTGGCGGCCGGCGGCGCGCCGGCCCAGCAGTTTCAGCCAGTCCCTCCGCCCGCCGCCGGCCGCAGTGCGCTCCCCGCCAGAGCGTTGGCCGGGATCGAGTTGCTGTCGGAGCTGCGCAAGGGCGGCTACGTCATCTACTTTCGCCACACTTCCACGGATTTCTCGCGCGATGATTCGCGCTCGACGAGCGACGACGACTGCGACAATCAGCGCCCGCTCACCGACAAGGGGCGCGAGGAGGCGCGGAGAATCGGCGCGGCGTTTCAGGCGCTGAAGATTCCCGTCGAAAAAGTGCTGGCGAGCCCGCGCTGCCGCACGATGGAAACTGCAATGCTTGCCTTCGGCCGTGCGGAGAAGGCGAACGACGTGCGCGGCGGGCCGGCTGCTCCCGACAACCCCGACCGCTACGCCGGCCTGCGTCGGCTGCTCTCAACGCCCGTAAAGCCCGGCGCCAATCGGGTGATCTCGAGCCATGGCAATCCGTTCTACGCCACGGCCGGCGCGCCCTATCTCGCGGAAGGCGAGGCAGCGGTGGTGCGGCCGCTGGGGAAAGACTTCGAGATCGTCGCGCGGGTGAAGCACGACGCCTGGCGTACGCTAGAACCCTGAACTAATCGCCAAGAACGCCAAGACCCGTCACTCGTGACTTTTTTCAGGTAGTGAGCTGCCTGACCAGCTGGTCCACGTAGTTCAGCGTGAGCGCGCGCATCTCATCGTGCGTGAGGTTGCTCACGGGGTGCGGCATCTCGATGAACGGGTGCCCTTCCATCCCCTTGCTGCGAAACTGGTAAACCGCCGCGTTCCGGAACGCCTGGGTGAGGAACATCGTGGCAGGTATGCCCCGCTTCTCGAACTCGACCGTGTCGTGCACACTGCACAACGTGCACGACCCTCACCCGCCGAGGGCGGCGGCGGCCACCTGCACCTCTTTCGCCATCTCGTTCAACAAGGCCTCGGTCGCCGGCCGGGAGAAAGCCTCTTTGCGCCGGATGACGACCCTGGCCACCCCGTAGCGGCTGCGCAGGACCTCCGCGACGGTCTTGAAAATGATATCGGCTTGTTCCTTTGTGTTGTCGAGGAGGCCGACCACCTTGCCGGCAAGATCCATCGGCCGCGGCGCCAGCGCGATTTTCGCCCTTGCCCCGCCAGCGGTGGGATCGATGAATCCGAGATCATCCGTCATACGGTCTCATCCTCATCCTGCATTTCTCACACCTCGTAGGTGCCATGCACCGCCCGGCTGGTCTCGTTCCAGCCGTGGCACACGGCGGTGATCGGGCCGTTGCCGCCAGCGACGATGAGATGCAGGCGCTGCGGGTCTTTTACGGCCACGACGACGGCGTCATCGTCGTCCGGGTCGATCCCCATCGCGCGCGCGCGCTCGGGACGCCAATTGCCGCCCCGTTTCACGCTCGACTGCCGGCGCACGGCGAGCTTGCTCAGGCGCCCGATGACGTCCGTGCGCGTGAGGCCCGCGCTCGCGCATAGTTTCGCATGCTGCGGGCTCATGGCGACGACCATGTCGGAGATGAACCACATGTTCCACGAGCCCGGCGCGGTCATCGCGTCGCCAATGCCGGTGAGCAGCCGCTCCGGCTCCGTGCTCACGTCGTCGAAATGCAGCCGGGGGTTCTCCGCCATGGCGCAGGTGATCACGTTGTCCGTCGGCGAGTAGCCACGCGACACGGCAAGGCTTTCCCACGGGCTCGACGCCATGTTCTCGGTGAGGCAGGCGGTATAGCGTATGGGCGAGCTGAATATGGTCGCGGAGGCACGGCCCGAAATCCCGCCGCCGAGATTGAGCAGCATCAGCCGGATCGCGCGGCCGATCGTCGCATTGGCGCGAAAGCCCGGTCCGAAGCAGCCATTGCCGCCATGCAATCCGATTTTCTCCGCGTACGGACCGTTGACGATCATGAGCGGCGCCACGCCGTGCATCGTGCACTGCACGCCGCCCATGTTGAATTCCTCGCGGAGGATGATACGGATGCCGCCGAGCACGACCGGCAGGTAATCCGGCTTGCATCCCGCCATGAGCGCGTGGATCGCGACAGTTCGGACGGTCGCGGCTTCTCCGGCAGGCGGAACGTGCCCGACGACCTCGTCGGGATCGCGGCGCGTGCCCCCGAGCATCCACCGCACGCGCGCCTCGGTGGGAGTGACGACCGGGAAGCCGTCCGACCACTCTTTCTCGAGAAAGAACTCGAATTCGTCAACCTTCATGATCTCAGAGCGCGAAATCAAGCGAGCTGAAGTCGGTGATCTTCTCCGCTTCCGCGAGCTGGGAGAACAGCCGCTCCGCCTTCGCCCGGTCCCGGTGCGCGGTAAGCATCAGGAACTTGTCGCGCAGTTCGACGCGCGTGAGCGGCATCGTGGGCGTGCCCTTGAAGTCATGCCCCTCGGCGGTGAGCGCCTGGCCGTTCTTCAATTTGAGCGTAAGGCGGCTCGCCGACGACGAGTAGCCAGGCGCGGACTTCAGCAGCTCGACCTGCGCGCCCTTGGCGAGCGCGCGGATTTTCGGGTCGTTGAGGGTCGCCTCGGAGAACGTTCGCGGATCGAGAGGATCCCTGTACAGCGCGACGGCCACGCTGAAGGGCACGCTGTACTGCATCATCGTGAGGTCCCGCGGCTCATTGATGGCGTGCTGGGTCACTACCTTCTCGCCGCCGGAGATGGCGATCCCCGCGATGTCGTCCCCCGACAGTTTGTGCTTCTGCTTGAGGTCCAGCGCGAGCGTCACCGGCACCTGCGCGGTCGAGTGGCAGGCGTAGCGCTTGATCTTGGTCTTCATCACGTGCCACACCTTGCCCAGGTCCTTCGTGAGCCTGTCCGGCTGCGCTTCGCGGCAGAACACGTTGAGGATGCCGAATTTCCCGTCCAGCACTCCCGCCGGGCCGGTGTAGCCGTCGCGCGCCAGCACCGCGGCCATGAAGCCGCCTTCCGCGGCGCGGCCGAGATGGAGGCGCTTCACCATGCCGCCCGTCACCGAGAACTCCATCAGGCCCGAGCTCAGTGAGCCGGCGATGCCGAACGCGTTGGCCATCCGCGCGGCGTCCAGATCGAAGAGCCTCCCCACCACCGCGGCGGTGCCGAACACGCCCACGACGCCCGGGGAATGGAAGCCGACTTTCTCGATCGAGTGGTTCGCCGCGTGCCCGATTCGGTAGAGCACCTCGAAGCCTGCGACGTAAGCGGACAGCAAGGCCTTGCCGCTCAGCTTGCGGCCTTGCGCGGGAGCCAGGCCCGGCACCGCGAGCGCCGCGCTCGGATGGATGCCGACGCTCGGCTCGACCAGGGCGTCCAGCTCGAACGCATGGGCCGCGGCGCCATTGCACAGGCAGGCGAATGGCGCGCGCACCTTGACCGGCGTGCCGAACACGCTGCACTCGCCCGGCGCGCTGTTGCGGCTGGCGTATTCGACCACGGTCCGGCTCCAGGGCAGCTGCGAGCCGTAGACGCAGGCACCGACGGTGTCGATGATGCAGTCCTTCGCGCGCTCGATCACCTCCGGCGGAATCCGGTCCCAGGTAAGGCCGACGGCGAACTCCGCCAGCCTCTGCGATGCCTCTGTCATGATTTTCGTCTCCCGATGGCGGCTGGGGACGCCGCGCTTTTGGTAAAATAGCGTAGCGATGGCATTGACTCCCCTCACCGCATTATCTCCTCTCGACGGCCGATATCACAACAGAGTCGCCGCACTGCGCGACACCTTCAGCGAGCTCGCGCTCGTGAGGCAGCGGGTGCGGATCGAGATCGAATGGCTGAAGGCGCTCGCCGCCGAGCCTTCGATCCGTGAAGTGCCGCAGTTCTCCCTGCCCACCCTCGCCCAGCTCGACGAAACCGCCGCGAAGTTCTCGGAGGCCGACGGCGAGTCGGTCAAGGCGACCGAAGCGCGCATCAACCACGACGTCAAGGCGGTCGAGTACTTCCTGCGCGAGAAGCTCGGGGCCAACCGCGAAGTCATGAAGGTCGCGGAATTCTTTCACTTCGCGTGCACCTCGGAGGACATCAACAATCTCGCGCATGCGCTGATGCTGAAGCATGCCCGCGGCGAGATCATGCTGCCGGCGCTCGACAAGGTCGTCGAGAAGCTTGCCAAGCTCGCATCCGACCTGGCCGACTGCGCGATGCTCGCGCGCACCCACGGCCAGCCGGCGAGCCCCACGACGATGGGCAAGGAGCTCGTCAACGTTGTCCACCGGCTGCTGCGGGCGCGCGAGCGCATTGCGACGGTAAAGCTCACCGGCAAGTTCAACGGCGCGGTCGGCAACTACAACGCGCATGTCGCCGCCTATCCCGGCGTCGACTGGGAAAGGATCGCCCGCTCGCTGGTCGAGCGCCTGGGCCTGGAGTTCAACGCCTACACCACCCAGATCGAGCCCCACGACTCGATCGCCGAGCTGTTCGACGCGTTCGCGGGCGCCAACACCGTCCTCATCGATCTCGACCGCGACATCTGGGGCTACGTTGCGCTCGGCTACTTCCGGCAGAAGGCAAAAACGGGCGAGGTCGGCTCCTCCACCATGCCGCACAAGGTGAACCCGATCGATTTCGAGAATTCGGAGGGCAACCTCGGCGTCGCCAACGCGCTGCTGCGGCACATGAGCGAAAAGCTGCCGGTGTCGCGCTGGCAGCGCGATCTCACCGATTCCACCGTGCTGCGCAACATGGGAGTGGCGCTGGGCCACACGCTGCTCGGCTACGACTCGTGCTTGAAGGGCCTCGACAAGCTGGAAGCCGACCGCGGGCGCATGGCCGCGGAGCTCGACGCCAGCTGGGAGGTGCTCGCCGAGCCGATCCAGACCGTGATGCGGCGCCACGGCATCGCCGACGCCTACGAGAAGCTGAAAGCGTTGACGCGCGGCAAGGACGGCATCACGCGCGAGGCGCTGCACGCCTTCATCAAGGGCCTCGCGATACCGGAGGCGGAGAAGCAGCGGCTGCTCGCGCTGACTCCGGCGACGTATGTCGGCAAGGCCGCCGAGCTCGCGAAGCGCATCTGAAGTCCCCCGTCACGCATTCTGCCTCTTGACGTTGCCAAGCTCGGTCCAGATCCGCAGCTCCTCCGGCATCGGCGGCGGCGCGCCGGCGTAGCCCAGCTCCGCCGCCACCGCGGGCCCGCTGACCCTCGCGCCCCGGTCGAGGAACAGCCCCTTCACGTAGGCGTGTGCGCACAGCACCCCGCGCGACTCGAAGCGCTGTTCCACGTAGCCGTACTTCTCGTCCCAGGTCACGAGGCGCGTCACGAGCTCGAACTTCTGCAGCGGCGCGAGCGGGCGGATGTAGTTGATCTCGGCCGCGCCGAGCGCGGCCGCCCAGCGCTTGCGCACGATGATTCCCAGCAATCCGATCTGCGCGACGAAATGCAGGCGCCCCAGATCCATGAACGAAAGGTAGCGCCCGTTGTTCATGTGCAGGTAGACGTCGCAGTCCGTCGGCAGCACCCGGAAGGCGACGCGCGACTCCTCGAACAGCCCACTGCGCGGCAGGCCGATCAGCCTGAGGAGCAGGAGGAGCAACCGCAGATAGAGGTTCATGAGCGTCCATTAAACCACCCCCACCCCTCCCTCCCCCTGAGGGGGAGGGTTTCTGTTCGTTCCCTCCCCCTGAGGGGGAGGGTTAGGGAGAGGGTGCTTTCGGCCGCGCCTGTGACGCGCGATGGCGCAGGTACTCGACGACGCCGGGCGCAATCGAGAGCAGGATGACGATGACGATCGCCAGCGACAGGTTCTGCTTCACCAGCGGCACGTTGCCGAAATAATAGCCGGCGTAGGCGAGCGAGCCGACCCAGGCGATGCTGCCCGTGAAGCTGAAAAACAGGAAGCGTGAATATCGCATGTGCCCGATCCCCGCCACGAACGGGGCGAAGGTGCGGATGATCGGCACGAAGCGCGCGAAGAACACGGTCTTCGCCCCGTAGCGGTCGTAGAAGCGCTGCGTGCGCGCGAGGTGGTCCGGGTTCAGCAGGCGGGAGCCCTCGCGCGTGAACACGCGCGGCCCGATGTAGCGCCCGATCCAGTAATTGGTGTTGTCCCCCAGAAACGACGCGGCGGCGAGCGTGGTAAACAACCCGTGGATGTACATGTCGCCGGCCGCAGCGAGCGTCCCGGCCACGAACAGCAGCGAATCGCCCGGCAGGAACGGCGTCACCACCAGACCGGTCTCGCAGAACACGATGGCGAAGAGGATCGCGTAGATCCACGGGCCGTAATTCGCAACCAGCCACTGCAGGTGGCGGTCGAGGTGGAGGACGATATCGAAGAGGCTGGCGAGGAGATCCACGGCGGGCGGGCGGGGCTAAACCACCGCGCCGGCGTCGCCGGGCTTCCTCTGTACTTCGGGCCGGGCAAGGTCCTCGCGCGAGACGCCGAGCCACATCACGATCGGGCTCGCCACCAGCACCGAGGAGTAGATGCCGAAGAGAATGCCGATGGTGAGCGCGAGCGCGAAGTAGTAGAGCGTCTCGCCGCCGAAGACCAGCATCGAGCACACCATGAGCTGGGTGCAGCCGTGGGTGATTATGGTGCGCGACATCGTGGCCGTGATCGCGTGGTCGATGATCTGCGGCACCGTCAGGCTGCGCATCCTGCGGTTGCGGAAGACCTCGCGCACCCGGTCGAACACCACCACGGACTCGTTCACCGAGTAGCCGAGGATCGCCAGCACCGCCGCCAGCACCGGCAGCGAGAACTCCCACTGGAAGATCGAGAAGAAGCCGACGATGATCACGGTGTCGTGAAGATTCGCGATGATCGTTGCGACCCCGAACTTCCACTCGAACCGCAATGCGAGATAGGCGACGATGCCCAGCGACACGAACAGCAGCGCGAGCGCCCCGGCCTCGAACAGCTCCCGCCCGACCTGCGGCCCCACGAACTCGACGCGGCGCATCTCGACCCGCGCATCGTCCTTGCGCAGCTCCTGCAGGACCTGCTCCGAGAGCTTGGCGCTGCTCACCCCCTGCTTCAGCGGCAGCCGGATCAGCACGTCGCGCGAGGTGCCGAAGTTCTGCACGGAAGCTTCGGTGAAACCGAGCCGCGCCACGGATTCGCGGATTTTGTGGAGGTCGGCCGCCTGCAGGTATGCCACTTCCATCACCGTGCCGCCGGTGAAATCCACGCCGAGATTGAGCCCCCGGAAGGCGAGCGAGCCCACCGCGACCAGAAACGTGATGACCGAGATCACGTTGAAGATCAGCGCATGGCGCATGAACGGGATGTCGCGCTGGATCTTGAACCATTCCATGGTTAGGCTCCCGTATTCATGCCTTGGTGGACGCCTGCGGCCGCCAGACCTGGCCGATCGAGACCTTTTCGAGCCGGCGGCGGCTGCCGTAATAGAGATTGACCATGCTCCGCGACACCATCACCGCGCTGAACTGGGAGGTGAGTATCCCCAGGCACAGCACCACCGCGAATCCCTTCACCGGCCCGGAGCCCAGCAGGAACAAAAAGAGCCCCGCGATGAGCGTGGTGAGGTTCGAGTCGAGGATCGTCCCCCACGCCCGGTCGTAGCCGGCGTGGATTGCCGCCTGCGGCGTGTTGCCGTTGCGCAGCTCCTCGCGGATGCGCTCATTGATCAGCACGTTGGCGTCGATCGCCATGCCGATGGTGAGGGCGATGCCGGCCATGCCAGGCAGCGTGAGCGTAGCCTGGAGCATGGAAAGCAGCGCGATCAGAAAGAGCACGTTGGCAGCAAGCGCGAGGACCGAGAACACCCCGAACAGCGCGTAGTACACGATCATGTACGCCGCGATCGCGGCGAACCCGTACCACGTGGACTGGAAGCCGATGCGGATGTTCTCCGCCCCGAGCGAAGGTCCGACCGTGCGCTCCTCGATGATCTCCATCGGCGCGGCGAGCGCGCCGGCGCGCAGCAGCAGCGAGACGTCGTGCGCCTCCTGCGTCGTCATGCGCCCGCTGATCTGCACGCGGCCGCCCGGGATCTCGCTGCGGATCACCGGCGCAGTGACCACCTCGCCCTTGCCCTTCTCGAACAGCAGGATCGCCATGCGCTTGCCCACGTTCTCGCGCGTGACCTGGTGGAAGATGCGCGCGCCGGTGCCGTCGAGGTTTATATGGACCGCCGGCTCGCCGGTCTGGTTGTCGAAGCCGGGCTGCGCGTCGTTGATGCGGTCGCCGGTCAGGACCACCTGCTTCCTCACCAGTATCGGCGCGCCGCCGCGCTCCACGTATAACTCGTCGCCGAAGGGCACCTGCCCGGCCTGCGCCGCCTGTATCGCCGCCGGATTGTTGCTCGCGTCGTCATCCACCATCCTCACTTCCAGCGTCGCCGTACGGCCGAGGATGTCCTTCGCCTTGGCGGTGTCCTGCACGCCCGGCAACTGCACCACCACGCGCTCCGCGCCCTGCTGCTGGATGATGGGCTCGGCCACGCCCAGCTCGTTGACGCGGTTGCGGAGCGTCGTGATGTTCTGCTGCAGCGAGTACTCCTGCGTCCTTTTCTGCGCCTCGGGCTTGAGCGTCGCGACGATGCGGAATTCCCCCCCGTCCTCGACCGTCTTCAGCTCGAGATCCGGCAGGCTACGCGATATCTCCCCCAGTCCCTTCTCGCGCATCGACGGTTCGCGGAAGCGCACCACGATCGCCTGCCCCTCGCGCGCGATGCCGGTGTACTGGATCCGCTTCTCGCGCAGATTGCTGCGGACATCGTTCAACGTCGCTTCCAGCTTCTTGGCGATCGCCGCCTTCATGTCCACCTGCAGCAGGAAGTGCACGCCGCCGCGGAGATCCAGCCCCAGGTACATGGGTAGCGCGCCGATCGAAGCGAGCCAGCGCGGGCTGTTGGAGAGGAGGTTCAGCGCGACGACGTAGTCCTCCCCGAGCTGCGACTGCAGCAGGTCCTTGGCTTTCAGCTGGGTGTCGGTGTCGGAAAAACGCGCCTTGACGCTCGCCGCGTCCAGAAAGACCCCGGCGGCGGCAATGCCGCCCTGCTTGAGGATATCCTCAACGCGCCCCATCAAAGCGCTGTCGGTCTTGAGCGTCGCCCGCTGCGGCTGAACCTGCACGGCCGGCACCTCGCCGTAAAAATTGGGCACCGTGTAGAGCAAGCCCAGCGCCAGCGTGACGGCGATCAGGATGTACTGCCAGAGGGAGTAGCGGTTCATTTGAAGCGGTGACCGGTGATCGGTGACCGGTGACCCGCGGCAATTACGGAAAGGACGGACACTGCCAATAACCTACTGGTCACTGGTCACCGGCACTGGTCACTGGATGTTCTTGAGGGTCCCCTTCGGCAGCACCAGCTGCACTGCCGGGCGCTGCACCTGGATCTCGACGTTGTCGGCAATCTCGAGCGTCACGTAGGTCTCACTGATCTTGCTGATGCGGCCGAGCACGCCGCCCGCCGCCACCACCTCGTCGCCCTTCTGCAGGGCCTCGATCATGGTCTTGTGCTCCTTCGCGCGCTTCATCTGCGGGCGGATCATCAGAAAGTAGAGCACGGCGAACATCAGCACGATCAGGATCAGGCTCTCGAAACCGCCCCCTGCTGCGGGGGCGCCCTGGGCCCAGGCTGGATTGATCAACATAGCGTCTCCGTGTGTCGTGCGGGCGCGCAAGCACCCCGAAAAATGGCGGATTCTACACCGATTTCCCCTGCGCCTGCTGAAAATCCACCAGGAAATCGGCGAGCCGCGCGCCCTCGATGGCCGCGCGCAGCGTGCGCATCAGCTCCTGGTAGTAATGGAGGTTGTGCAGCGTGTTCAACCGCGCACCCAGCATCTCGTTCACGCGCTGCAGGTGGTGCAGGTACGACCGGGTGAAGTGGCGGCACGTATAGCACGCGCACTTCTCGTCGAGCGGTTTGACCTCGTTGCGGTAACGCGCGTTCCGCAGCTTCACCACGCCGCGGCGCGTGTAACACCAGCCGTTCCGCGCGTTACGCGTGGGCAGCACGCAATCGAAGAGGTCGACGCCGGATGCGACCGCCGTCACGATGTCCTGCGGGGTTCCAACGCCCATCAGGTAGCGGGGCCGGTCCGCGGGCAGCTGCGGCGCGGTGTGGGAGAGCACGCGCAGCATCTCCCGCCTGGGCTCGCCCACCGACAACCCGCCGATGGCATAGCCGTCGAAGCCGATATCCTTCAAGCCGGCAGCCGATTCGTCCCGCAGCGGCTCGTGCACGCCGCCCTGCACGATGCCGAAGAGCGCATTGGCGTTGCCCTCGTGGGCGCGCCGCGAGCGGGCAGCCCAGCGCAGGGACAGCCGCATCGAATCGCGCGCCTGGTCGTAGCTCGCCGGATACGGCGTGCATTCGTCGAACACCATGACGATGTCGGCGCCGAGCGCACGCTGGATGCGCATTGACTCCTCGGGCGTGAGAAAGCACGGCTCGCCGTCCACCGGCGAGCGGAACCTCACGCCTTCCTCCGTGATGCGCCGCATTGCGCCAAGGCTGTAGACCTGGAAGCCTCCGGAGTCGGTGAGGATCGGGCCGTCCCAGCCCATGAAGCGGTGGAGCCCTCCATGCGCCTCGATCACGCCGACCCCGGGCCGCAGCCACAGATGAAAAGTGTTGCCCAGCACGATCTGCGCGCCGACCTGCTCAAGATCCTGCGGGCTCAGCGCCTTTACCGTGCCGTAGGTGCCCACCGGCATGAACGCCGGGGTGTCCACCATGCCGTGCGGAAGCGTGAGCTTGCCGCGCCGCGCCGCGCCGTCAGTCGCCAGTATCTGGAATTGCATCGAGGCTGCTCATCGCCGGTGACTCCTCACTCATCACTGTCTTTCGATGAGCATCGCGTCGCCGTAGCTGTAGAAGCGGTAGCGGCGCTCGACCGCGTGGCGGTACGCGCGCCGGATATTATCCATGCCGCCGAACGCCGACACCAGCATCAGCAGCGTCGAGCGCGGCAGGTGGAAGTTGGTGAGCAGCCGCTCGACCACGCGGAAGCGATAGCCGGGAAGAATGAAGAGCCGGGTCTCGTCGCGGCCGCTCGCGAGCTCCCCTCCGGCCGCCGCGCTTTCGAGCGCGCGCAGCGTGGTTGTGCCCACCGCCAGCACGCGCCCGTCGCCGGCGCGCGCCCGGTTGACAGCGTCCACCGTGGCCTGCGGCACGTCGTACCATTCCGCGTGCATCTCATGGTGCGCGAGATCCTGAGAGCGCACCGGCTGGAAGGTGCCGGCGCCCACGTGGAGCGTGACAAAAGCGACCGCAACACCCCGCTCGCGCAGCGCCTGCAGCAACGCGCCGTCGAAATGCAGGCCCGCGGTCGGGGCGGCGACAGCGCCCGGCTCGCGCGCGTACACGGTCTGATAGCGCTCCGCGTCGCCTTCGCCCGCGGCGCGCGTAATGTACATGGGCAGCGGCACCGCGCCGTGGCGCTCGAGCAGCGCAAGCGCGTCGTCGCATCCCTCGAAGCGCAACCGGAAGAACTCGCGTTCGCGTCCCAGCACAGTCGCCTCGATCGCGTCGGCGAATACGAGGGTGCTCCCCACCCGCGTCGGGTGGTTCGCGCCGATCTGCGCCAGCACCTCGCCGCCGGGCAGTACGCGCTCCACCATCACCTCGACCCGCCCGCCGGATTTCTTGCGGCCGGCGAGCCGCGCCCTGATGACCCGCGTGTCGTTCGCCACCACGACGTCGCCGGGCGCGACGAGGTCGACGATGTCGCGGAATTGCCGGTCGGTGAGTGCGCCCGTGCCTCCGTCGAGGTGCAGGAGCCGGCTCGCGCCGCGCTCCGCCGGCGGAAACTGCGCGATCAGCTCCTGCGGCAGCGCGTAGTCGAAGTCATCGAGGCGCATCGCCCCGATTATATGAGCCGTGACGGGTGAGGAGTGATGAGCGCGAGTGATGAACGATGACCGGTGCCGGCCTTGATCCGCATTCACCAACGCTCGTTGGTGCCGGGAGAGAGAATCGAACTCTCATGGTGTTGCCACCGCGGGATTTTGAGTCCCGTGCGTCTACCAATTCCGCCATCCCGGCGAGAGGCGTTGAATTATCTCCCGGCGCGAGGTGAAGCGGCAAGCCGCGCCTCGCATCCGCCGAGGCGCTCGTCACTCAAGTCCGGCCTGGCTCACCACTACCCGGTTGCGCCCTGCCCGCTTCGCCTCGTACAACGCGGCATCGGCCGCCCGCAGCAACGCTTCGGCGTCGCCGGCGTGCTGTGGAAAGATCGCGACGCCGAACGACGCGGTTACGGTATCCAGCGGCCGGCCGTCGTGCTCGAGCCGCAACGCCTCGATTCCGTGACGGATCCGTTCCGCGCGCTCCAGCGCCACTTCACGCGTGGCCTCCGGCAGGATTACTGCGAGCTCCTCGCCTCCGTAGCGGCAGCCGATGTCGGAGCCGCGCACGTGATCGCGGATGACGTCGGCGACCCGTTTCAACACGAGGTCACCCGCTTCATGGCCAAAGCTGTCGTTGAAGCGCTTGAAATGGTCGATGTCCACCAGGATCGCCGCCACCGGCGTGCGGGTGCGGCGCGCTTTCAGCAGCTCCCGTCCCAGCAGCTCGAAGAGGTAGCGCCGGTTGTGGAGACCGGTGAGGGGATCGGTGATCGCCAGCTCGCGCGATTCCCGCAATGCCTTCTGCAACTCCGAGTCGCGGTCCTGCAGCGACTGCGTCATCCGGTCGAATGCTTCTCCCAGGCGCGAAAGCTCCTCGCGGCCGCCCGGCAAGCCGGTGCGCGCGGTGAGGTCGCCCGCGTGGACGCGCCGCGCTACGTCGAGGAGCTTGCGCACGTTGCGCAGCACCAGGATCTCGGCGCCGTACCATCCGCCGAGCAGCAGCAGCATCGTGATTACCACCAGGCCACCGATGGTCTTTATGTACGCCTTGTGCGCCCCGGCATAGATCACCCCCTGATGAATGCCCATCATGACGCGCAGCGGGATCGTGCCGTCCGGGTTCTTGCCGACACCTTCGAGCGCGTAGAGACGTTGGGCGCCGGCGGCATCCGTCGCCTCGAACATGCCGCCGCTCGCGGCGAATACCACCGGGTTCAGGCGCGCTTCGGCGCTCTTCTCACCGATGCGCGGGGAGGGATCCGGGTGCCGGGCGAGGACGATGCCTTCGCGGTCGAGCACGGTTACCACAGAGCCCGGGGGTTTCGGAGCCGCCGCCGCAAGCTCGCCGATGCGCTTGAGATCGAGTCCCGCGTACAACACGGCGACGATCCTCTCTTCGGCGTCCAGCACCGGCTGGCCGAAGTCGATGCCCTCCCTGACCACGGCGCTGCCGGCTTGATAGCCGCCGACCGTGAAGCTCCCGCTCGCCACCGCCGTCCGGAAGTAGTAGCGGTCGGCTACGTTGATGCCGTCGTCCCACGTCATCGCGTTGCAGTAGAGCTCGCCGCTGGCGAGGTGGACGCCCAGCGAGCGGTACGTGCCCGCGCCGGCGCGCATCAGTCCCCGGAAATAGTCGTGGCAAGCGCGCCGGTCCCGCAGCAGCGCCGGCGCCGCCACGGTCAGCGCAAGCAGCAGGTGACGCGCGCCCTCCAGGACCTGTTCCTGCTGCCTGGCCGCGAGCCTGGCATGGCGCTGCAGATCTCCCCGCGCGTGCGCCTCCGCGACGTATCGCTGTTCGAGCGCAACGTAGGCCGTGAGCGCGAGCGCCGGAATCGCCGATAGCACCACGACGACGGCGACGCGGCCGCGAGCGCTCAGGTTCTTCACCGTCCACCGTTCAGCGTAGCGTCACCTCGACGTTATCGATCAGCCGCGTGCGGCCGAGACGAGCCGCGGCCAGGATGACGAGTTCGCGATCCCGCTCGGAGGGCTGGCGCAGGTCCGCCCGGCGGCGCACCGCGACGTAGTCGGGCTGCCAGCCGTGGCGCGTGAGCTCGGCCATGGACTGCTGGTCGATGCGCTGGAAATCGCGCGCGCCTTTCTCCATCTCCGCCTGCGCCTGCTTCAGGATGGCGTACAAACGGGGCGCCTCCTTGCGCTCCTGCGCGGACAGGTAGGCATTGCGCGAGGACAGCGCCAGCCCGTCGTCGGCCCTGACGGTTTCCGCCGGAATGATCTCGATCGGCAGCGCGAACTGCTTCACCATGTCCCGCAGCACGAGGTATTGCTGGTAGTCCTTCTTGCCGAAGATCGCCGAGTGGGGCATCACCAGGTTGAAGAGCTTGAGCACCACCGTCGCAACACCCCGGAAATGCCCGGGGCGGTGCGCGCCCTCCAGGATGTACTGGAGATCGGAGGGCTCGACCACGAAGGTCTGCCGCTCGGGATAGATCTCCTTCTCGTCCGGCACGAACACGACATCCACCCCGGCCGCCTCGAGCCGCGCGCAGTCCGCCTCGAGCGTGCGCGGATAGCGGTCGAAGTCCTCGCGCGGGCCGAACTGCAGGCGGTTGACGAAGATGCTGACCACCGTGCACGCCGCGCGCGGCTTGGCGATATCGATCAACTGGATGTGGCCGTCGTGGAGGTTGCCCATGGTCGGCACGAACACGTTGTTCGGCACGCGCTGCAGGCGCGCGCGCAGGTCGGCGGCGGAGTGGATGACGTCCACTAGAACGAGTGTTCGGGCCCGGGAAAAGTGCGTGCCTTGACTTCCTTGACGTAGAGCTCGACCGCGCCCTGGATCGTGCCCGTCGTGCGCATGAAATTCTTGACGAACTTCGCCTTCCGGCCGGGATAGACGTCGAGCATGTCGTGCAGCACCAGCACCTGCCCCGAGCAGTCCACGCCGGCACCGATGCCGATGGTCGGGATCGTGAGTGCTTCCGTGACCGCGCCGGCGAGCGCCGCGGGAACCGCTTCCAGCACGATCATGCCGGCGCCGGCCTGCTCGAGCAGCTTCGCTTCCTTGATCAGTTGCTGGCCCGCGTCCTCGCCCCGCCCCTGCACCCGGTAGCCGCCGAGCGCGTGCACCGATTGGGGAGTGAGCCCCAGGTGCCCGCATACGGGTATGCCGCGATCGGTGAGAAACTCGATGGTGTCGAGCATCGGCCGGCCGCCTTCGATCTTCACCATGTGCCCGCCGGCGGCCATGAGCTCAGCGGCGTTGTGGAACGCGTCCTGCGGCGAGACCTGGAAGGTGGCGAACGGCATGTCGGCGATGATGAACGCGCGCTTCGAGCCGCGCGCGACGCACTGGGTGTGGTAGACCATGTCGCGCAGGGTCACGGGCAGCGTGGACTCGTGCCCCTGCAGCACGTTGCCGAGCGAGTCCCCGATGAGCAGCGAGTCCACGCCGGCCGCCTCGAGCACGGCAGCGAAGCTCGCGTCGTAGCAGGTGAGCATCGCGATCCGGTTGCCTTCCTGCGCCATCTTCTGCAGCGTCGTGAGCGTGATCCGCATATCAACTCCTGTTCACCCTTCAATTGCCCAGGCTGAAGAACTCGCGCGGGCCGCGCATCGCGATAACGCGCTGCAACAATAAATCAAAATCGCCGGGCTGATCAACAAAATTCAGGTTTTCGGAGTTGACGGTCAGCACCGGCGCGGCGTCGTACTGATGGAAGAACCGCGCGTAGGTCTCCGCGAGCTGCACCAGGTACTCGTCCGGAATGTTGCGCTCGTAGGCGACGCCACGGCGGCGCACGCGCTCGACCAGCGTCGCGGGCGAGGCTTGCAGGTAGATCACGAGGTCGGGCACCGGCGCCTGGGGCTTCAACTGCGCCCAGACCTGGCGGTAGAGCGCGAATTCGTCGTCGCTCAGGGTGAGCCGCGCGAAGAGAGCGTCCTTGTCGATCATGAAATCCGCGACGGTGAGCCCCGAGAAGAGATCCGGCTGCGAGAGCTTGCGCACCTGGTCGGAACGCTGAAACAGGAAATAGAGCTGCGTCGGCAGCGCGTAGCGCGCGCGGTCCTGGTAGAAGCCGGAGAGGAACGGGTTGGCGTCGGGATCTTCCAGCAGCGCCATGCCCCCCGTGCGCTCGCCCATCACGCGCGCGAGGCTCGTCTTGCCCGCGCCGACGGGGCCTTCGACCACGATGTAGCGGTACTTTTCGGGCAGCCTCGCGCTCATTTCATGACTCGCCCGCCCCGCGGTTTACCCGTTATCCGTTTCGCGAAGCCTGATCATGCCTGAGGCGTCCACGTTGCGCACGAGATCGGCGATGCGCCCGCGTCCCGGCACCACCGCGCCGGGCGCGATCTCGGCGAGCGGCACCACCACGAAGGCGCGATCGAGCATGCGCGGGTGGGGAACGACCAATCCGGGTTCGCGCACGGTCAGTCCGCCATAAAGCAGGAGATCGAGGTCGAGCGTGCGCGGACCGTTGGGCACATCGCGCACCCGGCCGTGGGCCCGCTCGATCGCCAGAAGACGCTCGAGCAGCTCGCGCGCCGTGAGCCGCGTCTCGATTTCCGCCACCGCGTTGACGAAGTCCGGCTGGTCGAGGACTCCCGCGGGCGGGTTGCGATAAAGCGATGAACTGCCCACGAGCCGGGTCCCGGGCAGGGCCGCAAGCGCCCGCAGCGCGCGGCGGATCTGGGCCGGGGGGTCGTCAAGGTTGCTCCCAAGAGCGACAAAAGCAGTGACGGCTGACGCCTGTCCTGAGCGACGTCGAAGGGGCTGACGGCTGACGGAGGTCATCCTTCCGCCTTCCCCCGGCCCGCCGCGCTGCATCGCGTCGGGCGTTCGCGGGTTCGAACGTGCGCAGGCACCTTCATCGAATTCCCCGCTCACCCTTCGCCGTCGGACGCCGTGCCGTGGCCCGGAGCAACATGGGCGCCGGGCGGTCCGCGGCGGCGACGGCGGCGGCGCCGCTTGCGCGGCCCGGCGTCGCCGGTCAGCATCTGGGCGCGCTCGGACTCGCCCGCGCGCTGGAAGCGCTCCCACCATTCGCCGAGCGCGGCTTCGAGCTCGCCGCTCTCGCAGCGCAGGCGCAGGAAATCGTAACCGGCCCGGAAGCGCGGGTGCTCGAGCAGACGGTACGGGCGCTTGCCGGCGCGATGGTGGAAGCGCGGCTGCATCGCCCAGATCTCCCGCATGTCGGCGCCGTGACGGTGCGGTATCGCGAGCTTCCCGGCCTGGGCCCGCATGACGTGATCCATTGCCTGGTAGAGCGCGGGAATCGGCGGCCCGCCTTTCTCTTCCAGCACCTTCCACTCGGCGAGGACCTCGGGCCACAGCAGCGCCGCGAACAGGAAACCCGGCGACACCGGCTTTTCCGCACGCACGCGCTCGTCCGTGCTCTGGAGCGCGGCGACGACGAAGCGCTCGCCCGCCGCCCTGCCCATGGCGGCGTCGATGAGCGGCAGCACGCCATGGTGCAGCCCTTCCCTGCGCAGCTGCGCGACGCCCTCCGCGGCATGGCCGGAGAGCAGAAGCTTCAGCATCTCGTCGAGCAGACGCGAGGGCGGCACGTGCGCGAGCAGTCCGGCGAGGCGGCGGATCGGCCGGCGCGTCGCCGCGTCGATCTCGAGCCCCCGGCTCGACGCGAGCCGCACCGCGCGCAGCATCCGGATGGGGTCCTCGCGGTAGCGCTTCTCCGGGTCCCCGATCATGCGCAGGCGCCGCTTGAGGAGGTCGGGAACGCCGCCGTGGTAGTCCCAGATCTTCTGGGAGGACGGGTCGTAGAACAGCGCGTTGATGGTGAAATCGCGGCGCGTCGCGTCCTGCTCCTGGGTGCCGAACACGTTGTCGCGCAGAATCCTGCCGTGCTCGTCCGCCACGCGCTCCCCCTCTTCCTCCACCGGGTTCGAGCCGCGGAACGTGGAGACTTCCACCATCTCCGGCCCGCACATCACGTGCACCAGGCGGAAGCGCCGCCCGATCACCCGCGAGCGCCGGAACAGCCCGCGCACCTCCTCGGGCGTGGCGTCGGTCGCGATGTCGAAATCCTTGGGTCTGCGGCCAAGCAGCAGATCGCGCACCGCGCCGCCGACGACAAAGGCCGCGAAGCCGTGGCGCTGCAGCGTCTGCGTCGTGCGCAGCGCGCAGGAGCTTATCGCACCGCGGCCGACGCCATGCGCGCCGTGCGCGATGATCTTCGGCTGCGCCGACCCGAACAGCTGACCGGAGAAGACCTTGCCCAGGAAACGCCTGATCACGGGGTCCTTACTCGAGCGTGATGATCGGCCAGCCGCTGCGCTCGGCATGCGCCCGCAGCGTCGCGTCCGGGTCCACGGCAACGGGGCGGCTCACGCGCTCGAGGAGCGGCAGATCGTTATGGGAATCGCTGTAGAACCACGATTCGGAATAGTCGGCGAGCGCGCGGCCCCGCCCCGCGAGCCACGCTTCGAGCCGGGTGACCTTGCCCTCGCGGAAGCACGGAATGCCCCTCACCGCGCCGGTGAATTCGCCGTTCTGCTCCTCGGGCTCGGTCGCGATCAGCTCGGCGATGCCGAACTCGTGCGCGATCGGCGCGGTGACGAAGCTGTTGGTCGCCGTGATCACGACGCGCAGGTCGCCGCGGTGGCGCTCGACGAGCGAGCGCGCCTTGTCCCGGATCAGGGGACGGATCTTGATCTCCATGAACTCGCGATGCCAGTCCGCGAGCTGCGACCGCGGGTGGCGCGACAGCGGCTTCAACTGGAAATTGAGGAATGCGTGGATGTCCAGCGTGCCGGCCTGGTAATTCCGGAGAAAGCTCAGGTTGTGCGCCTCGTAGACCTCGCGGTCGACCACGCCCTGCTCGATCAGGAATTGCGCCCACTCGAAATCGCTGTCACCCGCGAGCAGCGTATTGTCGAGATCGAACAGGACCAGCCGCTGGTTCAATCGCGCGCCCCTGCCGCCGCATCCCCCATCCTCGGTCCCGCATCCTGCCGGCCGGTGGCGTGCAGCAGCTCGCGCGCCAGCGGAACGGTGACCGGGCGGCGGGTCTCGAGCGAGTAGCGATCGAGCGCGTCGAGGGTCGCGAGCAGCGTGGGCAGGTCGCGCCGCGCCCGCGTCAGCAGGTAATCGGATACCTCGGGTGCAAGCTGGAAGCCGCGGCTCGCGGCGCGGTCCGCGAGCGCCTGCGCCTTGTTCTCGTCGGTGAGCGCGTGGACCTGGTAGACGAGACCCCAGGCGAGGCGGGTCGCCAGGTCCTCGCGAAGCGCGAGCTGCGCCGGCGGATTGCCCGCGCTCGCGAGCACTACGCCGCCGTGCTCGCGGAGCGCGTTGTAGAGATCGAACACCGCAACCTGTCCTTCGGCCTCGAGCCGGTCCACGTCGTCGAGGGCGACGCAGTCCATGCGCTCGAGCCCGGCTTCGATGCGGGCGCCCGCGGCGCAGGCAAGATACGTGGCGGCTGCCCCTCCGCTGCGCAGCGCGGCGACGGTTGCCCGGAGGAGGTGGCTGCGGCCGCATCCGGGCCGGCCCCAGAGGAAGAAGCAACGCTCGCGCGCGGTCCCCGCCGCAAGCCGCTTCAAATTGCCGAGCACCTCGCCATTCAACCCGGCAACGAAATTATCGAGCGTGGGCTGCGGCGGGCTGGCGAAATCGAGCGCGAGCTGTTTCATGTAAAATTCGAGGCGCCTATCTTAGCCCAAATTCCGGCCATTCCCGACACGCTCCCCACTCGAGAACGTGGATTGAAGAAGCCCGCCGCCCCTCTCACCTACCGCGACGCCGGCGTGGACATCGACGCCGGGGACCGCCTGGTCGAGAACATCAAGCCATTCGCGAAGAAGACTCTGCGCAAGGGCGTGCTCGCGGGAATCGGCGGATTCGGCGCCTTGTTCGAGATCGCCCGTAGCCGCTATCGCGAGCCGGTGCTGGTCGCGGGTACCGACGGGGTAGGCACCAAGCTGAAGCTCGCATTCGAGCTGAACCGCCACGCCTCCATCGGCATCGATCTCGTGGCGATGAGCGTCAACGACATTCTGACCCTCGGGGCGGAGCCGCTGTTCTTCCTCGACTACTACGCGTGCGGCCGGCTTGACGTCGCGACCGCGACCGAGGTCGTCAAGGGCATCGCCGCGGGCTGCAGGGAGGCCGGCTGCGCGCTGATCGGCGGCGAGACCGCGGAAATGCCCGGCATGTACACCCCCGGCGAGTACGACCTGGCGGGATTCGCGGTGGGCATCGTCGAGAAGCGCCGCATCATCGACGGGTCCCGCATCCTCGAAGGAGACATCGTGCTGGGGCTCGCCTCGAGCGGCGCGCATTCCAATGGCTACTCGCTGATCCGCAAGATCGTCGCGGTCAAGGGCGTGGACCTGTCGGCGCAATTCAATGGTCGCGCGTTGAGCGAAGTGATGCTCGAACCCACCCGGATCTACGTGAAATCCGTCCTGAAATTGATCAAGGGCGTCGCCGTCAAGGGCCTCGCCCACATCACCGGCGGCGGCATCGTCGAAAACGTTCCGCGAATGCTGCCCGCGCGGCTGGCGGCGCGCATCGAGCGCTCGGCGTGGCGGCTGCCGCCGCTGTTCCAGTGGCTGAAGGACGAAGGCGGCATCGACGATGCCGAGCTCTACCGCGTATTCAATTGCGGCATCGGCATGGCGGTGGTCGTCGCGCCGGCGCACGCCGCGAGGGCACTGAGGACCCTCAAGGCCGCGGGCGAGACCGCGTGGCGCATCGGCCGCATCGTCAGGCGGACCCGGAACGAGCCGCAAGTCGAGATAGTCTAACCATTCCCGTGGCTGAGAAGACGCTCGTCATCCTGATCTCCGGGCGCGGCAGCAACATGGAGGCGGTGCTCGATGCGCGGCTGCCGGCACGCGTTGCCGCCGTCGTCAGCAATAATCCTCAGGCGCGCGGCCTCGGCGTTGCCGCCCGGCGCGGCATCGCGACCGTTGTGGTCGATCACCGCGCGTTTCCCGACCGCGCCGCGTTCGAGGCGGCGCTCGCCACCGAGATCGACCGCCACCGGCCTGACCTCGTCGTGCTCGCGGGTTTCACGCGCATCCTGACGCCGCCCTTCGTCGAGCGCTACGAAGGCCGGATCATGAACATCCACCCCTCGCTACTGCCCGCGTTTCCGGGGCTGGACACGCACCGGCGGGCGCTCGAGGCCGGCGTGCGCATTCACGGCTGCACGGTGCACTTCGTCACCCACGCCCTCGACAGCGGGCCGATCGTCGTGCAGGCCGCCGTTCCGGTGGAAGCGGGCGACACGGAGGAGCGGCTCGCCGCGCGCGTGCTCGCGCAGGAGCATCGCATCTATCCGCAGGCGATACGCTGGTTCTGCGAGGGGCGGCTGAGGGTCGGCCGCGACGGTGCTGTCGCGGTGGAGGGCGCGCGCGCGACAGACGGCGCGCTGACCGCGCCGCCGCTCGACGCACGTTAAGGCGACGGCAATGAGATGCCGCACCGGATGGGCGGCAGCCCTGCTGCTCTTGGCGCTTCCCGGCGGGGCGGCCGCACCACCGGTGCCCCTGTCCGTCTCTGCGAGCTACAACGTTCTCCGGAACGGCGGGCACGTCGCGGTCATGCACGAGACCTTCGAGGCGAGCGGGAGCGACTACCGTATCGTGAGCGAAACCCGCGCCGTCGGGCTGCTCGCGCTGTTCGCGCCGAATCCATTGCGGGTAACGAGCAGCGGACGGCTGACCGGCACCGGGTTGACGCCGTACTACTACGAGTATAAACGGGGTGAGGATGATCCGCGGCGGATACGCGCCGAATTCGACTGGGAGGGAGCGCAGCTGAAGGTCACGCGCAGCGGCAGGAACGAGACGCTGCCGCTGCCGCCCGGGACTCAGGACCAGCTGTCGATCATGTACCAGTTCATGTATCTCGCGCCCGACCGGCCACAGGTTCTGCAGCTTTCGAGGACCACCGGCCGCAGGCTGGAGCAACACCGCTATACCGTGCGCACGGGCGTCGAGATCGAAACCGCGCTCGGGCCCATGACCACGGTGCATCTCGTGCGGCAGCACCAGCCCGAGGAAAGCGGCGTCGAGATCTGGCTCGCGCCCCAGCACCACTTCCTGCCGGTCAGGATGCGGGTCGTGGAGGACGATGGCTCGCGCTTCGAGCAGGCGATTACGAAGGTGGAATTCAAGCCATGACGACGCACACTCGCCTCGTCATCGCCGCCCTGCTCTCGCTCGCCCTTCACGCGGCGGTGATTTCGGGCGAGTGGCTGCCGATGCCGCTTGCGCCGGGGACGCCGCGGCCGCTCGAAGCGCGGCTCGCGTCGCTTCCGGAGCTCAAGCCAGCGGCTCCCAAGCCGAGGGCCCGGGCGCCCCGGCGCATCCCGCCGGTTCCGGTTCCGGAAGTCGCGGCGATCGCGGTTCCGAGCCCGTTTGTACTGCCCAACGCCCTAGACGACGAGGACTTGGCGGTGGCCCCGTCCGAGGAACCCGCAGTGCCGGAGCCGCCGCAGCAGCTCGCGCTCGCCGCGCAGACGAACGTCGACGCCGCGACCGCCCACGGTCTGCCGCGCACGGGCCGGATCACCTACACGCTGTTCTACGGCGAGGAGCAGTACTCCGTCGGCAACGTGGTGCAGTCGTGGGAAGCGGGGGCGGATTCCTATCTGCTGGCAAGCGCGGCCGAGTCGACGGGACTCGTGGAGATCCTCTGGCCCCAGCGCATCCGTTACGTCAGCCGCGGGAGAATCACGCGGCAGGGGATGCAGCCCGAGTCATTTACGGCAAGCCGCACGCGCCGCGGCAGAAACGAAGTGGCGCAGGCGCGTTTCGACTGGGCGGCGGGAAGTCTCACCTACGGCCATACGCAAAACCAGAGAAGCGTGCCGCTGCCCGCCGGCGCGCAGGACCTCGTGAGCTTCATCTTCCAGTTCGTCCTGGCGCCGCCCGCGCCCGGACGTTACCGGGTGCCGATCACCACCGGCTCGCGCTTCGACGTTCATGAGATCGAGGTTTCCGCCGAGGAGCGGATCGAGACTCCCCTCGGCAAGTTGCGGGCGCTGCCCGTCCGGCAACTGCCGCGCCCCGGGGAGGCGACCATCGAGATCTGGCTCGCCGCCGACTACCGCTACCTCCCGGTGCGGATCCGTCACTACGACCGCAGGGGCGAATTCACCGGCGAGCAGATGGTGAACGAGATCCGTGTCAGCGACGAATAGCACCGGTGACCATCACCCGCACCCAGCTCGAGGCGGCGACCGAAGCGCTCGGGCTTGCGCTCAAGTTCGACCGCCCCGCGGATTCGGTGCTCCACGATTTCTTCCGCGCCCGCCACGCCCTCGGCAGCCACGACCGGGCATTCATCGCCGAAGCAGTCTATGGCGTGCTGCGCCGCAAGCGCACGGTGGACCACCTCGCTCCGGGCGGCTCGCCGCGGCGCATGCTGCTTGCCTACCTGGCGCGCGTGCGGGGCATCAGCATCCGGGAACTCGCGGACCAATTGATGCAGGACGAATCATCGTGGCTTTCGGGGATCAAGGCGCAATCGCTCGACGACCTGCCCCTCGCGCTGCGCGCCGAGCTGCCGGACTGGATCGTCGAGCGGCTCCGCTCCCGTTTTTCGGAACCCGAAATCGCCGCGCTGGCCAGGGGATTGAACGAACCCGCCCCGCTCGATCTCCGCGTCAACACGCTGCTCGCCGGGCGCGAGGAAGTGCAGCAGGCGCTCGCCGTCGACGCGGTCGTAGCCGAGACGACACCGTATTCGCCGGTCGGCCTGCGCGTCAGGGGCAGGCCCGCGATCAATCGCCACCCGCTGTTCCTGACGGGCGCCATCGAAGCGCAGGATGAAGGCAGCCAGCTGCTCGGCTTTCTTCTTGCGCCACGGCGCCACGATCTCGTGGTGGATTTCTGCGCCGGCTCCGGGGGCAAGACCCTCATGCTGGGCGCGCTGATGCACTCCCACGGCCGCATTTATGCCTTCGACGTCTCGGCGGCGCGCTTGAGCCGCCTTAAGCCCCGGCTCAAGCGTTCTGGGCTCTCCAACGTGTACGCGCAGCCGATCCGCAGCGAAAACGACATCCGCGTTAAGCGCCTCGCCGGCAAGATCGACCGGGTGCTGGTGGACGCCCCGTGCACCGGGCTCGGCACGTTGCGCCGCAATCCCGACCTCAAATGGCGCCAGTCGCCACAATCGGTCGATGAGCTGAAGCTCAAGCAGGCCGCGATCCTGCGCGCGGCGGCGAACCTCGTGAAGCCCGGCGGGCGGCTGGTATACGCGACTTGCAGCCTGCTCGCCGAGGAAAACGAGGACATTGTCTCCGCGTTTCTCGCAGAACGCGCGGGCTTCCGGAAGCTGCGCTGCCAGGAACTGCTCGAGCAGCAGGGAATCACCCTGGAAACGGGCGAATTTCTCCGTCTGTTTCCGCACCTACATGCCACGGATGGCTTTTTTGCTGCCGCGTTGCAGCGAAATTAATGGAACCAGTGACTTGTGGCCCGGTCTCAAAAGGCCATCGATAATCGGCCCGTTTCGGGATTCTGCCTAGAAATCATGATGCTACCGCGCTGGCCAAGCCTTGCGAGTGCGCTTTTTGCTATGCCGGGCGCCGGAATTTCTGTAGACTGCCGGCCAGCACGATAACAAAGCAGGATTCCGCAGAGGAGAACCATGCTTACAGGCATTTTTGATCTGCCGTGGTGGGGCTACGTGCTCTACGCGCTCGCGGTCACCCACGTCACCATCGCCGGGGTCACCATCTATCTGCACCGCTGCCAGGCGCATCGGGCGCTCGACCTGCACCCGGCCGTCAGCCATTTCTTCCGCTTCTGGTTGTGGCTCACCACCGGCATGGTCACGAAGGAGTGGGCTGCGATCCACCGCAAGCACCATGCAAAAGTCGAGACCGTGGACGATCCGCACAGCCCGCAGATCTACGGCATCAAGAAAGTGCTGTGGGAGGGCGCCGAGCTCTACCGCATAGAATCGCGCAAGCAGGAAACGCTGGACCGCTACGGCGCCGGCACCCCCGATGACTGGCTCGAGCGCAATCTTTACACCCGGCGCGACAGTCTCGGCGTCACTACCCTGTTCCTCATCAACTTCGCCCTGTTTGGTTTCATCGGAATCACCATCTGGGCGGTGCAAATGGCGTGGATTCCGTTCTTTGCCGCCGGTGTCATCAACGGCATCGGCCACTACTGGGGCTACCGCACGTTCCAGCCGGAGGACACCAGCACCAACATCGTCCCGTGGGGCATGTTGATCGGCGGCGAGGAACTGCACAACAACCACCATGCCTACCCGACCTCGGCGCGCTTCTCGATCCGGTGGTATGAATTCGACCTCGGCTGGCAGTACATCCGGGCCCTGGTGCGACTGGGGCTGGCGCAAGTCAAGAAGGTCGCGCCCGAACTGAAGCTCGATAACGCCAAGACGCATTGCGATCTTGCGACGGTGCAGTCGGTCATCACGCACCGCTACGAGGTGCTCGCCAAGTACGCCCAATCGCTGCGCCGGACCTGCGCCGAGGAAATCCGCGTTCTCAGGACGAGCGCGGTGCGCGTGGACGTTGGCGCGATCAAGCGCATGCTCCACCGCGATGCAAAAATGGTCCCGGCGAACGAGCGCGTCAAGGTGGACGATGCGCTGCAAAAGAGCAAGGTGCTCGCCACCGTCTACACCATGCGCGAGGAGCTGGCCGCGCTGTGGCAACGCTCCAACGCGTCCAAGGAGCAGCTGGTGCGTCAGCTCGAGGACTGGTGCGTGCGCGCGGAGGCGAGCGGCATCGTCGCGCTGCAGGAGTTCTCGCGGCGCCTGCGCTGCTACGCCTGAACACCAAACCGCAAGAAACGAAAAGCCCGCCAATCGGCGGGCTTTTTTCTTTTGGGACTTGATTCTGCCGTTGAGCGGCGCGGTAGCGTCCGCTCGAACGGCCTTCGCCGGCGCCCGCGTTATTTGATCTTCGTCTCTTTGTAGATGACGTGCTTGCGCGCCACCGGATCGTACTTCTTGATCTCCATCTTGTCCGGCGTAGTGCGCTTGTTCTTGGTCGTGGTGTAGAAGTGACCGGTGCCGGCGGTGGATTCGAGCTTGATCTTCTCGCGCATGGCGGGCTCCTCAGACTTCCTCGCCGCGCGCGCGGATCTCCGCGAGCACGGCCTCGATTCCCTTGCGGTCGATGGTGCGCAGCCCCGCCTGGGACACGCGCAAGCTCACCCACCGGTTCTCGGCCTCGACCCAGAAACGGCGATATTGCAGGTTCGGGAGAAACCGCCGCCGCGTCTTGTTGTTGGCGTGGGACACGTTGTGTCCCTTCATCGGCTTCTTGCCGGTGACCTGGCAAATGCGTGACATGGAACGGCTCCGGGAATCTCGAAAGCCGCGGATTCTACAGTCTTTCCGCCGCCGGCTCAAGACTGAGGCGGGCGGGCTTCACCACGCCCCGTCGGGTCGGGCCTATCTTACGATGAGCACCGGGACCTTGCTGTGGGTCAATACCTTCACCGTTTCACTGCCGAGCAGCACGGCATCGAGACCCCTGCGCCCGTGCGAGGCCATCATGATCAGGTCACACTTGCGATTCGCGGCGTTGTTGATGATCTCCTCGTAGGGGTGGTCTCCGACGACGACCAGGCCCTCGCAATCGACGCCCTCCTTCTTCACGCGCGTCACCAGTTCGGAAATCATCTTCTGGGCGATTTCCCTAGCCTCCTCTTCGTGCTCTTTCTCGATCTTTGTGTGCACCGATCGGGGCGCGCCCCAAGGCTGCATGGACAGGTGGTAGTGAGATACCACGTGAAGGACGGTCACCTTGGCCCCGGTCGATTTCGCAAAGGCAGCGCATTCCTTCTCCGCCTTCCGGGACAGCTCCGAGCCGTCATATGGCAGCAGGATGTGCTTGTAATGCATGGCGCGCCCCTCCGTGACGTGAGGTGGATCGGAAACAGCATGCGCCGGGAACCGATTGAGCCGCTTGATCTAGGTCAACTCTCTCCTATAACAGACCGCGCTCGGCAAAGGACATCGCCGTCCCGGCGCCAACGATGAAGTGATCGAGCACCTTGACGTCCACCAGGGCAAGCGCCTGCCGCAGCGCGCCCGTGAGCGCCTCATCAGAGCGGCTCGGCTCGGCGATGCCCGAGGGGTGATTGTGCGCGAAGATCAGCGCCGCCGCGTTGTGGTAAAGCGCGCGCTTCACTACCTCGCGCGGGTAGACGCTGGTCTGGGTGAGGGTGCCGCGAAAGAGCTCCTCCACTGCCAGCACCCGGTTCTGCGCATCGAGGAACACCCCGACGAAGACCTCGTGCGGCCGGTCCTGGAGCTTGAGGCGCAGGAAGTCACGCACGGCCTGCGGCGAGCCCAGCGCGGAGCCGCGGTCGAGCTTCTCGCGCAGCGCGCGCCGCGCCATCTCCAGCACCGCCTGCAGCTGCACGTATTTCGCCGCGCCGAGGCCGGACACCGCGGTCACGGCATCCGCCCCGGCCGCGAACAGCCCCGACAGCGAGCCGAAGCGCGTCAGCGCCTCGCGCGCGACGTCAACGGCACTCCTGCCCCTGACCCCGGTGCGCAGAAAGATGGCCACCAATTCGGCATCGGACAGCGATTCCGCGCCCCGGTGGAGGAGCTTCTCGCGCGGCCGGTCGCCAAGCGGCCAGTCGGTAATAGCCATCGGCTTTCAGCTTTCAGCGATCAGCAATTACGAAGTTAACGCGATGGCATCCGCAGCGGTTTACTTGGGCTGACAGCTGATTGCTGACCGCTGAGCGCTGGTTTACACTCTTTCCCGCCACTTGAAGTTGAAGCGCTACATGGCTGAAACCTCGCGCAAATCGGTCGTTCTCGGCATCACCGGCGGCATCGCCGCGTACAAGGCGGCCGAGTTGACGCGCGAGCTTGCGCGCAACGGCATCGAGGTGCAGGTGGTCATGACCGAGGCTGCCGGCGGACTCGTTGCGCCCGCCACCTTCCAGGCGCTTTCGGGCAAGCCGGTATACACCGACCTGTGGGACGCGCGCGCCGCAGACAACATGGCCCACATCGAGCTCTCGCGCGGCAAGGACGCGATCGTGGTCGCGCCCGCCACCGCCGATTTCATCGCCAAGCTCGCGCAGGGCCTGGCGGACGACCTGCTCTCGACGCTGTGCCTTGCGCGCGAATGCCCCCTGATCGTGGCGCCGGCGATGAACCGCCAGATGTGGGACAACCCGGCGACGCGCCGCAATATCGAGCGCCTGCTGCGCGACGGCGTGGCGATACTCGGGCCCGCGAGCGGGGACCAGGCGTGCGGCGAGGTCGGCATGGGCCGCATGCTCGAGGCGCGCGACATCGCCGAGGCGGTGACGGCCTTCCTCTCCCCGAAGACTTTGCGCGGGGCGCGCGTGCTGATCACCGCCGGCCCGACGTTCGAGACCATCGACGCGGTGCGCGGCATCACCAACCGCAGCTCCGGCAAGATGGGCTACGCGGTCGCGCGCGCCGCGCTCGAGGCCGGCGCCCGGGTGACGCTGATTTCGGGGCCAACGAGCCTCGCCGCGCCCGCCGGCACCCAGCGGGTGGACGTCGTTTCCGCGCGCGAGATGTTCCAGGCGGTGAAAAAAAGCGTGGCGGACGCCGACATCTTCATCAGCGTCGCCGCGGTCTCGGACTACCACGTTGCCAGCCCGCAGCGCCAGAAGATCAAGAGGAGCGCGCGCAGGCTCCGGCTCGATCTCGTGCCCAACCCGGATATCCTGGCGTGGGTCGCGTCGCGGCCGCGGCCGCCGTTCTGCGTCGGCTTCGCGGCGGAAACGGAGAAACTGCGACAGCATGCCGAAGCCAAGCGCCGCGCGAAGAAGGTGCCGTTGCTCGCGGCGAACCTCGCCCAGCAGGCAATTGGCGCGGATGACAATGAACTGACCCTGTTCGACGACGCGGGCGCGCACAAGCTTCCCCGGGCACCGAAGCAAGTCGTGGCGCGGCAGCTCGTCGCCCACATCGCGAAACTCTACAAGGAAGCACGCGGCAAGCGGTAAGCAGCGAGCGGAACAGGACCGTCACGCATCAACCGGTCACCGCAGACTGCACGCGCGCCCATGAAGACAATCGACCTCAGGATTCTTGATGAGCGGCTGCGCGGCCAGCTGCCGGGATACGCGACGCCGGGCTCGGCGGGGCTCGACCTGCGCGCCTGCATCAGCGCGCCCCTCGAGCTGGCGCCCGGCGAGACCGAGCTGATCCCGTCGGGCATCGCCATTCACCTGGCCGACCCCGGTCTGGCGGCGGTGATCCTGCCCCGCTCCGGCCTCGGCCACAAGCACGGCATCGTGCTCGGAAACCTGGTCGGCCTGATCGACTCCGATTATCAGGGCCAGATCTTCGTGTCCACCTGGAACCGCGGGGGCGCCCCGTTCACGATCAACCCCATGGAGCGCCTTGCCCAGCTGGTGGTAGTACCCGTAATCCAGGTCGGCTTCAACGTGGTAGAGGATTTTGACACGAGCCGCCGCAGCGCCGGCGGCTTTGGAAGCACGGGCAAAGGATGACGAAAACAGCACTTGTCCTTTTCGCGCATGGCGCGCGCGACGCGCAATGGAGCGAGCCATTCCGCGCGATCCGGCAGGCGGTCGCGGCGCGCCGCCCCGATCTCACAGTGGAGATTGCGTTCCTCGAGCTGATGCAGCCGGCGCTCGGCGAGTGCGTGGCGCGCCTGGTCAAGGACGGCCACACCCGGATCACCGTCGCTCCGCTGTTCCTGGCGCAGGGCGGGCACCTGAAGAAGGACCTGCCGCGGCTGCTGAAGGAGCTGAGCGCCCGGCACGCGGTGGCGGAGATCACGGTGCTGCCGGCGATCGGCGAGGTCACCGAGCTGCTGGAAGCGATCTCGGAGTGGCTGGTGAGCAGCGCGCCGCGCCAGACGAGACAGTGAGTGGTGAGTGGTGAGCAGAAAATGCTGAGGCGTGGTATCGCCGCTCGCGGCGCGCAGGTCCTGGCGGGGCTGGCGCTCGCGCTGGGCGCGTACGCCGCCAGCTCCGGGACGCCGGAAATCCCGCTCGTCGTGAACGGCCACCGGCTGACCGCCGAGGTCGCGGCGACCGACGACACCCGCTCGCAGGGCCTCATGCACCGCAGGATCCTGCCGGAGAACCGCGGCATGCTATTCGTATTCCGGCAAAGCGCGCAGCACGCGATGTGGATGATGAACACCTACATACCGCTGTCGGTGGCGTTCCTCGACGAGCGCGGCGTGATCATCAACATCGAGGATATGAAGCCGCACACACAAGATACGCACCCCGCCGCGAAGCCCGCGCGCTACGCCCTGGAAATGAATAAGGGCTGGTTCGCGAAGCGCGGCATCGAGCCGGGCGCCAGGATCGAGGGGCTCGAGCGCGCGCCGCCTGCGAGATGAAGCGTGATTGGTGGCTGGTGGACGGTGACTAGAGCAAAAAAAACGCCCGGGCAAACCCGGGCGTTTTCGCGTCAGCCTTACCCGATCAGCCGAAGAATATGCCCTGGTGGCCTGCGGCCGCCATGAAGAACAGCATCGGGATCGAAAGCAGGGTGTTGGTGCGGGAGGCGAGAAACGCGACACGACGCGCTTTCGCCTTCTCCTCGTCGGTCGCCTGCACCATGCCCAGAATTTTCTGCTGATTGGGCCAGATCAGCACCCACACGTTGAAGAGCATGATGGTGCCGAGCCACGCGCCCACGCCGATTGCGTAGAAGGCGTGGTTGAGGAACAGGAACGCGTTGAAGAAATTTTTGCCGAGCAGCAGCGCGCCCAGCAGCCACGTCGCCACGGCCGCCCAGCGGAACCAGAAGAGAGCGCGCGGCGCGACATGCTTGGTGATGCCCGCTCCCGTGTTGTCCTTGCCGGCGGCCGCCAGCGCCGGCACCTGCACGAAATTGAAGTAGTAGAGCAGGCCGATCCACATAACGCCCGCCGCGATGTGGAGCCAGCGCCCGATGCCGAGCTGAATGAAGTCCATCATGGCCGGCCCCCTATTGGAACGCGTACTTCACGACGTTGTACAGGATGAGCGTGAGCACCACGCCCCAGAACACCGTCCACCCGAGCGAGTCTAGAAAATATTTCATTGCCGGTCCCTCCTCCTGGTAGCGCGTTGCGCGAGATCGCGAACAAGCTGGGCGGACATTCTAGTACAGTTGGACGCAGGCAGCAATTCCACGGGGAATTCAAGCGGCCGTCGTCATCGCATGCTCGCAGTAGCGGCTATTACTCCATGGCCGGGCGCCAGCGCGAGACAGAATCAGGGCTGCATCGTCCGCCCGCTCCTGTTGCGCTAACGCGACAATGTTGTGTCCGGAACCCTGCAAAATGAGTAAACTAGCTGCAGCGGCAATCCGGCGTGATCGTGCTCCGGCCTGCCCTGGAACAGCGAGATCGGATCGCCTATGCGCCATCGATTCGGAATCACGCTTAAAGCATTCGCGCTGACGGTCGCGGCGGCGCTGCTACCCCTCACCTGTGCTGCCCAGGCGCTGCTCTCGCCCGAGCAGAGCCGTCTGGGGCTCAGACAGCCGACCGGACCCGGGGTGATCACCCAGTCCGCTGGCGAGTCGAGACAGGCCGGGTTGAGCCGGCAACCCTCCGATTTCACCCTGTTCGGCGGCTCGCGCGAGATGATGCGCGGCGGCCTGGGTGCGGCGGAGGCATATGGCGGCGTGGTGTACTCCATTTCGCGCAGTTGGGGCTCGTCGCTCGAGGTGGGATATGCCCCGGAATCCCCGCTGGTGCCGCGCCAGTATGCCCTGGCGGGCGGGGTGCGCACCGCGCTGAGCGACCGCAAGGCGCTGAGCGTGGGAATCAAGTACCAGGTGTACGAAGCGGAGCCCGGCGCGCCGGGTGACTCGGCGCCAGTGAACGGGTTCGGGCTTGCGCCTTCCCGCGGGCTGGGAACAGGCTATGCCACCGGATATCAGTTGCAGCTCGGCTACCAGCACAGCGAGTTCACCTTGTTCGGGCTCACGCTGGGACGGGAGACGGAAACCTACGCAACGGCCTTCGACCCCGCAGGACCCTCTCCGCGTCAACTCTCCTTCAGCGGGCAGCACCTGCTTACGCCGAGCTGGGCATTGAGCTACGACGTGCTGTCGGGAGACCTCGGTATTCCGAACCCGATACGACTCCAGGGTCTCGGCCTGCGATTCGGCGTGCGCTACCGGTTCTGAGCGCACGGATTCCCACCACCCACGAATAGGGAGAGCTTGACCATGATCGCTTGCGTCCGGCGTAATCTGCTGACAGCCGTTCTGGCTGCGCTACCCGTCTTCCTGATACCGAGTGGTGCCCGCAGTCAGGACTATCCGGCAAAGACCGTGCGCGTGATCGTGCCGTTCGCGCCGGGCGGCGGCAGCGACATCACCGCGCGACAGGTCGCGCAGAAACTCAGCGAGCAGTTCAAGCGGCAGTTCGTGGTGGACAACCGCGGCGGAGCGAGCGGCCTGATCGGCATGGAGTTGACGGCCAAGGCCCCGCCCGACGGATACACGATCATGGTGATGTCCGGCAGCTTCGCGGCGACGCCGGCGACGCACAAGCCGGCGTTCGACCCGATCAACACCATCATCCCCATCGCCGAGGTGGGCTACACACCATTCGTGCTGTCGGTGCACCCCACCCTCCCCGTGAAAACTACCAGGGAGCTGATCGCGCTGGCGAAGGCGCGGCCGGGGCAGTTGAACTATGTCACCCCGGGCGTGGGCAGCCTCACGCACCTGGCGACAGAGCTCCTCATCAATATGGCCAAGATCAATATGGTCGGCGTTGCCTACAAGAGCACTGGCGCGGCGCTTCCCGACCTGTTATCGGGGCAGATACAGCTGATCGTGGGGAGCATCCTGCCCACGTTCCCGCACATCCAGTCGGGAAAACTCCGTGCCTTGGCGGTGACTACCGCAAAGCGCTGGTACTCGCTTCCCAACGTGCCCACCCTCAGCGACACGCTGCCCGGCTACGAAGTCGAGCTCTGGTTCGGGGTCATGGCGCCGCGAGGCACGCCGCCCGCCGTCATCGACCGCCTCAATGCCGCGGTGAACCGGTTCCTGCGGGACCCCGACATGAAGCAGAACCTCGAAGCGCAGGGCATGAGCCCTTCCGGCGGGACCCCGCAGCGCTTCGGCGAGCGCATCCGCAAGGACTACGACCGCTGGGTGAAGGTCGTGCGCGAGCAGAACATCAAGCCGGAGTAGCGCGCCGAAGCGCGAAGGACCGAGGCCGCGAATGTCCCGACCTGCGCGCGCGAGGATGTGGGCGGCATTCGCCTCGAGCGCACTCGTCCTCGCGCTGCCCGGCTGCTTCGGCACCCAGATCTATCCAAACCTGCAGGAGCACCGCATTGCGCTCAAGCCGGGCGACCTCGAGGCATCCGGCATCGCCTTCATCACGCCTTCGACCATCACCGGGCAGGAGCAGGAAAAACAGGCCGTGGCGCTTACTTTCGCGGACGTGATCAAGCGCGAGCGTCCGGGCCTGCGGGTCGTGACGCTCGCCGAGACGCTGGGCGCCATCAACAAGGCGGGGCTGGCCGACGCCTACAAGCGGATGTACGACGAGTATCGCGACACCGGCTTGCTTACCCGGGACGTGCTGCAGCGGATTGGTACGGCAGCCGGATCGCGTTACCTCGTTCAACTCAAGCTGCAAGGCTTCGGGCAAGGGTCGAAGGAGCGTTTCGGAATTCTCGGGCTCCGCATCGTGGAGACCCAGTACGCCTATGTCCGGCTGTTTTTCCAGATCTGGGACAGCAGAGATGGCACGATTGCGTGGGAGGCAACGCAGGAAATGCACATTTCGACGGATTCAGCGAAGGATAAACCGGTGATGCAGCGCACCGTGCTCGAGCACACCGCCCACGACCTCATTGCGAAGCTGCCGTAAAGCTGGACGGCTCGCGCCGCCCCAC
>Ga0210102_1000012_pt1 | contig 59884 bp, 58 predicted proteins | sample RushOxbow_ThreeS_4_FD_185563 | JGI IMG/M metagenome (GOLD analysis project Ga0210102, IMG submission 185563) | Wetland microbial communities from San Francisco Bay, California, USA, that impact long-term carbon sequestration -... | ecosystem: Environmental > Aquatic > Marine > Wetlands ...
ACCGCGGCGCTCCAGCTCGCGGCAGGTGTCGAGCGTCGCCTTGTGCTCGGTCTTGACCGTGATCAGATGCTTGCCCTTGGTCTTGTAGAACTCGGCCGCACCCTTGAGCGCCAGATTGATCGATTCGGTGGCACCCGAGGTCCAGATGATGTCCTTCGCATCGCAGTTGACGAGCGCCGCGACCTGCGCGCGCGCGTTCTCCACCGCCTCCTCGGCCTTCCAGCCGAAGGCGTGCGAGCGGCTCGCCGGATTGCCGAAATGCTCGGACAGGTACGGGATCATCTTCTCGGCCACGCGCGGATCGACCGGCGTGGTCGCGGAGTAATCCAGGTAGATCGGAAATTTCACGCTCGGTGTCCTCGCTCGGGCCCTCAGGCAGCGATCGCCGGCTCGGGCTTCGCTTCCTGCTCTTCTGCTGCGCGCCAGTCGTGCAGCACTGCGACGTGCTTGCCATGCTGATGCGCCACCAGGTCGGCCAGCGTCACTGATGAGAGGTAGTCGTACATTTTCGCGTTCAGCGTCGCCCACAGATCGTGCGTCATGCAGCGCCGGTCGTCCAGGCAGTTCTCCTTGCCACCGCACTGCGTCGCATCGAGCGGCTCGTCCACCGCGGCGATGATGTCCGCAACCGAGACCTCCTGCTGCGGCACCGCGAGGTAATAGCCGCCGCCCGGCCCGCGCACGCTTCTGACCAGGTTGTGCCGACGCAGCTTGCCGAACAGCTGCTCCAGGTACGACAGCGAGATGCGCTGCCGCTCGCTGATCGCCGCGAGCGTCACCGGGCCCTTGGCCTGACGCATCGCCAGGTCGACCATCGCCGTCACTGCAAAACGTCCCTTGGTGGTCAGTCTCATGTGCCCCTCGTCTTGAATACCTGATAAAAGTGCTTAACTGTAACCAATTCCGACTAAATTGATCAACTAATAATTAAACATCTATTATTCAATATGTTGCACCTACAGAGTACCGCTTACTTCACCGCCCTCAAATTCTCCGGCGGCGGTGTCTGCGCCTCATGCTCCGCCAGCTCCTTCTCGAGCGCGGCGAGCTTTTGCGTCAGCGCGGCAACCGAATGCTCCAGCTCGTGCGAATGCGCCACCATTTCCTGAATCGCCTTGGCGTACGGATCGTCCTGGTTCTGCACCACGCCGTACGCTGCAAACCGTTGGGCGACCGATGCCTGGCTGGCGCTCGCCTCGATGATCCTTCCAGGTACCCCGACGACCGTCGCCTGATCTGGCACGTCCTTGACCACGACCGCGTTCGATCCGACCTTGGCGCCGTCGCCCACCCGGATCGGGCCAAGAATCTTGGCGCCTGCGCCAACCACCACGCCCCTGCCGAGCGTCGGGTGTCGCTTGCCCTTGTTCCACGTCGTGCCACCGAGCGTGACGCCGTGATACAGCGTGGTGTCGTCACCGATCTCGGCAGTCTCGCCGATCACCACGCCCATGCCGTGATCAATGAACACGCGCTGGCCGATGGTTGCGCCGGGATGAATCTCGATTCCAGTCAGCCAGCGTCCTACATGCGACACCAGTCGACCCAGCCAACGCAGCCCGGATGACCACAGCCACCGTGACAGCTTGTGCATGTAGATCGCGTGCAAGCCGGGATAGCAGGTCAGCACCTCCCAGGTCGATCGCGCGGCCGGGTCCCGCTCGAAAACAGTCGCGATCTCTTCACGCAGCTGCTTGAACATGAAAGGCTTTCTCCCTTTTAAGCGAGAGCTGATGCTAGGGTATCCAACTAATTTAGTCAACTATTTGAACCGCGAGTTCCCGAGCAGTGCACGCAGCAGCCCGCGCAGCACATTGACCTCCTCGCGCTCCAGCCGCGTGCGGGCGAACAGCCGCCGCAGGCGCTCGCGAAATTTCATTGGCGCCGCCGGATCGAAAAACCCCGCCGCCTGCGCGGCCTCGGCGAAATGCGCGTGCAAGCCCTCGATGTCCGCCAGCGTCGCCAGCATCTGCCCGCGTTCCGCCGGTACACCGGCACCCGCGGCAACACGCAGCTCGTAGCTCATGACCTGGACGGCCTGCGCCAGGTTGAGCGAGCCATAGCGCGCGCTCGCCGGAATGTGCACGAGGACCTGGCAGGCGAGCGCCTCTTCATTGGTCAGGCCGGCGCGCTCGGTGCCGAACACCAGAGCGACCGGGCCCCCGCCAGCCTGCGCGATCGCGGCCTGCGCGGCCTCGCGCGCAGGCATGACCGGCGGTGACCAGTCGCGCGCGCGCGCGCTGAGCGCATAGGCCGCGACGCAGTCTGCGATCGCATCCTCCAGTCTGTGGACGATGCGCGCGCCCTCGAGAACATCCACCGCATGCGCCGCCATCCAGCGCGCCTCGGGCGACGGAAAGTCGCGCGGCGACACCAGCCGCAAGTCCTCGATCCCCATCGTTTTCATGGCGCGCGCGGCAGCGCCGACGTTGCCCGGGTGGCTCGGCCGGCACAGCACCACGCGGATGCGCTGCAGCGCGTCTTCATTCATGCGCAGAAGTGTACGCAATGCACCACGCTAGAATTGCGCCCCCATGCACCCCCTGCTCAATATCGCCATCAAGGCCGCACGCCGCGCGGGCAGCGTCATCAATCGCGCGGCGCTTGAAGGCGGCACGCTGGAAGTGCGCGCGAAGCAGGCGAACGATTTCGTGACGCAGGTCGACCGTGCGGCGGAAAACGCCGCGATCGACATCATCCGCCGCGCCTATCCGGAGCACGCGATCCTCGCCGAGGAGTCGGGCGAGAGCGGCACCGCAACGGCGGCCCCAGGCAAAGGCAGGGCGCCGAAGAGCGACACGCGCTGGATCATCGACCCGCTCGACGGCACCACCAATTTCATCCACGGCTTTCCGCAGTACTGCGTGTCGATCGCCGTCGAGCAGCGCGGCCGCGTTGCGCATGCCGTAGTGTACGACCCGACGAAGAACGAGCTCTTCACCGCCTCCCAGGGCCGCGGGGCGTTCCTGAACGATCGCCGCATGCGCGTCACGAAATGCGCACATCTGCGCGAGGCGCTGGTCGGGACCGGATTTCCGTTCAAGGAGCTTTCGCGCATGGATCGCTACCTGCGCCAGCTCGAAGGCATCATGCGCGGATCCGCGGGCATCCGTCGCGCCGGGTCGGCCGCACTCGATCTAGCCTACGTCGCCTGCGGCCGGCTCGATGGCTTCTGGGAAATGGGCCTCGCCCCCTGGGACATGGCGGCCGGTGCGCTGCTGATCGGCGAAGCCGGCGGCCTGGTCGGCGATTTTGCCGGCGGGCAGGACTACCTCGCCACCGGCGACATCGCCGCGGCCACGCCGAAAGTCTTTCCCGAACTGCTCACCGCACTACGCTAAGCGCTCGAAGAAGTGCGCATCCCACCCATATGCGGATAGCAGCCATTCATCGAATCCTCGCCGCGCCCGCCAAGCTGCTCGCCCTCTGGGTTGCCGCGTTCGTCGTCTGCCGCCTTGCGCTGATCGCCGCGACCTGGCCTCTTCGCGGCGACGCCACGCCAGCGCTCATTGCGAAGTCGCTGCTGGTCGGTTTGCGGTTCGACCTCGCCACGGGCGCTGCGCTCGTACTGCCGTTCGCGGCATGGCTCGTGCTCAGGTCTGCACCTGCGGCGCTCGAACGCCGCATCGTTTCCGGACTGTTCGCGCTCCTCGGCTTCGTCGTTCTCTTCGCCGCGATCGCGGAGGTGGAGTTCTACAAGGAATTCGAGATGCGTTTCGGGCCGCTCGTGTTCGAGTATTTCGGCAAACCCGAGCACAACGAAATCGTCGTGAGCATGATCTGGGCGGGTTACCCGGTCGTGCGCTGGATGCTCGTGGTGCTCGCACTTGCCGGCACGCTGTACTGGCTCGGGCGCAGGATCCTCCATCACGGCTCCGGCGCGGCAGCCCCGAGCGTTCGCGCCGCCGGCCTGCTCGTCTGGCTCGCGATCACCGTGCTGGCGATTCGCAGCGGGATCGGCAGCGCCCCGCTGCGCTGGGGGGATGCGTATTTTTCCAAGAGCACGTATGCCAATCACATGGCGCTGAATGGCGTGTATCTGCTCGGCAATACCTGGCGCCACCTTAAGGATCACCACGACCATCCGGAGCTCGTTTACTGGCGCGGGCAGGCCTCCCGGGATGCGGCTTTCCGACTCGCGCGCGCGGTGACGCTAAACGCCGGCGAAACCCTGCTCACGCCCGGCACCTATCCGCTGCTCAGGCGTTCGGTGCCCTCGCGCATGGCGCTGGCGCGCCCGAGAAACGTGGTCGTCGTGATGATGGAAAGCTTCAGCGCGCGCCTCGCCGGCGCGACCGGTGCGCCGTTCGGCGCAACGCCGAACTTCGACGCGCTCGCGCGCGAGGGCTTGCTGTTCGAGCGCGCGTTCTCGGTCGGCTCCCACACTGCTCAGGGCGTATTCGGGGTGCTCGCCTCGTTTCCCAGTCTGCCGACCTACGAAGGACTGATGAAGCACGCCATCGGTTCGCAGCCGGTCCTCACGCTGCCCGCGATTCTCGAGGACGAGGGCTACGACACGCTGTTTCTCTACAACGGGCTTTTCAGCTGGGACAACAAGGAGGGATTCTTCCGCGCGCACGGCGTGCACCGCTTCATCGGACGCGACGACTATCACAATCCCTCGTTCGTGGATCCGACCTGGGGCGTTTCCGATCACGACGTGTTCGAGCGCGCGCGCGAGGAGTTCTCCGCGCTCGCCAAATCCGGCAAGCCGTTCCTCGGCATCATCATGACGCTGTCCAACCATGCGCCGTTCAACCTGCCGCAGGTGCCCGGGCTCAAGCGCTTCGAAGGCGGCGACATCCACAATGAGCGCCTGAACGGCATGCAATACGCGGACTGGGCGCTCGGCGAGTTCATGAGGAAGTCACGTGCCGAACCGTGGTTCGACGACACACTGTTCGTGTTCGTGGGCGATCACGGCTTCGGCGTGCCGCCGGTCCTGACCGAGGTGAACGTGCTCAGCATGCACGTGCCGCTGCTGTTCTACGGCCCGAGGATCGTGCCGCCGGGACGGCGCCACACCGTCGCCAGCCAGCTCGACATCCTGCCGACGATTCTCGGCCTGGTGGGGACCCGCGCGATGCACCAATCCTTCGGCCGCGACCTCTTCGCGCTGACCGCGGACGATCCCGGACATGCCATTGTCAAGAAGTCCGGCGACCCGTGGCTCGGCTGGATCGAAGGCGACCGCATCCTGACCGTCGCGCCGAAGAACCCGGCCAGGCTCTATGCGCTCGACCTCGGCTTTCCACCCACCGCGCGAGCGCTCGCCGATCCGGCGACATTGCAGGCAATGCAAGCGCGGCTCAATGCCTTCGTCGCGACCAGCCTCACTGCGCTCGAGCAGCGGCTGCTCGCCCCCAATCAGAAAACCGGCGCGCAGCCGGCTTTGCGCAGCGAGGCTGCGGATCCGGCGCGCAGGGCGGTGCACGGTACGCCCCAACGCTGACGCCAGCGCCCGTGGCGTGGCGGGCGAGTTCGCTCCCGCACTGTTCCCGCGTGGCGCTCATGCGCCGGTTCCTCGCGCGAGAATCGACGGGAGGTCGAGGGGGGGCCGCTTGTCGCACGCCGCCTTGACCGCGTCGCGCTTGACCTTGCCGCGGGAGCTGCGCGGAATCGCGTCTACCACCCACCAGCGGGACGGCAGCTTGTGCTCGGCAAGGTGCGCTTTCAACCAGGCATGCAGGGCGCAGATCGTGTCGTCCCGTTCGTCGGTGAGTACGAGCGCCATGCCGACCGACTGGCCGTAGATGGGGTCGTCTAGCGCGAACGCGCAGACGTCGCTCGCACGCCCGAAGCGTTCCACCACCGCGTCGATGTCCGATGGATAGATCTTCGCCCCGCCCTTGTTGATCTCGTCGCGTTCGCGGCCGCGCAGGATCAGCCGGCCGCGCGGATCGAGAAAGCCGATGTCGCCGGTCACGAACCACCCTCCCGCCACCGCCTGGGCAGTCAGGTCTTCGCGGCCGAAGTAGCCCTTCATGAGCGCCGGGGTGTTCAGCCAGACGTAACCGGACTCGCCCATGGCGCAGCGCTGCTCGAGGTCGAGCGCAAGACCGGGGTCGTCGGTGCGCAGGATCTCGATCACAGCGCCCCAACCCTCGCCGATCAGGCCGTCCTCGGCCGGCACAGCGGCGTCCTGCAGACCCGCCACCCAGCTTCCGGTTTCGGTGATGCCGTAAGCATTGCAGACCTGCTGCGTGCCGGTCCACTTGCGGATGTCTTCCCACGCCGCGGCCGAGAGCGGGGCCGAGCCGCAATGCACCCGCCTCAGCGTGCCGTGCTGCGGCGGCTTCGCCAGCTTCAGGGCGAGCTTCCAGAGCGCGGGCACCGAGGACATGAAAGTGATGCGGTGGTGATCAATGACCCCGCCCAGGCGCATGATCAGGTCGGCCCGGAACGGCGGCGTAACGTACAGATCGTGACCGGAGAGCCACGGGAAAAGGCAGTTGCAGATCAGTCCGTGGCCGAAGTGCGTCGGCAGCATGCAGAGCGAGCGTTCGAACGCCGCGTGCGGAAGGTGGTCGCGCAATCCGATCCAGCGCGCCCGGAGCGAGCGATGCGTGTGGACCACGCCCTTGGGATCACCGGTGGAGCCGGATGTGAACAGGATCAGGGCATCGGCGTCGAGCTGGATCGCGTACGCGGCGTCCTCGCGCACGCCGGTATGGGTGGTCGCAACCGTCTCGACACCCGCCGCGCCGAGCGCCCGTATCGCCTCGGCGGGGGTGATCTCGTCGACGACGGCGAGCCGGGGACCCGCGGCGCGCACGAGATTCTCGATCTCGAACGCGGTGAGCCGCGAATCGATCGGGACCGCGCAGCCGCCCGACCGCCAGACGGCGATGAGCTCGGCGAAGAACTCGAGCCGGTTCCCGAACACCAGGAAAACGCGCTCCTCCGGCGCGAGCCGCAGGCCGCGGAAGCGGGCGATGCGGCACGCCACCTGGCGCGCGATCTCCGCGCGATCCCAGCGACGTCCGCTGAAGGGTTCGATCAGGTTTCCGGCGTTCAGCTCGATCAACGTGCTGCCCTCATCACGGTTGACGCAGCCGAAACCGACGCGAGCGGCGGGGTCGATGCGCAAAGGAGCGATCCGCGGCGCAGATGGGCAATCAGGTGCTGTACTCCCGGGATTCGACCGTTGCGCACGTGGCGTTTTGTCGAACTCTGCCCGCACTCGACGCGATCAGGCAAGGGAAACCGCGCCCGGGAGCGGGCCGAGCGCGCCTTCGGAGCGCGGCCAGAGCCCAAAGTGCGCAAAGTTCGCTCGGACCATCGCCGGGTCCTCGCCCAGCAGCGATAATCGGACCGCGTGGACCGACAGGAATTCACAAACCACACGCCTGTGATGCAGCAGTACCTGCGCATCAAGGCACAGCATCCGGACATCCTCGTGCTGTACCGGATGGGCGACTTCTACGAGCTCTTCTATGACGACGCCGAGCGCGCCGCCGCCCTGCTCGACATTACCCTGACCGCGCGCGGCGCCTCGGCAGGCGCACCGGTCAAGATGGCCGGGGTTCCGGCGCACAGCGTCGAGCAATACCTGGCCAAGCTGGTGAAGCTCGGCGAGTCCGTAGCGATCTGCGAGCAGATCGGAGACCCGGCCGCGTCCAAGGGCCCCGTAGAGCGCAAGGTGACGCGCATCGTGACCCCCGGCACGCTCACCGATTCGGCGCTGCTCGACGAAAAAGCGGACAAGGTCCTGCTCGCGCTGGCGCGCGACCGCGCAAGCGTGGGCCTGGCCTGGCTCACGCTTGCGAGCGGCGAGCTTCGCGTCGCCGAAATCGCGCCCCAGGCGCTCGACAACGAACTGCGCCGCATCGCGCCGGCCGAGATCCTTGCTGCCGACGCCGGTTCCGCGCTCGAGGACATGCACGAGGCGGCGCTCACGCGCCTGCCCGAGTGGCATTTCGACGTCGAGCGCGGGACGAAGAAGCTGCTCGAGACGCTCGGCGTGGCTTCGCTTGCGGGCTATGGCTGCGAGGACCTCTCGCTCGCGCTCGGCGCCTGCGGCGCGCTGCTCGAATACGCGCGCAGCACGCAGGGAGAGGCGCTCGCGCACGTCACCGCGGTGCACGCCGAGCGCGCGGGCGACTACCTGCGGCTCGACGCGGCGACGCGACGCAACCTCGAGCTCACCGAGACGCTGCGTGGCGAGCCAGGGCCGACGCTGTTCGGCCTGCTGGATCGCTGCGCGACGGGGATGGGCAGCAGGCTGCTCAGGCACTGGCTGCATCACCCGCTGCGCGACCGTGCGGCGCTCGCCGCCCGGCACGACACGGTCGAGCATCTTGCGCAGGCGTTCGACCCGGTGCAGGCGGCGTTGCGCGGGTTCGCCGACGTCGAGCGGATCACGGCGCGCGTTGCACTGAAGAGCGCGCGCCCGCGCGACCTGTCGGCGCTGCGCGACAGCCTGGCACGCCTCGACGCACTGCGGGACGCCCTGCCCGAGACCGCGGACGGCCTGCTCGCCGCACTGGCAGCAGACCTTGTCTGCCCCGCCCAATGTTATGCACTGCTCGCACGCGCGCTGCAGCCCGATCCGGCCGCCCAGCTGCGCGATGGCGGCGTCATGGCCGACGGTTACGACGCGCAGCTCGACGAGCTGCGTGCGCTGCAGTCGAACGCCGGCGCATTTCTCGTCGAACTGGAGGCGCGCGAGCGTGCACGCAGCGGGATCGCGAACCTCAGGGTCGCCTACAACCAGGTCCACGGCTTTTACATCGAGGTCAGCCGTGCGAACGCGGAGAGAGTGCCGGGGGACTACCGCCGGCGCCAGACATTGAAGAACGCAGAGCGCTACATCACGCCGGAGCTGAAGAGCTTCGAGGACAAGGCCTTGTCGGCGAACGAACGCGCGCTTGCACTCGAGCGCAGGCTCTACGAGGCGCTGCTCGAGCAGCTGCTGCCCGATTTGCCGGCGCTGCAGCGCATTGCGCGCGCGCTCGCACAAACCGACGTGCTGACGGCGTTTGCCTGCGTCGCGCACGCGGCGGACTACTGCCGGCCCGAGCTCACGGACGACATCCGCATCGACATTGCCGGCGGACGGCATCCGGTCGTCGAGACCGCGATCGAGTCCTTCATCGCCAACGACGCGCGACTCTCGCCGGCGCGCCAGCTGCTGCTGGTCACCGGCCCGAACATGGGCGGCAAGTCGACCTACATGCGCCAGGTTGCGCTGATCGTGCTCATGGCCCACGTCGGCGCCTTCGTTCCGGCGCGCAGCGCGCGCATCGGGCCGGTCGACCAGATCTTCACGCGCATTGGCGCCGCCGACGATCTCGCCGGCGGGCGCTCGACCTTCATGGTCGAGATGACCGAGAGCGCGAACATCCTGCATAACGCGACCGCTTCGAGCCTGGTGCTGATGGACGAGGTCGGCCGGGGAACATCTACCTTCGACGGCCTGGCGCTTGCCTGGGCGATTACCCGCCATCTGGTCGAGAAGAACCGCGCGCTGACGCTGTTTGCGACGCATTACTTCGAGCTCACCCAGCTCGCGCTCGAGTACCGCGAGGTCGCAAACGTGCACCTCGACGCAGTCGAGCACAAGGACAGCATCGTCTTTCTGCACGCGGTGGAGGAAGGGCCGGCCTCGCAAAGCTACGGCCTGCAGGTGGCCGCGCTGGCGGGCGTGCCGCGCGGCGTGCTGCGCGAGGCGCGCCGCATGCTCGAGCGCCTCGAGCAGGCCAGCCTCGAGCGCGGCGGGCAGCCGGACCTGTTTGCCGCGGCCGTACCCGCGACGCCCGAGCCCGAACCCGAGCGCGACCCGCTGCGCGATGCGCTCGGACAGGTCAATCCTGACGAATTTTCACCGCGTCAGGCGCTCGAGCTCCTTTATCGTCTGAAGAAGCTGTGAATCCGTATTGAGAGCATCGATGTTGCAACGCCCGGGTCTCGTCGACATCGGCGCGAATCTGACCCATGCGGCGTTTCGCGACGACCTTGCACAGGTGCTCGAGCGCGCCGGACACGCCGGCGTTTCGACCATCGTGGTGACCGGCAGCAGCGTAGAGGCCAGCGCGCAGGCCGCGCAGCTCGCCGAGGCGCACCCCGACATGCTGCGCGCAACCGCCGGAGTGCATCCGCATCACGCGGGCGATTGCGATGCCGGCACGATTGCGGCACTGCGCCGGCTCGCCGCGCACCCCCGGGTCGTCGCGTTGGGCGAGTGCGGCCTCGATTTCAACCGCAACTACAGCGCGCATCCCGACCAGGAGCGCTGCTTCGTCGCCCAACTCGAGCTCGCCTGCGAGCTCGACAAGCCCCTGTTTCTGCATTCGCGCGACGCCCATCCCCGCTTCGCCGAGCTGTTGCAGGCACATCGCGACGATCTGCCCGATGCAGTGGCGCACTGCTTCACCGGTGAGCGCGAGGAACTGAGAGCCTACCTGGACCTGGACCTCTACATCGGGATCACCGGCTGGATCTGCGACGAGCGGCGCGGTCTGCATCTGCGCGAGCTGGTGCGCGAGGTTCCGCGCGATCGGCTGATGCTGGAAACCGACGCCCCGTACCTGACCCCGCGCGACCTGCGTCCGCAGCCGAGGGCGCGACGCAACGAACCGGCCTTTCTTGCGCATATACTTCGAGCGGTGGCGCGGGCCCGGGAAGAACCGCCAGAGGCGCTCGGCGCCACAACCGCCCGTAACGCAAGGCGCTTTTTCAAACTCGAGAGCGGACCCGACGCATGAGCATCGAGTCGACTTCGCCCGGCATCCCGGCTGCGCCGGCGGTCCCCCAGGCCCCGGCCGGCGCTCCCCGGCGCCCGCTGGTGCTCGTGGTGGACGACAGCGACGACATCCGCGCCCTGCTCGGCACGCTGCTCAAGCGTCGCTACGACGTGCGCATGGCAGCCGACGGTCACGAAGCGATCCAGGCGGCGGCCAAGCTGCCGCACCCGGACCTGATTCTGCTCGACGTCGAGATGCCGGGAAAGAGCGGGCACGACGTCTGCGCGCTGCTCAAGACGGACCCGGCGACCGCACCGATTCCCGTCATCTTCATCACCGGCCGCAACGACCCCAAGGATGAGGCCAAGGGCTTTTCCGTCGGTGCCGTAGACTACGTCGCCAAGCCCCTCAGCCCGCCGATCGTGCTGGCGCGCGTCTCCGCGCAGCTCGCGCTGACCGATCAGCGCAATCAGCTCGAGCATCTCGTTGCCGAGCGCACGCGGGAACTGCAGGAAGCACGCAGTCAGCTCATTCAGCGTCTGGCGCGCGCGCTCACCTATCGTGAAGGCGGTCTCAGCGGGCGCACGACGCGCATCGCACAGTACGCGCGCCTGATCGCCGCCGCCGCGGGTGGGAGCGAGGATTCCTGCGAGGTCATCGCGCAAGCCGCTCCGCTCGCCGACATCGGCAAGCTCGGCGTTCCCGAGGTGGTGCTGCGCAACGCCGATCAGTACAGCTCTCAGGACTGGGAAGAAATGCGCCGCCACTGCGAGATCGGCGCCGAGATCATCGGCGAGCATCGCGATCCTTTGCTCGCCGCCGCGCGCGCCATCGCGCTGACCCACCACGAGCGCTGGGACGGCCAGGGCTATCCGAGCGGCCTCAAGGGCAACGCCATTCCCCTGGTGGGACGCATCGTCGCGGTGGCCGATGCGTTCGAAGCAATGACCGCGACGCAACGCCGCCGCGAACCGATGTCGGTCGAGAACGCGGCCAAGGTCATTGCTGCGGAGGCCGGCAAGCAGTTCGATCCGGCGATTGTCGAAGCGTTCCAGAAGGCGCTGCCCAAGATCGCGGAAGTGCGAAAGTCGATCCGCGACGAGCTCGAGGGCATTCACAACCTCGATTTCGCGCCGGCCTCGAAACCGCCGAAGCCCGCAGCCAAGCCTGCCGCGGCGCCCGCGCCGGCGCCAAAGCGCGGCCGCTAGCGCGCGACACGTCTCCGCTCAGCCTCAGCGCGCAAACCGCGCGGTGACGCCGAAAGCCGCGCCCGGGGCCGCGGGTATGTATGCTGGGTCCAGCATGTCGAGCACCTCGCGCACCACGCCGTCATATGAGAACTGCACGTGGAGCAGGCGCTTGTCGCTGTAATCCAGCCACCGATAGGTCCAGACATCGCGCTGCAGGCGCTCGAAGCGCGTCACCTGATCGGGCGGGCCGAGCAATGCCCGTATGTCCTTCATGTTCCAGCTGTCGCGCCGAATGCGATCGATGTAGGTGCGGTCGAGGCGCTGCTCGGAAGCCCGGAAACGCCCGTCCGGCCCGACCACGATCGCATAGGTCTGGCGCGCAGCCGGACGCGTGTAGAACCATTCCGTATCGCCGGAGTCCAGCTTGATCGTCTCGTCGGGCGGGCCCATCAGCGCCCGGATGTCGGCTTCGGTCGATTTGCCGGGGACGAGCGAACTGCCGCTGAACGAGGCGCAGCCGATCACCAGCAGTGCGGCGAGCATCCCCATCCAGCTTCGCAGCGGAATCGCCCAAGTGCTCGAACACATGACTTTTCCTCCCTACCGCCCGCAGCTGCGGCGCTGCTGGAACTGCGCCAGCCCCATTGGCTCACGCGACCGGTTCTGCCCGCGCTGCGGAGCGCGACAGCGCGTTCTGGCCTGCGCAGGGGTAAACAGGCCGAGGCGCAGCTTTGTTCCGGCGCCGCCTGGCGAGGCGCCCCGGCTCAGCTGCCGCTGCCCGGGTTGGCGGAAAAGTACTTGTCGAATTTTCCAGCCTCGTCCTTGTACGCGTCGGCGTCGGACGGCGGCGTGCCCTTGCGCGTGATGTTCGGCCATTTCCCGGCGTACTCGGTGTTCATCCCGAGCCAGCGCTCGGCCTTGGCATCCGAGTCCGGGATGATGGCGCCGGGCGGGCATTCGGGTTCGCACACGCCGCAGTCGATGCACTCGTCGGGATGGATGACGAGCATGTTCTCGCCTTCGTAGAAGCAGTCGACCGGACAGACTTCGACACAGTCCATGTACTTGCACTTGATGCAGTTCTCGGTGACGACGTAGGTCATGCGGCGCGTTCTTTCATCGTGCGAAATAGGAACCGGTCGATTATCGCACCGACGCGCCCCGTCCCGCACGCAGGCATGGAAAAGCATGCACAATATCTGCATGTCGGCCTACGCGACTGATGTCAGTACGGCGAACTTCGAGCGGGAAGTGCTCGAAGCATCGAAGACCGTTCCGGTGGTGGTGGATTTCTGGGCGCCCTGGTGCGGACCGTGCAAGGTTCTCAAGCCGATCCTGGAGAAGCTGGCGGCCGAATACGGCGGGCGCTTCAAGCTCGCCAAAGTGAACTCCGACGAGAACCAGGAGCTGGCGGCGGCCTTCGGCATTCGCTCGATACCGGACGTCATGGCCTTCCGCGACGGCAAGCCGGTTTCGCATTTCCTCGGCGCGCTGCCCGAATCGCAGGTGCGCGCGTTCGTCGACGCCATCCTGCCCAAGCCCGCGGAGATCGAGCGGGCGCGCGCCGCGGCGCTGCGCGCATCCGGCGACCGCGAGGGCGCGGCGGCCGCGCTGCGCAGAGCGCTCGCGCTCGATGCATCGAACGATCCCGCGCGACTCGATCTCGCCGAGCTGCTCGTCGAGCTTGACCAGGCGGACGACGCCGAGACGCTGCTGCGCGAAGTCCGCCCGAACATCGATTGGGACGCGCGCGCAGAAGCGCTGCAAGCGGCGGTTTCGTTCGCCCGCATGCGCGCCTCGGGGACCACCGAGCCGGCGCTCAAGGCCAGGCTCGCAAGCGATCCCGAAGACCACGCGACGCGCTTTGCGCTCGCCGAACTGCATGCCGGGGCGCAGCGCTACCGGGACGCGCTCGACGAGCTGATCGAGATCGTCCGGCGCGACAAGGATTGGAACGACGGCGAGGCGCGCAAGAAGGTGCTCAACATCTTCAATCTGGTCGAAAAGGACGCCGCGCTGGTTTCCGAGTACCGCAAGAAGTTCGCCAGCGCGCTGTACTGAGCGGAGCGTGCTCGCGCCGGCGCGCCTAGCCCTCGAGAACGAAGTCGAACCGCCCGAGACGCGTCTGTCCTTCGCCATTCGAGGCGAGCGCGATCTCGAGCACCCGCTGCCAGAGCCCATCGCCTGCGTTGCCGGGCTCGCCCGGGAAATACAGCTGGGTCGTGAGCAGCGGCCCGCCCGGCGCCCGCACGCGTACGTGGATGTGGCGCGTGCGCCCGGGATACAGCCCGGGGACGATGGTCTCGAGCCGGTACTTGCCCGACGCGTCCGCCAGAAGGTGGCCGCGGTAGCGGTACCCCGAACTGTCGTAGTGGCCCGCCGCATCACAGTGCCAGACGTCCAGCAGCGCCCCCGCAACGGGGCGGCAGCGTGTAGTCACGACGCGCCCCGCAAGCACCAGCCGGGGTGCGGCCTCCGTCGCTTCGACGAGCGAGGCGCGACGCGGAGAATCGGGCGTGTAGTACGGCCCGGCCGTCTGAGGGGGGGTCGCCGGCGCAGAATTCGCGGACTCGGCGCAGGCAGGGGTCGCCCGCAGCGTCTGCCCGCTCGCCTCGCGCCAGGCGAGCAGCGGTAAACCCAATGCCGCAGCAAGCAACCGGCGCCGCAGTCGCGCGGCATGGACACGCTCGGCCGGCGTCACTGCAGCGCCTCCTTGACGATGCCGGCGAGCAGCGCATCGACTTCCGGCAGGCCCTTGCGGTAGACGATGTACACGATCTTCGGCTCGTCGGGCAGGGTGTAGAGCGCGATCACGTAAGGGCAGTAGCCAATGTTCGAGGCGTCCCGCTCCATCATCCTGCGCGAGACCACGGCCGAGCAGAATTGAAACGCCTCGGCGCTGCCGTACACCCGCTTGGTTGAGCCGACATCCTTTCCGGTACGCTCGAGCATGTTGCCGATGTGCGCGGTGTAGTCGATCTTGAATCCGCCCGCCTGAATCGCCAGCACCAGGTTTTCCTTGACTTCGCCAAAGCTGCCTTTTGCCTTCACGCTGACGAGCTCCGCCGCCGCCGCGCCAGCGCACAGCACGAGGGCGCCGCAGGCCGCCAGGATGCGAACTGTTTTCAGGCCTAGCATGATCGACTCCGTTTCCAGTCGAGAACAGAATACCCGTCTTTTGCTTCGACCCGCTCACGGCCCGTCCGGTTCGCGAGCAAGGGATGTCGGGCGAATCACTCCGGCGCGTAGATTGTGCCCCCGTCATGATGCGGTATAAAGCGGCGACAGCAAGCGAACTCCCATGACGAAAATCGAATGCGACGTGCTGGTGGTCGGCTCGGGCGCCGCAGGCCTGTCTGCGGCCTGCACCGCGGTCCATCATGGCCTCGAGGTCATCGTGACCGAGAAGGAACCTCTTTTCGGCGGCACGACGGCGTATTCGGCCGGCGTGATCTGGATTCCGCTAAACGGCCATGCGGTACGCGCGGGTCTGAGCGACAGCCGCGATGCGGCGCTGCGCTACTTGGAAGCCGAGGCGGGCCTGTACTTCGATCGCGCCAAGGCGGGCGCGTTCGTCGCGCACGCCGCGGAGATGCTCGCGTTCCTGGAACAGCATACGCATGCGCGCTATGTGCTCATGGAGAGCTGGGCGGACTACCACCCGGACGCGGCCGGCGCGTCGCAGGGCGGGCGCTCGTTGCTGCCGGAGCCCTTCGACGGGCGCCTGCTCGGCGAGCGGTTCCGCGAGCTGCGGGCGCCGCTGCCGACGATGATGCTGTTTGGCGGCATGTCGGTCAGCCGCGACGACATTCCGCACCTGCTGAACGCGACGCGCTCGCCGGCCTCGGCCTGGCACGTCGCGAAGCTGCTCGGACGCTATGTGCTGGACCGGATGCGCCATGCACGCGGCACGCGCATCACCAACGGCAATGCGCTGGTCGCGCGATTGGCGAAATCCCTGTTCGAATGCGGCGTGCCACTGTGGCTTTCCGCGCCCGCCGTAAGGCTGCTGGTGGAAAACGGCGCAGTGCGCGGCGCAATTGTCGATCGCGCGGGCGAGACAGTCGAGGTACGCACCCGCAGGGGCGTCGTCCTCGCGAGCGGTGGGTTTCCGCGCAACCCGGATCTTCGCGCGCGCTACTACCGCCATGTCGCCGCCGGCAAAGGCCATGTGCCGCTCGCTCCGCCCGGCAACACCGGCGACGGCGCGCGCCTCGCGCGCGAGGCGGGGGGCGTGTTTCAGGCCGAGGCCGAGCAGCCGGCGGCCTGGACTCCGGTTTCGCTGGTACCGCAACGCGACGGCAGCCGGCAGCCGTTCCCGCATTTCATCGACCGCTGCAAGCCGGGTTATATCGCCGTCGATCGACGCGGGCAGCGCTTCGCCAACGAGGCCGACTCGTACCACGATTTCGTGCCGCTCCTGTTCGAAGCCTGTCGCGAGGACCCGGAAGTCGAGGCGTACCTCGTCACCGATCATCGCGCGATGCGCCGCTACGGCATGGGCATCGTGCCTCCGGCGCCAATGCCGCTCGCGCCGCACCTGCGTTCCGGCTACCTGGTGCGCGCGGCTTCGCCGGAGGCGCTCGCGGACGCGCTCGGCATCGACGCGCAGGGCTTCGTGCGCACGCTGGACGCCTACAACGCGCATGCCGCGCGGGGCGAGGACCCCGAGTTCGGCAAGGGCACGAACGCCTATCACCGCTTCGGCGGCGATCCGGCGCATCGCCCCAACCCGAACCTCGCGCCGATCGTCTCGCCGCCCTTCTACGCAGTGCGCCTCGTGCCGGGCGATCTCGGCACCTTCGTCGGCCTGTCGACCGACCCTCGCGCGCGCGTGCTCGACGTGAACGAGCGCCCGATTGCGGGGCTGTACGCGGTCGGCAACGACATGGCGAGCGTCATGGGCGGGAGCTATCCCGGCGCCGGGATCACGATCGGTCCGGCGATGACCTTTGGCTACATCGCGGCGCGCCACCTCGCCGGTATCGACAGCTGAGCGCGCGCCCGCGCCTGCATCGCGTCCGGACCTAGGCCGCGAGCGCACCGCCCGAGATCACCCGATTCAGCCACGTCGCCGCGTCGCGCACCCCACCGAAGCTGAACACGTGGATGCCGACCACGTTGCAGCTGCTGCGCGTGGCGCAGTAGCGCGCGAGCGCATGCAGCTGGTCGCCGGGATCGGTGTGCGTCACCAGCCGCGCCACGCCGAAGCCCTGCGCGCGCAGCGCGCGCAGCGAGGCGCTGACGCCACAGCGCTGGGCAAAGCGCAACAGGCGCAAGGGCTCGGTCGGCCCGGCGAGACCCACGTACAGCGGCAGCGCCGGCCAGCGCTGCGCGAGCTCTGCGCAGTATTCGATGATTCGCATCGGCGCAAAGGAGAATTGCGTGAGCACGTAAGGCGACAGCCCCTGGGCGGCCGCCGTCGTCAGCTTTTCGTCCATCGCGCGCTCGAGCGCGGCGCGCGGAATTCGTGCGTGCCCCTCGGGGTAGCCTGCGATGCCGACTTCGCGGATGCCGCACTCCGCGATCAGCCCGTCGCTCAAGGGCCCGAGGCTGTCGCGGTACGGTCCTTCCGGCTGCGGGTCGTCGCCTCCGATCAGCAGGACCTTGCGCACCTCCGCTTCGCCCACCGCCTGTCGCAGAAAATCCTTCAGCGCCGCGCGCGTGGCGACGCGACGCGCCGCAACGTGCGGCACCGGCTCCAGCCCGGCTGCGCGCAGAGCTCGCAGCGATGCGAGCGTCTCGGACAGCGCGTTGCGCGGCAAATGGTTGACGTACACCTTGGTGCCCGCCGGAAGCAGGTCGGCGATGGTCCGCGCGTCGCCTGCGCGATCCGCATTCATCTCCAGCGAACCGCAGGCCGCCAGCTCCATCATGGTCTCGCCGTGCTCGGCCGCGCTTGCGGTGGCCATCTGTTCTCCTAGTCGCGTTTGCGCGATACGACGTACGATTCGTCGAGGAACCACAGCCCGCCATGCGCCTGCAGCACGTCGCGCGTGGCCTCGAGGTAGCTTTTCTCGCCGAGCACCTGCCCGAGGCGCTCGTCGTCGATCTGCGCAACGTAGACCGCCGCGTTCCAGGCCGCGAACAGCGTCGAGGTACCGATGCTTTCGGACACCTCGGTGGGCAGCGTATGCATTTCGTAGCGGAACACGGCGCGGCTGTCGGCGTAGGCGTTGAAGTTGTAGCGCCGCGCGTCGCGCCCGAGCTCGGCGCGAACCGCGCGCAGCAGGTCGTGGCGACCGGTGCGGAAAGGATCCTCGTCCGGCCATACGCGGCGCACGATCTCGAGCCCCGGATCATTGCCGCAGGAGTGGATTCCGAGCAGCCGCCCGCCCGGGCCCAGGCTGCGCACCAGCGGGGCGAGCACCCGGCTCGCCTTGAACTCCGCGGGCACCCGCGCACGATAGGGTTGCGACGCGATGACCAGATCGTAATCGGCGCGCGCGCGGCCCTGGCGCGGAATCGCCTCGTCGAGCAGGAAACGGAAATCCTCGCGGTACAGCACCAGGGCGACGGGACGCTCGTAGATCGGATTTCCCGTGCGCGGGCTGTGCCGCGCCTGCCAGTGCTTGCCGAGAAACGGCTCGAGCGCGGCGATCTGCTCGCTGAACTCGTGCGCCGTGGTTCCCTTGAGCGAAACCTCCTGCCACAGCAGCGAGGTTGCCGCGGCAAGCGCCTTCGGCGCCAGCCAGGGCGCTTCGCTGTAGTACATGTTGGTCACCACGAGAACGGTGGCCGGATGTTCGAACAGGCGATCGGCCATCTTGGCGAGAGACAGGCGTACGTCCTCGAGGCTGATCTCCTTGCCGACGAAGTAGAACGGAACGGTCGGGAAACGCCGGTGCATCTCGCGCATCACCCGGGTCAGCACCGTGCCATCGCCCATGCCGGCGTCGAACACCCGGATCGCGGGCGGACGCGGATGCAGATGCGCGAGCTCCATTCCCACGCGGCGCGCGATCACCTCCTTTTCGCTGCAGGTGCTGACGAACAGCAGGTATTTCTGCCGATTGTCGAAAAAACGGAAGTCGCGCGAAGGCCCGCGCTGCAGTGCGAGCTGCGCCGGGCGCGCGGCGACGTCGATCAGCGGCATCAGCTCGCGCGGCGCCTCGGGCAGTGCCATGCCGCGCTGTGTCATGTACGCGTTGACGCGCTCGAAGGTCTGCGGCGTGATTCGCGCCCCGTCGCGCAGTCGCGCAACGAACTTGCCGTCGTTCACGGCGTGGCGACCGAAGGTCGACTCGGCCATGCCGGTGCGGCGACAGAACTCGGAAATGCTGTCGAGCAGTGCGTAGGCTTGCGTCACCGCGCCTCCGGCGAATCGACCGATTCGGACGCTAGTCCCATGGGTTGTGGGAAAGCAACCACAATTCCTGTCGATATTATCGTGGGATGAGTCCCACTACCTTAAATCATCAACTTACGGCAAAGACCAACGCCTACCGGCCGAAACTGCCCTAGATCAACATCGGCTCGCGCTCACCCGGACTTCGCCCGCACCCCTGTGGCATCCTGTGCGTCTTTTCGCAGCCCAATCGCAGGGAGTACGGCATGACCGCGCGCACCCATCCGCCCTACCGTGCCGACCACGTCGGCAGCTTTCTGCGCCCCAAGGCGCTGCTCGAAGCGCGCGCGCAGCGCCAGGCGGGGAAGCTTTCCAGCGCCGATCTGCGCAAGGCCGAGGATGCGGCGATCCGCGACATCGTCAAGTTCCAGGAGGGTCTCGGCCTGCACGGCATCACCGACGGCGAGTTTCGGCGCACCTATTTCCATATCGACTTCCTCGAGCAGCTCGACGGGGTCGAAGTGCACGGCGGAATCGCCACCAAGTTCCATCGCGCCGACGGCGAGGTCGACTTTGCGCCCCCGGTGCTCAAGGTGACGGGCAAGGTGCGCCACGCCAAGCCGATCCAGCTCGCCGACTTTCAATTTCTCAAGTCGGTGACCAGGGCGACCCCCAAGGTCACCATTCCGTCGCCGACGATGCTGCACTTCCGCGGCGGCCGCGCGGCGATCAGCAAGGATGCCTACCCGAACATGGACAGCTTCTTCGCGGACGTTGCCGCGGCCTATCGCGAAGAGCTGAAGCAGCTGGGCGACGCCGGCTGCCGCTACGTGCAGCTGGACGACACCAACCTGGCCTACCTGTGCGACGAGAAGATGCGCGAAGGTGCGCGCCAGCGCGGCGAGAACCCTGACGAGCTGCCGAAGCACTACGCGCACTTCATAAACGAAGCGATCCGCGACCGTCCGGCCGCCATGACAGTGTGCATCCACCTGTGCCGCGGCAATTTCCGCAGTGCCTGGGTGGCCGAAGGCGGCTACGAGCCGGTGGCGCAGGCGCTGCTGCAGGATCTCAAGGTCGACGGCTACTTCCTCGAATACGACGACCCGCGCTCGGGCAGCTTCGAGCCGCTGCGCTATCTGCCCAAGGGCAAGATCGTCGTGCTCGGTCTGGTGACCACGAAGCTCGGCGAACTCGAACAGAAGGACAAGCTCAAGCGGCGCATCGAGGAAGCCTCGAAGATCGTGCCGCTCGAGCAGATCTGCCTTTCGCCGCAATGCGGCTTCTCGAGCACCGTGCACGGCAACGAGCTGATGCAGGAGCAGCAGGCCGCGAAGATGCGCCTGGTCATAGACGTCGCGCGCGAGGTCTGGGGCGCGGCCTGAACATCGGATCTTGGGCTATCCTTATAGCGATGCGGGAATAGGAGGGAGTGCTCGCCTGAGGCCGGGAGTACTTTTCGCGCTTGCAGTTCTGACCCAGAGACGGAGGAGACACAAATGAGGAAGGTTCCATTCGCCATCGGCGGCGCAACGGCCGTAATCAGCCTGGCGCTGCTGTCGGGCGCGGCCCAGGCGCAGATCACTCTCAAGCTGCATCACCTGCTGCCACCCAAGGCGCCCGCGCACACCCAGATGCTCGCGCCCTGGGCGCACGACGTCGAGAAGGCCTCGGGCGGCAAGGTCAAGATCGAGCTCTACCCGGCGATGTCGCTCGGCGGCAAGCCGCCGGAGCTCATCAACCAGGTGCGCGACGGCGTGGTCGACATTGTCTGGACCGTGAACGGCTACACGCCGAACCTGTTCCCGCGCTCGGAGGCGTTCGAGCTGCCGTTCGTGCATACCAACAACGCCACCGCGACGAATCTCGCGATGCGCGACATGTTCCTGAGCGGCGCGATCGCGGAGGATTTCAAGGACGTCAAGGTCATGTTCCTGCACGTGCACGCCGGCCAGGGCATCCAGATGGCCGAGAAGGAAGTGCGCTCGCCGGATGACCTCAAGGGACTCAAGATGCGCATCCCGACGCGCACCGGTGCGTGGATCATCGAGGCGCTCGGCGCCGCTGCGGTGTCGATGCCGGTCCCCGCACTGCCGCAGGCGCTGTCGAAAAAGGTCGTCGACGGCGCGCTCATTCCCTGGGAAATCATCCCGCCGCTCAAGCTGCAGGACGTGACCAAGTTCCAGATCGAAGGCCCCAACCACGTGCGCTTCGGCACCACGACTTTCCAGGTCTCGATGAACAAGGGCACCTGGGCCAAGCTGCCGCCCGACGTACAGAAGGCATTCGATGAAAACAACGGCGAAGCCCGGGTACGCGCGGTGGGCAAGGTCTGGACCGATTCCGAGGTCGGCGGCATCGCCGTCGCGGTGAAGCACGGCAACAAGCATATCGAGCTGACCGAGGCGGAGCTGCAGCCGTTCAAGGACAAGCTCGAGCCGGTGGTGCAGCGCTGGATCGACGAGGTCAAGAGCAAGGGCATCGACGGCAAGGCGCTGGTCGACCAGGCGCGCGCGCTGATCGCAAAGTATTCGAAGTAGAGGCGCATGCCGGAACAACCGGTGCGCGGCGACGCGAGGCCCAGCCTGCTTCGCCGCGTCATCGAATGGTGGGCGCTCGCCGGCGGGGCCATCCTGCTCGGCATCGCGCTGATGACCAGCTGGAGCGCGCTCACCAGCCTGGTCTTCGGCAAGCCGCTGCCCGGCGATTTCGAGCTGACCGAGATCTTCGTCGCGGTGGCGGTGTTCGCCTTCCTGCCGTATTGCCAGCTCACCGACGCGAACGTGACCGCCGACCTGTTCACCGCGCGCGCCGGCCCGCGCGCGGTCGCCTCCTTCGCGCTGTTTGCTGCGCTGCTCGCGCTCGCCATCGGCGTCCTGCTCGCCTGGCGCACCTGGGCTGGACTGCTCGACTATCGCCAGTATGTCGAGACGACGGCGATCCTCAAGATTCCGATCTGGACCGCCTACGTGCCGGCGCTCGCCTCGCTCGCGCTGCTGATCCTGGCCTGCCTGATCAGCTTGCGGGACGCCTGGCGCGCGCTGCTGCGCGGCTGACCGATCGAGCGCGTTGGACCCGCATCTCCTCACCGGCCTGATCGGCCTCGCGACCCTGATCGCGCTGATTGCGATCCGGGTGCCGATCGCGCACGCGATGCTGCTCGTCGGCGCAAGCGGTATCGCGATTCTAAGCGGCCCGGGGATCCTGCTCTCGCAGCTGAAGACGCTGGTCTACTCGCAGTTCTCGATCTACGACCTGTCGGTGCTGCCGATGTTCGTCCTGATGGGCAACATCGCGGCGCGCGCCGGACTGTCGCGGGATTTGTTCCGCGCCGCAAACGCCTGGCTCGGCTGGCTGCGAGGCGGCGTCGCGATGTCGGCGATCGCCGCCTGCGCTGGCTTCGGCGCGGTCTGCGGCTCCTCGCTCGCCACCGCCTCGACCATGGGCCAGGTGGCGCTGCCGGAGCTGCGCCGCTACCGCTACAGCCCCCAGCTCGCGACCGGCACGCTCGCCGCAGGCGGCGTGCTCGGCATCCTGATCCCGCCGTCGGTGGTGCTGGTGGTCTACGCCATCGTGGTCGAGGCGAGCATCGTAGAGATGTTCATCGCCGCCTTCATTCCCGGCATCATCGCGGTGGTGATGTTCCTGCTGACGATTGCAATCTACGTTCGCGTCAAGCCGGATGCAGGCCCGCCGGGCGACCGCGTCCCGCGCGAGGAGTTCATCGCCGCGACCATCGGCGTCGCGCCCGTGGTCGGCATCTTCGGCGCCGTGATCGGAGGAATCTACTTCGGCCTGTTCAACCCGACGCCCGCCGCCGCGGTCGGCGTGTTCCTGGTGGCCGTGGTCGCGTTCGCGCGCCGCACGATGAACCTGAATGGCATGAAGGCGGCGCTGCTCGACACCGCGAAGACCTCGGGGATGATTTACCTGATCCTGCTCGGCGCGCAGCTGCTCAACATCTTCATGGCGCGCGGCGGCGTGCCGCAGGCGGCCGCCGAGATGATGGCGCATTCCGGCCTGCCGCCGATGGTCGTGCTGGTGCTGCTGCTCGCCGCGCTGATCGTGCTCGGCTGCCTGATGGACAGCCTGTCGATGATCCTGCTCGCGATCCCGTTCTTCTGGCCGGTGATCGCGGAAATGGACTTCGGCATGAGCCCGAACGACCTGAAAGTCTGGTTCGGAATCCTCGCCCTGATCGTCGTAGAGCTCGGGCTGATCACGCCGCCGGTGGGCATGAACGTGTTCGTCATCAATTCGCTCGCGCGCGACGTCCCGATGATCGAGACCTTCATCGGCGTGATGCCGTTCTTCTTCGCCGAGCTGATCAGGGTTGCGATTCTGATGGCGTTTCCCGTGCTGTCGCTCTGGCTGCCCAAGCTGCTGATGGGCTGAGTCGGCGCGCCGGCCCTCAGGCCCGGATCACGTCCTCGCCGCCGGCGTAGAGCTTCGCGACCAGCGCCGCGCGCTTCTCGAGCACCGCGCGCTGGTTGATGTAGCCCTTGTCGGTGATCTCGCTGGCGTCGATCGACGGTGGTTCCGCCAGCACCAGCAGCCGTGTCGGCCGCATCGAGCTGCCGCCGCCCTCCCCCGCCAGCGCACGCAAGCCTTCCGCCAGCCGCGCGCGGATCGCTTCGCGCGCCATCGCTTGCGCGGAAGGGCTGAGGAAGACGAGCGCCCCGATTTCGTCGCGGTCGTGGCCGGTGATCACCGCGTCCTGCACGATCGGATTGCAGGCCGCAATCAGCCGCACGCGCACCCCGCCGACGCTCACCCAGGTCCCCGAGCTGAGCTTGAAGTCCTCCGCGACGCGGCCGTCGAAGACGATCCCCTTGGCGGGATCCGCCGCGTCGGCGAATTTCACCGCGTCGCCGATGCGGTAGTAGCCCTCCTCGTCGAACGCTTCGCGCGTCAGGTCGTCGCGCTGGTAATAGCCCGGCGTCACGTTCGGCCCCTTGACGCGGACCTCGAGCTTGCCCGCCGAGGGCACAAGCTTCAGCGTGCAGCCGGCAACCGGCAGGCCGATCACGCCGGCCGCCGGAATGTGGAAGTGCACCTGGGCCGCGAGCGGCGAGGTCTCGGTCGAGCCCCAGGCGGAGAGCATCGCGAGCTTGCCGCCCTTCTCCGCGACTGCGAGTTTCTCGATCCGCTCCCACAGGTTCTGCGGCAGCGCCGCGCCGGCGTAGAACACCATGTCGAGCTCGCGAAAGAAGTTCTTGCGCAGCGCCGCGTCCTTTTCCAGAAACGGCAGCAGCAGGTCGAAGCCGCGCGGCACGTTGAAGTACATGGTCGGCGAGATCTCGGAGAGGTTCTTCGCCGTCGTCTCGATCAGGCCGGGCACCGGCTTGCCGCCGTCGATGTAGAGCGTGCCGCCGTTCCTCAGCACGAGGTTGAAATCGTGGTTGCCGCCGAAGGTGTGGTTCCACGGCAGCCATTCCACGAGCACCGGGGGGCGGTCCTCGACCCAAGGCCAGCCCTGGGCGGTCATCTGCTGGTTCGACGTCAGCATGCGATGGGTATTGATGACGCCCTTCGGCTGACCGGTCGACCCCGAGGTGAACAGGATCTTGGCGATCGTGTCCGGGCCGACCAGCGCATGCGCCGTATCGACGTCCGCGCCCGCCGCATTCGAACTCAGCTCGGCGAGCGGCGTGGCGGATGCACCAACCGCCGTGAGCGCCGGCGCGAACTTCGCGGCGTCCGCGGTCCACACGAGGCCCGGCTCGAGCAGCTCGAAGATGTACTTCAGCTTCGCATGGTCCTTCGACATCAGCGAATAGGCGGGCGAGATCGGTGCCACCGGAATGCCGACGTGCTGCGCGGCGAGCGCGAGCAGCGCATGATCGACGCTGTTGTCCGACAGGATCGCGAGCGGTCGCTCGGCCGACAGGCCGCGCGCGAGCAATCCCTGCGCGATGCGGCGTACCGCATCGAGCGTCTCGCGGTAGCTCAACCGGCGCCAGCCCCCGCCCGCGCGCTCGGCGAGGAACGCCCGGTCGGGCGTCTTCTGCGCCCAGGCGACGAGCCATTCGGTCACGCAGCGCGCCGTCTTGCCGAGCGCCATCGGCGAGCGCAGCAGCAGGCTGCCGTCGGCGCGTTTTTCGACGTCGACTCGCGCGGGCGCGAAGCGCAGGTCGGACTGCAGGCTTTGACGCATGACCCCTCCTCCCGGTCCCGGCACGAGGCGCGGCACCCTCACTTCAACTTGAGCAGCTTGACCGCGTTCTCCTTCAAGATCAACGGCCGCACCTCGGGCTTGATCGGCAGCTTCTCGAAATCTGCCAGCCAGCGCTCGGGCTGGATCACCGGATTGTCGCTGCCGAACAGCACCTTGGTCTTGAGCAGCGTGTTGGCGTACTGCACGAGCTTCGCCTCGAAGTACTTCGGCGACCACCCCGACAGGTCGATGTAGGCGTTCGGCTTGTGCGTCGCCACCGAGAGCTGCTCGTCCTGCCAGGGCACGGACGGGTGCGCCATGATGATCGGCATGTCGGGGAAGTCGGCCGCGACGTCGTCGAGGTACATCGGGTTGGCGTACTTCAGCCTGAGCCCGCCGCCTCCGCGCATGCCGGCGCCGATTCCGGTCTGGCCGGTGTGAAACAGCGCCGGCAGGCCCGCCTCGGCGATCACTTCATACAGCGGATAGACGTCGGGGTCGTTCGGGTAGAAACCCTGGATGATCGGGTGAAACTTGAACCCCTTGACGCCGAAGTCCTTGATCAGGCGGCGCGCCTCGCGCACCCCCATCTTGCCGCGCGCCGGGTCGATGCTGGCGAAAGGGATGCAGATATCCGCGTGCTCCGCGGCGGATTCAGCGACTTCCTCGTTCGAGATGCGCTTGATGCCCATGCCGCGCTCGTGATCGACGGTGAAGACGACGAAGGCGATTCTCTTCTCGCGGTAGTACTGCGCCATCTGGGCGATGGTCGGATGCTTCACCTCGTAGCGGAAGTAGCGTCCGCGCGCTTCGAGCGCCTCGGCTTCCTCCTCATCGGGCAGCATGCGCGTGGATACCTCGGCGTGCGTATGGATGTCGATGGCAACGAGCGCGTCGACGTTCATGTCCGGCATGTCTTGTCCTTGTCGCGCGTGGCGATCATTCGGGGGCACGAATCACTTCGCCGCCGGGCGGTTCGGCGTACAGCGCCTCGACCAGCGCCGCACGTCGCGCGAGCAGCGCGCGCTGGTTGATCGAGCCTTTGTCGGTCATTTCTCCCGCGTCGAGCGAGGGCGGATCCTCGAGCAGCCGCAGCCGTTCGATCCGCGTGGAACTGCCCGCCGCGCGCTTCGCGAACAAACCGAGGCGCGCGCTGAATTCGGCGCGCAGCGCGCCGGGATCGCCGAACGCGGCGCAGGCCTGCGCATCGGCAAGCACCAGTGCCACGAGGAAATCGCGCCCCGCGCCAGCGATGATCGCATCGCGCAGCAGCGGCGCGAAGTGCGCGATGAACGCGGCGCGCAGCGGACCGACGTGCACCCAGGTGCCGCTGCTGAGCTTGAAGTCCTCGGCAAGGCGGCCGCGAAACAGCAGCCCCTTGCACGGGTCGGCCGCATCTGCGAACACAAACGCGTCTCCCAGCCGGTACCAGCCTTCCTCGTCGAAGGCCTGCGCCGTAAGCTCGGGCTGGCGCCAGTATCCTGGCGTGATGTGCGGTCCCCGGATGCGCATTTCCAATTTACTCTCGAACGGTACCAGCTTCAGCTCGACGCCTGGCGGCGGCAGGCCCATGTTCGATGCATCCTCGGTGTCCCAGGTGCGGGCGAGCGTCATCGGCGCGGTCTCGGTCGAGCCGAGCCCGGTGCCGAACAGCACCGCTTCGCCGCAACTCGCGACCGCGAGCGCCTTGTACTCGTCGAACACGTGCTGCGCGACGCCCGCGCCGGCGAACCACAGCAGCTTCAGCCGGCTGAAGAAGTTTCGTCGCAACGCCTCGTCCGCGCGCAGGTAGGGCAGCAGGGCCTCGAAACCCTTCGGCACGTTGAAGTAGAAGGTCGGCGCAATCTCGCGCAGATTTCTCACCGTCGCCTCGATCGCGCCCGGCAGCGGCTTGCCTTCGTCGATGTAGTACGACCCGCCGTTGGTGATCACCAGTCCGAAGTCGTGATTGCCCGCCGCCGTATGGTGCCAGGGCGCCCAATCGACCAGCACCGGCGGCTCGTCCTCGAAATACGCCAGCACCGAGCGGATCATCTGCTGGTTGGAACACCACATGCGCTGCGTGTTGATCACCGCCTTGGGCGCGCCGGTCGAGCCCGAGGTGAAAAGGAACTTGGCGATGGTTTCGGGCCCTACACGCGCATGCGCCGCGTCTACCGCTGCGGCGTCCGCGCCCTCGAGCAGCGCGGCGAAGGGGGTTGCCGCACGCCCGGCAGGCGCATTGCGCGTCACCACCAGCTCGGTCCGCGGCGGAACCGCAGCCGCAATTGCTCGGACGAAGGCGCCGCCGTCTGCCGCGAACACCAGCCCGGGCGTGAGCAGCGCGAGCACCTCGCGCAGGCGAGCGAAATCCTCCGACAGCAGCGAATAGGCAGGCGAAATCGGCGCGTAAGGCACGCCTACGAGAAGCGCGCCCAGCTCGATCAGCGCATGCTCCAGATCGTTTCCCGACAGGACCGCGATCGGCCGCTCGGCCGACAGGCCGCGCGCCAGGATCGCCGTCCCGATGCGCCGCGCCTGCTCGAGCGCGTCGCGATAAGTGAGCGTGCGCCAGCCGCCGGCGGGGTCGCGCTGTGCGAGCAGCACGCGCTGTGGCGCGCGTTCGGCCCAGAATTCGAGCCGCTCGGTGAGCTTCCGGGGATAGGGTCCGAGCGGACGCGGCGAGCGCAGCAGCAGCGTGCCATCGGCGCGGCGCTCGAGCTCGACCTCGGCCGGTCCGAGACGCACGGCGCGCAGCGCGCGCCCCGGACTCGGAGCCGCGCTCACGGCGCGAGCTTCCCGAGCAGGCGCAGGAGCTCGCGCCGTTCGGCCGGCCCCAGACGCGCGCCGAAGTGCTGATCATGCTGCCAGACGCTGCGCTTGAGTCGGCCCACGATGGCCTTGCCGTGCCGCGTCAGGTACAGCCCCCAGGCGCGCGCGTCATCCGGACGGTGGCGCCGTTCTGCCAGCCCGCGCGCCACCAGCCAGTTGGTCAGCATCATAGCGCCCGAGCGCGCCGTGCCCAGCACCTCGCCGAGCACGGTCTGCGAGATGCCCGGATTGGCCTCCAGAATCACCAGCGCAGTGTAGCGCGGTGGCGTGATCGGACGGCCCGCGGTCGCGCGCGCGAACGCCTCGAACGCCGCGATCTGCGCGCGCTTGAGCGCATAGCCGAAATGTACGGGCAGATTGCCGTAGTCGATGCCCTCGACGCGGGCGGTGCTGCCCGGCCGCGGCCCGCGCGTCGATCGCATCGTCTTCTTCATTGACCGGAATATTGTAGTGCTATATAACAATCTCCCCGTACCGGCACGTCCGGTCTGACCGCTGCACCGCACAACGCTGGAGGCGCGGCGCCGACGCTAGAATTCGTTCATCGCCCAAGAGGAGGATCCATGTCATTCGACCGCCGCAAGTTCAACCAGGCGCTGGCCGCCGCAGGTGCGCTCAGCGTGCTCTCCCCCTTCGGCATCGCCCGCGCCCAGCCAAAGACGCTGAAAGTCGGCGTGCTGCTGCCGCGCTCCGGCATCCAGGCCGGCATCGGCCAGGACTGCCACCGCGTGGTCGCGATCACCAACGGTCTGCTGAGCGCGCTCGGCCTGCCCGCCCTCGACATCATGAACGGCGACACCGAGTCCAACGTCGACGTGGCACGCGCGCGCGCCGAGCGGCTGATCGGCGAGGGCGCGCAGCTGCTGGTGGGCGCCTTCGACTCCGGCCAGACCACCGCCATCGCGCAGGTCGCCGAGCAGCGCGGCATCCCGCTGGTGATCAACATCGCCGCCGCGCCGCCGATCACCGAGCAGGGCTACAAGTTCGTGTTCCGCAACTTCCCGACCGCGCCGATGATCCTCGGCGATGCGTTCGCCAACCAGCTCGAGGTGTTCGCGGCCACCGGCGTGTCGCCGAAGTCGGTGGTGTTCATGCACGTGAACGACACCTTCGGGCAGGCCATGCAGAAGGGCTTCACCGGCGTGATGAAGAAGTTCACCATGCCGTACACGGTCGCCGACACGATCGCCTATGATCCGGCGGCACGCGACCTCTCGGTCGAAGTCGCCAAGGCGAAGGCGACCGGCGCCGAAGCGCTGGTCATGGTGAGCCGGCTGAACGACGCCATCCTCATCACGCGCGAGCTGGTGAAGCAGCGCTGGAGTCCGCAAGCGGTGCTCAGCATGGGTCCGGGCTGGTACGAGGACCAGTACCTGAAGACGCTCGGCAAGCTCGGCGACGGACCGGTCAGCTTCGTGCCCTGGTACGACCCGAACAAGAAGCTCACGCAGCAGCTGCTGGCGGCGCACCACAAGGCCTACCCGGAGATCAGCCTGAACACCAACCACGTATACACGTTCGAGGCGCTGCTCACCGCGGCGGACGCGTTCAAGCGCGCCGGCAGCGCGGATCCGAAGGCGCTCGCCGACGCGATCCGCGCCACCAACATCAAGGACAACGTCAGCCCGGGCCCCGGCATCCTGTTCAACGCCAAGGGCCAGAACGACAAGCTGAAGAACTCGGCGATCCAGAACCGCGGCGGCAAGCTCGTCACGGTGGCGCCGAAGGAGGCGGCGAACGCGAAGCCCGAGCTGCCGATGACCCCCTACGACAAGCGCTAGCGCCGGGCGGCCGCGGGCCCGCGCGTGCCGGTCGAGATCTACCTAAACGTCGCCGCCAGCGGCCTGCTGACGGGCCTGGTCTACGGGCTGATGGCGCTCGGCCTGTCGGTCATCTTCGGCGTCGTGCGCGTGGTCAACTTCGCACACGGCGAGATGATGACGCTGGCGATGTACCTGACGCTGGCGCTGTTCGCGGCGCTCACTCTCGACCCGCTGCTGCTGCTCGTGCCGATCGCCGCGGTGCTGTTCGTCTTCGGCTACCTGCTGCAGCGCGGCCTGATCAATCCCTTCATCAACCGCCCCGAGCACAGCCAGTTCATGCTGCTCGTGGCGCTGGCGCTGATCCTGGTGAACGCGCAGCTGATCGTCTTCGGCCCGGACGCGCAGGGCATTCGCACCGCCTACTCTTTCGACAGCTACCAGCTGGGTCCGCTGATCGTCGACGCCTCGAAGGTCTACGCGGCGCTCGCCGCGCTGGTGGTGGCCGCCGCGCTGTTCGCGTTCTTCCGCTTCTCGCTGCTCGGCAAGTCGATCCGCGCCTGCGCCGACAACTACCACGGCGCGCTGGTGGTCGGGCTGAACGTGAAGCACCTCTATGCGTTCACCTTCGGCCTCGGCGCGGCCTGCGTCGGCGCGGCGGGTACCATGCTCATGGTGGTGAGCGATGTCACGCCCGCGATTGGCCCGGCCTACACGCTGCTTGCCTTCGTCATCGTCATCACCGGCGGCCTCGGCTCGATGCCGGGCGCGCTGCTGGGCGGCGTGCTGATCGGCGTCACCGAGGCTCTGGGCGGCGTGCTCTTCACGCCGTCGGCGAAGAGCATGTTCGCCTTCGGACTGCTGGTGCTGGTGCTGCTGTTCCGCCCGCAGGGCATCCTCGGCAAGAAGGCCGCGTGAGCGGCCTGCTCGAGGGCGTGCCGCGCCGCGGCCTGTGGCTGCTCGCGGCGCTGCTTGCCCTGCTCGCGCTGTTCCCGGTGTTTGCCGGTGGCTACCTGCTCGCGGTCGGCTTCCTCATCCTGTACTTCGCCTTCGTCGGCCAGGCCTGGAACGTGATGATGGGCTTCGCCGGGCAACTCTCGCTCGGGCATTCGCTGTACGTGGGGCTGGGCGCCTACGCCGCAGCGGCGCTCTACGTGCACTTCGGCTTGAGCCCGTGGATCGGCCTTGCGGCGTCGGTCGCGCTGTGCGCGCTCGCCGGGGCCGTCATCGGCTTCCTCGCGTTCCGCTTCGGCGTGGCGGGCGTGTACTTCGCCATCCTGACCATCGCCTTCGCCGAGTTCGCGCGCATCGGCTTCGACCACTTCTCGTGGGTGCGCGGCTCCTCGGGCCTGTTCCTGCCGGTGGCCAACTACACCGAGAACGACCTGTGGAACCTGCGCGGCAGCCCGCGCATGTTCTACTACCTGATGCTCGCGCTGACCGCGGGCGCGTTCGTGCTGTGCCACGCGCTGCTGCGCAGCCGCATGGGCTACTACTGGCTCGCGATCCGCGAGAGCCCCGAGGCGGCCGAGGCGCTCGGCATCAACGTGTTCCGGTACAAGATGTACGCGGTGGTCATTTCCGCGGCGATGACCTCGCTCGCCGGCGTGGTGTTCGCCTTCTACTACAACAACCTGTTCCCCGAGCAGATCTTCCACATCTCGCGTTCGATCGAGCTGATCCTCGGGCCGATCATCGGCGGCATCGGCACCCTGGTCGGGCCGATCGTGGGCGCGTTCCTGCTCACCGGCCTCGCCGAAGGCCTGCGCGAGATGATGCTGCAGCTCGGCATCGAAGTGCCGGGGGTGAAGCAGGTGTTCTACGGCCTGTGCCTGCTGCTGGTGATCATGTTCCTGCCCGACGGCGTGTGGCCGCCGCTGGCGAAGAAGCTGGGGCTGCACCGGTGAGCCGCCTCGAGCTGAGCGGGGTGTCCAAGTCGTTCCGCGGCCTGAAGGCGGTATCCCGGGCCTCGTTCGACGTGACGCCCGGCGGCATCCACGCCCTCATCGGGCCGAACGGCGCGGGCAAGACCACCATCTTCAACGTCGTCGCAGGCGTCTACGCCCCGGACGAAGGCGAGGTCCGCTTCGACGGGCGCGCGATCCACGGCCTGCGCCCCGACCAGGTGTGCGCCGCGGGCATCGGGCGGACGTTCCAGATCGTGAAGCCGTTTGCGGGCTTGTCGGTCATCGAGAACGTCGTGGTCGGTGCCCTGCACAGGGAGAAGGACGTCCCGGCGGCCAAGAGGCTCGCCGCCGGGATCGTAGAAGGGCTCGGGCTCGGGGCAAAGAGCGGGCTGCCGGCTTCATCGTTGACACTGCCCGACCGCAAGCGCCTCGAGGTCGCGCGCGCGCTCGCCACGCGGCCGAGGCTGCTGCTGCTCGACGAGGTGATGGCGGGCCTGCGGCCGACCGAGTGCGACCAGATCGTCGCGGTGTTCCGGGAGCTCAACCGCGCCGAGGGCCTGACGATCCTGCTCATCGAGCATGTGATGCGCGCCGTGATGGCGCTCGCCCAGCACATCGTGGTGCTGCACCACGGCGAGGTGATCGCGCGCGGCGCGCCCGACGAGGTGGTGCGCGACCCGGCGGTGCTCGAGAGCTACCTCGGCGAGGAAACCGAGGTTTGATGCTCGCTGTCGAGAACCTCGATCTCGCCTACGGCGACGCGCCGGCGCTCGAGGGCGTCTCGCTCGAGGTGCCCGCGGGAGAGATCGTCGCCATCGTCGGCGCGAACGGCGCGGGGAAGTCCTCGCTCATCCGCACCATCGCCGGCATCGAGCGCGCGCGCGCCGGCCGCGTGGTGTTCAAGGGCCGCGAGATCACGCGCCTGCCGTCGCACGCCATCTGCGATCTCGGCATCGGCCAGGTGGCCGAGGGGCGGCAGGTGTTCCCCAGCCTCACGGTGGAGGAGAACCTGCAGATGGGTGCGCTGCTGCCGCGCGCGCGCGCCGGCGCCCGCGCTGCGATGGAGCGCGTGTACGCGATGTTCCCCAAGCTCGTCGAGCGCCGGGGCCAGCTCGCGGGCACGCTCTCGGGCGGCGAGCAGCAGATGCTATCGATCGGCCGCTGCCTGATGGGGCAGCCCGAGTTGATCATGTTCGACGAGCCGTCGCTCGGCCTCGCGCCGACAATCGTGCAGGAAGTGCTGCATACGATCCGCGCGCTGAACGCTAAAGGTCTCACGGTGCTGCTGGTGGAGCAGAACGTCGCGGTGTCGCTGAAAATCTCGCAGCACGCCTACGTGCTGGAGAACGGCCGGGTGGTGATGAGCGGCTCGGGCGAGGCGCTGCTGCACGACGACCGGGTGCGGCAGGCCTATCTCGGGCTCTGACCTTCTGCGCCCAAGGACGCGGCATTCCGCGGCGGCTCGGCCACTCGCGTTTCGCCTTCGACCCGGTCACGCCCGCCGACCTTCGCGCGATACAGCGCCATGTCGGCACGTTGCAGCAGCAGGTTCGCCGATTCGCCCGCGCGATAGGTGGCGACACCCGCGGAGACCGTCACCGCGAGCGCGTGCGGCAACCCGGGAAAGCGCTGCTCGCGCTGCGCGGCGCACAGGCGCCGGCAGGCAATGCGGGCGGCCTCGAAATCGGTCTCCGGCATGAGAATGATGAATTCCTCGCCCCCCCAGCGTCCGAGGCAATCGGACTCGCGCAGCAGCGTGCCCGCGAGTTGCGCGAATTCGACCAGCACCACGTCGCCCGCGGCGTGTCCGAGCTCGTCGTTCACCTCCTTGAAGCGATCGAGGTCGAGCAGCGCGATGCTGAGCGCCGCGCCGTAGCGCTGCGCCCGCTGCACCTCGCCGCTCAGCCGCTGCTCGAGATAGCGGCGGTTGTATATGCCCGTCAGCTCGTCGTGCATCGCGAGATGCTCGGTGTGCCGCAGCGCCTCCTCCAGCTGGCGCTGGCCGCGCGCGAGCGCGTGGCGCATCGCGGCGATGGCGCCGCCAATGAGCGAGAACGTGATCAGCGTGAACCCCAGGATCAGGAGAATCGCAGCCGACTCGGGCGCGCGCGCGCCCAGCAAATCGCCGCGAAAGTGAAGAATGCCGGCGTAGGCAGCGACCACAAGGGCCGACAGAACGAGCAGCCCACGCGCACGGAAGCGAAACATCGCGAACACGAACGGGAGGATCACCATGAGCAGCAGCGCGCTGTCCTGCGCTCGGGCCGAAGCGACGCCGTAGAGGATCGCCCCCAGCGCCGCGACGATCATCTCGCGCGAAAGACTCGGGTCGGGCATGCGCAGGTTGAGGCCGCTGCGAAACACCACGAAAAAAACGAGCGCCAGCGCGGCAGCGAAGATCGCAATCGCGTTCGCGTCGCGCAGCGCGATGAACTGCGCCCAGGCCGCGACGTAGAACAGCGCGACCACGATGGCCGTCGCGCCAAGCGCCATCAGGTAGCGCTGCAGGCGATGGCGCTGTGCCGGGTCCGCGGGCCAGAAGCTCGGCACGTCGTTCAGCCTCGCGCGCCGGCGGCCGCGTCGAGCCGGCTGCACTGCCGTCCCGCGGCATCGAAATTTCCCGGCTCGAGCCAGCGTTCGAAGCCGGCCCGGATCGCCGCCCATTCCCGGTCGAGCATCGAGAACCAGGCGCTGTCGCGGTTCGCGCCCTTGGTCCACATATGCTGGCGGAACAGTCCCTCGTAGGTGAAGCCGAAACGCGCGGCCGCGCGCTTCGACGGTGCGTTGCGATCATTGCACTTCCATTCGAAGCGCCGGTAGCCGAGCGTATCGAAGACGTAATGCGCGTGAAGGTAGATCGCCTCTGTCGCGATGCGAGAGCGCGCGATTGCGCTTCCCCAGTAGATGCCACCCACCTCGATGACCCCGTGCTCGGGCGTGATGCGCATCAACGCCTGGCGGCCCTCGCAGCGTCCGCTCGCGCGATCGATGACGGCGAAATACAGCGGATCGTCGGAGCTTGCGACCCGGTCGATCCAGGACCGGATCTCGTCGACCTGGGCCGGGGGGAACTCGAACAGATAGTCGAAACGCGGCGCATTGTCCGCGCCCGCGCAGGCCGCATACAGCGACTCGGCATGCTGCGGGCCGAGCGGCTCGAGCCGCGCGTAGCGGCCGTCAAGCCTCAGGCGTGCCGGTCGTGGTCTGGGAAGAATCACGCGCGCAGTCTAGCGCGCCGCCCCGGTACTAGAGTGCCCAGGCGTTCACAGAAGCGGTGAATCCATCGAGGGTCAACGGCCCGAACTTGCGCGCCTCCGCGGGTGGTCCGATGCGCGCCATCGCCTTCGGATCGACGAGGATCTGGCCGGCTTCCGCCTTCGCAGCGAGACGTCCGGCAAGATCCGCCACCCGCCCGATCACGCCGTAATCCCAGCGCCCCGTGAATCCGATCGCGCCGAGCGTGGCGAAACCGAGCGCCATGCCGATCGACAATCCGACTGTCTGTCCGCGCTCGCGCCAGCGGACCGCGAGCTGCGTAAAGGCGTTGCGCAGCGCGAGCGCCATCTCGAGCGCCATGGCGGCGTGATGCTCGTTGGGCACCGGATCGTTGAAAATGACCATCGCCGACTCGCCCGAAAAGCGCATCAGCACGCCGTCGTAGGCGTCGATGGTGCGACCGAGGATGGCGTGGTACTCGGCGAGGAAAGCCATCACGTCTTCCGGGTCCGCCGCCTCGTTGAACAGGGCGAAGCCGCGCAGATCGCAGCGCACCGCAGTGATCTCGCTGCGGTGCGTATTCAGCGCGCCCTCGCCGCGCGAGGCGAGAATCGCCTCGGCCAGCCGGGGCGAAAAGAAGCTGCGCAGGCGCCCGAGGCGGGCGAGCTGGTCGGTCTGGGCGTGCACCGTGGAGGCCAGCATGCGGCTATGCTGCGACAGCGCAAGGTGCGCGCGCACTCGCGCCTGCACCACCAGCTCCGACAGCGGTTTGGTCACGTAATCGACCGCGCCGACTTCGAAGCCGCGCCGCTCGTCCTCGACCTCATCCAGTGCGGTACAGAAAATCACCGGGATGGCGCGCGTCGCGCCATCGGCCTTGAGCCGCCGGCACACTTCGTAGCCATCCAGGTCGGGCAGCTTCACGTCGAGCACGATCAGATCGGGCTGCTTCGCCACCGCGATCAGCAGCGCCTCTTCGCCGGTCATCGATACCAGCAGGTCGTACTCGCGGCCGAGGATCGCCTCCAGGATGAGCAGGTTCGAGGCGACGTCGTCTACGATCAGCACGCGCGCGCGATCTCGCGCCGCCCTGACTTCACTCAGCTTCGCCGCCATGGGCCATGCTACCGCGCGCTCTGCGAGCCAATCTGCGCAATACCGCACACATCCTGGCAGAAGTCCCTATCGGCGCGACTCGACGCCGCACCACTCGGCGACGAACAGCGCCACCGCCTGCGTCACCCGCCGCAGCGACTCCAGCTCGACGCGCTCGTCGAAGGCGTGAATGTTCTCGGCCTTGGGTCCATAGACCAGAGCGGGTATCCCGGCGTACAGGCCGTAGAAGCGCGCGTCCGTCGTGCCGGTGCCCGCGCGCTGGCCGAGCGCGGCGCCCGCGGCCGCTGCATGGCAGCGCTCGAGCAGTCGCTGCGCCTCGGTGTCCTCCTGCAGCACGTAGCCCTCGGCCTGAAAGCCGTGATAGACGATGCGTGGCGGGTTCTGGGCGAGAAAGGCATCGCCCTGCGCCGCGGCGCGCACAGTGGCTTCGACCTCTTCGCGTACCGCGGCGAGATCCTGGCCGGGATACAGTCCGATGCGCATATCGAAGGTGCACCACGACGGCACGCTCGAAGTCCAGTCGCCGCCCTCGATTCGGCTGACGACGAAGTTGATCGGATGGGCGTGCGCGGCGAAGGCCGGATGCCTGTCCGCGTTCCAGCGATCCTCCAGCGCGTGCAGGGCCGCAATGAGAGGGAAGCAGGCCTCGATCGCGTTTGCGCCGCTGCCCGCGTAGGCGACGTGCGCAGGCTTGCCGCGCGCCTTGACCTGGAACCACATCACCCCCACCTGCGCCACGCCCAGGGTCTCCGCGCTAGGCTCGGTGATCAGCGCCGCCTCCGCGCGGTAGCCGCGCTGCAGGCAGGCGAGCGCGCCGTTGCCGGTGCATTCCTCTTCGATCACGGACTGCAGATAGACATCCGCCGCCGGCGCGAGCCCGAGCCGCGCCAGCGCATCGAGCGCGAACAGGTTTGCCGACAATCCGGCCTTCATGTCCCCCGCGCCGCGCCCGCTCATCCAGCCATCGGCGATGATCGGCTCGAACGGCGGCCGGCTCCACATGTCGAGCGGCCCGGTCGGAACCACGTCGATGTGTCCATTCAGGATGAGCGAGCGGCCGAGCGGCTGGCCTTGCGGCCTAAGCGCGCCTACGACGTTCCAGGCGTCGTCGTAGGACACCGCGACCGGCGAGAACCCCGGCAGGTGCTGGATGTCCTCCACCCGCACTTTCCAGCGATCGACCGCCAGCCCGCGGTTGCGCATCGCCGCAGCCATGAAATCCTGCGCCGGCGCCTCCTGGCAGCGCAGCGAGGGCAGCCGCGTAAGGTCGGCCAGGAAGCGGATCTGCTGGTCGAAACCGTCGTCCACTGACCGAAGGACTCTGTTGCGCAAATCGGGGGCAAGCATGTTTCCCAACTCCAGATATGAGAGAGTACATTAAACCTATTGCCTAAGCGGATGAAATCACATAGATTATCGTTCCGCACCGTACCTTAACGATCCCGCTCGGCGCGAGCTTCGCACAATAACAAGAGGTCGCAGATGGGAAATTCGAGTCCGATGGCCGCGCGCAATTCGCGCCTTTGGCGCGCGCTGCACGCAGGCTTGTTCAGTACATGGCTTGCGTTCGTGGCGCAGCCTGCACTCGCTGTAGACGGGCTGTCGTTCTCAGCGGGTCCCGATGCATCGAGCAACGCCAGCGTGGATCTGTACCGCGTGGGCGCGCAGTGGGGCTGGAACAAGCGCTGGCTCGAGACCAGCGGCTGGCATGTCGGTGGCTACTGGGATCTCCAGGGTGGTTACTGGGACAACTCGAGCAATAACAAGACCAACTCCGGACTGTGGGAGCTTGCCTTCACGCCGGTATTTCGAGTTCAACAGAATCAGCCGTCCGCAGTTTCGCCATACATCGAGCTCGGCGTGGGCGCGCACCTGCTCTCGGAAACGTCGGTGAGTGCGCAGCGCGACTTCGGCACGGCGTTCCAGTTCGGATCGCATGCCGGCGTCGGCGCGCGCTTTGGGCCGAAGAACGCGTTCGATCTGAGCTACCGCTTCCAGCACATATCGAACGCGTCGATCAAGGAACCGAACGACGGCATCAATTTCCACGTCCTGCGCCTGGGCTACTGGTTCAAGTAGGCCGGCGCGCGGTCAGCCGGCGTTTCGCCTCAGATAGAACTGGTGGCCAATCATCGACAGCACGACCTTGTCCTTCTGATTCAGGAGCTCCCAGCGAAAAGACACCGTGCCACGCTCCGGGCGCGAGCGCGAAGGCTTGCTCTCGAGTACCGTTGCGCGAAAGCGCAGCGTATCGCCCGGCCGCACAGGATGCAGGAAGCGGATCGCGTCGATCCCGGGAGAACCGACGCAGGACGACTGCGTCAGGTAGGCGTCGCACATCAGGCGCATCGCAACGCCGCAGGACTGCCAGCCCGAGGCGATCAGCCCGCCAAACGGCGTCGCCGCTGCCGCGGCCGGATCGACGTGGTAGCGCTGCGGGTCCCAGTCGCGCGCAAACTCCACGATGTCGCGCGCCTGCAGCGTGCGCGCGCCGTGCTCGATCACCTGTCCCGGCTTGAAGTCTTCCCAGCAGTAACGGTAGCTCATCCACACCCCTCGCCAGGGCGGGCATTTTAGGCGGTTCGCACCGCCGCCGCGCGCACCGTCACCGCCCGCCGAGCGAGCGCGCTAGACTTCGCGGCATCGCGACCCACCGGGACGTCACATGTCATACGTACGCACTGCCCTCGCCCTGCCCGTTGCGCTGGCCGCGGCACTGACGCTCACCGCCTGTGGCCAGGACGAAGCGCCCAAGCCGGCGGCGAAGCCTGCGTCCGAGGCGCCGTCGCCAGCGCCCGCCCCGGCGCCGAAGGCCGCCACTCCCGCAGCGCCTGCGCCGAGTGCGCAACCCGCCCCCGCGGCGGCGAGCACGCCGGATCCGGACCAGGAACTCGCCAGGAAGGTGAAGTCCGCGCTTGCGGCGACCCAGGGCGTGACCGGCCAGCAGATCGACGTCACCGCCAAGGGGGGTGCGGTCACGCTCTGGGGAACCGTGGCCGATCCGAAGGAGCAGGCCATGGCGGTCGAGGCGGCGAAAGCGGTCCCCGGCGTCAAGGCGGTGGAAAACAAGCTCGCGATCGTAAAGGGATCGTAGGAGCGGCCCGGCAAACCTCGATCAACGCGATGACTTCACCAGAGCTTCGCTACGCGGCTGCCTTGGTCTTTCCCTCGGGACGCGCGAGCGTCGCGCCGGGCCACAGGTCGGAACGGCAACGCGCGTACTGCGGCGGATAGTCGATCTTCACGCCGAAATGCTCGGCCGCGTGCCAGACCCAGCGCGGGTTGTCGAGCATGCCGCGCGCGAGCGCGACCATGTCGGCCTGGCCTGAGGCGACGATCGCCTCGGCCTGATCCGGCTGCGCGATCAAACCGACCGCTCGCACCGCGATCGGCACCGCCTTCTTGACCTGCGCCGCCAGCCCGACCTGGTAGCCCGGCCCGATCGGGATGCGCGCCTGCGGCACCATCGCGCCGCTCGAGACGCAGACATAGTGATAGCCGAGCGCTTTCAGCTCGCGCGCGAACGCGATCGCGTCCTCCGGACCCGCACCCCCCTCCATCCAGTCGTTGCCGCTGATGCGCGCGCCGAGCGCACGGTCTTTCGGCCAGGTCTCGCGCACCGCGCGCGCGACCTCCAGCGGCAGGCGCATGCGCTTTTCGCGGCTGCCGCCCCAGTCGTCGCCGCGCGTGTTCGAAAGCGGCGACAGAAACTGGTGCAGCAGGTAGCCGTGCGCCGCGTGCAGCTCGGCGATATCGAATCCCGCGCGCGCGGCGCGCGCCGCTGCGCTCGCAAAGGCGTCGGTCAGGCGGCGCATGTCGTCCGCCTCAGCCGCGCGCGGAACGTGCCAGCCCTCGCCGAACGGGATCGCCGATGGGGCGAGCGTCGGCCATGCAGACTCGGCGGCCGAAAGCGGCTTGCCGCCCTGCCAGGGGACCTGCGAGGACGCCTTGCGGCCGGCATGCCCGATCTGGACGCCGATCGGAGAGCGGCTGATGCGCCGGTAGGCATCGACGACGCGCTTCATCGCAGCCTCGTTTTCGTCCGAGTACAGGCCGGTGCAGCCGTGCGAAATGCGGCCCTCGCGAGTCACGCCGGTCGCCTCGACCATGGTGAGTCCGGCGCCCGATACCGCCATGCTCCCCAGGTGGATGAGGTGCCAGTCGGTCATCGTGCCGTCAACGGCGGAGTATTGGCACATCGGCGAGACGACGATGCGGTTCGGCAGCGTGACGCCGCCCAGCTGGATCGGGGTGAAAAGCTTGCTCATGGGACCTTTGCTCGGGTCAGGGTTTAGGAACCGCCACGCCGATCATGCAGTCCCGGGTGACGATGGATGCGAGACGCGCCTCGTCCCAGCCTTCGCTCGCGGCCGGGCGCATCGGCAGCACCATGTAGCGCATGTCGGCGGTCGAGTCGTGCACGCGGATCGTGACGTCGTCGGCGATGCGCAGGCCGAACTCGGCCAGCACTGCGCGCGGCTCGCGCACCGCACGCGAGCGATAGTTGCGCGATTTGTACCAGTCCGGCGGGATGCCGAGCAGCATGCGCGGGTAGCAGGAGCACAGCGTGCACACGATCATGTTATGCACCTGCAGCGTGTTCTCGACCACGACGAGGCGGGTGGCCGGCACTTCGATGCCCATGGCCTCGCAGGCGCGCGTGCCGTTCTCGAGCAGCAGGCGCCGGAATTCGGGGTCGGCCCAGGCCCGCGCCACGACACGCGCGCCGGTGTCCGGGCCGCGCCGCCGCATTTCCTCGACCGCATCGCTTACCGCCTGCTCGCTGACGACGCCTTTCTCGACCAGCAGCTCGCGCAGGCTGACCTCCATGAGCTGGAAATACGTGAGGGGCTGGTATTTACCGGTGTCGCCGCGCTCGCTCATCTATTCGCGCTCTAACCAGTGCTGAAAAATCTCAATGTCGATCGTGTCCTCTGGGCGGCCCGCGTAATCCGGCCAGACTGCCGATTGCAGAAAACGCACGCGATACAGCGGCTGCGCCGGCAGCCCGTCGCGCATCTGCGCGAGCTCCTCGGGATTCGGATAGGCGCCGCAGTAGCGCTCGATCACGCCGACATGGCCGCGAATGTAGAACGGCGTACGGATATGGCCGAGCGGCGCAGCCTCGCGTACACGCACCCGGTCCCCGGCCGCAAAGCGCACCGGCAGTGACGGGAAGCGCGTCGGATACTGACCCGCGCCGGGTGCAGCTACTTCCGGCATGCGTCCTCCCGCCGCGCGCGAATCTCTTCCATCTTGCGCCCGAGCTCGTCGGTGGTGATGATGCCGCGCTGGATCATGGTCTGCGTGATCGAGGTCACCCAGCGCTCGTAGTACCCCAGCTTGTCGTAGGCCTCGGGGCCGAGGGCCTCGATGTTCTTGCGCAGCTCGTCTACGGTCATGCGCGGCGTTCCGCCCTTCACCCCGGAGAGCAGCACCATCAGCGCGTCTACGCGCTGCTCCCATTCCGCGTAGTCGTGCTCGCTCGGCTCCACGCGACCGGCCGGCAGGCCACCCATGTCGTGGTGTCCGCGCCCGACCAGAAGATCGGCAGGCTCGTCGTTCGCTCCACTCTTTGTCGGCTTCGCCATCTACGCTACCCACTCGCTCGCCGGCGCCGGCGCTTCGTGCAGCGGCTGGCAGACGACGTCGACCAGGCTCCGGCCCGGATGCGGCTTCGGCTCCGCGGGTTTGGTCATGCGGCTATTATTGCATCGAGCTTCCGCATGACGCACACAGCCGCAGCGATCTCGCAGCCCGCGCAGCGCCAGCGCCCGGCGCCCGGCGAACTGGTCATCGATCACGTCGCGCACTTCGTCGAGGATCTCGACGCCGCGGTCGGCGTGCTCGGGGCGCTCGGCTTCGTCGCGACACCGCGCTCGGACCAGGCGACGCGCGACGCGGACGGCAACGAAGCGCCTGCCGGGCAGTCGAACCGATGTGTGATGCTCGATGCGGGTTATATCGAAATCCTCACGCCCACCGTGGATACGCCGACCAGCCGACGCACGCGCGCGCAGATGGCGCGCTACGCGGGCGTCCACATCCTCGCGTTCGGCACCCCGAGCGCCGCCGAGGATCATGCACGCCTCGCGCGCCACGGCTTCGAGCCCTTGCCGCTGGTCGATCTGCGGCGCGCGGTCGAGGTCGAAACGCCCGCCGGCGCGGTGCAGGACCTTGCCCGCTTCGCCGTGCAGCGCGTACCGCCGGAACGCATGCCCGAGGGTCGCGTGCAGTTCTGCGAGCAGCACACCCCCGAATGCCTCTGGCAGGCGCGCTATTTGCGCCACAGCAACGGCGTGCGCGCGCTCGCCGCGGTGATCGTCTGCGCCGAAGATCCCGCAGACGCCGGCGCGCGATTCGCGCGTTTCGCCGGGGTGTTGCCCATGCGGGAAAACAGGTTCGTGCAGCTGCACACCGCACGCGGCAGCGTGCTGATCGGCTCGAGGAATGATTGCGAGACGTTACTCGGCGCGGCGCCGCCCGCCCCTGCGCTCGCCGGCTATGCCCTCGCCTGCGACGATCCGGACGCCTTCGCTCGGCGCCTCGAGACGCTAGGTTGCGCGGTGCGCAGACCCGCCGAGCAGTTGTGTTCCTGCGTGCTGCCCCGCACGCTTGGCGGCGCGTGGCTGTTCGGCAGCGGGACAGCGCTTGCGACCTGGGCCAGGGCCTAAATCGGGCACGTTGCATGTGGAAGCCGGCCGAGAAGATTTTGTACCAGGCGCAGCCGGGCCGCTGGCCGAGCGCCGACCAGGCAGCAGGCGCGCTGCTCTTTCAGCCGCTACGCGTGGGCCGCCTGCGGCTCGAATCGCGCAGCTGGGTTCCGGCGATGGTGCCCTGGCGCGCGACGGAGGATGGCGACGCGACCGACGATGTCATCGCCTGGTACCGGCGCTTCGCCGAAGGCCGACCCGGCGCGCTCGTGGTCGAGGCCACGGGCGTGCGCGACATTCCGAGCGGGCCGCTGCTGCGCATCGGCGACGACCGTTTCATACCCGGGCTCAGTCGAATCGTCGAAGCGGTGCGTGATGCGAGCGGCGGCGGGACGCGGCTGTTCATACAGCTCATCGACTTCCTCGCCATCCGGCGACGTCCGGATCGGGCGAAATACTTTGAGCGCTACCTGCAAGTGACCGACCGGCTGCGCGCGGCGCTGGGCGCCGAGGACTGGCCCGAGTCGCGGCTACGCGAAACGCTGCGTGACCTTTCCGAAGACGCCCTCGAGCGCGTCCTGTCTGCGCGCGAGCTGGAGGCGCTGCGCTACGGCGAGCGCGAGCGGGTCACCGACCTCGATCGGCCGCATGTCGCTGCGCTCCCGCGCGTGCTCCCCGGGCTGTTCGCCGCCGCTGCACAACGCGCCGAGCGGGCCGGATTCGATGGCGTGGAGCTGCACTACGCGCATGCCTACACCATGGCATCGTTCCTCTCCGCGACCAACACGCGCGACGACGGATACGGCGGCTCGCGCGCGGCACGGCTGCGCCTGCCGCTCGAGGTATACGCCGCGGTACGCGCCGCCACGGGCAAGGACTTCGTCGTAGGCTGCCGGTATCTGGCCGACGAATGCATCGACGGCGGCAGCGGCGCGGACGATGCCTGCGCGTTCGGCGTCGCCTTCGCGCGCGAGGGGATGGATTTCCTGTCGCTGTCGCGCGGCGGCAAATTCGACGATGCCAAGCAGCCCGCCGTCGGCTGGGCCTCCTACCCCTATACCGGGCGCAGCGGCTACGAATGCATGCCGGCGCGCCATTCCGATTCCGCAGGACCGTTCGGCCGCAATGTGGAGGCGACCGCCAGGATACGGGCAGCGGTGCGCGGCGCAGGCTGCGAGACGCCAGTCGTCGTCGCCGGCGGCATGCACGGCTTCGAGCAGGCCGAGGCGCTGCTGCGCGCCGGTAAGGCGGACATCATCGGCTTCGCGCGCCAGGCCCTGGCCGATCCGGACTGGTTCGAGAAAGTGCGCAGCGGCCACGGCGACCTGGTGCGCGTGTGCCGCTACACCAACTATTGCGAAGGCCTCGACCAGAAGCACAAGCAGGTGACCTGCGAGCTGTGGGACCGCGAGGCGCTCGACGCGCCCGACGCGGTGTGCACCGCCGACGGCAAGCGCCGCCTGCTCGCGCCGCACTGGAACCGCGGAACGAACTGAAACGGAGCACGCCGTGGCGAAGGTCTTCACGCACGAACAGCAGGTCCGCTTCTCGCACTGCGATCCGGCGGGCATCGTCTACTTCCCCGAGTTCTTCGACATGGCGCATTCCGCGCTGGAAGACTGGTTCACGCACGGTCTGGGCCACACGCACTCGGAAATGCTGATGACGCGCCGCATCGGCACGCCGACCGTCTCGATCCATTGCGACTTCAGGAAACCCTTCCGCATCGGCGAGACGCTGCACTTCGAGATCCGCGTGCTGAAGGTCGGGCGCAGCTCGATGCAGCTGTCCTACCGCGGCCTCAAGGACGGCGTCGAGCATCTGGTCATCACCCAGACCGTGTGCTTCCTCGACCTCGAGACCGGCCGTGCCATCCCGATTCCCGACGACATGCGGGGGGCGATCGAGAGCTATCTGGTTGGTTAGGCGCGGCGATGGCGGCGATGGGGTCAGACCCCTGTGCGCGACCATGGGGTCAGACCCCTTGGGTTCGCCGTTGACGTACGATCATTCAATGGGGTCTGACCCCATGACTTATCCACAGGGGTCTGACCCCAGAGCGCATAAAATGCCCGCATGAGCGACGATCTGTGCACCCTGACAGCGACCCAGCTTCTGCGGGTCTATCGCGCCAAGGCCGTTTCACCGGTCGATGTCGTGCGCGCCGTGCTCAAGCGCATCGAGGAGCACAATCCGCGTCTGAATGCGTTCAATTTCGTCGCGCCGGACGCGCTCACCCTGGCCAAGTCGGCGGAAGCGCGATGGACCAGGGGCGAGCCGATCGGCCCGCTCGACGGCGTGCCGGTTTCGATCAAGGACATCCTGCTGACGCGCGGCTGGCCCACGCTGCGCGGCTCGCAGACCATCAATCCGAAGGGCCCTTGGAACGACGACGCGCCGGCGGTCGCCCGGCTGCGCGAAGCGGGGGCGATCCTTCTCGGCAAGACCACGACACCCGAGTTCGGCTGGAAAGGCGTGACCGACAGCCCGCTGACCGGCATTACGCGCAACCCTTGGAATACGAACTGCACGCCCGGGGGATCGTCTGGCGGCGGCGCGGCCGCGGTTGCCTCCGGCATGGGACCCCTCACGATCGGCACCGATGGCGGCGGCTCGATCCGCATTCCCTGCGGGTTCACCGGCCTGTTCGGGCTCAAGCCTTCCTTCGGGCGGGTTCCGGCCTGGCCGCTCTCGCCGTTCGGAACGGTCGCTCATCTCGGACCGATCACGCGCACGGTGGTCGATGCAGCGGTGATGATGAACGTCATCGCACAGCCCGATGCGCGCGACTGGCACGCCCTGCCCCACGACCCGCGCGACTATCGGATAGGGCTCGAGGACGGCATCAAGGGGCTGCGCATCGCCTATTCGACGGACCTCGGATACGCCAAAGTCGATTACGAGGTGGCGGCGCTGGTGCGGGAGGCCGTCCACGTCCTCGCCGAGCTCGGCGCACATGTCGAGGAAGTCGGCCCGGGCTTCGATAGCCCGGCGCAGATTTTCCGGGTGCACTGGTACGCGGGTGCGGCCTACATCGTTTCGGCACTGCCTGCCGAGTCGCGCAAACTCGTAGAGACCGGGCTGCTGGAGGTGGCGACCGAGGGCGCGAAGCTCACGCTCAAGCAGCACATGGACGCGGTGCAGAAACGCGGCGCGCTCGGCGTCGCGATGAACGCATTTCACACGCGGTTCGACCTGCTGGTTACTCCGACCCTGCCGATTCCAGCGTTCGAGGCCGGCCGCGAAGTGCCCAAGGGCAGCGGCATGAAGCGCTGGACCGAGTGGACGCCATTCAGCTACCCGTTCAACCTCACGCAGCAACCCGCGGCGAGCGTGCCTTGCGGCTTTACCTCGTCGGGTCTGCCGGTCGGGATGCAGATCGTAGGCCCTCGCTATGGCGACGCGCTCGTGCTGCGCGCGGCGCGCGCGTTCGAATCCGCGCGTCCGTTCCAGATGCCCGACTTGAACGCGCTGCCCGAGCCGCAGTCCGCCGAAGCGCCAGGGCAATCGGAAGCCGCCGCAGGAATCGTCGTGACAGCAACAGCGTCGCCACCGGCCGAGACGACGGCGGCCGATTCGACGGCCGCGCCCGAGCCCGTCAGATCCGCCAAGGTGGCCGACCGCACTGGCCAGATCAAAGAGCCGGCGGCCGCGTCCACGGCCGACCGGTCCGGTCAGATTGAAAAGCCCGCGCCAGCCGCTGACCGCAGCGGACAAATGAACAAGCCCGCGGCTGACCGTACGGGCCAGATGAAGGAACCCGCAGCGTCTACGCCGGATCGCACCGGCTCGATGCAGCAGGCGCCAGCCAGCTCCAGGCCGGCGACTCCGGCAGCCGATCGCACTGGCCCGATCGCGCCCGGCTCGCCGGACGATACCGGCAAGACCGGCCGTACCGAAGACACCACGATCGTGCTGCCGCCGCGCAAGCGGCCCTAGCGCCGAAGATGGCGCGGTGATGCAGAGCGCCGCGTACGCGACGATCGAGGACGCGCCCGCCGGGGCGCCCTGGCTCGTGCTGGTGCACGGTTTTTCGCAGGATCGGCGCGCGTTTTCCGCGCAGCTCGATGATTTTCGCGCTCGTTACCGCCTGCTGCAGATCGACCTGCCCGGGCACGGCGCCTCGAGCGCGCAGCCCGGACCCTACGGCCACGGCGAGCTTGCCGAAGCGGTGAGCCGCACGCTGGACGCAGTGATCGGAACCGCCGCGCCCTGCGTCTTCTGGGGCACGCACACCGGCGCCGCGGTGGCGCTGCTGCTTGCGTCTCGCAACGCAGCGCGCTTCACTGCGCTGGTCCTCGAGGGCGCGGTGCTTCCCGGGCGCCCGATGGCGAGCGTTGCCGAGAGCTTTGCGCGCATTCAGCGCCTTGCGCTCGCGCAAGGCGTCGAGGCGGCGCGGCGCGTGTGGTTCTACGAGTCCCCGTGGTTCGCGGTGATGCGCGAGCGCCCCCGCGAGTGCCGCGCCGATGCGCAGCGCGCGATGATCGCCGATTTTACCGGCCGCCCATGGCTCGAGCCCGGCGCACCTGCGCCGGTGGAGGTGAGCGACGCGGTGCTGGCGACGATCGATCGGCCGGTCCTGCTCTACAACGGTGCGCGCGACCTCGCCGACTTCGCATCTGCGGCCGGGCATCTCGAGCGCATCCTGCCGCGTACGACGCGGCGCGTGATCGCGGATGCGGGCGGGTTTCCTGCCTGGGAGTTTCCGCAACGGGTAAACCCGCTGGTCGCCGCGTTTCTCGATCCGCTCGTCGCCGGCCGCTCGCTCAGGGAAGCGCGATCGTAAGCGTCGCCCCGTCGTAGCCGCGCGGCTTGTGACGCGCGCGCACCACCACGCGCTTCACCTCCGCCGGGATCTGCACCCCGGTCAGCTCGCGCGTGAACGGCTGCTCGGTCTCGTGCGGATGCAGCAGGATGCGCCGGCCGAGCAGCTGCCCTTCGGGCGTCAGCACTTCGAACGCGTCCGCGTAGTAGTTCCAGCCGCGATCGTTGCTCTTCACGGTGACATCGAAACGCCAGCGCCCGCCCGCTTCGCGCGTCGGCTTCACCGCGATCACGTCGGCTTCTCCGGCGAGCGCGCACGCCGCATACGCCATGGCGGCCAGGGCGATGATGTTCATGCCGTACGCCATGTGCAAACTATACTTGCGATCGATGCCGCCACGCCATTTCCGCTTCTGGCCGAAGGACCTGCCGCGCCATCTGCCTGCGCCGCGCGCGACGTTGCACGCGCGGTTCGCCGAGGCTGCGAGGCGCACGCCGGACAAGCCGCTGACGGTGTTCTTCGGCGGCGTGCTGCGCTATGCGGATGCCTGGCGGGCGGCAGAGCGTCTCGCCGGTTTCCTGCAGACCGACTGCGCGCTTGCGCCGGGGGAACGCGTGCTGATCGACCTGCAGAGCAGCCCGCAGTTCCTGATCGCGCTCTATGCCGCGTTGCGCGCAGATGCGGTGCCGGTGCCGGTGAGCCCGATGTGCATCGAGCGCGAGCTCGCCGGCTACATCGAGGACTGCCAGGCGCGCGTCGCGATCCTGGGTCAGGAAAACTGGCGGCAATTCGAAGGCTTGCTCGGGTGCGGTCCGCTCGCGCGGGCGATCGTCGCGGCGTACGCCGACGCAATCTCGCCCGACAACGACCTGCCGCTGCCCGAAGCGGTCGCGGCGGAGCGCTTCGTGCCTGATGCGAGCGGCGTCGTCGGCTGGCAGGACGCTCTCGATGCAGGGCGCGCGCCGCGCGTTTCCCGCGCCGCGATGGATACCCTCTGCCTGCTGCCCTACACCTCGGGCAGCACCGGAACACCCAAGGGCTGCATGCACACGCATGCAAGCGTGATGCACAACGTCGCCGGTGCTGCGCTCTGGGAGCGCATGCACGCGGGCGCGGTCTCGCTCGCCACTGCGCCGATGTTCCACGTCACCGGCCTGATCCACAGCCTGCTCGCCACGGTCGAGGTCGGCGGAACCATCGTGATCCAGCCGCGCTGGGATCCGCTCAGCGCGGCACGCCTGATCGAGCGGCACCGCTGCACGCACTGGGCGAATGTGCCTACGATGGTGGTCGACCTGCTCTCGCATCCGCAGGCGCTGCGCCGCGAGGTCTCCTCGCTCGAGTGCGTCTTCGGCGGCGGCGCGTCGATGCCCGAGGCGATCGCGCAGAAGCTGTTGGAGACCTGCGGCATCGCCTACATGGAAGGCTACGGCATGACCGAAACGATCTCGCAGACCCATTCCAATCCCGCCAACCATCCGAAGAAGCAATGCCTCGGCATCCCGGTGTTCGACACCGAGTCGCTCGTCGTAGACCCGGACACGCTGCGCGTGCTCGAACCTGGCGAGGCGGGCGAGATCGTGGTGCGCGGCCCGCAGCTCCTCAAGGGCTACTGGGGCAACGAGAAGGCCTACCGCGAGTCCTGGGCAGAGATCGACGGCCGGCCGTTTTTCCGCACCGGCGACCTCGGGCGGATGGACGAGGACGGCTACTTCTTCATCGCCGATCGCCTCAAGCGCATGATCAACGTCGCGGGCTACAAGGTCTGGCCGGCCGAGGTCGAATCGACCATGTACCGCCACCCCGCGATCCAGGAATGCTGCGTGATCGCGGCGCCCGACGCCCGGCGCGGCGAAACCGTGAAAGCCGTCATCGCGCTGAAGCCGGAGCATCGGGGAAGCGTCGGGGCCGAGGATATCCTCGCCTGGGCGCACGGCGAGATGGCGGCCTACAAGGCGCCGCGCCTGGTCGAGTTCGTGGAAGCGCTGCCGCGCTCGGGGTCGGGCAAGATCCAGTGGCGCGCGCTGCAGGAACGGGAGTTCGCGTGATCCGCATCGGCTCGGGCGCCGGATTTTCCGGCGACCGGCTCGAGCCCGCGGTGGTGCTCGCCGAGCGCGCGGGGCTCAGCTACCTCGGCCTCGAGTGCCTCGCCGAGCGCACCATCGCCCTCGCCCAGCTGCGCAGGCTGAAGGATCCGGACGACGGTTACGACCCGCTGCTTTCCCGGCGCATGGAGCTCCTGCTTCCCGCGGCGAAGCGCAATCGCGTGCGCGTGCTCTCCAACATGGGGGCGGCGAACCCCGTCGCTGGCGCGGCCGCTGTGCTCGCGATCGCTCGGCGCAGGAAGATTCCGCTCAAGGTCGCGGCGGTGACCGGCGATGATGTGCTCAAGCTGCTCGAGCCGAACGACCGGATTCTGGAAACCGGAGGGCGCGTGGCGGACTACCCGTGGCTCGTCTCGGCGAACGCCTATCTCGGCGCCGAGGCGCTGCTGCCTGCGCTCGCATCCGGTGCCGACGTGATCCTTACCGGTCGCGTCGCCGACCCGTCGTTGTTTCTTGCGCCGGCGATGCACGAGTTCGGCTGGGATGCGGCGGACTGGAATCGCATTGCCGCCGGAACGGTGATGGGACACCTGCTCGAGTGCGGCGGCCAGGTGACCGGCGGCTATTACGCGGATCCCGGCGTCAAGGACGTGCCCCGCTTCGCCGAGCTCGGCTTTCCGTTCGCCGAGATCGAAGCCGACGGGCGCTTTACGCTCGGCAAGCCGGAGAACACCGGGGGCGTGGTCAATCTCATGACGGTGAAGGAGCAGCTGCTCTACGAGGTGACCGACCCGCGCGGCTACGCCACGCCCGACGTGCTCGCCGATTTCACCACCGTGCGCATCGCGCAGCATGCGCCCGATCGCGTGGCGGTATCGGGCGCCAGCGGCCGGCCCAGACCGCGGCAGCTCAAGGTCAGCATCGGTTATCACGCCGGCTGGGTCGGCGAGGGCGAGATTTCCTACGCCGGGCCAAACGCGCTCGCCCGCGCGCAGCTCGCCGCCGAGACGCTGCGTTCCCGGCTCGCCGCGGATTTCGAGGCACTGCGCGTAGACCTGATCGGGCTGAGCTCGCTGCACGGCAGGCCGCTGCGCGCCGTGGGCGAGCCCTACGAGATTCGCGTGCGCGTCGCCGGACGCGCCAGCATCAAGGACAAGGCGGAGCGCGTAGGCGAAGAGGTCGAGGCGCTTTGGACCAATGGCCCGGGCGGCGGCGGCGGCGCGCGCAAGAGCGTGCACGAGAGAATCGGCGTCGTCTCGACCCTGATCGAGCGCGAGCGCGTACGGCCCGAGCTGCATGTCACGGAGTACCGGGGTGAAAAAGCGACTGTATGAGCTCGCGCACTGCCGCGCGGGCGACAAGGGCAACACCTCTCTGCTCTCGCTATTCGCGCTGCGCGACGCCGACTATCCGCTGCTCGTAGAGCATGTGACCGCCGAGGCCGTCAAGGCGCAGCTTGCGCACATCGTGCAGGGATCCGTAACACGCCACGAAGTGCCGAACCTCTGCGCTCTGCAGTTCGTCTGCGAGGACGCGCTCGGCGGCGGCGTCACCACTTCGCTCGCCATGGACGCGCACGGCAAGAGCCTGAGCTACGCGCTGCTCGAGATGGAGATCGAGGTCTAGGAAGGGGAGGAAGGGGTCCGCGATAGGGGTCAGACCCCTTCTGTTATTCGACGCGTCCTGATCAATCGATGGGGTCTGACCCCTATCGCGCCGGCGAAAGGGTCGCTACGCTGCGCTTTGGCCCGCCAGCTTGAAGCACTTGCCGCCGGCACGCTTGGCGGCGTACATGGCGCCGTCGGCGTCGGCCACGAGGGAATCCATATCCTTGCCGTTGGCCGGATAGAGCGCGATGCCGATGCTGATTCCGACCCGGCAGGACTGACCGGCGACGACCACCGGGGCATCAAACGCATGCACCATGCGCCCGGCCACGATCGCCGCGTCCTCGGCGCTCGCGGTTCGAGTCAGGATGACGGAGAACTCGTCGCCGCCGAGGCGCGCCACCGTATCGCCTTCGCGCGAGGCTGCGCGCAGGCGCTTGGCCGCGACCTGGAGCAGCGCGTCGCCCGTGTCGTGGCCAAAACGTTCGTTCACTTCCTTGAATCCGTCCAGATCGGCGACCAGTACGGCGAACGCGTTGCCGTGCCGGCGCGCATCCACCAGCACCTGGCGCAGGCGGTCGAAGTACAGCGCCCGGTTCGGCAGCTCGGTCAGCGCGTCGCGGAATGCGAAGTGAGAAAGCCGGGTCAGGGCGCGGCGCGGCTCGGTGACGTCATTGACGGTGACCACCGCGCCGGCGCCCCCGGGAAGCTCGAACGCCGAGCAGGCCAGCTCGCCATCGAACAGGCTGCCGTCGGCGCGCATCCCCCGAAAAGCAGTGACCGGCGACTCGGCACCGGGCGTTTCGTCGAGTACCCGGGCGAGCATCTCGCGATCATCGGCGGCCACCAGATCGAGAAAGCGCTTGCCGGTCGCCGTCTTGGGCTCGAGCCCGAACATGGCGAGCAGCGCGGGGCTCGCCCAAGTGATCCGCGCACCGCGCAGAACCGCGACCGCCAGTTCGCGGCGCTTGATGAGTGCTACGAGGCCCGCGATCGCGAGAAATGGCTGCATGGGCGCAATGTAATCCAATTGACTCCAGAATCAGCGTGTTGCGAAACGCGTAGTTCAAATATCCCAGGGGCGGACGGCCGAGTCGCGGGTTCGCCCTGATCTGCGCGCTGCATCCGATACGGACGAAGTCCCGTAGCGAAACCTGCGTTTCGGGCCAGCCGCGAATTCCAGTCGCAGCAAAGGGTTCGCTGTCGCTGCTCAGGCCGAGCGTCAGGTTCCGGGCGCGACTAGCCCGCGACCGACGTCAGGCAGGCGCTGCACCGAGCGGCCGGATCGCCGGGCGCGATCGCCGCACGGGCAAGCGTTCGAGTTGGCGCGCCGAAAGAAACGCCATCGCAGCGTGCGTAGAGAGGATCGACGCGGCAGTTTCGCGCGCGTCGGCTGGACACTGCAAATATGCCACGGTAGTCTCTCCCACCAATTCCTGATCCACAAAGAAACAGAGAATGTTCGAAGCGCAAGTCACGGTGCTGCCGAAAAAAACGAGCGACATCGTGATGGTGCTCGACGACCAGTCGACCAGCCGCGCCATTCTCGAGCAGGTCGTGCGCAGCCTGGACGATCGCATCCAGGTGAGCGCCTTCGGGCGCCCGGTCGATGCGCTGGTGTGGGCGACGCGGCACATCGCGGACCTCGTGCTGGTCGATTACCTGATGCCCGAACTCGACGGCATCGAGTTCGTCAAGCGCCTGCGCGTGCTGCCGGGCTACGAGAGCGTGCCGATCCTGATGGTGACGGTGCACGACGCGCGCGACGTGCGCTACGCGGCGCTCGATGCCGGCATTACCGACCTGCTGTCCAAGCCGGTCGACGTGCGCGAGTGCATGGCGCGCTGCCGCAACCTGCTGACGCTGCGCCGCCAGCAGTTCGCGCTCGAGGACCGGCAGCGCATGCTCGAGGAGATGGTGCGGCAATCCGCGCGCGAGGCGCATGCCCGTGAGCTGGAAAAGGAAACCCTGATGGAGCTCGCGCGCGGCGCCGAAGCGCGCGTCGAGTCGGGATCCGGCTACGTGTTTGCGCGCATGCCGCGCTACGTGCGCGCATTCCTCTCCTCCAGACCCGTCGGCCAGTTCCGCCCGCGGCGCAAGATCGCGGGGCGCACGCCGGGCTGAGCGTTCGCCACCGGCCCCGGCAAGCGGACCACTTCTGCATCGACAGGACATCACGTCCCGCGACACGCTCCAGCCTCTTCAAAGCCGCTTCGCGATCTCCTCGAGCATGACCTCGGTTGCCCCGCCGCCGATCGACTGCACGCGCGCATCGCGCGCCATCCGCTCGATTGCGGCCTCGCGCATGTAGCCGAAGCCGCCATGGAACTGCTGGCAGTCGTACATCACTTCGTTTACCAGCTCGCCGCAGTACGCCTTGACCATCGACACTTCCTTCACGCAGTCGCGCTCCTGCGCATCGAGCCAGGCCGCGTGGTAGACCAGCTGGCGCCCGGCAGCCACGCGCGCCGCGAGCATCGCGAGGCGCTGGCGCACGGCCTGCTTGTCCCACAGAGGAGCGCCGAATGCGCTGCGCGTTCTTACGTACTCGAGCGTGAGCTCGAGCGCGCGCGCCGCCTCGCCCATCGCCATCGCGCCGAGGACGATGCGCTCGTTCTGGAAGTTCTGCATGATGGCGTAAAAGCCCCGCCCCTCCTCGCCCAGAAGGTTCTCCCCGGGCACGCGGCAGCCGTCGAAGGCGAGCTCGGCGGTATCCGACGAGCGCCAGCCCATCTTGTCTAGGCTGCGGCTGACGGTGAATCCCGGCGCGCCCTTTTCTACCGCAAACATGGAGATGCCTTGCGCGCCCGCTTCGGGATCGGTCTTTGCGGCGACGAAGTACAGGTCGGCGTGAACACCGTTGGTGATGTAGAGCTTCGAGCCGCTGAGCAGCCAGTCGCTACCTTCGCGCCGCGCGCGCGTGCGGATGCCCTTGACGTCCGAGCCGGCGTCCGGCTCGGTGACCGCGACCGCGGTGATGCGCTCGCCCGCGACGATGCCCGGCAGCCATCGTTCGAGCTGAGCCGGAGTCCCCGCGTTCAGAAGATGCGGCGACGCCATATCGGTGTGCACCAGCACCGTGATCGCGAAGCCGCCGAAGGAAGAGCGCCCGAGCTCCTCGGCGAGCAGCGCGCTCGCGAGCGCATTCAGCGCGCCGCCGCCGTAGGCTTCGGGCGCACGCAGGCCGAGGAATCCGTGGCGACCCATCGAACGCAGCACTTCGCGCGGCACCCTGCCCTCGCGCTCCCAGGCTTCGGCCCGCGGCACGACCTCGTTCGTCACGAAGCGGCGCAGGGTCTCGCGCAGCAGGCGGTGCGTGTCGTCGAGGTAAGGCAGGTCGTCCATCGGCACAGTCGCGATTGCGCGATGCGCAATAAGGTGATTTCCCGCGTCCGATTATCCACGACCGCGCAATGTCACGCAGATCGTTTGTTGCGTCGCAAGAAGCCGCTCTGTCCGAAGCGAACGACAGTGCAAAAACTGCCCGCGGCATGCTACAACAGCGGCGCGCGGCCGCTGGGAGGCGGCCGCATCTCCCAAGGAGGGGTCCCATGAAACGCAACAACGTGTTTCAGCTTTCCGCAATCGCCTGCGCCATGCTGCTGCTCGGCGCGCAATCTCCGTCTGCACTCGCGGCGAACGACGAGCCGTTGAAGGACAAATGGGCACCCAGCGAATGGGGCGCGAAGGACATGGCTGGCTCGGCCAACCGGCGCAGCACGCAATCGGTGCTGAAAGCGGTGAAACTGGTGAAGCAAGGCAAGGTCGCGACGCTCGGCAAGGTCTACCAGCAGGATGCGCCGGGCTTCGGCACGCGGGGCTGGCGTATGGTCATTCCTGGCCTGCCCACCGGCGGGCCGTTCGGTCCGCAGGAACTCGTGTACAACGACGAGTATCTCGCCACCGAAATCGGTCAGATCGGCACCCAGTTCGACGGGCCCGGTCACATCGGCGTGATCACCTCGAAGGGCATGTATTTCTACAACGGGCATTTCCTGGAAGACAAGGACGTCGGCACCTACGGCATGGGGCCACTCGGCGTTGAGCATGTCGGCCAGCTCGGTTTCGTCTGCCGCGGCGTGCTGCTCGATGCCACTGCGCTGCGCAAGATGAACCCGGTGCCGATCGCGAAGAAAAAGGGCGATCCGGGCATCATCACCGACAAGGACGTCGAAGCGATGGTCAAGAACCAGGGCATCGCGCCGATCGGCGACGGCGATTGCGTGTTTCTGTATACGGGCCATGGCGACATCTGGCATCCGAGCAAGTGGGACAGCTACTCGGCCGAGGAGAAGCAGAAGCGCATCGCACAGTTCAACGCGGGCGAGCCGGGCTTTGGCATTTCCGCCTGTGAGTATCTGGCGTCCAGGAAGATCGCGCTCTGGGGCGGCGACACCTGGGCCACCGAGGCCGTGCCGGGCGAGGGCGAGCAGCCCTTCGAGTGCCACATCAAGATGATGACCAAGCGCGGGATCTGGAACCTGGAAAACATGGACCTCAGCCAGCTCGTTGCCGACAAGGCCTACGAGTTCCTCTTCGCCTGGTCACCGCTCAAGATGAAGGGAGCGACCGGATCGCCGGGCAACCCGATCGCCATTTACTAGCGCAAAAGGGGTCAGACCCCTGTGGATAAGTCTCGGCGGTTCACTTAACGTTCGTCAACGCACCTGACTTATCCACAGGGGTCTGACCCCGTTCTCGCGCGAGCCGGCGGCGGAAGTCGAGCGCGACGAGCGGCAAGCCGACGCCGGCCGCGGCGAACACCGGGACGATGCCCCAGCCGTCGACCACGCGCGCGGCGAGCCAGATGCCGATCGACTGGCTGGTGAACAGGCAGAGCGCAAACAGCGACACGGCCGCGCCGCGCGCCTCGGGCGCCATCTGCGTCGCGTGCACCTGCAGCGTGTTGTGCATCATGTAGATGCCCACGCCGGCGCAGAAGATGCACGCCAGCACGAGCCCGGCGCCCGGCGCTACTGTCATTGCGAGGTAGGCGACGCCGAGAAAAGCGCCGCCTGCGAGCACCAGCCCGCGCTCGCCGAGCGCGGGCACCACCCGCTGCGCGACGGCCGCGTACAGCAGTCCGCCGGCCGGGAACGCGGCGATGTACAAGCCGCTCGCGCCGAGGCTGACGCCGTGGCGCGCATGCAGGTCCCAGGCGATGAACGCGAACGCGCCGTTGGCGAGCGCACCTTCGAGCGCGACGGTGGCGAGGATCACGCGCACCCAGGGCCGCCTGAGCAGGCCGACCATGCGCCCGAAGCCGGCGAAGAGCGAAACCGCATCCGAACCGCTGTGCACGAGCGCGACGTTGCGACCCATTTCCACTCGCAGCAATGCCGCGATCGCGACGAACAGCAGTCCGAGCAGGACGAAGATCGCCCGCCAGCCGAACCATGCGCCGAGCATCCCCGCGGCCGCGGCGCCGAAGGCGACCCCGAGCATCTGTCCGATCAGGAAGCGCGCGATGGTGGCCTGGCGTCGCTCGTAGGGAACGACATCCCCGATCCACGCCATCGACAGCGGGATCAGCGCTCCAATGGTGATGCCGGCGATAAACCGTGCCGCAACCAGCAATCCGACCCCGGGTGCCGCGGCGCACAGAAACGTCGTCAGCCCGGAAAACGCCGTGGTCAGCATCACCATGCGGAACTTTCCATACCGGTCGCCGATCGGACCGTGAAACACTTGGAACAGCCCATAGGACAGCGCGAACGACGTGATCACCAACGAAGCCGCGCCGGGCGTCACGCCGTACTCGGCCGATATGGGCGCGAGCAGCGGGTCAGTTGCACGCAGGCTGGCCGCGCTGGCGAAGGCGGCAAGCGAAAGCAGAATCACGGCGCGGCCGGTCATGGGGGGCGAAGTATGAGTGAATCAAACACAGCAGGCGAGACGCGGTTCGCTGGCGTGGAGCGGCGTATCATGATCGCACTGCATCCCGGACACGGAAGCCGACCAATGCCTAAGCACGGACTGACAGCTGTTCTCGCGGTGCTCCTGCTTTCCGCGGCGGGAACTGTCTCCGCCACTGACGCGGAGACGCGCAAGCGCGCCGCGGAATGGTACGAGCGCGACAAGGCGATCTGCGCGGACGACAAGAACGCGGAGCGGCGCATGCAGTGCATGCGTGATGCGCGCGCCGTCTACGACAAGTCGATCGCCGGAACAGTGCCGGTTGAAAGCACGTCGAGCGCGGCGGCGCCCGCCTGCGCCAACTGCGGCACGATCAGTTCGATCCGCGAAGTCGAGAAGAAAGGCGAAGGCACCGGACTCGGCGCGATCGGCGGCGCGGTGGTCGGCGGCGTGATCGGCAACCAGTTCGGCGGCGGCAGCGGCAAGAAGATTCTCACTGTCGCCGGCGCCGCGGGCGGTGCCTACGCGGGGCACCAGGTCGAAAAGAGCGCTCGCTCGACCAAGGTCTGGAACGTGACCGTACGCATGGACGACGGAGCCGACCGTACGATCTCGCTCGACTCGGCGCCGGCCCTCGCGGTCGGCGACAGGGTCCGCGTCGAAGGCCAGAACATCATCCGGCAATAAGGCGGCCGGCGCGCCGCGCACGAGCCCTTCGGCTTCACACTTTCTCGCGCGACTTCGCGCGCCCGGCCCGGACCTCGAGCGTGGGCCTGTACGAGCGGCCACGATGCGCGCCGTGATCCTGCCGCTCGAGGCCGCGCACTCGCACACGATTTCCCTGCGTCTCGCGGACGGCAGGGAGGTTCTCGTCGTGCGCGTCGTTTCCCGCGAGGGAATCGTCGGTTACGGCTTCACCTTCCGCGAAGACGTCGCCGCCGCGCGCGCCATGGCCTGCTGGGTTGCGTCGGCCCGCGCAACGGGTCGGCCGCTAGCGCAGCTGCTGTCCGAGGCCGGTCCCTCTGCGCGCGCCGCGCTCGAGGCTGCGGTCGACGCGGGATCGCATCCCTGGTGCGCCGCCTGGCGCGCGGCGCTGGCCGGGACGCCCGGCGCGGACATCGACTGGACGCGCGAACCCGGTTTCATGAAACTGCGCTGGATCGAGCCCGAAGCGGACCCGGAGCGGCGCGGCAGCGGGCTCTGAGTCCGCTGCCGCCCTCAGCGATTCACGATTTCGCAGAGCAGGTCGGCGAGCGCCTGGGGCGCGGTCACGTTCGGGCTGTGGCTCGCATCGAGCTCGTCCAGGCGCCAGCCCGGAGCGCTGCGCGCGCGCTCGGCAAACTGCCGGAACACGTCGCCCGGCGCCGCGCGCCTGCAGTAGATGTAACTGCGCGGCAGATGATCAGCGGCGCCGCTCAGGTGCAGCGCCTGCTCGAAAGTTGCGAGAGGCTGCATAACTCTGCGCGGCAGGAGCCATGCGCGGTCCGCGTCAGGCGTGTCATCCGGAATCGGGTTGGGCGGAATGCGCCAGCCCTCGCCCTGCTCGCTCGCAGCCTTGCGCATCGCCGCTCGCACCTCGGGTGAGACGAAATCAAGCAGAGCCTGGCCGTCGCCGGGCACGAAGGCGTCGAGGTACACGCGCTGCGCTACGCGCTCGGGCGCGCGCTCCGCGACGCCGCTCGCCACCATGCCGCCGTAGCTGTGTCCTACGAGCACGACATCGCGCAGGTCCTCGTAGTGCAGCACCGCCAGCAGATCCGCAATATGCGCTTCGAGATCGATGCCGGGATGCGCAAGATGCGCGCGCTCGCCGAGCCCGGTATAGGTCGGCGTCACCAGGCGGTGCCCCCGCGCCTGCAGAATCGGATGCATCTTTTTCCAGGCCCAGCCCGCTGACCAGGCGCCATGCGCCACCAGGATCGTCGCCACCTGTCGTCCTCCCGATACGTAGCGTAACCGCTACGGTCGGCCGCCGGCGCAATGCGCGGCGGCCGCGAACAAAGTCCTACATTCCCTGCCGATGCCTTTGCTAGGATCCTCGCGGAACGGCGCGATCGCGAAGCGATGCGCGCGATCGAACACGGAGACTGAGGCATGCAATTGCTCGAATCGCTCCTCGCCACGGCCGCAGAGCTGGTTCCCCGCCCGGCGAGGCCGCGCAAGGTGGGTCTCATCATCCCGCCCTCCGCGTTCCTGCTGGACGAACGCGTCTTCGTCAGCCTCGGCATCCTCAAGATCGCCTCCGCCCTGCGCGCCGCGGACCATGCGGTGACCGTGCTCGACCTGTCGGGCATCAAGAATTACCCCGAGGCGCTCGCGGCCTACCTGGAGCGCAGCGACGACGACGCGCTCGGCATTACGGCGACCACGCCGCAGCTGCCCGCGGTGTTCGAGATCGCGCGCAGCTGCCGCCGCCTGCGGCCCGACCTGAAGCTGATCCTCGGCGGCCCGCATGCAACGCTCACCTTCGCGGCGCACAAGCTCGAGCGCAAGGCGAACAGAGCGGGGCGCGCGGCGAGGGCCGCGGCGCAGCTCGAAGCGATGTTCGACGTGATCTGCGTAGGCGACGGCGAGCTCGCGGTGCTGCGCGCCCTCGAGCGCGACAGCCCGAAGCTGGTCGACGGCGACGACCACAAGGGCCCCTATTTCATGAGCGACGCGCAGTTCGACGCCAGCCCGGCGCCCGCACGCGAGCTGGTCGACCTGAAGAGCTATCGCTACTCGATCGAGGGCTTCCCGGCGACCAGCCTGATCGCGCAGCTCGGCTGCCCGTTCAACTGCGGCTTCTGCGGCGGGCGCAACACGAAAAGCCTGCGCGTGATCCGCAC
>Ga0210102_1000013_pt1 | contig 58502 bp, 53 predicted proteins | sample RushOxbow_ThreeS_4_FD_185563 | JGI IMG/M metagenome (GOLD analysis project Ga0210102, IMG submission 185563) | Wetland microbial communities from San Francisco Bay, California, USA, that impact long-term carbon sequestration -... | ecosystem: Environmental > Aquatic > Marine > Wetlands ...
TGCGACCTTCCCGCATTCGGTTGGAACCATCGATCGAACCTTCCTGGTCGATGTTCCCTGGGGCCTCGGCTTTCGGATCAAACACGCGATCCCATCGCTGGACGATTTCGGCAATACCGCCACGCCCGGCACCTTTGGCCACGGCGGACACTTCCTGGTGAATACCGCCTGGGGTGATCCGGGCAAAGACCTCGCCGCCTGCATCCTTTCGAATGGATTGACCGCGCCGCGCACGGGAACGAGAGCCGTCAATGCGCTGTCGCAGGCAATCCACGACGCCGTCGACGCGTCGACCTAGCGCACGGCCTCGCCGAGCCGGTCGACGGCTTCGTCGAGGGCGGCCGTGAATCCGGTCTCCCAGGATTCACACTCCGGAAACAGGATCGCTCGCGAGGAATTGACGATTCCGCCCTCGCGCCCACCACTGCCTGCGCGAAACGCGCGAACCGCCTGCTCGGCAGCGGCGCCCTGAGCACCAAAGCCCGGCACGAGAAAGAGCGCCTCGGGAAGCCGTTGCCGAACCCGGTCGGCCTGCTCGCTGAAGTTTGCGCCGACGACGACGCCGAGCGAGGACCAACCGGTATCCGGTCCGACGAGGCGCCGACACTCGTCCGCGAGCATTTCGGCAACCGCCTCGAAGACCGTCGCGACTTCGAGCGATCGATCCTGGAGATCACCGGAACCCGGATTGCTGGTCTTGACGAGGACGAAGATGCCCCGGCCATGGGCGCGGCAGCGCTCGATGAACGGAGCCAGGGTATCGCGACCCATGTAGGGATTGACGGTGATCGCATCCACGCCGAGGCCTGCGCCGGGTTCGAGGTAGGCGCGCGCATAGCCTTCGGCCGTCGATCCGATGTCGCCGCGTTTGGCGTCGAGAACGACCAGCAAATGGTTGGTGCGACAGCGGTCGATCAGGACCTCGAGAACCTGAAGGCCGCGCCAGCCCAATTGTTCGAACAGCGCGATCTGCGGTTTGACGACGGCGACGCGCTTTTCGAGCCGGTCGATCACCTCGAGGCAGAAAGCCTGCACGACCTCGGGTGTCGTCGGATCTTCCGGGCGCATCGAGCCCTTGCGAAACGGCGCGGGTATCAGCTCGAGATGCGGATCCAACCCGACACAGAGCGGATGCCCGAGTTCGCGAACCCGCCGGATCAATTCATCTGCGAAATGCACGGACCCAAGATACTCCAAACTGCTGCGAACCGAACTCGGTCCGGTGATCGCAGTCGGCCTGGTTTTTCTCTTCTTGATTGGAGGGTGGCCACGACGCGACGGCCATCGAGGGCTCTGGCCGCTCGAGCGACCGATGCGAAGTGCCCTCGGAGCCGCTGCTCTGGAGCCTCCTCACCCGGGCGTCCGACGTCTCGAGTTCCTCGATCCGTTCGCCGATAAGACGTGGAGCGGCCACGTGTCGCGCCGGCCGAGGTTCGAGACGGGATGGAGACGCAACCAATCGATCGAAATGCGCTCGCACGGCTTCCGCTCGTGAGTGTTGGTGTTGCGCTCGTGCTGCTGCTGGTCTTCCTGGTGGTCGAGTTCGGCTACGCGTCGAAGCGCAGCGAAGTCCACGGGCAGCTGCGCGAGGCCGGCGACTACGCGATCCACAACCCGATGGTCCAGATCGATCCCCGGCTCCTCCCGGTGATCCGCGACGTATTGCCAGAATTCGAGAGCAACCAGATCTTCGGCTTCCTGAAGAACGGGCGCAGCAAACGCAAGGGCGCGGAGCAGCAGCAGGAGTTCGACACCCGGCTAGCGCGCGCCTTCAGCAGCCTGGACTCCCACCCCTACCGCCAGCTGGGCCTGGTTCCCGCGCGCCCAACGCTCGCGGGCTTTCTCGCCCACTTCCTGGTCCACGCGGGCTGGACCCAGCTGCTCGCCACGGCCCTGCTGATCGTATTGGCTGGAGGCCTGCTCGAACCGCTCTGGGGGCGAGGAGTCTTCGCGGTCGGGGGCCTGTGCGCCAGCTTGGCGGGGGCGGCCGCGTTCTGTGGCGTACACGCGGGCGCCGATCGGGCGCTGGTGGGTGCTTCTGCGCTGGCCTCGGGGCTCGTCGCGGCGGTGGTCGTCCGCTTCCGCTCGCAGGAGGTCGATCTGTTGCGCTGGCTTTCCCCCTTCGTCGCGGCGGAGCTCCGTGTGCCTGCCTGGGGACTCGGCGTCGCCTGGCTCGGCTACGAGGCGCTGCTCGGCTGGGCGAGCCAGGGCGCACTGCCGGGCGGGGTCGACAACGCGGTCGGCTACACCGCGCAGGCGGCGGGCGCGGCGGTGGGCGGATTGCTGCCGCTCGCGATCGCGCGCCTGGGGCTCGAGCAGCGCTTCGGCGGCGGCGCCCCCGCCGTTGTGGAGCGGCCACAGCGCGTTGCGAGCTTCGACTTCGAGAAGGTGCTCGCGCTGCGCGCGAGCGGCGACGCCGACCGCGCCTACGCGCTGCTTTCGGCCGAGACGCAGCGCAGTGCACGCAACCGGAATGCGGTGACGACTTTCTGGGAGATGGCCGTCCAGCGCGAGGAACCGGAGCGGGCGGCGCCCGCGATGCTCGGGCTGATCGACGAGGAGCTGCGCCGCGGTGCGGGCGAGGTTGCCGCCGCGCACTGGCTCGAGCTTGCGCGCCACGCGCCGCGGGCCGCGCCGGGACCGGCGACGTTGGTGCGCCTGATTCCCTGGATCCGCCGGGTGGACGGCGACGAGAGCGCGATGGTGGCGTTGCGTCAGGCCGTGGATCCCGAGCAGGACGGCCCGGGTGCCGTGCTGCTGTGCAGCTTCGCGCGCCTGGCGGTGGATCTCGATCGCGAGGTCGCAATCGAGCTGGCCGAGCGCGGCCTCGCCGGGCAAGATCTAAACGAGGTACAGCGCGCCGAACTCGAGGCCATCGTCGCGCATTTTCCCGCGGAGCGCGCCTTCGCGCCCGTCGAGGCGAAGGAACTCCCGGTCAACGTCTTCTTCGAAGAGCAGGATCGCAGCGGCTTCGGCGAGGTCGGCGACCTGACGGAGTTTGGCGGGCCGGGCTCGGCGTTTCCCTCGCAGCGGGTGTCGGTCGCGGTGCCCACGGCGCTCGAATCCGACGCTCTCGCGCTCGACGTGCGCGGGCAGGAGCCGGTGCGGATCGCCTTCTCGGGTGTGAGCGCCATCTCCGTGGCGGGGGTTCGCGGCCTCGGCGCGAAGCCGGTGGTGCTCGTCGATCTGATTGTCGCCGACGGCGCGACCGAGGAGAGCGCACTTCGCATCTACCGTCTCCGCAGCGACCAGTTCGACTTCCGCCGGCTGCTCCCCGATGCCCCGACGCCCTTCGATGCCCTGCGCGGCATGCTGGAGGCTCTGCTCGAGCGCAGCCAGGCGCGCCCCCTGCCCGATCCGAAGTCCGCCCGGGCCAATCCGGTGAAGCTGTTCGACTCCCTGGAGGCCTACGAGTCGGATCTGTCCACCCGACTCGACGTCTGAACGCCGAGCACCGTCAACGCCTCGCGCGGCGTGCTTCGGCGTCCGGGATCCGGGCGCAGGGAGGTCGAACCGAGCGCTCGCCTGGCGGAGTACTTCAGCTGCCGAGTTCCTGCTTTCGAAAGGCCGCGAGCAGGATCAGTGCGCTCGCGACGACCCAGAACCCCAGCTTCAGGGCCATGATCGTTGGATCGACCGCCGGCGCCACGGGGGCGATCCACGGCTTGAGTGCCACCACGACCGCCGTACACAGCGGAGGTGTGAAGTACTGCAGGACATGCCCGACGCGTCCGAGTGACGCACCGAACAATGTGAATACATTGACGAAGGTAATCGCGCCGACCAGGAAGAGAACACTCATCGCTGTCGCGACCCGCGCGAGGCGCAGCGACAAAGCCATTGCGAGCGCCGCCACCACGAAGGCGCCGGCCGCGCAGGCGAGCCCTGCCCAGACGGCCGCTCCCAGTGAAACACCATTCCTGAGGTACAACAGATACGTGCTCGCGGTCAGTACCACGGCGCCCGTCACGTATGCGATCCCGAGCGCGCCCGCCAGCCGCGCGAGCGCAAACTCGCTGCGACGTACGGGACGGGCCAGGACCAGATTGGCGGATCCGTCGAAAACGGTTTCGGCGAGATGATCCGAGGCCAACAAACCGGCGAGCACCATCGTCCAAAGGGACAGCACGCTGAAGATCAGCATCCCGGCCCAGCCGGAAATGTCGTCGACCGAAACCTGTTTGCCGTTCTGGGCGACCTGGCTCGAGCCTGCGCAGGATGTGCAGCTGTCCACGGCCAGCAGCGAGAGCAGTGCGAACACCGCGATGACGGGCACGATTCGCCGTCGCATCGCGTCGCGAAGTGCCTCGCGGGCCAGCTCGGAAAAGATCCTGGTCGTGGCGGGCCTCATTTGCCGACCAACCGCACGAACGCGTCCTCGAGCGTCTCGCCCGCTTCCACGATTTCGTCGAGCGCACCTTTGGCAGCCAGCGTGCCCTCGTCGATGATCGCGACTTGATCGCAGGTGCGCTCGACCTCGGAGAGCAGGTGCGAGCTGACGAGTATCGAACAGCCCCTCTCGCGCGCCGCGAGGATCCAGTCTCGCGCATCGCGAACGCCGATCGGATCCAGGCCGGACGTGGGCTCGTCGAGAATCAGCAGATTCGGTCTTGCGAGAAACGCCTGCGCGAAACCGACCCGCTGGGTCAATCCCTTCGAGAGCGAACCGATCCGGTCACGCACACGCGCAGTGAGGCCGGTCTGCGCCAGCACGGCCTCGACGTCGCGATCGATCTCCGCTCCGTTCAGGCCCGCGAGAACGGCGTGATGACGCAGGAACGACCCCACCGTCATGCGGCTCGGCAGCGTGAGGCGCTCGGGGAGATACGCGAGACCGACCCGCGAGGCGGGGTCACGAGGCGACAGCCCCTGAAGCCGAACGGTTCCCGCAGTGGGTCTGGTAAATCCGAGCAGCATTCGCAGGGCGCTGGTCTTGCCCGCGCCATTCGGACCCAGGAGCCCGAGCGCCGAGCCCGCTGCGAGCGATAGGTCGACGTCGCGAAGCGCGTAGCGCCGGCCGTATCGCTTCGAGACGCCGGAGAGTTCCAACGCGACCGTCGCCACGGCAGCCGCTCAGGTTTCGGATCGGCGACGGACGGTCTTGACGCCGCCCAATGCCTTGAACTGCACCACCCGACGCAGCGTCGAGTTGGCGACCGCCGAACTCCCGGTCGATAGCGCGCGCTTGAGGGCTTCGAAATCGCCGGATTGTTGGAAGGCTTCGACCGCGTCGATCTGGATCCGGGAGGGCCGTTTGGGAACCCGCGGGCCCCGCGAGGTATCCGCCTCGTAGTCGCGCTGAAACGCTTCCGGGCTGAATCCGCGCTTTTCGAGGACGCGTTTCACCTTGGGCGCGGCGAGCACCTTGGACCAGAATTCCTCGGGAGTCTTCCCGCTAACCGTACGTTTAGAGACAGCCATATTACTCCCTGTTTACTCCCGGTTCACTTCCGGTCACTCTCTGCCGGAAGGAAGATTTCACGCTCATTTAATCCGACGTGTTCTAGCCGGGTGTTAGAAGAGCTGGACTCGCATCCCTGCCAAAACACAGCTTGGAAAGAGGCCGATCGACCTCCGTTAAGAAGCATACTATCGCAAAGCATTCGACTGCGGCAAATGGCGACACCGACGCTGGTGATATTGCTGCGCTTCGATAGCCTGTAGCGTCCCGCTCGGCGATTCCTGGCACGACCGTGACGCGGCAGAGGACGAATGACCATTTTCAGCCGAATTCGATGGCAACACATCCTACCCTGGATTGTGTCTGCTGCACTCCTCTTATACGTCTTCCAGGTCGCAACCGACTGGGATCGCCTGCGCGCCGTGACCGAACAGGCGAATCTTGCGCTCTTTCTCGCATTCACGACCGCCGATCGGATCGGATTCTTCATCATCTGGGCACTCTTGCAGGCCGCGGCGCTGCGACGCTTCGTCGCGCATGTCCCCGTGCATTCGATCATCGCGATTCGCGGCGGCTCGGAATTACTTCGGGCCGTGAGTAATCCACTCTCGGATGGCGCCTTCTTTCTCGGCCTGCGGGAACTCACGGGTGGAAAAATAGAGGCTGTTCTCGCAGCGGCGCTGGTTCCGGCAATTTGTCACTTCCTGGTGTTGGCGCTCCAGGTGACACTGACACTCCCTTTCCTGCCGGGCGGTTTCGACTCGAATCGCGACGTGTTCGTGGCTGCCGGAATCACCTGGGTGGTCGTCCTCGGTCTGGCGATCGGCGTCCAGATCTCGGCGACGGGTTCGACCCGGATTCCCGGAGCCCGGAAGGTCCGGGACTGGCTCGATCGATTCCCGCTTCGCGAAATTCGACCGTTCTTCTTCGGATTCTTGGCCTTCTCGGTCTTCGACGTCGTGATCCAGGGCCTCGCATCCCGAGCGTTCGGGGTCGACATCCCATTGACTGCACTCGCCGCCCGGATCCCGCTGCTGTATCTGGCGCTCGTGACACCCAGTCTCGGAAATTTCGGAACCCGAGAACTCGCCTGGGCCGGCCTGTTCTCCGACTTCGGGTCGCGGGACGCGCTGATCGCCTATGCGTTCGCAGTCAACTCCGTTTTCCTGATCCTGAACGTCGTGATCGGTACCCTCTTCATCAAGCGCGCCCTCGAACTCATTGGGGAAGTCCGACGCGCCCGAAAAGCCGGCGAGCGCCCCCCCGCGCCCCTGCTACGCGACCCCGCGGAGGGCTGAGCGCCAGCCAGCGGATTCCCCTCCGGACTGAATTGCCGAACCTGCCCCGAGCAACGCCAACTCGGCAATAAGACCCTCCGCCAGTGGCGCGAAACGCGCCACCTAGCAGGCGTCCGGGGGCGGGGGCCAGCGCGGGCGATGAGCAGCGCGTCACCCAACAGGTGTCGGCCAGCAGAACCCGGCTGGCGATGCGCGACGCGCCGCACAGCAGGTGTGCACGGGGAGCTCAAGCCGTGTAGGATAAGCGGGCGCCTCGACCCGAATGGCGCCTCCAATCAAGCCGCTCCCTTCAGCGGTCAATATCAAGTGGGAAGTTCGTATGGCCAGAAAACGGAGCCGAACGGCGGTCCTCAAGCGGCAGCGAGAGGTCAAGAAGTCGGAAAAGCAGGCAATGAAGCGGGAGAAGCGCGAAATCCGCAAAGATGCGCCCGGGCACGAGTCGGTCGCCACACGCGACGACCTGGCCGACTACGGATTCCCGACCGATGAATCCGAAGCGGCCGACGAATCCCGAAATGGCCCTGCAGGGTGACGGAATCATGGCCGACGAACGACTGATCGCGGTATTCATCGACTACGAAAACCTCGCCATCGGCGTTCGCCAGATGCGCAAGGGCAACTTCAAGATCGACCTGGTGTTGCGCCGCCTGCTCGAAAAGGGTCGGATCGTCTACAAGCGCGCCTATTGCGATTGGACCAGCTACCGGCCCGCGGTCCGTGAATTTCACGGACACGGTGTCGTGATGGTCGACATTCCGCAGACCAAATCGAGTGGGAAGAACAGTGCCGACATCCACATGGTCGTCGATGCGCTCGATCTCTGTTATCAGAAACCGCACATCGATACCTTTGCACTGATCTCGGGCGACAGTGACTTCTCTCCGCTCGCCGCCAAGCTCAAGGAAAACGACCGCCAGGTCATCGGATGCGGGGTCAAGAGTTCCACGTCGGACCTGCTGATCGGTAGCAGTGACGAGTTCATCTACTACGACGATCTGATTCGTGTCGCCGAAAAGACCGAAAAACCGAAGGCGGCGCGAACGAAACACGCGACGCCCGCCGCCACCAGGCGCCAGGATGCCACGGAAAAAATCGTCGAGATCGTCCGATCCCTGGAACGGGATTACGACACCGTCTGGGGCTCGATGGTGAAGCAGACGATCCGGCGCGTGTTTCCGGGCTTCAACGAGGAGTATTTCGGCCACCAGAGCTTCGCAGAAGCGCTCGAAGCGGCCGAACAGGCTGGCGCGATCGACCTCGAATACGACGAGAAGCGCGGTAATTACGTCGTTCGAACCAAACGCTCCTGAGCCACCTGACATCGACCCCACGCGAAGCGCGAAGCCGCGGCTGAATCCGCACGTCGACCCGCCTGGAGCGCGACCTCGGGTCGCGCGAGGCTGCACGCGAAACCGCAGGATCCGCCGGCTAGAGCCGACGCCAGAGGCGCGTGCCAAAGAAAGCGGCGATGGCCAGGAAGACCATGATCGGCCCCCATCCGCCAATGGATGGAGGCATCGCTCCGCCGTACCCGAGCGATCGCGAAACTCCCGTCAACAAGATGTAACCGATTCCGACCACGGCGCTGAGCAGCAGCGTCTGTGCGGGACCGGGAAAGGGCGGCCCGCCCACCGCAAAGAAGAGCAACAGAGCCGGGAGCACGATGCACGCCATCGGCTGGGCGAGCTTGACGTGATAGTCGACCCACAGGGACCGAGGGTCTACGTTGTCTTTCTTTGCTTCTTCGATCAATCCGAGAAGGTCTCCGACACTGAGATGCATCGTGTCGACCTCTGCGGGAAGCGCCTCGCCGAGGTTGACGAAATTGGGGGCGGGCAGCGCGCGGACCTTGCCTTCAGAAACGTCGATTCGAACCGGATCCCGCAACAACCACCAGCCGTTCCCGACATGACGCGCCGAACTCGCATCGATCCGCTTCACGGGCAGGCGGTTCTCGCCAATCTCGTAGATCGACAGATCAGACGCCGATCCGCGATCGGGATCGAAACGATCCGCCTCGAGAACCTTGTTTCCCAACCGGTACCAGACGGCGTCTTTCAGCCGGTCGTCTTGTTGTTGCGCATAGGGGCCCTTGATTTCGGAGTGTTTGAGTTCGTCTGCGAGAGCGTTTGCGCGCGGCACCAGCACGTTGTTGAGGACTGCATCCGCGGGGACGACCATGGCCGAGATGAACAGTACGGGGAGCAGCGCTCTCGGAGCGGGAATCCCGCAAGCCCGCATGCCGATCAGCTCCCCTTCGACCGCGAGCAGGCTGACGGTCAGGGCCGTTGCGACCAGAAGTGACATCGGGATCACGCGCGAAGCCAGCAGCACCACCCGCGCGCTGTAGAAATGCAGGATCTCGAGCCCGGTTGCGCGGTATTGGCTGAACCACGCGAGCCGGTCCATGATGTCGATCAGCAGGTATGCGACCACCAGGATCGCGAAGGAGAGCAGGGCCAGCCGGATGAATCGGCCGGCGATGTAACGCGGCAGCGGATAGCGTCGGGAACTCCGCTCGCGGGCCTTCGGATTCGCCGAGCGGATGTTCCGGTGCTGCGGTCGATCGAAGGAGCGGCCCAGAACGCCCTCCCGTCGGGCGCGCACGATCAGCACACCCGCCAGCAACAACAGAAGCGCATTGGGCAACCACACGGCTGTCACGATGCTGATCAAGCCGCTCTGGGCCAATCCCTCTCCGAGTTGAATCAGGCCGTAATAGGAAATCGTGCACAACAGGCCCAGCACTCCGCCCGCAGCCCGGGAGAAGTTGGTTCGGACCAGGAAGATGGGCACGGCAAGAACGCCAAAAATCAGTGTCGCAAGCGGCATCGAGAATCGACGGTGCAATTCGATCGCCGGCCTCGAGAGCTGTCGCTTGGAGGCGGGAACGAAGGTGCGCGCGCGTTCCGAGAGTTCCGCGAGCGAGAGTCCGGAAAGCTCGTCCTCGGCGGTGCGCAGGATTTCACTGCTTTCGGGCAGCCGCGTCGAGAGTTCATCGAACGCGAGCGTCTTCGGCCCGTTCTTCGCGGAAAGGACGACGCGCCCGTCCTGAAGGGAGATCTCGGTGGCGCCGTCCTCGCGCGTATCGATCCGACCGTGACGGGCGAATACCGTCTGGCCGACGTCGGGCAACCAGAGCAAGATGCCGTTCAAACGGTCACCTCGCGCGTTGACTTCCCGCACTTCGAGTCGCCAATCGCCAAAGCGGGTCACCACGCCCTGCTGGATTTGAGACCAGGGTTTTTCGAGCGAGATCCTGACGAACACTTGATCGAGTGCGCGGCTGGTCCAGGGTGCGACGGACAACGAGAGTCCGGCGGAGATCAGGGTCATTGCGCTCGCGAACGCGACGAAGGGCCACACCAGGCGCGCGGCCGTCACACCCGAGGCCTCGAGGGCGAGGATCTCGAGATCGGCGCCCATGCGGCCGAGCGCCACCAGGCAGCCCATCAGGACGGCGAACGGAAGCATCAGTGCGGCCGTCGGAACCGCCTGATAGAAAGCGATTAGGCTGACGGTCCCGCCGCTCAGGCCCCGGTTGACGAAGAGATCCGAGAGGCCGAGCAGGTTCTGGGTGAGCACGACCGCCGTGAGACCGAAGAGAGCGAAGAGCGTGGGCGTGAGCGCCTCTTTGGCGATGAGTCGGTATAGGGTCAAACCCGGACGGCGGTGAACCGGCAAAGCGGGCGCCACGTCGGCGCCGTCCGGCTCACTCGCCCGCGGGGGAAGCCCGGCTTTGATCGCCGACGGACCTGGACTACAGTTCGCGCTCTCCCCCATATGAACGAAATCCTAGGCCTCCGGAGCGGCCGGAGGCAATGACCTGCTTTAGTGAGGCAGCGCAACCCAATGAGAGCGATCGTACTCAGTGCAGGACAAGGCAAACGCCTGCTGCCGTTGACGGCGGCGAGACCGAAATGCCTGCTGGAGGTCGCCGATGATCAATCGGTATTGGATCTCCAGCTCGGGTCTCTCGCCCGCTGCGGAGTCGAGCATACCACCGTACTCGTCGGCTTTGGGGCCGAACTCGTAGGACACGCCCTGGCGGAATCCCGCTTCGGCGAGATGACAGTGGAAACACTCTACAACCCGTTCTACGCGATCACCGACAATCTCGCGACCTGCTGGATCGCCCGCGCCGCGATGGTCGGGGACTTCATCCTCTTGAACGGAGATACGATCTTCGAAGACAAGCTCTTGCGTCGGGTTCTCGAGGCGCCAAAGGCGCCGATCGCCGTCACGATCGATCGCAAATCCGCGTACGATGCGGACGACATGAAGGTCACACTCGACACCGACCGTCGCCTGGCTGCGATCGGAAAGCGGCTTCCGCTCCACACGGTGGACGGCGAATCGATCGGAATGCTTCGATTCCAGGGCTCGGGCGTGGAGATCTACCGCGATGCACTGGACCTCGCGATGCGTCAGCCGGAGTCGTTGAGCAACTGGTATCTCTCCGTCGTGAACGATCTCGCCCAGAAAATTGCCGTCCAAACCGTATCGATCGAAGGACTCTGGTGGGCGGAAATTGATTCACCCGACGACCTCGTCGCCGTGCGCGGACACTTCATGCAAGCCGACAACCGCCCCGATGCAGCCGGTTCGACGGAGCGGCCGGTCAGCTCGAGAGCGGATCGCTAGATTCCATTTCCGCGCAGCGCCGATCCGATCGAGGTCGGGGCGATTCCACAGCCAGACCCGTGGCTGGAATCGAATCGAACGAGTGCTTCGCGACCCCCCGGGGGCGGTCGCGATCTGTCGACGCGAATCAGCTATAGAGCCCTCCGTGAACATTCTCCGCTACTTCATCAGCCGATACCGCGCCCAAACGGCACTGGTGGTGTTCTGCATCGTACTCGGCGGAACCCTCGAGGGCGTCGGGCTTACGGCGATGCTGCCGGTCGTCGAGATCGCGCTGCGCGAAACGCCGAGCGTTCCGGGTTCGCAACCCGCGGAGACTTCGGCGCTCCGCGCGACTGTCGACCGAGCGCTCGATGCGGTCGGCCTCGAGCCGTCGCTTCTCGTGCTGCTGCCGATCATTGGAATCCTCTATTGGTTGAAGGCCGGCGTGATCCTCTTCTCCAATCGCCAGGTCGGCTACACGGTGGCCAGGATCGCCACCGACCTGCGGCTCGAAATGCTTCAGGCCCTGATGGCTGCGCGCTGGAGTCACTTCACACGCCTGCGAACCGGGAGCGCAGCGAACGCGCTCGCGACCGAAGCCCAACGCGCATCGACCAGCTACGAACACATGGCGCAGGTCTGTGGGCACGTGATCGAATGCGCGATCTATCTCGGATTGGCGTTTACGGTCTCGATACCGATCACGATCGGCGCCGCGGCAGCCGCGCTGATCTCCCTGAGCGGACTGCACCAATTGGTCCGCATGTCGAATCGAGCCGGATCCAAGCAGACCAAATATCTGAAATCCCTGCTCACACAGGTGACCGACAGCCTGCAAGCGGTCAAACTGCTCAAGGCAACCGGTCGCGAGTCGCTCGTCGAACCGCTGCTCGAAAGCGACACGGTTCAACTCAATACGGCGCTCCGGCGGCGCATCTTCAGCCGCGAAGCTCTGCGCGCCGCGCAAGAACCCGTACTGATCACTTCTCTTTGCGTGATGCTCTACGTGCTCCACATCCTCGGAACACCGGCCGCCGAGATCCTGCTGCTCGCGGCGCTGTTCGCAAAGACGAACAGCAGCGCCAACAAGCTGCAACGCCGCTACCAGCAGTCGATCACGGAGGGCAGTGCGCTCTGGTCGATGCGCGAGATGATCGATTCCGCAGCCGCCGACGTCGAAATGATGCCGACCGGCGCGTCGCCCACCCTCGAAAAGGGCGTCGATGTCCGAGACGTCCGGATCGCGTTGGACGGTACCCGCGTCCTCGACGGCGCGTCTTTTTCGGTTCCGGCCGGAAGGATCACGGCACTGCTGGGCGTGTCGGGTTCGGGCAAGACGACCACGGCAGATCTCATCATGGGGCTCGTGCGACCCGATGCGGGCGAGGTCTACATCGACGGTATTCCGCTCGGAGGGCTCGACCTCCACGAATGGCGACAGCTGATCGGATACGTCCCACAGGAAACGCTCATGCTACACGACAGCGTGGCAAAGAACGTGAGCCTGGGCGATCCCAAGCTGACAACCAAGGACATCGAACGCGCACTCAGGGATGCTGGCGCCTGGGAATTCGTCTCGGAACTTCCGGGCGGCATCGACTGTTCGGTGGGCGAACGCGGAATGCGACTTTCGGGCGGCCAACGGCAGCGGATTGCGATCGCGCACGCACTCGTCCACGGCGCAAAGCTGTTGGTCTTCGACGAGGCGACGTCGGCCCTCGATCCAGAAAGCGAGGCCTTCGTGCTGGCAGCCATCGAAGCACTACGCGGACGCGCGACGGTGCTCGCGATCTCGCACCAACCGGCGCTGACGAGCGTGGCCGACCGGATCTACCGAATCACCGACGGAAAATGCGTCGAGGTCGAAGCCGCCAAGGGCTCCGATCGCGCCGCATCCTGACTCCCCGAGAACTTCGCAGAGGCCGCTTGCAATGAACGGGTTCAACGCGCTCGTGCTCGCAGGTCGTCGCGGTACTGAAAATGCGTTCGCGGAGGTCCAGCGAGATACCCACCGCGCACTGCTCGACGTGGTGGGAGTGCCGATGTTGGTCCGCGTCGTTCGCACCCTACGCGCGTCGTCGAGCGTCGGTTGCATCGCGGTTAGCATCGACGACGCGGCCGCTTTCGAAGCCATCGCCGAACTCCGCGACCTGCAGACCCGCGGCGAAATCACCTGCCACGCAAGCCTCCCGTCTCCGAGCCGCAGCGTGTACGACGCGTTGAGAAGCCGCGCGCTCGGGGATCGCGTGCTCGTCACCACGGCGGACCACGCGTTGCTGACGCCAGGAATCATCGATTATTTCGCAGGGTGCGCCGAACAGTCGGATGCCGACCTGGTGGTGGGGGTCGTGGCGGAATCGGTACTTCGGGCCGCTTATCCGTCGACCACCCGCACCTATCTGCGATTTCGAGGCGGTGGTTACTCGGGCGCCAACCTCTTCGCGTTCCGAACGCACCACGCCCTGCGCGCCGCCGAATTCTGGGTCAAAGCGGAAGCCTTTCGCAAGCAACCGTGGCGGCTCGCGAGCGCCTTCGGTCCAACGACCCTGTTGCTCTTTGCGCTGCGCCGACTCAGCCTCGAAGAATCCCTCGAACGCGCATCTCGCGCGATCGGCTGCCGCATCCGCGCGGTCCTGCTCCCATTCGCAGAAGCCGCGATCGACGTCGATCGACCGTCGGATCTCGCCCTGGTATCGGAGATCTTGTCGGCACGAGGTGAGACGGCGACGTGAGTTCGCGGGTTCGGCTCGCATCGGCGACCCCAGCCGAAATTCCTTCAGCCCAACAGCACGCGCTCGCCCTCGGCACAGAATCGGCCTGACGCGCGGTCGTAACCCCGAATTCGCAGCGCGATCCGGAACCGCGGGCCGTCACCCGTGAGATTCCGCTCGATTTCGTAGACGTGGTACTGGGCGCGGCGCTCCTGCCTCTGCCCGATGTCCGACGCCGAACGCACACCGACGACCGGGATCGCACCATCGGGTCCGGCGATCTGCGCAATCAAGGTGCGATGATTGTGCCCGTGCACGACGAGATCGGCGCCTGCGCGTCCGATGACACCCCGGAGTGACTCGGCATCTCTCAGCCACCTCCGCGGGTGGGTGGCGCCCGCGGTGATCGGGTGGTGGATCGAGATCACGCGACAGAGGTCGCGTTCGGAGAGGTCGCGAAGCATGCGCTCGAGGCGATCGAGTTGGCCATCACCCAGGGTTCCGCTCGCATCGAACAGCCGTGTCGGCAGCGCGGAACACAATCCGACCACGGCCAGCGGGCCGCGAATCCGCAGGGTCGGAAACCGCTCCCTGGGATCGGACGCCTGTGCGGCGACTTCGGGTTCGTCGGATTCGAAATACTCCGACCAGAGATTCCACGACCTGGATTGTGCGACGCCCACGTAGGCGTCGTGGTTTCCCGGCACGATCGAGACATCCCGCGCGTCGCCGAGCCGCTTCAACCGCTCGCGTGCGGCGCCGAACTCCGAAACGAGCGAGAGATTCGTCAAGTCGCCGGTCACCACCAGATGATCGATCGGCGCGTGGCTCAGATCGTCCATCAATGCGTCGACGACCGAGGTGCGGTGGTATCGTTGGCGCCGGATTTGCCAGGAAAGCCAGCCGAAGAAGCGCTTGTTGAGCAACTGGAGCGGATTCCCGACGACGACGGGCGTCGCGTGAAGATCCGATAGATGCCCCAAAGAAAACACGGGTCTGTCCCCTCACCCCGAAAAACGGGCGATTTCCCCTCCGCGACGCGAGCGGGGTTTTCCCCGCCCGCCGCCAGAACAGGGAATTCCCCGCCAACCAATCAACGGGGGTTGCCGTCAGCCAGACCGGGGCGACAAGGCTAACCCAGCTCCAGGCCCTGTGATACTCTCCGCCGCCGCTGACGAAGCCCCTAGCCCAAACGGCGGTATCGGATGCCACAGTACCCCGCTGACAGCGCGCCCTCGGCGTGGATCATCGGAAACGAGCGCGTTCGCGAGATCGAAATCTGGTCGCTCGGGACTGCTGAGCGTCATCGCCGCCTGCTCGCGAGGGCTGGCTGCGAATCCATCAGGGTGCTCGACGCGAACGAAGATCCGGGCGATCCACAGGCGCCGAGCGTGATGATCGTTCGGGCCGACGCCATTCTCGACGAGCGGCTCGTCAAGGGCCTGTTTGCGTCCAGCAACACGATCCTCGTCGCCAACCGCGCCCACAACGCCGGTTGGGGAGGGGCTGTCGCGGCGCACGTGGACCGCGATCACGCCGCCAAAGCCCTGCGCGCTTTGCAACTCGCAGCAGGGGACGGGCAGCCAGCGGCCTCCGAGGCCGACGCGCCGATCGCGGGCATCCGGCTCACAGCCGCATCCGACCTCGCGCCCGCCTACTCGTCCCAGCTGCGCAAATTCGACCCGCCCTACATCTATCCCGCTCGCGCGGAGAACATCCGCGAAATCGAAGACCGCATCTTCCTGTCGTCCTACAAAGGTGTCACCGACCTGATCACGAAGTGGCTCTGGCCGCGCCCGGCAGCGGCTGTCGTGCGCGTGCTGGCGCGCGCCCAGATCCAGCCCAATAGCGTGACGGCGTCGAGTTGGCTGCTCGCTGGAGCCGCAGGCGTTCTTTTCTGGAACGGCTCGTTCGGGTTGGGATTGGTCTGCGCCTGGCTGATGACGTTTCTCGACACGGTCGACGGCAAGCTCGCGCGCGTCACGCTGACGTCGAGTCCGTTCGGACACGTCTTCGACCACGCGCTCGATCTCATCCACCCACCGCTTTGGTACCTCGCTTGGGGCCTCGGTGTATCGGGGACCATCGACGCGGCCGCGATCGTGGTCATCGCGGGCTATCTGATCGGGCGCGGGCTCGAGGGCATCTTCATCCTCGCGTTCCAGATCGAGACCCACTGCTGGCGACCGATCGACTCGCTCTTCCGGACGATCACGGCGCGCCGCAACCCGAACCTGCTGCTGCTCAGCGTCGGAACCCTCGGCGGGCGACCGGATCTCGGGCTCTTGATGGTCGCGATCTGGACCGTCGTATCCCTGGGGTTCCACATCGAGCGAATCCTGCAGGCGCTGCTCGAGAAGTCGCGCGGAATCCGAATCGAATGCTGGGACGAGACGTCTCACCCAGAGCCTGAACTGCGACACGCCGGAACGCAGCAGGACCCAGGGGGTGCCGATTGAGATTGCGAGCGAGCGCGCCAGAAACCGTGCAGCGCCGAGCCGAGTCGAGGCCGCGTGGCCGCGCGAAAGACCGCGGCCGGTGGCCCCATCGAACGCGATGGGGCGTTGGCGGATGCGCGGTCGCGTGCCTGCTGACGCCGTTGGCCGCGATGGCGGTCGTACGGGGAGATCGGTTGTCCCATCTGCCCGACGGCGACTCGGCGTCGGAGTACTGGGACATCGTCGCTCACTTCGACTCGAAGCATGACCTTTTCGCCCGCTTCCTGATCACCAACGAAGGGCCCGGGGAACGAACCGCGATCGCGACCTGGCAGCTCATCGATCCAGCCGGCAAGCCAACCGGATTCCGCAATGGCCGGCGCGAGAAGCGCTGGACGCTCAGTCCGAACGGCGACAGCATCGAGATCGGATCGAGCGTCTTCGATCAGAGCGGAGCCGTGCACCGGCTCGAATACGACAGCACCAAGCGCGGGATCCGCGTGGCGCTCGAGTATTCACCGCGAGGGCCGGTGGCGTGGGCGGGATTCGCGTCCGATCCCTTCTGGTTCGATCTGCTCGAATTGGGAACCCCGGTGACCGGAACCATCTGGCTCGAGGGGATGGCCGAGGCCGCGGCCGTGAGTGGTGTGATCTCGATCACCCATACCTGGATGGAGCAGAGCGAGGCAGACCTCGCGCTGCGGAGGATCGAATTCTCGTCCACGGATAGCGGGGGTGCGTCCCTCTTCCTCTCGGATCGGACAGCGCCGTCTGGCGCGCGCGAAAGCTGGCTGGTCGTCGCGCGCGATGGCAAATTGCTCCATGAAACCAGCAACTTCCAGCTCGAGATCGGCGATTCGCCAAATCCTAAGAGTAGTGATTACCCCACACCTGACGAACTGCGAATCAGCGGCCCGGGGATCGTCGAGGGGGCCATTCAGATTGGCCCGGCGCTCGCCGATATCAATCCATTGGAGGAGATCCCCCAACCGTTTCGATTCCTGTTATCCTTCAAGCTGCGCCCGCACCGAGTGTGGGCGCGCGCGTCGTTTGAGGTCAGACTGCTCAGACTGCTGGCGGGGCAGGACACCCCGGAAACTGTGCTAAAGGGTTCCGGCATCACGGCGATCACGTTCACGAATCCCCTCCCCCCGAAACTTACGCAACCCGGAAACTAGGATCCCAGGAGCTTAGTCGGTGCGAATTGGCTTGTTGAACAATCTGCGCGCTGGTCGGAGCAATCCCCAGGTGAGGCGAATCCTTCAGATGCTGAGGGATTATCCGGAAGTCTCCCACATCGAGACGACGAGCGTTCGATCGGTCCCCGAAGCGCTGGCGAGCCTCGCACGCCAGGACATCGAACTGCTCGCGGTCAACGGGGGCGACGGCACGCTCCAGTATACGCTGACACAGATTTTGACCACCGATGATTTTTCGAACATCCCGATGGTGGCGCCGCTGCGGGGTGGACGCACGAACATGACCGCGATGGATATCGGCGCACACCGCAACCCCGCCAAGGGATTGAAGACACTGCTGGACACCATCCGTGCCGGGCGACTCGAAGACCACCTGGTGGACCGCCCGGTGTTGCGCGTCGAAACGCTGCGAGATCGCGGAGTCCACTATGGATTCTTCTTCGGCGCAGGCATGATCCATCGCGCGATCGGCCTCACCCACAGCCTGTTTCCGAGCGGCAAGAGCCAGGGCTCGCTCGGCGCGGGCATGGTGACCGCGGGATTGATCCTGCGAACAATCGCCGGGCGTATGGACGGCGTACTCACACCCGACAAGGCCCAGATCTTGCTCGACGGTGAATTCATCGATGGCGGAGAGTTCACACTGGTCATCGCGTCGAGCCTGCAGCGCCTGTTCCTCAAGATCGACCCGTTCTGGGGCCAGGAAAAGGCGCCGGTTCGGTTCACCGCACTGGCGAGCGGCAGCAAGCGCATCGCCATGGCCGCGCCCGGAATCCTCTGCGGCAAGCCGCCTGCCTTCGTGAAATCAGAACCAGGCTACACGAGCCGCAATACCAAGGAAGTAGAGCTCCGGCTCGACGCCGGATTTACCGTCGATGGAGAGATCATCCCGCCGCGGAGCGGCGAAATCGTCCGCATCACCGGCGACCGGCGTATCCGCTTCGTTCGCGCCTGAGGGGCGGGTGGGCACGCCGGCTCCCGATCTCGAGGAGCTCGTCCGAGCCGAACTGCTCCAACCCGCACCGGCTGCCGCAGCACAGCTGACGGATGAGATCCTGCGGCGCCACGGCCGCGCAGTCGCGGCGGTTCTGTTCTACGGCTCCTGCCTGCGCCGGAACACGAGCGAAGGGGTGCTCGACTTCTACGTGCTCGTCGACAGCTACCGCGACGCCTACCGCTCCTGGCTACTCGCCTGGGCGAATGCGGCCCTGCCTCCGAACGTCTTCTATCTGGAGATCGCTTCAGCGCTCGGCCCGCTGCGCTGCAAGTACGCGGTGATCTCGCTGAGCGACTTCAAGCGAGGCGCCCGGCCCGGCGGATTGCGATCGGGAATCTGGGCGCGCTTCTGTCAACCCGCACTGGCCGTTCATCTGCGCGACACCAGCGCGCGCGAAGCGGTGGTCGCTGCCGTTGCGGAATCGACCGTCACGGCCGTCGCTCGAACCCTCTACGAACTTCCCATACAGAGAGGACCGGATCCAAGAGGAGGACCGGATCCTATGAGTGGATCGGATCCCAAGATTGGTTCGACCCGATTCACCGCGGCCAGCCTCTGGCTGCAGGTGCTCCGGGGAACCTACGCGGCAGAGCTTCGACCCGAGGCTCCGGGAACCGTCCAGAGCATCTACGAGGCGGATCCCGAGCGCTACGACCGGACGACTCGGGCCGTACTCGCGCGAATGGGCGCCGAGGTGCGCAGCGACGGTGCCGAGATCGAAGCGGTCCTGCCCTCCAACGCGAAGGCGTGGACGAGCCGGGGTTGGAGTCGACTGCGCGTATTGGCCAAATTGGTCTACTTCGTTCAGCTGCTCAAGACCGCCGCGACTTTCGGCGACTGGCTGCCCTACGTGCTCTGGAAACTGGAGCGCCACACGGGGAAGAGGATCGTCCCGAGCGAGCGGCAACGCCGCCACCCGTTCATTTTCGGCTGGCCCCTATTCTTCAGAGTCCTCTGGCAACGCGACCTGCGCTGAAGGTCTGCCGAGGCGGAGCGGCCGCGTTTCGCCAGAGCCCGCGGAGCGTGGCGACGCCATCCCTCACGGTCGCTCGGTAGGGTGCGTTCTGGGGCAGCTCGGCGAGCAGCCGCCGGTGAACGAGCCCCAGGCTGTGGTAGGGGATGAACGGGAGATAGTGATGCAGCGCGTGGTAACGGAGCCCAACCGGCGCCACCAGGGCCGCGAGGACCGAACTGCCCCGCAGGTTGATGGAATCGAGCAGCTGAGCCTCGGCATCCATCACCGCACCCTCGTTCTCGTAGCCGTGTGCGACGAGCGTTCGCAACTGATTCACGCCGAGAACGCCACACGCGACGATGCACCACTGGGCGATCCATTCGATCGGGATCCAACCCGCCAGCAGCGCGCCAAACACCGACCACGTGAACACGGCTGCGCCCGCTTCCTGGACCTTCCAGCGCTTGAGTTGTTCGCCCTTGGGCATCGCGCGGACGTAGTCCTGGTTGATCGCGAGCGTCGACAACTTGCCGACGACGATTCGCCGAAGCGATGGGAAGAACCACGAGAGCGGGCCGAGGATGCCCCAACGCAGTGGCAGGGCGAGTGGAACCAGGGGCGCCGTCAATACGAAGGTCGCGATCCGTGTCCGGCCCCAGTGGGCGATCGGGGCGTACTCGGGATCTTGCCTGGTGCCGAAGCCCGTTCGCTTGTGGTGATCCAGATGCGAGCCTACGTACATCAGGCTCGGAATCATGAACGGAATGCCTACGATGAGATTCCAGACCCACTCGAAGCCAGGAATCTGCCCGCGCTTGAGATGGGAGAGTTCGTGGAGGAACATCGCCGCGCGCAGGATCGCGAAGATCGCGACCAATGTCGCGATCAGGTATAGCGGCGAACCAAAGGGCGCTTTCGCGCTGATCAAGAACGCCGCCCAACCGACAAACGCGGAAGCCAGCAGATCGCTCCAATAGATGATCCGGCTCGACTCGAAGTCGGGCCCGATCTCCTGGATGATCTCTCCCACGTTCAACGTCTGGCGCAGGCGTCTTGGAGACGCAAGCGAAACGTCACTCATTGAGATCTCGATGCTCCTGATTGATTCGGCTGGCTGGCCACCACCCCTTGGCGACCCGTCTCCCCCCCGGTCCAGCAGCAAGCGAGAATACCGCAATCCGCTCTGGCCCAACACTGCGAGGCGAACGCTCTGTAGCATTTTAGACCCGTCTAACGCTGCTGATTCTCTGCGCGGCGGGCGAGATCCAGCACCTGAGCAACGTCGAAAATCACGCGATCGCCGACCCGGAGACCGACTTCGTCCAGCCTGCCCCCCGCCGTCTCGATTGCGAATCCCGCGGGGGCGCCACTGCTGTATACCCGCAATCTCGATTCGTACTCCTTCGCGTCCTCACCCGGTCGACGCGGCAGCTCCGGGCGCATCTCGTGGATGGCCACCACCTGGCCCGAAGCGTCGAGAAACGCGACGTCGATCGGGATCGCACAATCGCGCATCACCATCGCCTGGGGCTTCTCGACCGTATTCACGAAGAGCATGCCGCCGTTCGGCTCGATCGAGAGGCGGCCGGACAGGCCCATGTGGCGAGAAGCGCTGTCGAGAGCGAGTTCCAACTCGAATGGCTCGCCCGCAATCTCGACCCAGAGCGATTCGGGAACCTCGGGCAGGGCTTTCGACGGCGATTCCGATTGCGTGCAGGCCAGCGCGAGCAGCGCCAGCAGGGAAAACGTCGCGCTGCGGAAGTCGGTCAAAGCGGGCCTCTCACTGATGGAACCAGAGGGTTCGATGTTAGGATCGATTCGCGAAATGCAAGAGTGAGCAGACCCTTGAAATCGACCGTCCTGATCACGGGCGCATCATCCGGCATCGGCGCCGCGACCGCCGAACACCTGCTCGCGCGGGGCTTCGAGGTCTTCGGAACCAGTCGGGATCCCGGCTCGCTGGGTTCCGGCGCCCCGGCGGTCCATTGGATCACCATGGACGTCCGCAGCGAGCCATCCGTGATCGCGGGGTTCGCCCAGCTCGCGAGCCAGGTCGAGCAGCTGGACGCACTGGTTTGCAACGCGGGCTACGGGGTCTACGGCAGCGTCGAAGAACTCAGCATCGAGGACGCCCAGGCACAATTCGACACCAATTTCTTCGGCACGCTTCGGACCCTGCGCGCGGGGATACCCGGCATGCGCGAGGCTCGGCGCGGCCGCATCGTGATCGTGAGTTCGCTCGCCGCCCACGCACCAATCCCGTTTCAGGCCCATTATTCCGCCAGCAAGGGCGCGATCGATGCACTCGGCCTCGCGCTGCGCAACGAGCTGCACCCGCTCGGCGTAAAGGTATCCCTCATCGAGCCTGGCGACATCAACACGGGCTTCAACGACGCGATGGATTTTGGCGATCACCGAGCCTCTGCGTACGGGGAACGGATCCGCCGCTGCGAACAGGTGATCCGCGAGTTGTTGCCGAAAGCGCCTGGCCCCGAAATCGTGGCGCGTGCCATCGAGCGCGCCCTGACCGCCCGCTGGCCGAAGGTGCGGTACGCGGTGGGCCCGGATTCGTTGGGTACCGCATTCGGACGGCGCTTCCTGCCCGACTCTCTCTTCCTCCGCTTCATCCGATCCCACTTCGAGATTTGAGTTCCGACCTCGCGATCAGGCTTCGAGGGCGCCTGCGATCCGATACACACAGCGGCGGCTACCCGCGCGAATCGTTTCGACGCGCTCGATCGCGCGATCAGCGGAGCTTCCGCTGCTGCGCTCTTTCGCCGCGAGAAGCTCCCGCAACATTCGATAGGTTCTCGTGAATTTGCGGTTTCGCGGCGGCACCCGTACAAAGACGATCGCCGCTCGAATCGCCCCGAATCGAGGAGTCGCCCCTGTGCAGCCGAACATCACGGACGAGCGACTCTCCGCTACAGGCAAAGCCGTCTACGCACTCGGCGATCACACCGTGAATCTCGTGTTGTCGGCCGTTTCACTGCTCTACTTCAAATTCCTTCTCGAGCACGGCGGACTGAGCCCGTTTCTCGCGGGCCTCGTGATTTGGATCGCCCGCATCGTCGACGCATTTACCGATCCCGCAATGGGGCGACTCTCGGACATGACACGTTGGCGCGCCGGGCGGCGGCGGCCGTACTTCCTGATCGGAGCCCTGCCCTTCGGGCTGTTCTTTGCACTGATGTGGTTGAGTGTTCCCTTCGGGTCGGAATCGGCGAGGTTCGCCTATTACGCGTCGATCTATGTCTGCGTGAGCCTCGGGATGACGTGCGTCTCCGTCCCGTACCTCGCCCTGATCCCGGAGATGGCGACGGAATACGACGAGCGCACGTCGCTCAACACCTTCCGCTCCGTAGCGGCGGTGCTCGGAACCCTGGCCGCGGTCGGTATGAAACCCGTCGCCGACGCGTTTGGAGGCGATTCGACGGCCTGGGTGTACACAGCCGCCCTGACCGCCGTGTGGTTGGTCGTTCCGTGGATCGCGGTCTACGCGGTGAGTTTCGAGAGACCGGCCTACACCGGGAGCGCTTCACTGGGTTTCGTCGATGGAATCCGAGCTCTCGCCGCGCATCGCAGCTATCGGATCCTCTCCACGCTCTACATCCTCGCGCGCATCGCGGTCGACCTGATCGGCGCGATGCTCCTGCTCTACTTCGCCTATTCGATCGGTCGGGAAGAGGACTTCGCGCCGACCCTGGCGCTCTTTCTCGTGATCGTGGTCGTGTCGCTTCCCGTCTGGCTCGCGTACGCGCGCAGGAGCGACAAGCGCACGCTCTTCATCGCCGGTGCGGCGTGGTGGAGCGCGATTCAGGTCACGCTCTTTTTCGGTGATTCGGACTGGCCGCGCTGGGTCCTGTTCGCGGTGCCGGCACTCGCGGCCGTCGGTTATGCGGTCGCAGAGATGATGCCATGGGCGATGCTCGGAGATGTGATCGACGAGGACGAACTCGCAACCGGCGAACGGCGCGAGGGAATGTACGTCGGGTTCTTCACCTTCCTCCGGAAGATCGGCGGCGCGACGGCAGTGCTCGCGATGGGATTGGTGCTCGAACTCTCGGGTTTCGTCGGCGGCATCGCGCGAGGCGAGCAGACCGAACTGGCGTTGCTGTCGATTCGGACGATGACCTCCCTGGTTCCGATGGCGGTCTTGCTGCTCGCGATCGCGGTCGCGATCCGCTATCCGCTGACCCGCAAGGCGCACGCGAGAATCATCAACGCACTCGCCCTGCGACGGAACGCAGGCCTTCCTCGATGAGTAGGCGGACGCTCGGGTGAGCGCGGAAGGTCATGTGCCCTCCCTGATACCACTCGATCCGCGGACGATCCCAGTGTTCCCAGAGCCACGCCGCTTGCTCGGGCGGCACGAGTCGGTCGGCGACCGCGGCGAACAGGAAGCGGCCCTCGAGAGGCAGCTGCGGTTCGAGCGCGAGTGGAGACACCACGCGCATGATTTCGGCCATGCAATCGGCATCGAGAGCTTCGAGCCCGTGACCGCCCATCGCGGACAGCATGCCGTGCCGGATCAACACGTCGGGTATATCGACGAGGGGAATGCCCGCAATTGCGCACGCGAGATCACCGTCGAGGGTAGACAACAGGGCTGCGTTGTAGCCGCCCAACGACAGACCGAATACGCCGATCCTGGCTTCCGACTGCGCGCGAATCCAACCGAGAATCCGCCGGATGTCCCAGATCGCCTGTGCCTCGGCGTGCGCGCAGTCGAGGATGTCGCCGGCGAGAAATCCGTCTCCACTCCTGCGGCCGATCTTGCGCGCGCCGTGAAGCGGCAGAACCGGAATCACGAGATTCAGCCCGAGTCCGTGGTGGAGCCAATCGGGTGGAAACGCGAGCAGATCGACTCCCGCGAAACCCATCCGGTAGCCGTGGATACAGACCAACCAGGGTCGGTTGGCGTCGCGGTGGCGCAACACCCAGGCGCGAGCGGTCCGATTGGCGCGGTAGGAGAGCCAGCGATCTCGCCCTGGCTCGTCGGTGTGGGGCTCGAAGCCGCTCTCGAAGCTGAGCTGTTCGTAATCGATTCCGCGAACATGCGCCGCGCGCAGGACCGGCGCATCCAGCGCTGACGCTACACGGTGATAGCTCGCGGGCTTCTCGAACCAACCCTTGTCTTCGAAGAATTCCCGCGCGGCCGACATCTCGGCGTTGATTCGCGCCGCTTCGCCTCGCCCGAACATCGGAAGAAGGGGCAGCAGCGACGCGAGCATCGCCTCGTCGGCGGCCACCTCTGCCGACAACCGGAACGTCGGGATCGCCGCGGGAACGCCATCGGCCGGAGGCTCCGCGAGTAGCGCGTGGGCACCCGCGGCCGTAAAACTCCAGGCCGAGAGACCCAGCAACAGCAGACCCGCCCAGAAGCCGACCACGAACAGTGCGGGCAGCGCGATGAGCGCGCCGAGCAAACCACCAAATGCCGCGTAGTGGGTAATCCGCCGATCGCCTGGCATGAGCAGCTGGGCGACGCCGGATCCCAACAGGAGTGATCCCGGCAGCGCAGTCAGCAGTGTGAACAGAATCCCGTGCCCCGGGGCGATCCACAACCAGCTCAATCCGGACAGCAGGGGCACCCAGGCGGCTTTCGGAAAACGCGCGCGCTCGGACACGCAGCTCCTCCATCTCGTAGCTCTGCTGACGCGAGCAACGGATCAGCCCATCGGCCCGATCCGGCCGGGCTCCGGGCGGGACGATACCCTGCGGGGCTCGTATCGTCACGGTGTCGCGGACCGCTGCTAGAAGAGATTGGCAATCGTCCTGAACGTGCTCGGTATCGCGTCGTAGACCAGAACAAACAACAGAAATGCGGGCACCGCGTAGCGCAGCAGATTTCGCCAGCTTCCGAACCAGGAAACACCTGCCGTACCTGCACTCGCCTCTTCGATCGGGCCGACCATCACCCAGCCCACGAAGATCGAAAGCGCTAAGCCACCTCCGAGCAGCAGAATGTTGTTGGCAACCTGATCGACCGCGCCCAGAATATCCGTGCTCCACGCAGACGGCGCGCCGAGTAGGGTGATTGCAACGCCCAGCAAGATGCCTGCCTGGCGACGTCGCCAACCGAAGCGGTCGATCGCAGAACTGACCACGACCTCCAGCAGCGAGATCGCGGACGTCAACGCGCCTACAATCAGCGCTGCGAAAAACAGGATGCCGACGCCGCGCCCGACGCTACCCATCTCGGCGAATGCCTTCGGGAGTGTGATGAAGAGCGCTCCGACGGTGCTCGCGCCGACATCGGCTGAGAGGTCCAGCGCGAAGATCATCGGAAACACCACCAGGCCGGCGATGAAGGCGATCGCGATGTCGGCTCCGGCGATGATCCACGACGCTCTCGGCAGATCGACGTCGCGACCGAGATAGCTCGCGAAGGTGAGCATCGCCCCCATACCGAGACTGAGGCTGAAGAACGCCTGTCCGGTGGCGTCCTTGACAACGTTGAGGGACAGCAACTTCGAAAAATCGGTCCCGAGGTAATACGCGTAGCCCGCGCTGGCGCCGTCCAACGTCGCTGCATACACGGCGAGGCCCACGACGAGCGCGAAGAGCAGCGGCATCAGTACCATGGAGGTGCGCTCGATGCCGCGACTGACGCCCCCGACCACGACGAAGACCGTGAGCGCCATGAACGCCACGTGATACCCGAAGGCGTCCCAGCCCGAGGCCACCTCGCCAAAATGCGCTGCGGCGTCGGAATCGAAGCCCGAGGCGATCGCAACCAACCCGTACCGCAACGCCCAACCCGCGATGACGGCGTAATACGAGAGGATCAGAAAACCCGTCGCGACGAAGATCAGACCCAGCGGTTTCCAGCGGCTGCCGCCGTAGTGGGCAAGCGCCTGAATCGGGCTCCTTTGCGATCCCCGACCGAGAACGAGTTCGGCCAGCAGCACCGGCAACCCGACGATCAGGGTGGCCACCAGATAGAGGACCACGAACGCGGCGCCCCCATTCTCGGCGGCGAGGTAGGAGAAGCGCCACATGTTGCCGAGCCCGACCGCAGATCCGATCGCGGCCAGGACGAAGCCGCGCTTGCTCGTCCACTGCTCTCTCGGGACGCCGGCCATCGAGACACCCCATCGCTGTTCGCTGTTCGCTGTTCGCTGTTCGTCGCAGGATAGCGCCAGGGGGAACTGCAATGCGCGCAGCGTAGCCGCGAGTCGCAGCGCTCCGAGCATACACAGCTGGACCGAAAATCGCCCGACCAGCAAAGGCTTCGGGCCGAGCCGCGACATGCGTCAAAAGTGATAGGATGCCCGCTACCATGGCGAGAAGTTTCATGAGCGCAGACATCGAACACCGCGCCGGCCCAACGGCAGCCCGAACATGAATTCGCCATGGCCCCCCGCACGCCCCACCACCGACTCGATCCGGGTGTCCGGCCGCAGCGGGTACACGTCCACGTCGAGGTGGACCCCCGAGAGTCCACCGGCTTTCGCGGAGAGGTCGCGCTCGAGATCGAACTCGACAAGAAACGCCGCTCGATCCGCCTTCACGCAGTCGATCTGAGGATTTCGAAACCCAGGATTGAAATCGCGGGCCGGATCCGCCGCGGGCGCGTGACGAAAATTCCCGCGACCGGGATGATCGCAGTCGAATTCGACGAACCCGTGCCCGCTGGAACGGCCATCCTGCGTCTCGGGTTCGCGGGCCGCCTGCGCAAGGATCTCTCTGGACTCTACGGCGTCTCGGTGGGCGAACGTCGTTATGCATTCACCCAGTTGGAAGCCGCAGACGCGCGCAAATTCTTTCCGTGTTTCGACGAGCCCGCTCTAAAAGCGCGATTCTCGATCTCCGTCACGACCAGTGCCTCCAACAAGGTGATTTCCAACACACGGGTGCGCAGGACCGAGCGGCGTGCGGACGGTCGCAAGACGGTCCATTTCGCACAGACGCCACTGCTTTCGACCTACCTGATCGCGCTCGCGGTGGGGGATCTCGAGGTGTCGAAACCGGTTTCGTTGGGTCCGACCGAGATTCGCATCTGGCACGCTCCCGGCAAACGAGCGCAGACCGGATTCGGGCTGAAAGCGGCGCGCGAGTGCTTGCGCCGGCTCGAACACTACTTTGGCATTCCCTATCCGTACTCGAAACTCGATCTCGTCGCAGTGCCCGACTTCGAATTCGGTGCCATGGAAAACGCGGGCGCGGTCTTCTTTCGCGAAACCCTGCTCCTGATCGACACCAAGACGGCCACCCTGAACGAGAAGAAGCGAGCCGCCGAAGTCATCTGCCACGAACTCGCCCACATGTGGTATGGCGATCTGGTCACGATGGCCTGGTGGGATGATCTCTGGCTCAATGAAGCGTTTGCGACGTGGATGGCATTCTCGATCGTCGACGACTGGAAGCCCGAGTGGAAGATGTGGCTCGACTTCCAGCACGGAACGGCCTCCGCACTCGAACTCGATGCGCTCCGGCACACCCACCCGATCTACTGCCGCGTGCGCACGCCCGAAGAAGCCGACGAGAATTTCGATCGGATCACCTACGAAAAGGGGGCCGCCGTCGTACGCATGATCGAGCGCTATCTCGGGGCTGCGACATTCCGTCGCGGCGTTCGCGCCTATATCCGCAAGCACCGAGAAGGCAACACCGTCGCGGCTGATCTGTGGAACGCCCTTTCCGAGGCATCGGGTGAAGAGGTGGGGCACGTCGTTCGACCCTGGATTGAGCAGGAGGGATATCCGGTCGTCGAAATCCGGCGTGCAAAATCTGCGGGACGCCCCGTACTCGAATTCCGCCAACGGCGATTTCTCGAGCAGGGCCCCCGCAAACGCGCGAAATCCCGACAGCCACGCACACGCTGGCCGATCCCGTGGGTGGGGAGAATTGGCGGCGGGCGCGGTGGTCGGGGAAAACTCGAACGGCACCTCCTGAGCGGAGCGCGGCACCGCATCTCGTTGAAGCACACTCCGCGCTTCGTCTACGGAAATGCGGACGAGGGTGGCTTTTTCCGTCCGCTGCACGATGCCGATGAGATCTGCCGACTGTCGAGGTCGCTCGGATCGCTCAAGGCCGTGGAACGGATGGGGTTGATCGACCACCAATGGGCGCTGACGCGAGCCGGGCAGTCGAGTGTCGGATCGATGCTCGATCTGGCCGGCGGTTTCGCGCGCGAATCCGACGCCGATGTGCTCGCAACGCTGCGCAAACCGCTTTCGTTCATTACACGCTCCCTGATCCCCGACGCGGCACCGGCCTGCAGCGCCTCGATGCAGGCGTGGCTTCTCGATCATTTCGAAGAGCCCTTTGTGCGACTGGGATGGAAGCCGGCCGCACAGGAACCCGACGAGATCCGATTGAGGCGCGCCGTCCTCTTGGGCATCGTCGGAGGAATCGGAGATTCGCCCCGCGCCCTCGAAGCCTCGCAGCACCATTGCGATCGCTACCTCACCGACCGCAGCTCGATCGATCCGAATCTCGCCGACGCGGTCGTCTCACTCGGCGCGCGGTCAGGAGATGCCGCTCTCCACCGCCGCTTCATCGATGCCGCGATGACGTCCGCAAGCGCGCAGGAAAAGCGCCGCTTCCTGCTCGCGTTGGGAGATTTTCGCGACGAGAAGCTGATCGACAGAACCCTCGGTTTCGCGCTGAGCGATTTGGTACCGACCCAGGATGTGGCCTTTCTGCTGATGCGCCTGTTTGCAAATCCGGCGGCGCGCGAAACCACCTGGGAATTCATGTTGTGCCGCTGGGATCGCATCCGAGAGCGGGTCCCCCCGCACATGTGCAGCTACCTGATCGAAATGACGCCCGCGCTGCTCACGACTGGTTACAAGCGCGAAGTCGCAACCTTCTTCCGCGCGAACCCGGTGCCCACCGGAGAACGGGCGCTACGCCAGGCTCTCGAGCGCTTCGACTGGTACCGGGGATTCCGGAGTCGGGCGTCGAAAGATCTCATCGCATCTCTGCGAGACTTCAGCCGCTAGCTGGGGAACGGGGTCGCGTCCTATCTGTCGCTGGCGGGATGCTTGCGGTAGAAGGCGTCGATGAATTCCATGAAGTCCTGCAGATGCGGCGGGTGCTCTTTCTGCCAGAGCCGACGAATCGAGTCCCTCGCAATGTCGTCCAGGTAGGAAGATTTCCACGACTCCCAGAGATCCTCTTCGATCATCGAATTCCGATAGCTGTAGAAGACGCTTTCGAAATTCGCAAAGATCCGCTCTGCGTAGGCCTCGAATCGGATTCGCTCTTCGGTCGTCAGGTTGTCGTAGTCGTCGTCGGCCTTGAGAACGATCCGGCCCAGATCCGGATTGTCACTGATGCTTTCTGCAATCCGCGAGGAGGACTCGATCATGTCCTGGTGCGTACTGGAACGCACCGCACGGGTATTATGCCGGATTTGAATTGCGAGATAAACCAGGGTGACCACGACCGCGAGTCCGGAGATGAATTCGCCCAGGCTTCCCAGCTCGATCAGCGTCACGTTCGAACCCTCTACCTTTCCCCTCGGCCCAGCGATTGATCGACCCGGCGCCCCACCTTCCGCCCGATCGGGCCATCCACCTCCAGGAGGGGACGAGTGGATTCCTTATCCTACATGAGTGTCGCGGTAGATGAAATGTAGGCACGAGCGGAGGCGACTGGGGATGCCGACCATCGATGAATTGCGCCAGATCCTCGAGCGGATCGACCATCGGAGTTACAACGCCTACCACGAGATCCGGAGCGAGTTCGCGTTGGATGCGTTCACGCTCTTCGTCGACCATGTTCAGGGAGATCCATTTGCGACGCCCTCCAGACTTCGATTGAGGATCGACCAGGCCCTGGCGCGGCTGCCCGGAGAACTCTTCGACAAGCCAGTGAGGCGTCTCGCGTTCGAAGATTATCTCGCCCGGCGCGTCCACCGTGCGGTTGGCAACTACGCAAGACCGCGCGGCGCGCGCAGCGGGAGCGGCAACAGCGGTGCGGTGCTCGTGGATGTGGGCGGTCAGGAGGTATTGAAGCGAACGGCGATCGTCTTGACCCCGGATTGGGTCGAGGCCCGACTGGAAGTCGGACTCCCCGCAAACGGCCGCCGAATCCTCGGGCGCGCAGCGGAGGAACTGCTCTGCAACCGCCTGCTCGCGATCTGCGAGTCCTCCCTCGTACAGCCGCCGATCGATGAGGCGCGCCATTTCGTCGACTGCATCGAAAATCAAGAGGATATCCGCGATCGGCTCTCCTCGCTGGGCCTGATCGCTTTCGTTGGAGACGGCTCCCGCCTGCCCCGGGAGAGCGGCGTGAGCGATCGACCGCTCGCCGGCGGGAGCAGCGTCGCATTTCAGTCGCCGGAGTCGCTCCGCGTGGAGATCGAGCTGCTTCACCCGATCGAAATCGGCGGCTCGGTGCGGAGCGCGATCGAGGGTCTCGGTGTTCGCGAGGGCGTCACGCTGATCGTGGGGGGCGGATACCACGGCAAGTCGACCCTGCTCGATGCAATCGAGCGCGCCGTCTACCCGCATATCCCGGGCGACGGGCGAGAGTGGGTGATCAGCGATCGCAGCCTGGTCAAGATTCGCGCCGAGGACGGGCGGCGGGTGGAAAAGACCGACATCGACGCGTTCATTCGCGGTCTCCCGCAAGGCCGCAGCACGACGGCGTTCGAGACCGACGATGCGAGCGGATCGACCAGCCAGGCGGCGAGCCTCGTAGAAGCGCTCGAGGCCGGCGCGTCGGGTTTGTTGCTCGATGAGGACACGTCGGCGACCAATTTCATGCTGCGCGACGCCCGCATGCAGGCGCTGATTCAAAGGAAGCACGAGCCGATCACGCCGTTCGTGGAGCGGGTGCGCGAACTCTACGAGACGCTCGGGGTCTCGACCGTACTCGTGATGGGTGGATGCGGTGACTACTTCGACGGCGCCGATACGGTGATCGCATTGAGGGATTTCGTCCCGCTCGAGGTCACCGAAGCGGCCAGGACGATCGTCGCAAACGCCAGTTCGCGACGCGAGCGCGAAGCGGTGAATTCCCTGGGAGAGATCACGCAGCGAATTCCGGAGAAGGGCAGCATCGACGCTTCGCGTGGCCGCAAGCAGGTTTCGATCCGAGCGCGCGCGCTCGATTGCATCGAATTTGGTCGTGAGCAGATCGATCTGCGCGGAGTCGAACAACTCGTCGACATCAGCCAGACCCGAGCCATCGCAGCCGCGATCCACTTCGCGGCAGCGCGCTGGATCGATGGCGATCACACGCTTCGGGAAATACTCGATCAGCTCGACGCGTCGTTCGAACAGCGGGGTCTGGATGAACTCGACCCCTTCTACCGCGCAGGTCGCCACCCGGGAAACTACGCGCGGCCGCGCCGCTTCGAGATTGCTGCGGCGATCAACCGGCTGCGCAGCCTGCAGGTCCGCCAGCGCAGAAAAGGCGCTTCCTGACGCGTACCTACGCGGTGGACCCGCGCGCTGGCGGATTCCCGGGAGCCGGATATGGACGGACCCGCTCGAAAAAACGCGCGCCGAGATGAACCCATCCGCGGGCTCGCGCGTACAACCAGGTAGAGGCAGAACAGGCCGAAAGGTGCCCGGGAAGCGAGGCGCCGGAGCCCGGAGAGGAGAAAACGAGATGCAGACCAAGACGTGCCCCTGGTGCGCGGAACAGATCGCCATGCAATCCATCCGCTGTCGCTACTGCGGAAGCCGTGTTGCGGGAGGGCTGCGAAACCCCGGCGAATGGCACCGCGACTATCCGCAGCGACGCGTCGCGGGGGTCTGCGCTGCGATCGCTCACCAGATGCGCATTTCAGTCTCCGCCGTCCGGGCGGCCTTCGTGCTGCTGGCGCTCTTCCACGGCTTCGGATTTGCGCTCTACGCTGTTCTATGGTTCGTGCTACCCGATCGACCGGACGGGCGAAACGGACTCGATCGGCTGATGAGTGCGTTTCGCGCGCTATTCGATCAACCCGGAACGGTGGCGTCGCCCCGCAGCGCGGGGTCCGACACAAAGAACGCCTCCGCAGGAGAACCAGCCAGCGGATGCACTCCGACGAGGACCTGATGGCGGCGCTGGCAAGCGGTGATGAAACCGCCCTGGCAGCGCTGATCGATCGCTACGCGGCTGGCGTGCACGCCTATCTGCTTCGCCACAGCGGAAACCGCGAAGATGCCGACGATCTGCTCCAGGAGACCTGGGTGCGGGTTGCCCGCTCGGCGAAGCGTTTCGACACGGCGCGGCGATTCCGAAGTTGGGTCTACGGGATTGCGACCAATCTCGCGCGAGACCTGTTCCGCCGCAGAACCACGAAGGAACGCGCGTTGCGCACGCTTTCGATGACCCCCTCCGCGACACCCGGCGCAGATTCGGCGGATCGGGGTGAACTGCGCGAGCGCATCGCTGCGCTTCCCGAGAACATGCGGGCGGTGCTACTGCTGCGTTACTACGAGGGCATGAACGAGGCCGAAATGGCGGAGTCCCTCGAGATTCCCCGCGGAACGGTCAAGAGCCGCCTGCACGCGGCTCTGCGCAATCTGCGCGGCTGCTATGGAGTTTCCAGGTGAACTGCGACGCCAGACAGGAGCAGCTCGAGCAGGCGGTCTTCGAGGGCGGCATCCACGCGCTCGTCGAAGACCAGCGCGAACACCTGGAGGCCTGCGCCGACTGTTCATCCCACTTCGCGCTCCTCCAGCAGTTGATCGGCGAAGCGCTCGACGCGCAGCCCGCAGCGCTTTCTCCGCAGCTGAGGGCGCTGGTTCACGAGCGAGCCGCGCGCGCGCTGCGGGCCACCCGTTCGGATGCGATCTTCCGTTGGGAAGTCGCTGCACCACTCGCCGTCGCACTGCTCGCCCTGCCGATCGCGATCGGACAGGGGTGGCTTTGGACGCACGGACTTTCGTACCTGCTCGAACCCTGGCTGCCGGCGTCGGTTCTCACCGGGCTGACGATCTTCTACGCCGCGTCGGCAGCGCTCACATTGGGCGGGCTCTACGGGTCGCTCCCGTTCGCCATCGCCTATGCAAACCGCAACCGCCTGGAGGCTCCATGAGCGAAACGAAGCAGTGCCCCTGGTGCGCGGAGTCGATCCGCGCGGAAGCCATCAAATGCCGCTACTGCGGAAGCATGGTGGATCCCGGCGCGCGCCTGCGCGGTCTCACCGAGCAGTGGGTCCGGCCCTATCAAGGCCGATCCCTGGCCGGCGTCTGCATGGGCCTCGCTGAACAATTCGGTGTATCGGTCACGATCCTGAGGCTCGCGTTCGTGCTCGGATTCGTTTTTTCCGGAGGCATGTTCCTGCTGGTCTACGTCATTCTCTGGATCATCATGCCCTCCGAGGCCGAACTCCGGGTGGACGTGATCGACCGCACGTAGAAATCCGAACCTGCGCGGAGCGGAATCGACCGCATGCAGCGGATCGCGGGAACATCCGGGGACGCAGGCAATTCCGAAACGCCCTGGTCGAAACGCCCTACTCGATCGCGGGAGCGTTGGCGGCCCCCAGCGACTCCCTCAACCTCCGCGCCTTCTCCAGCGATTCGCGCCCGCGCGGCGTCAGTCTGCCGTAGAGTTGGCCAGCGAGGTCGAACAGTCGAATCGCGTCGACGCGCTGCCCGTCTTCGAGCATCAGGTACCCCAGCAACCACGCCGCGTCCGCGAAGTGCGTATCCAGATGGGTGGCCTTGTGGACCCGATACGCCACTTCATCCGGTGAAGTGGCGTTCGAATGCATTGCCTGATTGATTTCAGCCTCGCGAAGGTCGAGGTTCAGGCTCAGCGCCGCACGGTAGGCGGACACCGTCACGCCGAGGTCGATCCAGGGAAGCACGTTCTCTTCGATCCCTCCGGGCCCGAATTCGCGGCCGCGCAGCGCGCGGACGATCCTGATGTTGGGAGCGTCGAGAGCGAGTGAATCCCCCGTCGGATTCATCAGGGTATCGACGCCTTCGAGTACGTGAATGGCACCGTAGAGGTGCAGGATCTCGTGCGCGAGCACCCGACTCCGGGTCGCACCGGGCGCGACGCGCACCACGAGGCTTCGCCCAATGAACTCGGCAACACCCTTCCTGTAGACCGCGTCGTCGCCGGGGACGGGGCGCCCCGTCATCGCGGCAAGAATCCCCTCCGCTGGCGGGCGCGTCTCGGCCAGAAATGCCGCGTGGATCGCATCGAGGTCGTTCGGCATGTCGCTCGTGCCAAACGGAAGAATCGAGATCGGTACAAACCGCGTCTCGAGGACCGGCTCCAACATGACGGAAGCTGAGAGCCACAGATTCCGCATCTGGAATTTCCAGTCGGGTTGCATTCGGATCAACTCATCGACGTGTAGACCGACGGGAACGATTCGCCTCCCCTTCCAATCGTCGCTCAATACGTAGAGCTGCCGGATTGCGCCGAGCGCAGCGGCCGGATCGAGATCGGCGAGCCAGACAGCTCGCTCCAGAAAGGCGATGGCGCGATCGGGTTCTCGACGCTCCGCCAGCAACCCGGCGGCCGCGACGAGTGCTTTCGGGTCGTAGGGGTGTTGCAGCGCTCGAGTCACGAGGTCGTCGGGCTGCGAGATGCGGTTCGCGGGAGCGGGGCCGGTGATCTCCGCAAGTCGCGCATGCGCCCGGGAGTGGGAACGGTCGTGCTCGATGACCTGGGCCAGGTAGCCGTATTCCGCGGCTTCATTTCCAGCGCGCCGCTCCGCTTCGGCAAGGCGAAGCAGCTCTGTCACGGTTCTCGAATCGACCGGGACTTCTGGCTCGAGAACCACCTTTCCCGAAGTCGCGACTGGGGGATTCGCAGGAAGCGGAGCGGCCACCGGTACCGGAGGCGCCGGTTTCCCGATGCACGCCGACGCGAGTGCGGCGCAGAGCAGTGCGGGGATGCGAAGACTGGTTGCGGACGGGGAAATGCCGGCCCCCCCCTTGCGTCGCGCGAACACGGGCCCGGGTCCCGCGCTGCGAAGAATCGGGGGGCGTGTCACGAGATGCTAGCGAACGCGTGATCGACCAGGGCCTTCTGCTCGGCGAGATGGACCCTCATCGAGCCGGTCGACGTGCTCGCACTCGCGCGTCGGCCCGCGTAGATGAGCCTCTGGGTCGGACGCAGCTCCGCCTGCAGACGGTCCCGTGCAAACGTCCAGGCGCCCATGTTGGCCGGCTCCTCCTGGGCCCAGACCACGGAGGACGCGTTGCCATAGCGCTCGAAGACGGCGGCCAGTTCGACCTGGGGCCAGGGGTAGAGCTCCTCCAACCGGATCAGTGACACCATCGCGGGATCTTCGAAGCGGCGCTCACGCTCTTCGAGGAGGTCGTAATACAGCTTGCCGCTACACAAAACGACGCGCTTTGCAGTTTCGGGTCGCTCGACACCGAGCCGGTCGTCGATCAGCGACTGGAAGCGCCCACTGGCGAGTTCCTCCGGAGGCGACGTCGCTGCCGGCCTCCGCAGCAGGCTCTTCGGTGTAAAGAGGATCAGCGGTGCGCGATACGGACGACGCATCTGGCGGCGAAGCAGGTGAAAGTACTGGGCGGGAGTCGTGCAGTTGACGATCTGTAGCGAATCATCCGCGCAGCTTTGCAGGAATCGCTCGATCCGCGCGCTCGAATGCTCCGGCCCCTGCCCCTCGTAGCCGTGGGGAAGCAGCATGACGAGCCCGCTCATCCGCTGCCATTTGACGTGCGCAGACGAGATGAACTGGTCGATGATCACTTGAGCGCCATTTGCGAAGTCGCCAAACTGGGCTTCCCAGATCGTCAGCGTCGAGGGGTCGGCCAGGCTGTAGCCGTATTCGAAACCGAGCACGGCTGCTTCAGAGAGCAGGCTGTCGTACGCCTCGAACCGGGCCTGATCGTCCGAGAGATGGTCTAGCGGAAAGTACTCCCGCTCGGTCTTCTGATCGACCAACACCGAGTGACGGTGGCTGAATGTACCGCGACGGCTGTCCTGACCCGACAATCGCACCGGCGTACCCTCGATCAGCAGCGATCCCATCGCGAGCGCCTCGGCCATTCCCCAGTCGATCGGCTCGCCGTCAGCGATCGATTTCTGCCGGCGCTTCATCAGCACGGAAAGCTTGGGGTGGATGTTGAAGTCGGCGGGCACGGATCCGATGCGTTCCGCGAGCTGGGACAGCTGCTCGATCGGAATCGCCGTTTCCGGCAGCACGTCCGGATTCAGCCGCTGGTAGCCCGCCCAGGGGCCGCGGGGCTCGAAGGGTTCGTCTGGCTCGGCCGGGCGGATCGCAATGACGTCGACGGCATGGGCGAGCTGATCGGTCAGATCAGCCTCGATGCGCCTCGCGTCTTCGCGTTCGAGCACGTGCAACTGAATCAACTTCTCGGTGTACTTCTTTCGAACAGATTCCTGCTGGCGAATCTTCTCGTAGAGAAGCGGCTGGGTGAAGCTCGGCTCGTCACCTTCGTTGTGGCCGTGACGCCGATAACAGACCAGATCGATCACCACATCCTCGCCGAAGCGGCTGCGGTACTCCATCGCGATCTTCACGCAGTGCACCACGGCCTCGGGATCGTCGCCGTTCACATGGAAGATCGGGATCTGGATCATCTTGGCGACGTCGGTGCAGTAGAGGGTCGAACGCGCTTCATCGGGCGTCGTCGTAAAGCCGATCTGGTTGTCGACGACGACATGGATGGTGCCGCCCGTCGAATAGCCGGTGAGATTCGACAGGTTGAGGGTCTCCGCGACGATTCCCTGGCCCGAGAACGCAGCGTCTCCGTGAATCAACAATGGGATCACCATCTCGCCCCGGTGATCTCCTAACCGCACCTGCTTGGCCCGGGTTCGTCCCTCGACGACCGGATCGACGGCTTCGAGATGAGAGGGATTGGCGGTGAGCGACAAGTGGATCAGTTCGCCGCTCGCGACGCGCCGATCATTCGAGAAACCCTTGTGGTACTTGACATCGCCCGAGCCGAAGGGGCTGTCGAGCAGCGGACTGTCTTCGAACTCCGTGAAGATCGACTCGAGCGACTTGCCGAGGATGTTCGACAGAACGTTCAGTCGTCCACGGTGGGTCATCCCGATCACCAGCTCTCGACAACCGAAACCGGGCGCGTCCTCGACGATGGTATCGAGCAGCGGAATCAGGGCTTCCGACCCCTCGATCGAAAATCGCTTCTGCCCGAGAAATCGCGTATGCAGAAAACGCTCGAAGACTTCTGCAGCGGCCAGCTTTTCGAGGATCCGCATGCGCTGCCGCGAATCGAGCTGCGTGCTGTTCTCGCCGTTCTCGACCCGCTGCCGCACCCAGGCCTTGCGCCCCGGATCCTGCATGTGGGTGAACTCGACGCCCACGCTCCGACAGTAGGTCGCGTGAAGCCGCCGCAGGATCTCCGTCAGCGTCTGGACGGAACCGCCGGGCAGGTCTCCCGCGATGAAGGGTTGATCGAGTTCCTGTGGGCCGAAGCCGTAATGGGCCGGATCGAGTTCGGGGAAATAGGTGGTGTTTCCACCGAGGGGGTCCGTGCAGGCGATGCGGTGTCCTCGAGCGCGATAGGCGTGGATCATGCGCAGTGCGCGCGCATGGCGATCGGCGAGTCGATTGCCGAGCGCCGAGTTCATTGCCTCGAATTCTGCCGGAGAATCGCCGCTGGATCCCGCCTCGGATCGATCTTCGGGAGTGGCCGGCGGAGGGTCGTGAAAGTGCTTTGCCCAGCTCGAGTCGACCGAACTCGGGTCTTCGTCGAAGCGCTCGCGGATCTCTTCGACGATTCCCGCGTTGACCCCGAAAGCCCGAAGCGAATCGGGGCGCACTCGGTCGGCATTGCGTTTGCGGGCCATCTTCGGGTCGCTGGGTTCCTCTTTACGCTGTGTACGCGATTGAGGAAAAGCCCATCGCGAACGAACCTCCCTTCAATCGGCGAAAAGGACCCACATCTCAAGCCAAAACGTCGCTGAAAATGCGTCTGGCGATGGATTGAGTCGGTCGCGGCCGGGCGGGCGACCGCCTGGCGGGCGCTGCGGTTTCAGCCCGGGGAAGGCGCGAGGATGGCGAGCACGATCAGACGCTCGGCGGCGTCGTTGCGAATTCCGTGGGCGACTCCGTCGGGCGCGATCAGCATCTGGCCGGCCTCCATCGGAATCTCGCGACCCTCGAGCAGGAAGCGCCCCTGGCCCGAGAGCACGTGGTACACCTTGTCCATGCCCGAGTGGGCATGGAGCGCGTGCTCCTGGCCGGACTCGAAGCAATTGAGACCGACCAGGATCCGCTCAGAGCGGAAAAGGGTCGCTTTGCCCATCTTTTCGGCTGCGAAAACCGCGTGTTCCTCGGGTCGGAACGCTTCCGGATCCTTCACCGCTCTCTCCAGACTGATTGATCGTGGGCCGGATGATAACCTGCGACCCGAGCGGCCGCTGGGCCGGATTCGCGTCGGTCGGCTGGGCAGCGGGCGCGCGTTCATTAGAATCGCGATCGAGGTCATTGCGCTTGCCTGAAGACGCCACGAAAGACGCGACGCTGCGCGGCGAATCCGCCGTCCGAGGCGCGTGGAGCGTCCGACGTCCGGCACTGATCCGGTTGCTTCGACCCCAGCAGTGGTCGAAGAACCTGCTCGTATTCGCGGCAGCCATATTCGCCAACGAGATCTTCGTTCCGTGGTCGGCGAGTCTTGCCGCGCTGGCGTTCGTCACCTTCTGCCTGGCGTCGTCCTCGGTGTACGTCATCAACGACCTGCTGGATGCAGCAGTCGACCGTCAGCACCCCGTGAAGCGCTCGAGGCCGATCGCTTCGGGAGAGATCCAGACGGGAGCTGCCATCGGGATTGCTGCCGCCCTCGGACTCGCGGCGCTCGGGCTTGCGCTGACGATCAACGGACCGTTCGCAATCGCGATCGTGACCTACATCGCGCTCGTCCTGTTCTATTCGATCGCCGGCAAGCACATCGTCATACTCGATACCATGCTCGTCGCGGTGGGTTTCGTGCTCCGAGCCGTCGGAGGCGCGCTGGCGATCCAGGTGCCTTCGTCGCATTGGTTCGTGCTGTGCACCTTCTTCGCGGCGCTCTTCCTGGCACTCTCCAAGCGCCGGGCAGAGATGATCTCCCAGGATGGCGGCGCTGATGGACACCGCGCCGTGATTGGCGAGTACACCGAATCGGCGCTCGCCACCTACACCACCACCGCCATTGCCGCCACGGCGATTACCTACTCGCTCTACGCCATTGATTCCACTCCACGCTTCCCGCTGCTTCCACTGACGGTCCCGTTTGTGCTGTTCGCCGTGTTCCGCTACCACCATCTCGTGGAAACCGCGGGTTTGGGAGAGCGGCCCGAGGAAGTCTTCCTGCGCGATCGGACCTTTCAGGTTTGCGTTCTCGGGTTCCTCGCGCTGTCGATGATCGCCATCTATCTGGACGTTTGAAGGCATGGCGCGATCCCTCGCAGATTTCGTTCGCGCAGCCCTCGAGACGGTGGAGGAGATCTCGCCCGAGAGTGCCGTGCAGATTCTCGATAAACCGGATCGAGCGGGTTGGGATTTCGTCGATGTGAGGGAGCCCGACGAGTTCGCAGCCGGGCACATTCCGGGCGCCCGAAATTTTCCGCGCGGTTTTCTCGAAGTGCGCGCCGACCTCGAGCACCCCAAACGCGACCCGTGGCTCGAAGACCGGGGGCGCAAGCTGATCCTCTACTGCGGTGGCGGCCACCGCAGCGCGCTCGCGGGAAAATCGCTGCAGGAGATGGGGTTCGTGCGCGTGCTGTCGCTCGCGGGTGGATGGACGCGGTGGGTCGAGCGCGATCTGCCCGTCGAGCGCTGACGCCGCATCCACACTCTTGGTTCGCTTCGCCGTTCCCGGCTTTGGGTGGTTTCCTCATTGCGTAAGTCCGGGTCCGGCGCATGTCGCTCCGCGAATGGCTCGCCCGCCAAGCAGAGCGGTGGCTTGACGGCTCGGTGGCAGGGAAGTTGGGCGGGCGGACTGCGTGGATTGGAGGCGGGCTGCGCTGAATTTCGCTGCGCGACATGCGCCGGACCCGGACTTGGGTTTTTGATTTGCCGCCTGGGATCGCTCGACGGCTCGTCTATCGTGTTCGCACGAGTCGGGGCTCGGCCACCCCGCTCGAACGGAGCGGGTAGAGGCCGTGCACACACTCAGGGCTTGCAGGAGGTGAAGTCGAAGATGGGGGCGACGACGCGATCTGCGTGCAGCATTGGGGCGAGGTGTCCCGTGTCGACGTCACACACATTCGCGTCATGCATGCGCGCCGCGAGCTGTTCGTAGATCGCGCGGGGAAACAGGCCGCGCGTCGCCCACTCGATCAGCGTCGGCGTCTGCACGCGGTCCGCCGATGACCAGAGATCGAACGATCCGGCGCCTTCGAAGATCGCCGCTTCGACGTCGCCGCGGCACTTGAGTTCGACCTGGCCGTCGGGGCGCTCGGCGAGGCCCTCGGCAAGATAGAGATCCAACGCCCTCGGATCCCAATCCGCAAAGAATTCCTTCTCGAGCCACTTCTGCCGGGCGGCCTCGCGGCTCGGCCAGAGCTGGCGCCGCTTGCGAGCAGCCTCGGCGAGCGCATTGCCGGGCGGGTTCGCGATCCGCCCCCAACCCGGCTCCAGGATGACGGGGTCGACGAGCACGTTGCGCTCGAAGAGGTCCGGCCGCTCAGCCGACGCCATCAGGATCGCGCTGCCGCCGAGCGAATGTCCGAGTCCCAGCGCGACGCGACCGTCGGGGTGTTCGGCGGCGAGCGCTTCGGCGACGCCCAGGACATCTTGCCCAAAGAGCTCCCAGCGATAGCAGTCGGCACCTTGCGGCTTCGAGGAATCGCCGTGGCCCCGCGCGTCCATCGCGATCACGCGGTAGTGGTCGCTCAGCCGCTCCGCGACGAGGCCGCACACGGCCGCGCAGAATCCGTTCGCGTGGTGGAGCAGAGCCAGCGGACCCTTTCCGCCCCAATCGAGCAGTGCGATCTCGATCGCAGAATCCGGCAGCGTCAGTTTTCGGCGGCGAACCTGGCCAAGCATGAATGAGGAGTTTGACCACCGCAGCAGCGCGGCGCCAATCCGTGGGCACAACGCGGTATGCTCTCGCGATGGGTGGCCCGCGCACGAATCTCGACGAAGCACTCCGAGCGCGCGTCGAGGCCAATTTGCGCGGTTTCCAGCGACTTCCGGTTTCCCGCGAAGGCCTGCGACCGGCCGCCGTGGCGCTCACCTTGCTCGCCGACGATCAAGGCGAGGCCTGTTTCGTTCTGACCCTGCGCGCAGCGAAGATGAACAATCACGCGGGCCAATACGCGCTGCCCGGGGGCCGGTTGGATCGGGGCGAGAGCGCCGAGCAGGCCGCCCTGCGGGAACTGTCGGAAGAGGTGGGCCTCGAACTCCCGCCGGTCTCCGTGCTCGGAACCCTCGACGACTACCCGACCCGCTCGGGCTTCGTGATCACGCCGGTCGTCGTCTGGGCCGGCGCCGAAACCGATCTGAAACCAAACCCCCGCGAAGTTGCGGAAGTCTATCGGGTGCGACTCGAGGAACTCGGACGACCCGACGTCCCCCACCTGCGAAGCATCCCCGAGAGTTCCCGACCCGTCATCTCCATCCCCCTGCTGGGAACCCACATCCACGCGCCCACCGCCGCAATCCTCTACCAGCTCCACGAAGTCGCGATCGAGGGCCGCGAAACCCGCGTCATCGAATTCGAACAACCCGTCTTTGCCTGGACGTGAGTCCGGCGCAGATGCTTGCTCCAATCGGGTCGAGCGCGCATGTCGCGCCTGCTGTTTCTGCAGGCCCCATGGCGCGGCCGCTCAGGGTTGTTCTGGAAACGGGGGGAGAGCGCTTTCGGCGCCCGGATCGAGGTTCCCGAAGCGCGCCGTCTCCTCGCTGAACGCACGCGTGAATGAATTGGCCGACGCTTCGATCGCCAGCGTCGGACTCCCGGCATCGCCCAGGTGCTCGAGTGCGCGGTCGAGCGTGTCCGTGGCGACGAACCAGACCAGGCCCGCGATCGCGAGGGCGGTAACCGCCGCCCAACCGAGCGCCACGCCGCTGCGGCGCCGCGCAACCGGCGCCGCAGCGACCGTGTCGCGGTCGCGCGCTGCGACGAGATCGCGCTCGATCAACCATTGGGCGATCTCGCGCTGCACGTCAAGAGACGTCGGTGTTCCGAGGTATCGCTCGAGCGCGGCCCTGAGCGTCGCCGCCGACTCCCAGCGATGTCTGGCCTTCGCGCGCAAGCATCGGCTTGCAATCCGCGACAGCGCGCGCGGAACGCGCGGATTGAGCGACCGCGGTGACAGGAACCGCTCGGCTTCGATTCGCCGAATCAGGCCGCTTTCCGCCTTGTCGTCTTCCTCGAAGGGGGGCATTCCCGTACACATTTCGTAGAGCACGACGCCGAGGGAGAAGAGATCGCTGCGGTCGTCGACCCGCTCGCCGTAGAGCTGTTCGGGTGACATGTAGTGCGGCGTCCCGATCGAATGGCCGGTCTGGGTGAGCGCGCGGGCGCTGCAGTCGAGTGCGATTCCGAAGTCCGCGATCTTGACCGCCCCTTCGCGACTGAGCAGCACGTTTGCGGGCTTGAGATCGCGGTGCACGATTCCGCGGGCGTGAATGGCTTCGAGCCCGCGCGTGAGTTCGAGCGCGATGAGCCCCGCGATGCGCGGTTCGATCCCACCCTGGCCCAGCGCCGCAGCGAGATCGGTTCCATCGACGTATTCCTGGCAGATATAGCTGCGTCCCCGCCACCCGAAGCAGTCGTGCACGGCGACCACGTTCTGGTGCTGGACGCTGCCGGCCGCCTGCGCCTCGCGTTCGAATCGCGCGACGAGTCGGGGATCGTCCGCGCACTCCCGCCGCAGCGATTTGAGAACGACGGCCCGATCGAGCGCGGGCTGGCGGGCGAGCAGGACGACACCCATGCCGCCGCGCCCGATCTCGCGCTCGACCTCATAGCTGCCGATCGTCTTGGAAGACGGCCCGGGCATGCCGTGCTCAGACGTCTTCGACGTAGTAGGTCTTGGGCGCGCGCGAACGCTTCTCGAGAACCAGCTGGAAGGCGAGATCGCCGAGTCGGAAGCGGTCCCCGTGCTTCAGCTCGCCCGACTTCACGACGTCCCCGTTGATGCAGACGCCATTGAGGCTGCCGAGGTCGCGGAGCCGGAGCCCCCCATCGGCGAACTCGATACTCGCATGCTGCCGCGACAACGTTTCGTCGTCGAACGCCAGATCGACACCGGGCCCGCGACCGACCACCGTGCTGGCGCGCTCGATCGGATGGTCGGTTCCCTGGTTGACGCCGCTCAGGACCACCACGGACGGTTTCCAGGTCTCGGCGAAATCCGCGAACGAAGTGCGGCCCGCTGAGGTTTCCCGGCTTTCTCGCGTGTAGCCATCGCGCATCTGCTTCTCCTCTGCCGATGCCCCCGGCGGAGGGCGCCCTCCGCGCGCCTCGCCGATATCCTTAACGTCCGTTGCGCCACGGTCATTGTGATGCCGGGCACCGCAGCCGAGCGGAGATTGGTGCGCAACACGCGCCGCAAGACCACCTGCCGCCGCGCGCGCCGCTTCGCAGACCCCCTGCAGTATGTCGAGAATCAGTTCGCCTGCGATGAGTCCGCCGTCACGGCCGAAGACCAGTAGGAGAAGCCACGCGCGGGACCTATGCTCCCCGCCCCATGCCGCTACTCAGCTTCGATCGCGTCTCCATTTCGTTCGGCCGGCACGCCTTGCTCGACGAGGCGAGCTTCCAGATCGATGCCGGCGAGCGCGTCTGCCTGATCGGCCGCAACGGTGCCGGCAAGTCGACGCTGCTCAAGATCGTGCACGGCGAAGTGATGATGGATGCCGGTGCGATCTGGCGGCAGCCGGGTCTCTCGATCGCGCGACTCTCGCAGGATCTTCCGAGAGACGACAGCGCCAGTGTCTACGACGTCGTGGCGACGGGTCTCGCCGGCATAGGCCGTCTGCTCGCGGAATTCCACCACGTTTCCCACGCCGTCGCCGAGGACGCGTCGCTGATGAAGCGGATGGAAGTCCTGCAGCACGCAATCGACGCGTGCAACGGCTGGACGCTCGGCCAGCGCGTCGACGACATGCTCGCGCGCCTCGAGCTTCCCGCCGATACGTGCATTGGCGAGCTTTCGGGCGGTTGGCGACGGCGTGTCGCGCTCGCGCAAGCGCTCGTCTCCAATCCGGATTTGTTGCTGCTCGACGAGCCCACCAACCACCTCGACATCGAACTGATCCAGTGGCTCGAGGAGCAGTTGGTCGAGTTGCGCGGTGGCGTGCTCTTCGTGACCCACGACCGCGCACTGCTGACGCGGCTCGCAACGCGCATCGTCGAACTCGATCGCGGCGTGCTCACGTCGTGGGCGTGCAATTACCCGACCTTCCTCGCCAGGAAGGCGGCCGCGCTCGAAGAGGAGGCGCGTCACACCGCACTCTTCGACAAGAAGCTCGCGCAGGAGGAAGCCTGGATTCGTCAGGGCATCAAGGCCCGCCGCACGCGCAACGAGGGGCGCGTGCGCGCGTTGATGGCATTGCGCGCCGAGCGTGCCGAGCGCCGCGAGGTCGAGGGCAAGGTACGCCTCGCGCTCGACGAGGGCCGCGGTTCGGGGAAACTCGTCGCCGAAGCGCAGCACGTTTCGTACGCGTGGGCCGGGAGCGACACGCCCGTCGTGCGCGACTTTTCACTGCGCATCATGCGCGGGGATCGCATCGGTCTGGTCGGACCGAACGGGGCCGGCAAGAGCACGCTGCTGCGACTGCTGCTCGGCCAGCTCGCGCCGACCTCCGGTCAGCTGCGCCTCGGCACGAACCTCGAGATCGCCTACTACGACCAGCTGCGCGCAGGGCTCGAATTCGAGAAGACCGTGATCGAAAACCTCGCGGAGGGCCGCGAGTACATCGAGATCAACGGCGAGCGGCGCCACGTGATCGGCTACCTGCAGGACTTCCTGTTCAGCCCCGACCGCGCGCGCACGCCGATGAAGGCGCTCTCGGGTGGCGAGCACAACCGCCTGCTGCTCGCTCGCCTGTTCGCCCGGCCCGCCAACCTGCTCGTTCTCGACGAGCCGACCAACGACCTCGACATCGAGACTCTCGAACTGCTCGAGGAACTCCTGATCGACTACCGCGGCACGATCCTGCTCGTCTCCCACGATCGGGCGTTTCTCGACAATGTGGTGACCTCGACGCTGGTCTTCGAGGGCGACGGCGTGATCCAGGAGTACGTGGGCGGCTACTCGGATTGGATTCGCGGCCGCAAGACAGCGCCGGCCGTCAGGGCGAAGTCGGTCGAAACCACGAGACCCGCGAACGAGGCGAAGTCGAAGCCCCGCAAGCTCGGTTTCAAGCAGGCGCGCGAACTCGAGCAGGCGCCCGCAATGATCGAATCCCTCGAGACCGAGCAGGGTGGACTGCTCGAGCGCCTGAGGGAGCCCGACTTCTATCGACAGAGCGCGGCCGAGCAAGCGCAGGTCCACGAGCGGATGGCCGCGCTGACCGGCGAACTCGAGGCCGCTTACGCGCGCTGGTCCGAGCTCGAGAAGTTGCGGGATGGCGGCTAGCGGGATCGAATCCGTTGCCAGACCGGGAGGTGGCGGCGCCCGAGCCAGCAGCCCCCAGACCGATCCGACGAGCCCCGCCCCAGCCCGACCCGCTAGCTTCCCCGCTCGTTGAACCCCACCGCGCGTCGCCGCAGGGAGAGGAGGGATCCGTGAGATGAGACTTCAACGCTATGCGTCGCGGGCCATCCTGCCCGTCGCGATCGCTGCCTGGCCGGGCCTCGCCTGGACCCAGGAGATCCAGAGCCCACCTGTCGATACCGGCGTAACGGCATGGATGCTCACCTCCACTGCGCTGGTTCTCCTGATGGTTCCAGGTCTGGCCATGTTCTACGGCGGACTCGTGCGCGCCAAGAATGTGTTGGGCACGATGATGCACGCCTTCGCCGCAATGGTGATCATCAGCGTGCTGTGGGTCGTCTGCGGCTATTCGATGGCTTTCGGCCCGAACGTGCTCGGTGGCTGGTTCGGCTGGCGCGGGGATTACGTTCTGCTGCACGGTCTGGACAACCGGATCCTCGACAGTGGCATTCCGGAGTACGTCTTCGCCATGTTCCAGGGCAAGTTCGCCATCATCACGCCGGCGCTGATCGCCGGGGCGTTCGCCGAGCGTGTCCGTTTCCGCGGCTTCTGTTGCTTCATCGCACTCTGGAGCATCTTCGTCTACAATCCATTGTGTCATTGGGTCTGGGCCGAAGACGGATTCCTGTTCAATCTGGGCGCTGCGGGCGCAATCGACTTCGCCGGAGGCACCGTCGTGCACATCTCGGCCGGCGTGACCGGCCTGGTCGGTGCGCTGTACCTCGGCGCCCGGCGCGGTTATCCGCAAAGCGCCATGCACCCGAGCAACCTGGTGATGACGCTGATCGGCGCGGGTCTGCTCTGGGTCGGTTGGTTCGGCTTCAACGCCGGCAGTTCGGTCCAGAGCGGTCTGGCGACCGCGCAGGCGCTGGCTGCGACGCAGGTCGCGGGCGCTGCAGGAGGCCTGGGTTGGATCCTGATCGAGAGCTGCGTGCACCGCAAGGTGACCAGCCTCGGCATCGCCAGCGGAATCCTCACCGGACTGGTGGCGATCACGCCCGCTGCCGGAGTCGTCCGGCCCGGGGGCGCCATCGTGCTCGGTCTCGCCGCGGCAGTGGTCTGCTACGGATTCATGCTGATCAAGAGCCGTCTCGGTTACGACGACACCCTCGACGTCTTCGGCATCCACGGTATGGCGGGCATCGTTGGCGCGCTGCTGCTCACCCCGTTCATTCGCGAAACCTGGCTCGCCGCCGCCGCGACTGCCGCCGGCGGCAGCTGGACGGCCTGGCAGCAGTTCGGCGTACAGGTCGCCGGCGTTCTGGTCACCGCGGCCTACACCGCGATCGTCAGCCTGATCCTGTTCGTACTGGTCCAGAGGACGCTCGGATTGCGGCTGGAAGACGCGGGCGAGATGGCTGGTCTGGATCTCGCACTACACGGAGAGCACGGCTATGGCCTGCTCAACCTGAACTGATGGAGTCCCCGAGATGAAACTGATCATCGCGATCGTGCAACCGGAAAAACTCGACGAAGTTCGCGAGGCTCTCGCCCGCGCCGAAGTCCACCGCATCACCGTCAACCGCGTCGCCGGACACGGAGACGAGGTGGGTGAGGAACTCTACCGGGGGCAGAAGGTCGTACCCGACCTCCTGCCAAAAGTCCGCCTGGAGATCGCCTGTAACGACAACTTCGTCGAGCCGTGTTGCACCGCGATCCTGGAATCGGCGCGCCGGGACGGTGGAGCGTCCGGTGATGGCGTCATCTTCATTCTGCCGCTCGAGGAGTGCATCCGGATCAGCAACGGGGATCGGGGGAACGTGGCGATCGGTTGAGATTGGCTGCGACTGCCCCCATCCGACGATCGCGCCCAACACAGCGCCGAGCGCTCATGACGCAACGACGCAGCGAAGACTAGATCCCCAGATCGCTCAGCGCATCTGCCAGGCGACCGACGGTCTCGGTGATTCGCGGGTAGGATTTTTCGAACCGCTCGAGGGTGTTGGTCAGGCGATCGCGCAGAGAACCGGACAGTTCTCGCTCGTGGTCGGGATCGAGGGCTTCGAGGATCTCCTCGGCCGCGCTGCGCAGCTCGGCGCGAAGATCTTCATCGAGATCGTCGGGTGCTTCGAGCATCTCGCGCAACTCTTCGATGATCTCGCTCGGTGACGATCCGGGCTCCGACATGTCTTTCCGTTCTCCCCCATCCATCCTAGACGTTGAATCGAAAGTGGACCACGTCGCCGTCCTGCATGATGTAATCCTTGCCCTCGACCCGAGCGAGGCCCGCCTCGCGGCACCTGGCCTCGCTGCCGTGTTCGATCAGGTCCTTCCAGTCGATGACTTCGGCGCGGATGAAACCGCGCTCGATGTCCGAATGAATCTTGCCCGCGGCCCGCACGGCCCGGGAGCCGCGCGGCACCGGCCACGCCCGGCACTCATCCGGACCGGAGGTCAACATCGACACGAGATCGATCAACTCGTAGGCGGCGCGAATGAAGCGATTGCGCGCGGGTTCGTCGAGGCCGAGCGAGGTGGCAAATTCGACCTGATCCTCCTCGGGCATCGACGCGATGTCCATTTCGACCTGCGCAGAGAGCACCACGACTCCGAGTCCGTGATCGCGCGCACTCGCCTCGATTGCGGGATCGAGTTCGGAACCGATGCTGCCCTCCTCGACATTGATGACCAGCAGCAGTGGCTTCTGGGTGAGCAGCGCGTAGCCCGCGATCAGCTTGTTCTCTTCTTCGCTGAGCTCGAAGGATCGCAGCGGCCGCTCGTCCTCCAGGTGTGCCTGGATTCGCTGCAGCAGTTCGAGTTCGCGCGGATTGCTGCGATCCCGGGCGAGGCGCTCGACGCGGCGCTCCACCAACTCGAGATCTGCGAGAATCGTCTCGGTCTCGAGGTCGGCAATTTCCCGCAGCGGTTGCGGCGGATCACCGGCAGCGTCGGGAAACGCGCGCACCACCTGACAGAGCGCATCCACCTCGCGCATCGCGTTGAGGACCTTGCGGTCGAGACCCTTTCCGCCCGCTCCGCCGAGATCCGTGAACGCAACTTCGGCGTAGGTGACCTTCTTGGGCTTGTAGAGTTCTGCGAGCGCGTCGACGCGCGGATCGGGAACCTTGACGACCCCGACGTTGACCTTGTCGCGGCTCGCCGCGTAGCCGGTCTCCACCCTGAGGCCCGTGAGGGCGCCAAATACCGTGCTCTTGCCGCTTCCGGGGAATCCGACCAATCCGATCTTCATGGGACGCGGACCGTACAACACGCAGACCCGCAGCGGCCAGCCGAGGGCGGCCAGACATGCGGTGGCGGCGACTGCGCGGCTCCGCCGGCGGCGCCAGCAAGCGTTCTCCTACGCCTGCTCGGGCAGCAAGACAGGCGGTGGCCAAGCGCCCTTCAGCGGCTGCGTGCGCAGCCCGGCCAGCGTAAATGCCGCCGCGAGCGCAAAGGCCCCGTTGTCCTGCGGATGTACGACACCCAGCCAACCGATCGCGATCATCAGGAATCGCAGGTCGATGTAGGCCCGAGACCAGGCCGCCAGTGTCGCGCGACCCGTCCAGATCCAGCGAAGTCCAGGCCCCATCAATACGAAATCCAACGGAAAGAAGAGCCACGCGTTCTGGTTGCTCGTCCAGATCGTCCCCGTCGAAAAGAGCGACATCGGCAACAGCACGAGACCCAGCAAGCCGAAGAGTGCGGCGGTCGGGACCAGGACGAGGCCTTCCAGCCGGGAAAGCCACCCCACGCTCTTGCGGGTCCACCAGGCCAGCAGACCGCTGAGCCCGAAGAACAGGCCCAGGGCTGCCCCGACCGCCACGACCCATTCGCGACCGACCCGAACACTGCCCCCGACCACGGGCGCGGCTTTGCGCTGATACAGCACCGCCTCGGAGGCCACCAACGGAACGCCCTCGCCAAGTGCGGGATTCTCGGCGACGGCCAGAATTTCGCGCATCTGTTCGGGCAAGAAGCTCAGCTGCCAGGCGCCCACCCGGTCTTCACCGTGTGGTCCCGAGAAGAGGTCGTAGCCGATCAGCGCCGCCATCCGGCCAGATCCCGCGACGAGGATGTCTTCGCGGTAGGTGCGTCTGATCAGCATCGCGTAGGCGGCACGCTGGACGGCTCCGCCCGTCACGTCGTCGAGCAGATCCCGCAGGCGGGTCGAACAGTTGTCGACCACGTGGTCGTAGTGGTACTCGACGTTCTCGGGCAGCAGATTCCAGTCGAGCCGTTCGATCAGGTCGGCGGTCTGATCTTCGCTCAGGCGCAAACGCTGGGTACGGATCTCGCGATCCCTGAGCCGATAGCGATCGAAGAGGATCTGGCTGGAAGACCGGCGCAGCCGGAACTTCGCCCGTCCCAGTAGCGCCTCCGCCATGAATCCCGGGCGTTGAAAGTCGGCGACGCCGAAATCATAGGCATCGTCCCGTCCGGTTTCCGCGTCGATCACGCGGAGCAGGATGTGGCCAAAGCGCGTATCGATCGCGTGATCGGGGCCGATCGTCACCAGCTCGACCTGGGTCTCAGCGCCCGCGCCGAACAGCGGGATCGCGGAAAGCCAAGCGATCAGGACGAACCCGGGCAACCGTGCAAGCGGTCTCATCGGCCCGCCCTCGCTGGAGGTTCCGGCGAGGGAGGTCCCTCGAGCAGCAAGGTCTCTATGTCTCGGAGCAGGATATCACGATCGAGAAATCCGGTGCTGTAGATGTTTCGGATCGCGTGGTCGGAGTCGACGAGAAATACCTTGGCGATGTGGCGAATCACGCCGAGCGATCTTCCATCCTCCGCCGCCACGAGTCGAAGTGCATCCTGCCCGAAGTCATCGAGCACGGGGCGAATTTCCCGATCCGACCCGGCGGTCCGGAAGTGCCACTTCCCAATGGGTTTGAGATGCTCGCGCAATATCGCCAAACGCTCTGGCGTGTCGTTCAGGGGATCGAACGACACCGTCACCAGCTGGACGCGGCTCGCGAGGTCGGGCTTCGACGCGAGCGCCCGATCCATTCGCCGCAGCGACTCCAACACCAACGGGCATCCTCCGGCATCCGGACAGCTCGCGTACACGAAGGAAACGACCGCGCAGTTCCCGGGCGCGATATCGAGCAGGGGAACGCGCTCTCCCGAAGGATTCAGCAGTTCATAGCGTCCGATCCGGTCGATTACCGGAAGCTCGTAGCTGCCGGGTTCGGGCAGCTGATAGAGCGGCCGTCCGTCGAGCGGTTCTCCGCGCGCGGCCAGTGCGAGAGCGGGCGCGATCCAGACCGCGCACAGCAAACGCGCGGCGCGTCGGCGATTGAGAACAGCAAGCAGGGCTGGCATAGCACCACCTCGGGTAGGTAGATGATCCTAACAGCTTTGCGGTCACCACCGCCGCCATCCGTGAACGCGGCCTCCGCCGAGCGGTTCGGATCCGGTCGGTCGGACTTTCCACACGCTCTCCGGCAAGGCACACTGCCTGTCCTGTGAGCTACCGAATCCTTGCGCTCGACATCGATGGGACGATCCTGGATCCGTATGGAAAGCTGCCCGTGGCGGTCCGCAATGCGGTCGCGGCCGCTCGGAACCGCGGCCTCCGGGTGATTCTCTGCACCGGCCGACGCTTTCGCACCGCCCTTCCATGGGCGCTGGAGCTCGGGCTCGAAGGTGCGATCGTCGTCAACAACGGCACCCTGGTGAAGGACATCCAGAGCGGCGAAACACTGCGACACGCCTACCTTCCGGTGGATGAATACGCTTCGGTGATTTCGTTCGTGCGCCGCCGGGGGTCACCGCTCGTCTACGTCGATACCTATCACGACCACGTCGACCTGATCACGGAGCGCTGCTCGCAAACCCACGCCTACCAGCGCGAATACCTGAACGACAACACCAACTTCTTCCAGACCGTCGACGACCTGCGCAGTCGACCGCGATCCGACGTGATCATGGTGAGCACGATGGCCGATGAAGCGACACTCACACCGATGCGCGAAGAGGCCCGGAACGAATTTGGCGATCGACTCCAGACCCACACCCTGATCAACAAGAACTATCAGGGGTTGATCCTCGAACTCCTGTCGCCGAAGTCGGGAAAGTGGCCTGCACTCGAAGCAGTCGCCGCCGAGGCAGGCGTCCCGCCGGAGGAAATCATCGCCGTTGGCGACGATACCAACGATATCGAGATGATCCGCCGCGCAGGGCTCGGAATCGCGATGGGAAACGCCGCTGCCGAAGTCAAGCAGAGTGCCGATCGCGTGGTCCGCAGCAACGCCGAGGGCGGTGTGGTGGAAGCGATCGAGAAGGCACTGCTGATCGTCTAGGCGGGCGAGCGCGGCCGATCGGGCGCGACGGTCTGGCGCGCGGGGTCGCGGTCGCTAGGAGCACGACTCCAGAATGGAGTCGTGCGACGACGCAAGCGAATCCGAAGGATTCGCCCGCTAGCCCAACGGCAGCGGGAAGATCGCATCGAGCAGCAAAGCGAGCACGAAAAGCGCCCCCGCAATTCGCGCGAGCGAGAAGACGGGCACCACGTACCAGAGCGGCCAATACGGGAACCCGGGAGGCGCAGTCTCGGGGCGCGGTTGCGCGTGGATTCGCAGCGCCCGCCAAAGCGGGAGCGCGGCCGCAACCACGAGCAGTGCCCAGACGCCGACCCTGCCCACCAGAACCAGACAGATCACGAAGACGAAGAACAGGATCATCAGTTGCTGGTTCAGGAACAGCGCCCGATCCCTTCCGATGCGCACCGGAAGCGTGCGGGTTCCGCGCTGTGAATCGAGATCGATCTTGTCGATGTGCTTCGCGATCAGGACGGCCGCAACGAGCAGCGCGTACGGCAGGCTGGCGACCAGGATCCAGGGTTCGAGGCCGCCGGTCGTCGCAAAGTAGGTACCGCCGACCATCAGCGGGCCCCAGACCAGCGCAACCGCGGCTTCGCCGAGGCCGCGGTCTTTCAGCTGAACGGGCGGCGCAGCGTAACCGACCCCCACGAAAAGGCCGAGCAGCGCGAACCCCGCCACCGGCCAGCCCCGAACTTGTGTGAGGTACAGGATGCTTCCGAGGACGAGCAGGTCGACGACCGCGATCGCGAGGATCAGACCGGTCTTCGAAATCAAACCCGAGAGGATCGGGTGGGGGGCATATTGGACGCGCCGGTACTCGTCCGAATCGATGCCGGATTCGAGCTCGAGGAAATCGTTGATCATGTTGCTGGCGGCCTGGGCCAGGATCAAGGCGAGAAACGCGACCGCGAAACACCCCCAACGCGCGTCCGGATTGCCCACCGCCAGCAGGCCACCGACGGCGCCAGACGTGATCGTCAGCGGGAAGAGGCTGGCCCGCGCAATCAGCAGCCAGCGCGACACGGGATCCAGCGGCCGGCCCGGAGAGAGGTTCTGGGTGCGCAGAATCTCGCCCCAGTTGCGAAGTTCCGATCTCATCGAAGCCTTCTGTGGCGCGACCGCGGAGGCGCGCCGCGCAGGGGGGATCGCACGTCAGCCTAGCGGAATCGGTGGCCGGGTCTAGCCAATGCTGACCTGCGTCGAGCCACTACTCGAGGAAAAGAAACTCCAACTTCGCGCGCATTTCGGCATCCAGACCGAGCGCCTGGTCGAGGTAGGCGTCGACCGAACCGTAGCGGGCCACCATCTCGTCCAGAGCGGCCTGCAGATATTCCGGCCTCGCCTCGAGCAGTGGCAGCAGGTCGTTGGGGTCAGTCCTGAAGAAGGAATAGAGCGGAACCCACCGAAGAACGAAACGGAAGAAGTTCTGCTGATAATAGTTGGTGCTCAGGTAGTCCTCGAAAACGGTGTCCTCTGGAACGCCCAACGCGAGCAGCACGATTGCGGAGGCAAACCCGGTCCTGTCTTTACCGGCCGTACAGTGCACCACGGTGGGCAGGTTCTCCTCCCGCGCCAGGCGCTGAAACATCGCGGCCCATTCGTCCGAGTAGTCGGTCACGAACGCCCGATAGGCGTCCCGCATCGTCTGCTCGACTCCGAGCGCCACCAGCCCGCCCGTCCGGATCTTCCTCCGCAGCAGCTCCGGATCGACCCCCTCCTGATCGACCGGCAGGTCGAGAATCCTGGGCGCGTCATCGATGGCCCGGTCCGGGCGGGCGTTGCGCTCGCGCTCCGAGCGAAAATCACACACCAACTTGACGTCGAGCTGGGACAGATACTGGAGGTCTGAACGCTTCAACTTGGATAGATCGCTCGTCCGGTAGATGCGATCCCAGCGAACCGTGCGACCGTCGTTCGTCTCGTAGCCACCGAGATCGCGAAAATTATCGCAACACACCAGTGGCAGACGCCGCTCCGCGGTCAGCGCGGATGCCCCGCCCGACGCGGGTTCGAGCTCGAAATAGAGTCTTCGACCGCCGCGGATGTTGGGATCGTCGGCGTCGGTCAACACCACCGACTGTCCTTTCGCCACCGCGAGTGGAACGGAACGATTGATGAATGCTGGATCGATGCCCCGGTAGACGATCACCGAGTCGTTCGAGAAGGACTCCGGCCAGCGGATCCGAATCGACGATTCGCCGAGCCGATCCACGACCGGCCTTTGGAGCGGGCGCTCGGGAACGAACAGGTCCGGCGTCGAACACGCGACGAACGCGATCGCGATGGCGCCGAGTGACAGGGCGCGAGTCAACATCGACCGCTCGAGGACGATAAAATCACGGGGCTACTGTAGCGCCGTGAAGTCGCGATCGAGCGCTTCCGCACGGTGCGACACGGCGCGCAATTCCTTCGCTGGCAACTCGCGTTCCGCCGCCTCGATCGGACGCCTGCAGGGTGGAGGTTGCCGATCTGGCGAGCCCGGCGGACCCTGGTAGGCTGCGCCGTCATGTCCCGAGCCAAGCCGCGCGCTCGAAGACGGGCGCGAAAACGCCGACTGTTCCGGGCCATCGCGCTCGGGATCGCGCTGCTTCTGCTCCTCTCGGTCGCCGTGACCGCAATTCCGATCCTGCTGTTCGCGTCGGTCGCGCCACCGACGACCGCGTTCATGCTCGCGACCCGCGTTTCCGACCCCGCAACGGGACAGCCGTGCGATCGGGTGGATTACGAGTGGTTGGACCTGGATTCGATCGGGTCGGATCTGGGGCTCGCCGTGATCGTGGCAGAGGACCAGCGTTTCTTCGACCACGAGGGCTTCGACCTGAACGCAATCACCCGGGCACTGAGCGAACACTCCAACGGTGGCCGGCTGCGCGGAGCGAGCACCATCAGCCAACAGGTGGCGAAGAACCTCTTCCTCTGGCCGAGCCGGAGCCTGATCCGAAAGGGCCTGGAGGCCTGGTTCACCGCATGGCTCGAACAGCTGTGGTCGAAGCGCAGGATCCTCGAAGTCTACTTGAACGTCGCACAATTCGGACCCTGCCTGTTCGGCGCGGGGGCGGCGAGCGACCGGTACTTCAACACCCAGGCCATTGCGTTGAGCCCTCGTGAAGCGGCGCTACTCGCCGCGGTGCTGCCCAGCCCGCAGCGCATGCGCGCGAGCGATCCGGGGCCCTACGCGCGCGAGCGAAGCGTTGAAATTCTCGAATTGATGAACTGGCATCGCGACAAGGCGATCGGAATGCGGCTTGCGCAAATCGCCAGCAGCAAAGAATGAATTGCGGAGCCTTCCGCACATGAATCGCCTTGCTGTAGGTTCCCGTAGATTCGCGCCGCGTGCGGTTCAGGAGGCCGACACCGAATGAAATGGATCCGGCTCGTCCAGGGCTTCCTGATCGCATCGCTCTTGCTCTCGTTGCCCGCAGCTGCGCTGATCGTCTTCGCGCTCGACGCCGATCGCGGTGTGACGGGAGACGCCGTGACGGTCGTCTTCCTGATCGTTTTCGCGAGCCTCCTCTCCACGCCCTGGTGGCCGACCGCAGAGCAACGCCGGCGACCGCGGTTTGAAAACCTGCAGGGCATGGTGATGATCTGGTTCGGCATCACGTTCACGACCCACCTGAGCTGGGAACTCGCCTGGGTCCTGCTCCGCAAGCGGATCATCGCTTCGCCAGACGCAATCTGGGCCTATCCCTGGTGGGCCTACATCGACGGAGGCGATGCGCGCTATGCGAGTGACAGCGGGCAGCTGATCACGCTGGAATCCCTGACGGCGCTGGTCGGCGTTCTCGGATTCAGCGCGCTCTGGCTGCGCCACCGGTCGAACGGGCAGAACCCGATGGCCACGCTGGTGCTGATGGCGACCGCGGTCGCCCATCTCTACGGAACCTGCATGTATTTCGGCAGCGAGACACTCGATGGCTTTCCCAACGTCGATACCACGAGCTTCGTCGATTACGTGCTGAAATTCTGGGTCCTCAACGGGATCTGGCTCGTGATGCCGTGGGCGGTGCTCTACTGGGGCAAACGAACCCTCTATGCGCAGCTGGCGCATCGACACCGCTAACCCGTCCGAGGGCGGCCCGGTTGCCGGTGTGGGTCGGGCACTTCGCAGAGCTGGCGAAGAGTTGCGCGCCATGCCGAAATGCAGGGATTCAGTCTCGAAAAATCCGCTGGTGACGGTGGAACGTGTGACCCGGACGCAGTGACGCGCGGCGTCTGGGGCCACCGAAGCTCAGTTTCGCTGGGCGGCTTCCGCAGCCTGCTTGGCTTCGAGGGCGGCGTCGAGGTTGTGCAGGATCTTCAGCTTGTCATCGCCCTTGGCTTGCAGGGCCAGTTCGTAATGGGCGATCGCATCGTCCAGCAGCCCGTTCATGTAGTAGACGTAGGCGAGGTTGTTTTCCGCGGCCTGCTCGCTGCCGGCAGAGCGAAAGGCGCTCATCGCCTCCGCATAGCGGGCTTGTCTTCCCAACGCGATTCCGAGATTGTTACGGTAGGCCGGGTCCCTCGATTCGAGTGCGATCGCGTTGCGGAAGGCCTCTTCTGCGAGGACGGGATCGCCCGCGCGGAGATTGGCGATCCCGTAGTTGTTGACGATCGCAGAATTCTGCGGCGCCAGCTCGGCGGCCTGGCGGGCGTGTTCCTGGGCGTCCCGGTAGAGCTGCATTGCACCGAGAACGAGCGCGTACGCGCCGTGGGCATCGGCGGAAGCGGAATCCAATTCGAGCGCCCGCTCGAGATAGCCGGCCGCCTGCTCGGGTTCGTCCTGAGAGAGCTTTGCGAGCCCGAGGCCGATGTAGGCCATGATCGAATCCGGATCGGTCTCGATCACCTTCTGGAAGACCTCCTCGGCTTGCTCGGGCTGGCGGGCCAGTTGGAGATAGGCGATGCCCTCGTGGGCGCGCGAATCCGTCGGGTCCAGGCGGAACGCCTCGAAGTAGAGCCGCATCGCCTGTTCGGTGTTGCCGCTGCGATGGGAGCGGTGAGCGGCGGCGAGCGTGTCGTCGAACGAGCGCGCTCCCTCTGCGTCGTTGTCTTGAATCTCCGCTGCAGCCCGCTCGGCCATGTACTGGCGATATTCATCGAGCGAAGTTTCGGTGTTGGAAGCACCCCAGAGCGACGCGCAGCCGGTCCCATTCAGCGCAATCAGCGCGATCAGGAGTGCCGGCGCGATTCGACCAGGCGAGTGGAGTGCAAGAGGCATCTCGTGACTCATCGGCAGTCGCTTTTTCGGACTTGATGCCAGCGCTACTTGACGTGGCGCTCGAACAGGTTCGCCGGAAGCGGGTATCCAGACAGCTTGAGTTTCTCGGCAAACTTGGGCCGAACGCCGGTGGGCACGATATCCCCGATCACGTTGCCATCGGCGTCGATTCCGAGCCGCTCGAAGGTGAAGATCTCCTGCATCGTGACGATCTCGCCCTCCATGCCGGTAATCTCCTGCAAGCTCACGAGCTTCCGCCGGCCATCGCTGAGGCGCGAAAGCTGGATCACCACGTCGATCGCGGACGCAATCTGGTTGCGCACCGAACGCTGGGGCATGTCCAGCCCCGCCATTGCGACCATCGTCTCGACACGACTGAGTGCATCCCGGGGCGTGTTGGCGTGAACCGTCGTCAGCGAGCCATCGTGGCCGGTGTTCATCGCCTGCAGCATGTCGAGAGACTCGCCACCTCGAACCTCGCCGACGACGATGCGATCGGGACGCATCCGCAGGCTGTTGATCACGAGATCGCGCTGGGCAATTCGCCCGGTGCCCTCGATGTTCGCGGGGCGCGTCTCCAACCGCACGACGTGCTCCTGCTTCAGCTGGAGCTCCGCCGAGTCTTCGATCGTGACGATCCGCTCGTTGGAGGGAATGAAGCTCGAAACCACGTTGAGCAGCGTCGTCTTGCCCGCTCCCGTACCACCCGAAATGATCACATTCAGCCGGCAGGCGACGATTGCGCGCAGGAGTTCGACGATCTCGGGCGTGAGCGCGCCGTTTTCGACGAGATCCTCGACCTTCAGCGGGTCGGCGCCAAAGCGCCGAATCGACATCGCCGGTCCGTCGAGAGCAAGCGGGGGGATGATCACGTTCACG